>Ga0208496_1000157_pt1 | contig 23266 bp, 23 predicted proteins | sample CryBogmetaGMA2M_FD_184552 | JGI IMG/M metagenome (GOLD analysis project Ga0208496, IMG submission 184552) | Freshwater microbial communities from Crystal Bog, Wisconsin, USA - MA2M (SPAdes) | ecosystem: Environmental > Aquatic > Freshwater > Lake | place: Crystal Bog, Wisconsin, USA | collected... | reverse complement strand
AACTCAACAAGAAGAGTTGCGAGTTGCCATCGTTGATGGTCAAAAACTCATCGATATTGATATCGAAGCTGCCGGTCGTGAACAACGCAAAGGCAATATTTACAAAGGTGTTATTACCCGCATTGAGCCTTCCCTGGAGGCTTGCTTTGTCAACTACGGTGAAGAGCGTCATGGCTTTTTGCCATTTAAAGAAGTTGCCAGAACCTATTTCAAAGAGGGTATAGACGTTCGCAGTGCTTCCATTAAGGATGCTTTGCGCGAAGGTCAAGAAATCATTGTTCAAGTTGAAAAAGAAGAGCGTGGCCAAAAAGGTGCTGCCCTCACTTCCTTTATCTCCTTGGCTGGCCGCTATTTGGTATTAATGCCAAATAATCCCCGTGGAGGGGGTGTTTCCCGTCGTATTGAGGGTGAAGACCGTCAAGAACTTCGGGATGCCATGTCCCAATTAGATATACCTGATGGCATGAGCATCATTGCTCGTACTGCTGGTATCGGTCGTGATGCTACCGAACTGCAATGGGACTTAAGTTACCTGATGCAGTTGTGGAAAGCGATTGATGATGCTGCTAAGGGTAATTCAGCACCGCTCTTAATTTACCTCGAATCAAGCTTGGTAATTCGCGCAATTCGCGATTACTTCCAGCCTGATATCGGTGAGATTCTGATTGATACCGATGACATCTATGAGCAAGCTGCGGCATTTATGTCGGTAGTGATGCCAGACAACTTGCCAAGAGTAAAGCGCTATCAAGATGATGTGCCTTTGTTCTCCCGCTTCCAAATTGAGCATCAAATTGAAACTGCGTACTCACGTACCGTGCCATTGCCATCTGGTGGCGCGATTGTGATCGACCACACTGAAGCTTTAGTTTCTGTGGACGTGAACTCTGCACGTGCAACCCGCGGTTCTGATATTGAAGAAACTGCTACTCGGACCAACTTAGAAGCTGCCGATGAAATCGCCCGTCAAGCCCGTTTGCGTGACTTGGGTGGCTTAATCGTGATCGACTTCATTGATATGGAATCGAGCAAGGCTCAAAAAGATGTAGAGAATCGCCTGCGCGATGCTCTGCGTCATGACCGTGCCCGCGTTCAAATGGGAAAGATCTCTCGATTTGGCCTGATGGAAATGTCACGCCAGCGCTTACGCCCAGCTCTTTCCGAAGGCAGTCATGTGACTTGCCCACGTTGTAACGGTACAGGCCATATTCGTGACACCGAGTCTTCTGCATTGCAAGTTCTGCGTATCATCCAAGAAGAGGCAATGAAAGAAAACACAGCGGCGATTCATACACAGGTACCAGTCGAAGTGGCTGCTTTCCTCTTAAATGAAAAACGTGCTGAAGTGATCAAGATTGAGACGCGCTTCAAAGTGAACGTCTTGATGGTTCCAAACAAGCATCTAGAAACACCGCATTACAAGCTAGAGCGTTTGCGTCATGACGATCCTCGTCTTGATGATCAGAAAGCTAGTTATGTCATGGCTGAAGAAGCTGCGCGTGAACTCGAGACCGACACTACAGTCAGTCGTAAAGATGCTGATGTGAAAGTGCGTCCTGAAGCTGCTGTGAAGGGTATTACGCCAACTCAGCCAGCACCCATTAGCCAGCCACGTCCGGCTCGTACTGAAAAAGTGCAAGTGGAGGGCTCTGGTGGCTTATTCGGATTTGTGAAGAGATTATTCTCTTCTTCTCCTGCCGTAGTAGAGAAGCCGGCAGAAAATAATGCACGTAGTCGCAATCAAGGACGCAACGGTAATGGCGGTGATCGTAATCGTGGTCGTAATCGTCGCGGTGAGCGTACAGAACGTCCAGCAGTAAATGCAGCTGAGGGCGCTACTGAAGGTAATAACGGTAACCGCAACAATCGTAATAACCGCAACGGCAATCGCAATCAAAATGGTCCAAAACCAGAGCGTCAAGCAAACCCTGCTGCAGTAACCCCTGCAACCGAAGCTGCCACTGGTGAAACTACACCAAGTGCTGATGGCGAAGAGCGTCGTGGTCGTGGTCGTAATCGCCGTGGTCGTGGTCGTGGCAGAAATGAGCGCGATGATCGTGGTGAACGCACTGAAGGTGATGTAGTTAATGCACCTGCAGTATCAGCAAGTCCATTTACAGGCCCTCCAGTAGGAATGGCTGGCGCTTCTGCATCGATGCCGATTCAGAATCTTGCCAATAGCTTTGGTAATGCAAAACCCGTTGCGCAAAGACAAGAAAGAAGTGAGAGAGCTCCGCGCCCTCCACGTCAATCAAACCGTTCGAGTGAGGGTGCTGCGACTACTCCGGTTGCTGTAGTTACAAACGTTGTAGCAGCACCTACTATTGAGGTCATTGCTAAACCTGCGCCAGAGCTTCCAAAGGTTGCCTTCCAGGCACTTGAAGAAACTCCTTTGCATAGCGTAGTGCAATCTGCCGGCATGATTTGGGTTGCTACTGATGCTTCTAAGCATGCAGAGGCACAAGGTCAGATTCAGCCTGAGCCAAGCAACTTAGGTAGAACACCTAAGCCTGCAGCAAGCCTTCCAGAAGGGCCGATGGTTTTAGTTGAAACTGGTGGCCAGGAAAAAATGGTTTAACGCTGATTTACGCTTTTTCTCCAGACTGTCATCTATCCCATAAGGATATTTGGCAGTTTGGCAGAAACACCGTTTCAAAGCCATAATTCAGAATATGGTTGAAAAAGTAATCCCCGCAATATCAAAGGTCATTCCGATTCGCATTGATGAAGGTAAAGGCCTGATGCCGTCTATTGGCGCCCAACTGATTGCGCCTCATCACAATACCCAAGATAAACGTGGACGCATCTTGCGTGACCTTCGCATCTCGGTAACTGATCGTTGCAACTTCCGCTGCACTTATTGCATGCCCAAAGAAGTCTTTGATCAAAACTACCCCTATCTTTCACACAAAGAACTGTTGAGCTTTGAAGAAATTACTCGCTTGGCTACCATCTTCTCCACCTTAGGCGTTGAGAAGATTCGCTTAACTGGTGGTGAGCCACTTCTACGTAAGAACTTAGAAGTACTCATTGACATGTTGGCACAGGTAAGGTCGCCAGATGGCAAAGCTCTTGATCTCACTTTGACAACGAATGGCAGCATTCTTCGCAAGAAAGCTGCTGCCTTGAAAGCTGCCGGTCTACAACGACTCACTATTAGCTTAGACGGTTTAGATGATGGCATCTTTAAGCAGATGAATGATGTCGACTTTCCGGTGGCCGATGTTTTAGATGGCATTGCCGCTGCGCAAGAAGCGGGTTTTGAAAATATCAAAGTCAATATGGTAGTGAAAAAAGGAACGAACGACCATGAGATCGTATCGATGGCTAAGCATTTCAAAGGCAGTGGTGTCACGCTACGCTTTATTGAATTCATGGACGTCGGTAGTTCCAATGGTTGGAATATGGCAGAAGTACTGCCCTCCAAAGAAGTAATCGCCAGAATCAATGCAGTCTTTCCATTAGAAGCAATTGAAGCTAATTACACTGGTGAAGTTGCTCAGCGCTGGCGCTATGTGGATGGTTCGGGCGAGATTGGTGTGATTTCTAGTGTGACTCAAACCTTCTGTCATGAATGCACCCGCGCACGTATCTCTACTGATGGCCAGATGTATCTCTGTCTTTTTGCCAACGAAGGATTTGATTTCAAAAGTCTATTGCGCTTGGGCAAGAGTGACCTGGAGATTGCCAATGCCATCATGAATACTTGGGCAGCACGTGATGATCATTATTCTGAGATTCGCGGCTCGCATACTGCAAACCCAGCGACTGGTTCTCGTAAAGTCGAAATGTCTTATATTGGCGGCTAATGATTTCCCTTGAGAAAATCACTGGCCTCGTCCTAGCTGGCGGTCGTGCCCAACGCATGGGTGGTATTGATAAAGGACTCATCCCTTTTCTCGGCAAACCCTTAATTGAATCTGCCATCAAAAGACTGAGGAGCCAAGTTGGCCCAATCCTCATTAATGCTAATCGCAATATTACGAAGTACGCTACTTATGGCTACCCTGTCATCATGGATGAGACGCCTGATTTTTCAGGGCCGCTAGCTGGCTTTTCGGCTGGTCTCAAGGTTTGTAACACTCCCTATCTACTGACCGCTCCTTGTGATTCACCATTGCTACCAACAGATTTAGGCATCAAGCTAGCAACTGAAATGGCTCGTGGTGACTTTCAGCTGGTATATGTCTCCACTAAAGAGATAGATGGTAAGGTCTGGGCACAGCCCGTTTTTTGTTTAATGCGCGCTGATCTTAAAGCGTCTTTAGAAACATTTGTCAAGAAAGGTGATCTCAAAATTGATCGCTGGTTCAAAGAATTACACAGTAGTACTGTCGTGTTTGATGATGTGCAAGCATTTGCTAACGTCAATACTCCAGAAGAATTAAAACGCTTAGAAGAGGCATCAATATGAAGCACTCGCCCAATAGCCCGATTCTTCTCACCTCATCACTCCATGTCGATGAAGCGCGTAAGGCCATCTCTCAATTAGTTAAGGAACTGATTGAAGAGTCCCAGTTGATAGGCGATACCACTAACATCGAAACTGTTTCTCTAGACCAAGCAATCAATCGTGTTCTGGCAGAAGACTTACTCTCACCTATTGATGTTCCTGCAGCTGATAACTCAGCAATGGATGGCTATGCCTTTAATGGTAAGTGCCTCAGTACTAGTGATACCACCATCTCTCTGAAAATTGCAGGGACCGCCTATGCTGGCAAACCTTACGTGGGCGAGATTAAATCGGGGCAGTGCCTCAAAATTATGACTGGCGCCGTAATGCCCAAAGGCTGTGACACTGTGATTCCACAAGAATTAACTAGTGCACAAACGGAAACGCATATTGAGTTTCAAGAAAACCAATTAAAGTCTGGTGAGAATCGTCGCTTGCGTGGCGAAGATCTAGAACAAGGCAAGAGTGCAATTGCGGCTGGTCGTTTATTGCGTCCTTCAGATTTAGGTTTAGCGGCATCACTTGGTATCGCCACTCTTAAAGTAAAGCGCAAGCTGAAGGTGGCGATTCTGTCCTCCGGAGATGAGTTGCGATCTCTAGATCAAGCCTTGGATGCTGGCAGTATTTATGACAGTAATCGCTACAGTCTGACCGGTTTACTCAATCGTCTCAACCTTGAAATCATTGATTGCGGAATTGTGCGTGATGATCCAGCATCACTTAAAAAGGCATTTCTTGATGCAGCTACAAAAGCAGATGTTCTGATCTCTTCTGGCGGAGTTTCAGTTGGCGAAGCAGACTTCACTAAGCAAATCATGCAAGAGCTGGGAGATGTCGGTTTCTGGAAAATTGCGATGCGTCCAGGTCGACCTATGGCCTTTGGAATTCTCAAACCCGTAGTAGGCAAATCACCCGCTCGCAAAACCTTATTCTTTGGGCTGCCTGGCAACCCAGTTGCAGTGATGGTGACTTTTTATCAATTTGTGAGAAGTGCGCTCTTGCAACTCAATGGTGCAAATCAGACCGAGCCGCCAATTACCCAAGCAATCTGCGAGGCACCGATACGTAAAAAACCCGGCCGTACCGAGTTTCAGCGTGCCGTCTTGGGAAAAAATGCTGATGGACGCCCAAGTGTCAAGCTAACTGGCAGCCAAGGCGCAGGAATTCTGCGTTCTATGAGTGAGGCAAATTGCTTTGTAATCCTGGGACACGATCAAGGAAATATTTCTGCTGGCGACTGGGTAGATGTAGCGCTTTTTGATGGACTGCTTTAAGATTGCGTCATCATGAAACTTAGCAAAAAAGAACTTGTCTTCCTAGACCCGATGCATACCGCCAAAACGCTCGTTTTGGTTTATCTGTGCTTTTCCGTTCCGATCGTCTTATTGGCACTCTTCGTTGCCTTCATTCGTGATGGCGCTATTCCCGGATTTACCGTTTTATCTGCTCTCATTTTGAATGCCTTATTAGGCTTTGGCTTATTGTGGATTGCATGCAAGGTTTATAACTGGGTTGCTGGCAAATTTGGTGGAATCGAATTAGCGCTGCGCGAATTACCTGAAGAGATTGAAGCTGAGTAAGTATTAAATTTCGGTGCGCATCAATCAATAAAGCCGAGCATTGCTCGGCTTTATCTTTACTAACCTTTAAATGCTTCGGTATTAATTAAGCTCGGTGGTTTTTTGCCCGCAAGTGCAGCGCGTAGATTTTCTACTGCTAAATCCACCATTGCCCTGCGCGTCTTTTCTGTTCCGCTAGCAATGTGCGGTGCTAAGACCACATTGCTTAACTTAAGCAACTCGGGATGCACTTTAGGCTCACCCTCAAATACATCTAGGCCTGCTGCAAAGATTTTTTTCTCCTTGAGCGCTTGGGCTAAAGCTGCATCATCGACAATACCGCCACGAGCAATGTTTACCAGGGTTGCAGTCGGTTTCATCAGGGCAATTTCTTTTGCGCCAATGGTGTGATGATTCTCAGTTGTATATGGCAATACCAAGATGACATGATCAGCGGTACGCAATAATTCCTCTTTAGAAACATACTTGGCAGCACAGGCTTTTTCATCAGCTTCAGGCAGCCGACTACGATTGTGATAAATCACATTCATACCAAAACCAAGGGCGCGCTTTGCAATGCCCTGGCCAATACGACCCATACCAATAATGCCCAACGTGCTGTGATGTAAATCCATACCTAGAGGGTTACTCACAATCGACCACTTATCCCACTGGCCATCTCTAATCCAGCGCTCAGATTCGGTAACTCGTCTTGCTGTTGCCATCACTAATGCAAAACCAAAATCAGCAGTGCTATCGGTTAATACATCCGGCGTATTACTAGCCATTACACCTGCGGCAGTCATAGCAGGGATATCGAAATTGTTATAGCCCACTGAAATATTGGCTGCTATCTTTAAATTTTTTGCATGAACCAAAGCACTCGCATCAATGCGCTCGCTACCAGTGACCAATGCTCCGTCCACACTTGAGAGCTCTTTTTGCAATTCTTGAGAAGTAAAGACTTGGTCAGCCTGATTAGAGCGAACCTCAAAGGACTCCTCTAGCTTGGCTAGCAAATCCGGAAATATTGCTCTTGCTACTAAAACTTTAGGTTTATTGCTCATTTCTTTCCTTGTATGTATTTCTTTTATATATTTCTAGTACTTATTTATTGCATTCATTTGATACCTGAAAATCTCACTGCATCGATTTTATGTGACTTGAGAGGATTCCGCGATCACCTCTTTGAGTGAGGCCTGGAGAATGTCTAGGGGTTGTGCCCCTTGCAATGAATACTTACCATTTAAAATAAGGTTTGGTACCGCATGAATACCCTGAGCTTGATAGTAAGCTTCTTGCGCTTTCACCTCTTTAGCAAAGAGTCCCTCTTCTAAAACTTTGCTTGCTGCACTCTGATCTAAATGCGCTCTTTGCACTGCTTCTAATAAGTTCTCACGCTGATCAAAATCAGCGGCAAGGCAAAAGTAAGTGTTAAAGAATTCTCTCTTTAGCCTGCGCTGACTACCTAAGCCATGCTCGTGCCCAGCCCAATACAACAAACGATGGGCATCAAATGTGTTGTATATCTTTTTTCGACCCTCAGGATGAAAATCAAAGCCTGCGGCTGAAGCGCGCTCCCGAATGTTGGCTTGATTGGCTTTGACCTGCTGCTCAGAAATGCCATATTTTTTACCAAGATACTCAATGGCATTCTCACCACCCACTCTCATCTGAGGGTTAAGCTCAAAGGGCTCAAAATGAATTTCGAAGTCTGCCTGGTCTTTGAGAGCCTCCATTGCTTGCTCTAGGGTCCCCAAAGCAACCGCGCACCAGGGGCAGCCTATATCGGAAACAAAGTTTATTTTGATAGTGGGTTTCATGCTTACGTAGTGTACCCATGCACGAGAGTTCTGAAGGGGCAAATCTGAGCTTTGATTAGGTAAGCGCGACATTTTTATTGCTGCAATGCACAATAAAAATACCATGCATTTCGAGGGGAAACCCTCAACCCTGTTTACCCTAATTTAGAATAAGCTCTCTGTAGGATTTTGTTTCATCCAGTAGTTAATTTTATATAAAAATGACCTTAGGAGATTTAGATGTCAGACACAAATAACACTAGCCCACGCCGCAAGTTTCTAAAGAACGCGGCTGTTGGTAGCGCCGGTGCTGCTGCAATGAGCTTCCCAATGATTTCTAGCGCACAAACAATTAATTTGCGCTTCCAATCCACTTGGCCAGCTAAAGACATTTTCCATGAGTACGCTAATGACTACGCAACTAAGATCAATGCGATGTCAGGTGGCCGTCTCAAAATTGAAGTACTGCCTGCAGGTTCAGTAGTCAAAGCGTTTGATATGTTGGACGCTGTCTCTAGCGGAACATTAGATGGTGGCCATGGCGTTTTGGCATATTGGTATGGCAAAAGCCCAGCACTAGCACTATGGGGATCTGGTCCTGCTTTTGGTATGGATGCCAATACTGTTCTAGCCTGGAACCAATATGGTGGTGGTCAGCAGTTGCTCAATGAGATTTATAACGACCTTAAGCTCGACGTAGTTTCATTCCCTTATGGCCCAATGCCAACACAGCCATTAGGCTGGTTCAAAAAACCAATCGCTAAAGTGGATGATTTAAAGGGCTTGAAGTACCGTACTGTTGGTCTCTCTATTGAGATCTTCACAGACATGGGTGCATCAGTTCAGGCGCTTCCTGGCGGCGAGATTATTCCAGCGATGGACCGCGGCGTTCTCGATGCAGCCGAGTTTAATAATGCATCTTCAGACCGTATCCTCGGCTTCCCAGATGTTTCTAAAATCTGCATGCTGCAAAGCTTCCACCAGTCTTCAGAGCAGTTCGAAATCATCTTCAATAAGAAGAAATTCAACTCCTTGCCTGCAGATCTTCAGGCCATCCTGACTTATGGAACTCAAGCAGCTTCTCAAGATATGTCATGGAAAGCAATCGATCGCTACTCCAAAGACTTTGCTGAGCTCCAAACAAAAGACAAGGTGAAGTTCTACGCTACACCGAAGTCTATTTTGGTAGCCCAGTTGAACGCTTGGGACAAGATTATTGCTAAAAAAGCTGCTGAAATCCCAATGTTCAAGAAAGTGCTTGATTCACAAAAAGCCTTTGCTCAGCGCGCAGTTCGCTGGGATTTGCTAGTGAACGTAGATATGAAGATTGCTTACGACCATTATTTCAAGGGCTAAACCCCTTTAAAGCCCTCTGGGCTTATGTAATAATGTGCCCTAATGCGCATCTTGACCGGACGGCATCCCCGTCCGGTTTTTTTATATTTCCCTAGAGAAATAGTTCGTTGTCTTAGGAGAGTGGTTATGGATAAATTCATGCTAAGAGTAGATGAAATTAGCACTTATGTAGGTAAAGCCGCCGCTTGGCTTGTTGTACTACTAATGCTGATGGTATTTACAGACGTCGTTAGACGTTATGCACTTAATTCCCCATCTGCATGGATCGGTGAGTTGTCTGTCATGGCATATGGCACCCTGTTTATGATGTGTGGCGCTTATACCTTGGCTCAAAATGGTCACGTTCGCGGCGACTTTCTGTATGGGTCAATGAAGCCACGAACACAAGCTACTCTAGATCTAATCCTGTACGTCACTTTCTTCCTTCCGGGAATCGCCGCTTTGGTTTATGCAGGCTATACCTATGCCGCAGAATCATGGCGTATTGGTGAGCACACCACCCAGATTGCAAATGGTCCACCCCTTTATCCCTTCAAAACGATTATTCCAATTGCAGGCGCATTTGTGCTTTTGCAAGGCTGTGTAGAAATCCTGCGTTGCATTGTTTGCCTAAAAACCGGCGAATGGCCAGCACGCTTAAAAGATGCCGAAGAGATTGATGTGATCGAGCAGCAATTAGCTTCTTCAACTCACGTTGATGAAGAAGCCCGTCAACTCGCAATTAAAAATGCTAAATCCATCGATGAAGCAGCACACCATCGTATTGGTCAAACTAAAGAGATAAATCATGAGTGATCCAATTCTTGGCTTAGCCATGCTCGGCTTGATTATTTTTGTAATCATGCTGGGCTTCCCAACTGCCTTTACTCTAATGGGTTTAGGCATGATGTTTGGTTTTGTGGCCTTTTACGACCCATCGCAAAGCTGGACTACGAACAAAGTTTTTACCCTGATGGTGCAAAGAACATTCGGGGGTATGACTAACGATGTCTTGCTCTCTATTCCGTTATTCGTATTAATGGGATATGTGATGGAACGAGGGGCGCTGGTAGATAAGATGTTCTACAGTATCCAACTCGCATTCCGTCGTGTACCTGCTTCATTAGCAGTAGCTACTTTGATTGTTTGTACCTTCTGGGGTATTGCAAGCGGTCTTGTTGGCGCTGTTGTTGTTCTCATGGGCGTGATTGCCATGAAGCCAATGCTGAACGCAGGCTACGATACGCGCCTGGCTGCTGGTGTGATTACTGCTGGTGGAACCTTGGGTATTTTGATCCCGCCTTCAGTCATGATCATTGTCTACGCAGCTGTTGCAGGCCAATCCGTAGTGAAGCTCTACGCTGCCGCAATGGTGCCAGGTTTCTTCCTTGCCTTCTTATATTTGGTCTACATTATTGGCTGGGCTTTAATTAATCCAAAGGTTGCGCCTAAGCTTCCTGCTGAGCAACTGGTCGTACCAGTTCCTGCACCTATTCGTTTTTTGGGTGAGCACTATTCAAGAAATATGTTGCTGGCATCATTTAAGGCTTTGTTTTCTCCCGCTAAATTGCTCAACGCGCCAGCTGAGGCAAGACTCAATATCAAGCAGATCATTAAGAATGTCTTCGCAGCATTAACTCCATTCTTTTTGATAGCAGTCACGATGTGGGGTGTATGGTGGTACGTCATCATTCATCAGCAAGCTGAAAAAGATGCGCAGAATGTTCCAGTAGCAACGCAGGTTGCTAAAGCCGCTCCCGCAGCTGCTGCAGAGCCAGTTGAGGAAGCCTTGGTAGCTATCGATGCCACCTCTAACAAGATCAAATCTAAAGAAGTTGAAGAAGATGCTCCTTTAGTTGCCCTAGATGCAGCTGCTGGTGATGACCCAATTGAAGCTGGGGCAGTAGCAGAGGCCAACAATGGTCCACCAGAAAATTTTGAGTTGTATTTTGGCTTGACTTGTATCCTCTTTGGCCTGTTATTGGTTTACTACTACATCAAGTTAGATGAGGAGCAGTTTGAGATTCTGAAGCTGCTGATTGAGTCAGTGATGCCTTTAGGCGTTCTCACACTCTTGGTGTTGGCGGTGATCCTACTCGGTATCACTACTGCCACTGAGTCTGCAGCAGTCGGTGCATTAGGCGCTTTCATTCTGGCGCTTCAAGCTGGCACTTTGGACTTAGAGCGCACCAAGCAAGCGGTCTTCTTAACAGCGAAAACAACCTCAATGGTGTGCTGGCTGTTCGTAGGCTCAGCGCTCTTCTCGGCCGTGTTTACTATCTTGGGTGGTCAATCGATCATCGAAAAATGGGTGCTCATGCTAGACCTCACACCTATTCAGTTCATGTTGCTCTCACAAGCGATCATCTTCTTCTTGGGATGGCCTTTAGAGTGGACTGAAATTATTGTGATTTTCGTACCGATCTTCTTGCCTTTGTTGGCTCACTTCAACATCGATCCACTCCTGTGGGGCACTTTGGTGTTCGTGAACTTACAAGCGGCGTTCTTGTCACCACCAGTGGCGATGTCTGCCTTCTATCTCAAAGGTGTCTCGCCACCTGGCGTTACGCTCAACCAGATTTTTGCAGGCATGATGCCTTATATGTTCATCGTGATTGCCTGTATGGTCTTCATGTACATCTGGCCAGGTATGACATTGTGGCTACCGAAGTTCCTCTACGGAGCTTAATAGCTAAGTCGTTAGCTCGGTAGTTTTGCTAAAAGAAAAAGCGCTCTTCACGGAGCGCTTTTTTTATGTCGACTATTAAGATGAACTAGGCTGTCTGTTTTAGTAGCTCACTATTAGTCTTACCAAGTGCAATGGTAAATAAACCTTGCCAGTAATTAAATGCTGCCAACTCATCTTCATCTAACTCCATCTCAAAAAAAGCAGGATGACGGATTAAAGAAAGCCAAATACGGCAAAACATCTTATCCTCAAGGCGAGATGGTTTACTAATAAATGGGAGCTCTTCAAGATTGGGGATGATTTCGTAGACTTCAGTATTGACCATTTCTTGCTTATCTCTACTCAAGCGCATCATTTCAAGCATCACGCGGCCCAACTGATCGTAATGGCCTTGCCAGCAAATGGGGGTTGCTGCGATCTCTTTTGTTTTCTCTAAGTACTTGCGGGCAAACTCACTCCAGGCATGCGCTAAATCAAACTCTGTCTTTACCTTAGCGTTTTGCAAGGCAGTAGGCAGATTAGTAGACTTCATTAACTCTAGAGTGCGATCGCTCCCAAAGGTGTAATCGATGATTAATAATGGCTTTGCTGTTTTATCGATCTTTAGCCGATACTCTTCCATGATCTACTCTTTCCTAATGGGGTTTATTGATGCCGATGCCTAAAGTGTAATCAATTGGGGTTTGGCTTTTGAAAATCAAGGGCTAGGGAAAGCCCTTGCTTAAATTGTCTGCTTACTCTCGACTGCCATATGGGTATAAGCAATTTTTAAGAGCGGGCAATCTATAGCGCCATTGCTAGCAAAGCCAATCAAATCACCCAAGATATGTTGATGCTCATTTTTCTTACCGGCCAGCAAGTCTCTAAGCATCGAAGCGGTAAAGGGTGACCCTTCTTTTGTCAAGATTTCCTCAGAAGCCAATTGAGTCTTCTGAGCAATCGGATGTTTTTGGCTCGCAGCAATAGCGCAGCACTCTGCAAACATTCTCTTACTTAACTCTTTGCCATCAGGAGTTGCTGCAATCTCGCCAATCGAGCCACGACAGATCGTTGTCATGCCAGCTAAGGTCGCTAGGAACACCCATTTATCCCATAGAGCTTGTTCAATATCCTCCTTATAAAAGGAGTCAAAATCGGTTTTTTGACATAGTGCAAATAATTCTTGGCATAACGCTACTTGTTCTGGCGTTCTAGGTCCGATTGTCAAAGAGCCTAATTCAGTCAACTGCTTTACTGAACCTGTTTCAGAAATAGTTGCCGCAATATGCGCTACACCGCCCATCACACGCTCTTTGCCAAACTGACGATCTAAAGTTTGAAGATGCGTGTAACCATTCAAAAAAGGGAGGAGGATACCCTTTGAACTCGCTTTAGCAATAGACTTTAAGGAATCAGCCAAATCAAAGGCTTTACATGCCAAAATAATCAAGTCATAAACGGGCTCTAACTGATCAGCCAAGACTGTTTTAGGATGGATCGTAAAGTTACCCTTAGGGGTCTCGATCGTTAAGCCCTGATCCAAAATGAGCTGCTGCCGTTGCTTGCGCAATAGATAGGTGATATCTGCACCCGCCTGCATTAGCTTGGCGCCAAAGAAACCGCCAATTCCGCCTGCTCCAACAATCAGTATTTTCATAATAGATGCTCTTTTTTGCTTAATTTCGACCCCCAAGGATAGCTCCGATTTTCTAAAGCCGCCAAAAGGGCTTTTGGGCTTGGAAATCAGGCTTCACCTGAAAAATTGGCTATTTCGGCTAAAATTGGGGTTTTCAAATAACAGTCCCCTTTGGGGGTTCTTCAGATTAAAGCCTATGACTTACGTTGTTACTGAATCCTGCATCCGTTGCAAATACACCGACTGTGTTGATGTTTGCCCAGTTGACTGTTTTCGTGAAGGCCCTAATTTTTTAGTAATCGATCCAGATGAGTGCATTGACTGTGCTGTCTGCGTTCCAGAGTGCCCTGTAAATGCTATTTACGCTGAAGATGATGTTCCGAGCGATCAACAGGCCTTTATCAAGCTCAATGCTGATCTATCTTCATCCTGGACATCTATCACCAAGTCTAAATCTGGGCTTCCTGATGCGGATGAGTGGAAAGATGTTAAAAATAAACTCGATCAGCTAGTTAAGTAATTTCTTAATTTCCTTTTCGAGAATTCGTGCTGCACTCACCTACCCAAACCGACGCGGTCATTATTGGCGCCGGACCTGTGGGTCTTTTTCAAGTCTTCGAACTTGGTCTTCTAGAAATCAAAGCGCATGTGATTGATTCTCTTCCAGAGGCTGGCGGACAATGTATTGAGCTTTATCCAGATAAACCGATCTACGACATTCCGGCAATTCCCGTCTGCACTGGACGCGAGCTTACCGAAAATCTACTACAGCAAATCAAACCCTTTGGTGCGCAATTTCATTTAGGGCAAGAGGTTACTCGGCTTGAAAAACAATCTGATGGTCGTTTTTTAATCTCAACTTCTAAAGACCAACATTTCCTCAGTAAGACGGTCTTTATTGCTGGTGGCGTGGGAGCCTTTCAGCCTCGCACCCTCAATCTAGATGGCATAGAGGCTTTTGTTGGTAAGCAGGTTTTTTATAGCGTTAAAAATCCAGAACAATTTAGCGGTAAGAAGATTGTGATTTGTGGTGGTGGTGATGCCGCTTTAGATTGGGCATTGCACTTCGTAGACAAAGCTGCTAGCGTCACACTGATTCATCGGCGCGATGACTTTAAAGCAGCGCCTGCATCAATTGCCAAAATGCGCGAGCTTTGTAAAAACAAGCAAATGCAATTATTGATTGGGCAGATTACTCATTATCAAGTTGAGCATGATCAGATCTCAAAAATAACAGTGACTGATATTGAGAGCAAAGAGCATCTCATCTCGGTAGATGATCTCCTGATCTTTTTTGGTCTGTCACCTAAACTAGGGCCGATTGCTGATTGGGGTTTGGACATTGATCGCAAGCAAGTGGCTGTCGATACCGAGAAATTTCAGACTAGCACTCCTGGAATATATGCCGTTGGAGATATTAATATCTACCCAGGTAAGAAAAAACTGATTTTGTCAGGATTTCATGAGGCGGCCTTGGCAGCCTTTGCAGCAGCAGCTTATCTCAACCCAGAAAAGCATATTCAGCTTCAATACACTACCACCTCAACAAAGCTTCATAAGGTTCTTGGGGTAAGCCCGCCCACATTCGAGTAAGCTATCACTACTCATCCATTTTTACCAATATTCATATGCGCCAATATCACGATCTCATGAAAGAAGTCCTTGCCAAGGGCGTCCAAAAGTCCGATAGGACTGGTACGGGCACTATCTCGGTTTTTGGGCACCAGATGCGTTTTAATCTGGCTGATGGCTTTCCGATGGTTACTACTAAAAAACTTCATCTCAAATCCATCATCTATGAATTGCTCTGGTTTCTCAAAGGTAGCACAAATAATAATTGGCTTAAAGAACGTGGTGTATCGATCTGGAATGAATGGGCAGCACCTGATGGTGAGCTTGGTCCTATCTATGGTTATCAGTGGCGTTCATGGCCAGCACCTAACGGCAAACATATTGATCAAATCTCTGAAGTAATAGAAACTATCAAAAAGAATCCAGACTCACGTCGTATTATTGTTTCTGCATGGAACGTTGCAGATATTCCCCGTATGGCTTTAGCACCCTGTCATGCCTTCTTTCAATTCTATGTTGCTGATGGCAAATTATCCTGCCAACTCTATCAACGTAGCGCCGATATTTTCTTAGGTGTACCTTTTAATATTGCTAGCTATGCCCTACTGACGCACATGGTAGCGCAGCAGTGTAATTTAGAAGTCGGTGATTTTATTTGGACTGGTGGCGATTGTCATCTGTATAGTAATCACTTAGAACAAGTCGATCTTCAGTTATCAAGAGATTTCTTCCCATTACCAAAACTCAATATTTTGCGTAAACCAGATTCTATTTTCGATTACGAATTCGAAGATTTTGAAATTGTAGGATACGAATCTCATCCCCACATTAAAGCTCCAGTAGCAATCTAAGAAGAGGAGAGTATTTGATGGCACAACCAGCTATTTCTATGATTGTTGCGCGCTCACGCGATCACGTGATTGGGCGCGATAACCAAATGCCCTGGAAGATTTCAGCTGATTTGCAATTCTTTAAACGCGTTACGATGGGCCACCCGGTCATCATGGGGCGCAAGACTTGGGAATCGATTGGTCGGCCACTGCCTGGCCGTCGCAATATCGTGGTGAGTCGCAATGAACAATACAAACCCGAGGGCGCAGAGCTTGCGGGCTCTTTAGATGAGGCCCTTAATCGCTTAAGTGAAGCCCCACGCGTATTTGTGATTGGTGGCGAGCAACTCTTTCAGCAAGCTTTTGCTAAGGCAGATCGTCTTTACATCACTGAAATTGATATCGATGTAAATGATGGTGATACTTTCTTTGAAGTTCCAGATGTAGCTTCTTGGAAAGAGATAGAGCGCACTCCAGGCTCTGAAGGTGATATCACCTTTAACTTTGTAACTCTTGAGCGTAAATAGAAACTCATTCACTATTGAGTAATTAATAATTCAGTAAGCAATAAAAAAGAGCTCAGTAGAGCTCTTTTTTCATGACTGTATCATTGTTTTACTGAATGACGATCTTAGATTCTTTTGCAATCTGCGATAAAAACTCAAATTGCTTTCTTTGTGCTATCCCATTACGAATTGCGGTCTTAGCTTGATCTAATGTCGGTGGCTTGCTAGTTCTTTTATCTTCCAGCTTAACCAAATACCAACCTTGCTGTAACTGAATGGGAGCTTGTGATACCTGACCTTTAGCCAGGTTTATCAATACTGCAGAGATCTGTGGGGCGACCTGACCAGTCTGAACCCAGCCCACTGCTCCACCCTGGACTCGATTGGGTGCGAGAGAAATACTTTTGGCTACTTTATCAAAGGGCTCACCCTTTTTAATCCGGTTAAGTGCTTCTTGCGCATCTGCTTCAGTGGCAATGGCAATATCACTCACCTTGTACTCAACTATCATCCCTTGAGGGCCAAGAGAAGCGATCTCTTTGTTGTACTCGGCTTGAATATCAGCATCACTAATAGGATTTTGTGCCATAAAAGTAGATAGCTCGAGATCTGCCAAATAGTTTTGGCGAATCAACATGAGTTGCGTGTTTGCTTTTTCAGAATTTGCTAAGCCATCTTTTTCAGCGCGTTGTGAAAGCAACAATACCTCAATGTATTTCTGTACCACTGCTTGGCGTAACTCAGGACCTTCTTTCTGGCCTTGTGAAATAGCCATCCGAATACCCTGCTCCACCATATCGTTAGTAATGATGACGCCGTTGACAGAGGCTGCCGCATTAATTGGTAAACCACTTAGCTGAGCATGTGCACTACTGATCAACAATACTGACAAAAAGCTGATGGCCAGTAAGCTATTGAACTTTGATTTAAATAAGGAGGGTAGTGAATTCATGAGACCTGATCTTTCTAAAAATTAGACTTAATGGTAACAGCGACTTGACTCTAGAAGCGATAAATGGGAGTACCTTGAACGTAAGGATCAGCCGATTGGGTTTCAATAGCCTCTGCCTCTTGCTCACCTTGTGGTTGACTAAAGTATTTTGAATCCCCTGCCGGCTTTTTACTTAGACTATTTTGTGGGGGTGGAGTAGCCACTGGACCAAAGGGCCCTTCACTAAGCGCAACGGGTTGATTATTAAATTCTCGTAATTGCTCCGATGAGTAGGCGGGAGAAGTCTTCGACCCTTGAGGCGGTGGGCCTTGAGTTGCTGAGCAACTGACTAAGGCAAGGCAGAGGGTAAGCCTGAGGTAGGTATTCATAGGTCCATTGTATGTGAGTCGCAGGATGCGCTGTAATATCAAAAACGTATTTTCTGAAGGCGCTCGCGTAACCAAGGCAGGCGGCATAGTAGCAATAGCAAAATAACGAATCCATAGATAGAGACTGTCTGTAAGTCATTCTTGCCGGCTTTATGCCACCAATAGTGGACTATGGCTGTACAAGCGATCACATAAACTAACTTATGGAGCAGACTCCAGCGTCGACCTAAAGCACGAATAGCCCACTGATTTGATGTCAGCGCCAGGGGAATGAGTAGTGCGAGTGTGATGACGCCCATCGTAATAAAGGGACGCTTCACTACATCAGCCCACATAGCTTGAAGATCAAAGCTTTGATCGAGCCAAATCCAGATCGAAAAATGAATACCAGCATAGAAAAAAGAAAAGAGGCCAAACATGCGGCGCCACTGCACCCAAGTAACCCAGCCAGTCAGTAAGCGCATAGGCGTCATTGCTAAGGTGATGCACAAAAACACTAAAGCCCACGTTCCAGTAGAGCGGGTAGCAAACTCGATAGGATTGGCCCCCAAATCATCATGAAAGCCAAGCCATACTAAGCGCCCTAAAGGCAATAGAGAAATGAAAAATAGAATGCTCTTAAGATGCTTCATCAGTGCATATTAAACGACCCACCGTTTAAAGGATGGGTCGTATTCATCAGAAACTATATAAAAGCTACAGCAGCACTCTAAGCCAAGCTCAAGCCTTCTCTGCTGAGAGGGAAGTTTCGAACTGGCCGGCCAATAGCAGCAGAAATGGCATTGGCAACTGCTGGGCCAACCACGCAGATAGTGGGCTCACCTACACCACCCCAAAAGTCATAAGTCGGCACTAGAACTGTCTCAATTCTGGGAGTTGAGGCCAACTTGAGCAGTGGATAGGTATCGAGATTTTGCTGCTTAATTCGGCCGTTCTCCACCGTAATCTCTGGATTAAATATCGCACCTAATGCCATCGCCACAGAGCCTTCAATCTGCTCACGTGTTAAATACGGGTTCACGACATGGCCACAATCTAATGCAAAAACTAGGCGGCTAATGTTGACAACATTATTCTTCACTGACACTTCGGCAACGCACGCAGAATAACTGGCATAACCCATGAACTGCGCAATGCCACGATAAGTACCTGCAGGCAATGGCGCATCCCAATTGGCTTTTTTAGCAGCAGCATTGAGTACACCTAAATGCTTTGGATGACTTTGCATCAGTACTTGTCTAAATTTGACCGGATCTTTACCAGCTGCTTTAGCGCACTCATCCATAAAGCATTCCATAAAAATGCCGTTCTGGTTGGTATTCACGCCGCGCCATGGGCCTACAGGAACATGTGTGTTCTTCATCACATATTCTGTAAGCAAGGTTGGGAAGGTATAACCCAACTGAGCATCAGGACCCTTTTCATAGAGTCCTTGCAATTGGCGCTCATCCTTACCATTCTTAATGGCAGTTGGCGCAAGAGTAGCGTTAATAGACTGACCTGATACTTTGATATGCATACCTGTCAAATTACCTGCATTATCTAAGCCAGCACTCATCTTTGCCATTGCAATTGGATGGTAATAGTCATGCGTTAAATCTTCCTCACGACTCCAAATGGCTTTGACAGGTACACCTGGATATTGCTGCGCTATCTTGGCAGCAAAGGTCGTGAAATCTTGCGTAGACCCACGACGACCTAAACCACAACCAGAATCCAATTTATACACTTCGCAGTTGGCAAGCGGTATACCTGTCGCCTCTGATAGTGCTGCATGCGAGCCTTCACCGTTTTGAGTCGGAACCCAGGCTTCTGCCCGATTGCCAACAATTTTAACGGTGGCATTCATGGGTTCCATCGTAACGTGTGCTCTAAATGGGGTGTAGTAAATAGCTTCTACTTTTTTATTAGCGCTATTAATGGCTGCTGGTGCATCACCTTCTTTGCGCTGCCAAAAGTCTCCTTGCTCATCTAAGCCAGCGCGCAGCATTTTTTCAATGGCAGGTTGCGAGGTTTTTGCGCCTGCTCCCTCATCCCAAACAATCGGCAAAGCATTAAGCGCCGTATTGGCATGCCACCAGGTATCTGCAACGACTGCAAGCGTGCTGTCATCAATTTTGACAACGCCCTTCACACCAGGCATGTTCTTGATTTTGGCCTCGTCGTAACTGACTAACTTACCACCAAATACAGGACAAGCTTTGACAGAGGCGCACAGCATATTGGGTAACTGCAAATCAATCCCATAGACCTTTGTGCCATTGACCTTATTAGCAGTATCAATTCGAGCATAAGGCTGTCCAGCGACCTTCCACTCCCGCGGATTTCGCAACGTAATTGACTTAGGGTCAGGAGGGGTCAAAGTCGATGCCAATTGTGCGACCTTGCCGTAAGTGGTTTTACGCCCTGTTGCAGTATGGGTAATGACCCCTTTATCTACTTTAAGCTCGCCAACAGGAACATTCCATTGCTTTGCGGCAGCCTCAAGTAGCATGATACGAGCTGCTGCTGCGCCACGGCGTACATAGTCTTCAGAAATCCGAATGCCCCGACTACCGCCAGTACCATGCTCTCCCCATACACGCTTCCGAGTTAAGCTCTGGCCAGGGGTAGCAGATTGGGTTTTGACTTTTTTCCAATTGCATTCCAACTCTTCTGTAACGAGTTGCGCTAAGCCGGTGCGGGTACCCTGCCCCATTTCTGAACGGGCAATTCTGATAAAGACAGTTTCATCCGGAGTAATGCTGACCCAAGCATTGACCTCATCATCACCAAACTTAGTTGGTGTGTTCGGGTCATATTGAACACCTGCCGCATAGGCTAGATCCGGTATAGCGCCAATTCCTAACATCAAGCCACCACCTACAAGCGTGCCTTTGATAATGAAATCACGACGCGCTAGGTTCTCTAAGGAAACATTTTGATTATTATTTTTCATATTGCTCTCCTTATCCCCGTGTCGCAGGAGTGGCGTCATACTGCGCTAAGACCTCTGCCAATTTCTTCTGACCAGAAGCAACATGAATGCCATCCCGAATCTTTTGGTAGGTACCGCAACGACATACGTTAGCCATCGCACTGTCAATATCAGCATCCGTAGGCTTCGGGATTCTTTTTAATAAAGCAGCGGCAGCCATTACCTGGCCAGATTGGCAATAACCACACTGAGGAACGTCTAGCGCAATCCAAGCTTTTTGTACTGGATGTGAATTGTCTTTTGAGAGTGCTTCAATAGTAGTGATCTTGGCAGTGCCCACTGCAGAAACGGGTATGGAGCAGGAGCGCACTAACTCACCATTGAGATAGACGCTGCAAGCGCCACACTGGGCTACACCACAGCCATACTTGGTGCCAGTAAGCCCAAGGCTCTCACGAATCGCCCATAACAAAGGCATATTGGGTTCGACATCAATATTATGAATTTGACCATTCACATTTAGCTGCATACTGCCTCCTGTTTTTTATTCTGAAATCACTATAAATGATTCTTTATCTTGCTGCAGTTGCACAAGAATTTCACCAAATGAAAAGGCCCAGCAAACTGGCCAGGCCTTGATCAATTTAGTGCTCAGGGAAATTCCTCATTAAGGACCATTTTTCCCGGCAAGAGTAACAAAGGAAAGCTTCACCATGCCAGCGCCTTGAGCGAGTGCCATTAGCTCAGCAACGCGGCCGTAAGGCACTGCTTTATCAGCCTGGATTGATAAAGAAGCCTCAGGATTACTCGAAGCTGCTGAAAGCGCTTTTTCCAGCTCTTTATCGTTGATAGGGCTGCCATCCAAGGTTAAGGCGCCGCTATTATCAATCGTTAGCTGGAGTTTTTTACCCTTGTCTTCTTGTGTCACTGCCGTAGTCTTTGGAAGGTTCACCTTCATAGCCTGCGGAACAATCAGTGGCGCTGTCAGAATGAACACGACCAATAAAACCAACATCACGTCCACTAGTGGCGTGACGTTAATTTCGGCCATTGCACCCATGCCATTATCGTTTTTTTGCATTTGCATAATCTATGCCCTCAATATTGCTTTAATGACTGATCTTTAGCGCTTTTCAATTTGACTCGAGGCCAAGCGTAGGAAAGATTCGATAAAAGACTCTAAATCCATGGTTGCTAACTTCAGGCGGCGTAAGAAATAGTTGTAAAACAAGACCGCCGGAATCGCCGTTGCAATACCAATCGCTGTTGCAATCAAGGCTTCACCAATCGGGCCAGCAACAACGTCAATACTAGCTGTGCCGCTCTTACTGATACTTTCCAGCGCATGCATAATGCCCCACACCGTACCAAACAATCCAATAAATGGAGAGATTGAGCCAATGGTGGCTAACTCATTGAGACCTTGCTCATGCCGACGCAAAATATTCACTAGCGTACGGCGCATTGGTTGCTGAAGAACCTCATTAGGCTCGCCAATAAAGCGCAGACCGACTGGATTTTTCAAAAACTGATCATATTCAAGATAACCAGATTTAGCCAAGGTGCTGGTATCGCCTTTGCCATTCTCGGCAACTACCTTGCCAGCATTCCAGTCTTTTGCATCCCAAAACTCCTTGCGGAATAGCTCGCCCTCTTTTTCGGCGCGGCCGTATTCACGGAACTTAATAAATGCGATTGTCCACGTAATGATAGACATCAAAATAAGTAATAGCAAAACGCCATTAACGACACTAACTTCCATATCAAACCTCTTTCTTCTTTAGGTATTTTTTAATCCAAATCGAATCGGCACTTTCACCCACTGATCCACAATCTTGCCATTTTGCTTGGCAGGAACAAACTTCCACTTCTTAACGGTATTGAGCGCTGAATCATCTAAGGAATCAAAGCCGCTCGTTCTAGCTAACTGCACCTCGTCTACTTCACCAGAAGGCAAAACATGCACACGTAGAATCACGGTACCCTCTTGGCGGTTCTGGAAAGCAAAACTGGGATATGGCGGCTTAGGATTATTTAAGTAAGCTGCTTTGTAATCGGCATCAGTAGTTTGCACGCTATCGGTGCTGCTAGTTGATTGTGCTGGAGCTGGTTGCTGGGGTTGTTCTACCGGCGCTTTCTGCACAGCGTCTGGCGATTTTTCTTGGGTTTTAGGAGGCGCTGGTTGTTGCTGTGGCTGAGGTGGTGTTGGTGTTGCCGTGCTAAAAGGAGCTGAGCTCAACTCAATTGTAATGTCTGCTTTTTTCTTAATCTTAAAGTCAGGTAAACCATATTTACCAACGATCCATACCAAGAGATGGGCGACTAATACAAAGAGGACAATCTTCCAAAAGTTTTTGAAAGGAGTATCTGAACCCCCGCCTAAAAAGGGGTTGGAATATGTGCTTTGAAGTAAAGTCTGGGTCATAAGCTTAATGTAATCAGATCATATTCTGCATGAAATTAGCTAGTCTTGCCGCCCTTTTTCTTCTTACGCTCTTCTTCGTCTTTCTCTTTATCTGCAGGGCGATCATCCATCTCAATCTCACCCACATCGACACTAGCCTCAACAGAATACTTACGCTCTAACTTAGTCTGCTGAGACACAGCAGACATAATAAAGCTATTTCTGGAGCTGCTTGTAGGAGCGGTAGTAACTGGTGCACGGGCA
>Ga0208496_1000156_pt1 | contig 23321 bp, 21 predicted proteins | sample CryBogmetaGMA2M_FD_184552 | JGI IMG/M metagenome (GOLD analysis project Ga0208496, IMG submission 184552) | Freshwater microbial communities from Crystal Bog, Wisconsin, USA - MA2M (SPAdes) | ecosystem: Environmental > Aquatic > Freshwater > Lake | place: Crystal Bog, Wisconsin, USA | collected... | reverse complement strand
CACTCCTGCCGGTACCGCGATCACTATCCTGGCGCGCAGTGAAGATGACGGCGTCTACGTTTCAGTTTCAGATAATGGTCCGGGGTTAAGTGAAGAAGACCAAAAGCGAATATTTGAGCGTTTCTTCCGCGCCGATCCTTCGCGCCAACGCACTAGCCATGAAGGTAGCGGGCTAGGTTTATCTATCGTTGATTCAGTAATGCAGGCACATGGTGGAAAAGTTGGCGTTACTTCCAAACCTGGTCAAGGCACAACTTTTACTTTATTTTTTCCAACAACTACAGCTTAAGAGAGTGATTCCATAGCTTTCAATACATTGATTCGTTCTTGAATCGGTGGATGTGTAGAAAATAACTTCGACACTGATTTTCCATCTAATGGAGATTCAATCCAAATATGTGCAATTGAATTTGATTTCTGTTGCACCACAGTTGAATCTGCAGCTAAAACCTCTAGCGCACTGCGCAAACCGGCAGGGTTACGTGTAAAAGCCACCGCAGTTGCATCGGCTAAAGATTCACGTTTGCGCGAAATCGCTGACTTTAAAAGCATGGCAGCTAGCGGCGCCAAAATTAAAATTACAAGTGATGCCACTAAAACTATTGGGTTGCCGTTGTTATTACGATCGCGATCTCGCCCGCCGCCGAACCACATCATTCGTGTCAACATATCGCTCAAAATTGCTATCGCTCCAGCGGTAGTGGCCGCCACCGCGGAAACTAAAGTGTCGCGGTTAGCAATGTGCGCCATCTCGTGAGCGATTACACCTTGCAGTTGATCACGATCCATGGCATCTAAAATTCCAGTGGTAAAAGCAATGAGTGCATGGTCTTGATTTCGCCCCGTTGCAAAAGCATTTGGCGCACTATCTACAACGACGGCCACTTTAGGCATAGGCAAACCACTGGCAATAGTTACTTCTTGGATCAGACCAAACAACTTTGGATTATCAGATTCTTGAATTAATTTTGCGCCGGTCATTGTTAACACTAATTTATCGGCGCCGTAATACGAACCCCACACTGAAACCAAAGCGATACCCACTGCGATTGGAACAATTGCAGTAGTTGTCTGGCCAAAATAAGTCAGTGCAGCAAAAGCCACAAGCCAAACTAATACGCCCATTCCCATGAGCAAACCAATTGTCTTGCGGCGGTTAGCCGCTTGTTGGGTTCTAAAGTTCATTAAAACTTAACGTTCGGAGCTTTACGATCTTGTGGATCTTCAACTTCATAAAATTCACGCTCAGTTACTTTAGCAAAACCGGCAAAAAAGTTAGTTGGCACAGTTTTAACGGCAGTGTTGAGCGAGCGCACATTGTCGTTATAAAACTGACGAGAAAATGCAACTTTGTTTTCAGTCGTTGATAGTTCTTCCTGTAACGATAAGAAGTTAGTTGATGCCTTCAAATCTGGATAAGCCTCCGCAACGGCTAACAAACCACGCAGAGCTTGAGTAACCATTCCATCGGCAGCGGCAGTGTCGGCAACTGTTGTAGCACTTGTCGCTTTTGCACGCGCAGCAACTACGGCATCAAAAGTTGATTGCTCATGCTTGGCATAACCCTTTACGGTTTCCACCAAGTTAGGAATCAAATCTGCGCGACGTTTTAACTGCACTTCAATCTGTGCCCATGCTTCATTTACTGAGATGTTTAAGCGGATAAGTCGGTTGTATTGAGCAACGAAAAATAAAATGGCGAGAGCGATAACTCCAAGAACTATCAGTGTTGTGGTCATACCTAATTAAACCCCTTTATTGGCGGTTTCATTCCGCGGATTTACTGAATTTTTGATTTATGGAAGTTTAGAAATGAGCGTGAAGGTGTTGGGCCACGCTGACCTTGGTAGCGGGAACCATACTTTTCGCTGCCATAAGGATGCTCGGCAGGTGAAGAAAGTTTGATTAAGCACAACTGACCGATCTTCATTCCAGGAAAGAGTTTGACGGGCAAGTTAGCAACATTGGAAAGCTCCAACGTGATGTGACCGCTAAAACCTGGATCGATAAAGCCGGCAGTGGAGTGTGTGAGCAAACCCAAGCGACCTAAAGAAGATTTACCTTCAAGGCGACCGGCAATGTCATCGGGCAAAGTAATGACTTCATAGGTGCTAGCTAAAACAAATTCGCCTGGGTGCAAAATAAATGGTTCATCGCCTTCGGCAATAACTTCGCGGGTGAGTTCAGGTTGCTCAGTTGAAGGATCAATAACGCTGTACTTGTGATTTTCAAAGACGCGGAAAAACTTATCGAGGCGAACATCAACCGATGATGGCTGAATCATCGCTTCGTGAAAAGGTTCGCAGCCAACGCGACCGGCTTTGATTTCGGCGAGAATGTCGCGATCACTTAGTAGCACGCTGGGAACCTTATCTTGCTTTGCAGGGGCAATCGGTGAGCGAAATACGCTCACCAGGGTTGCATAAGTTACTGGCGGGTAGCATTATTTGCCCATGAGCCACTACACCGCCAATCTGCGCGATATTGAATTCTGCCTCTTTGACCTACTGGGTCGCGAAAAAATTATGGGTACCTCTTTGTACTCAGATGTTGATCGCGAAACCGCAGTTGGAATGCTGGAAGAGATGAAGCGTTTGTGCGAAAACGATCTTGCCGCCTCTTTCGTTGAAGGCGATCGTGTTGGTGCGATTCTTAATAAAGAAACTGGCAACGTGACATTGCCTGAAAGTTTTAAAAAGTCATACAAAGCATATGTAGATGGCGAGTGGTGGCGTCTAGACGCACCAGTTGATCTTGGCGGAATGAAAGTTCCACCTTCAGTGCGTTGGGCAATGGCTGAAATGGTTTTAGGTTCAAATCCAGCAATTCATATTTATGCATCGGGTTATGCCTTTGCCCAAGTTGCTTATGTGCTTGGAACTGCAGAACAAAAGAAAATCGCAAAGTTAATGGTTGAAAAGCACTGGGGTGCAACGATGCAGTTGACTGAACCTGATGCAGGTTCAGATGTCGGCGCAGGTCGAACTAAAGCTGTACAGCAAGCCGATGGAACATGGCACATCACTGGAACAAAGCGTTACATCACTTCAGGAGATGCAGACTTCTATGACAATGTCGTGCACTTTGTTCTTGCACGCCGTGAAGGCGGCGGACCTGGAACTAAGGGTCTTTCATTGTTCTTAATTCCTAAATTTATGTTTGATTTTGAAACTGGTGAGATGGGAAAGCGCAATGGTGTTTTTGTAACTTCACTGGAAGATAAAATGGGTCTCAACGTTTCAGCAACATGTGAAGTTAACTTGGGCGAGCACGAACCAGCTGTTGGTTACTTATTAGGCGAAGTGCACGAAGGTATTGCACAGATGTTTAAAGTTATTGAGTTTGCGCGCATGATGGTGGGAACTAAAGCCATTGCAACGCTATCTGCGGGTTACCAACAAGCATTGTCATATGCCAAGGAGCGCGTGCAGGGCGGTGACATGAAAGTAATGAATGACAAGGCTTCACCGCGTGTGACCATTATTAAGCACCCAGACGTGCGCCGTTCTTTAATGGTTCAAAAATCCTATAGCGAAGGCATGCGCGCGCTAGTGCTGTACACCGCCTCTATCCAAGATGAAATTGAATTGGCTGAAACTGCGGGCGACAAAGATCGCGCAGCTGACATGATCGCACTCAATGATTTGTTGTTACCGGTAGTTAAAGGTTACGGCTCAGAAAAATCATGGACTCTCCTTGGAACTGAATCATTACAAACCTTTGGTGGTGCCGGCTTTACTCGTGATTGGCCGATTGAACAATATGTTCGCGATGCCAAGATTGATACGTTGTATGAAGGCACGACAGCAATTCAAGGTTTAGATTTCTTCTTCCGTAAAGTTGTTAAGGATGGTGGACGTGCACTTGGTCTGCTTGGAAAAGAAATTCAAACATTCGCTGAATCTGGTGGGGCCAATGCCGAAGAAAAAGCGGCGCTAGTTAAAGCCCTTGGCGATCTCAACGCAATCGTTGGTGTTCTTGTGGGACATGCGATGGAATCTCAAAGTGAAGCGGCAAAGATTTATGAAGTTGGTTTAAATACTTCACGTTGCTTAATGGCCGTGGGTGACATTATCACTTCATGGTTGTTGCTACGCCAAGCCGATATCGCAGTTGCAAAGCTACCAAGCGCAAGTGCTAAAGATAAAGATTTCTATTCTGGCAAAATTGCTGCGGCGCAGTTCTTTATTAAGAACTATTTGCCACACATCACTGCTGATCGAAAAATTGTTGAAGCAACTAACGGCTCCATCATGGATCTACCGGAAAGCGCTTTCTAAACCGCTATCCTTGCTAGATGTTCACCCGCTATAAAGGCGAAATTCTTACCTTGCTGGGTGCTGTCTTTTTTTCATTTAATGGCGTGGTCTCTAAATTAGTTTTAACTTCTGGGCTTTCATCCATGCGTTTAACACAAGTGCGCTGCGGCGGAGCGTTTTTAATTCTGGGTACATACATGGTGCTTGCCCATCGCGAAAAACTCAAAGTCACTAAGGCCGAAATCCCCATCCTCTTTACCTATGGAATTTTGGGGTTTTTAGCCGTGCAAGCTCTGTATTTCGTAGGTATTGCGCGGCTGCATGTGAGCATCGCCTTGATCCTGGAGTTCACCGCGCCTATCTGGATTGTCTTATGGCTGCGCTTTGTGAAGAAAAAAATTGTGCCCGCTCTTATGTGGTTAGCGATTTTCTTAGCTTTTGGCGGACTGATCCTGATTGCGCAAGTCTGGAAGGGCCGCACATTAGATCCCATCGGCGTTATTGCCGCACTTCTCGATGGAATTGTTTTAGCGGCGTTTTTCCTTATCGGTGAAAAACTCAGTAGCAAACGCGATGTGGAATCGTTAATGGTGTATGGATTTGGTTTTGCTTCACTTGGTTTAGCCATTGCAATGCCGCTGTGGTCATATCCCACACACATCTTTACGCAATCATTAAATTTACAAGGGCGTTTTGCCGCACACAATGCACCAGGTTGGATGTTGATCGCCTGGATAATTGTTATGGGAACGATTGTGCCGTACACATTAGTTGTTAAAGGTTTAAAACTTTTATCGGCATCTACCAGCAGTGTGATGGGAATGGCTGAACCCGTGTTAGCTGGAGTTTTTGCGTGGATTTGGTTAGCTGAAAAATGGAACTTCATTCAACTTATTGGTGGAGTAATTGTAATAATTGGAATTATCTTTGCTGACAAAGCCCGATCAGCTGCGCATTAATTAATTTCCGAAGTTGTTATCGTCAGGTGCAGCAGCGTCGCGCTGTTGAGTCCAGTCAGTTCCGCCGCCAGGATTTTGTGGCATATCGAAGAAGCGTGCATAGTGCAGTTGAGCAGAAACAGTAATTGTTTTAGTTGGTCCGTTACGGTGCTTAGCGACAATTAAATCGGCTTCACCAGTTCGGTTTTGTTGATCGTACATGTCATCGCGGTGCAGCAAGATAACTACGTCAGCATCTTGTTCGATAGAACCTGATTCACGTAAGTCTGACAACATTGGTTTTTTATCACTGCGCTGTTCAGGTGAACGGTTGAGCTGTGAAATCGCAATTACTGGGATATTGAGCTCTTTAGCCATTAACTTTAAGTGACGTGAAAACTCAGATACTTCTTGCTGGCGGTTTTCTACGCGCTTACCTGATGACATCAACTGTAAGTAGTCGATAACAATGAGCTTGAGATTATGGCGCTGCTTTAAACGACGGGCCTTAGCGCGGATTTCCATCATTGAAAGATTTGGTGAATCATCAATAAATAAAGGTGCTTCAGAGATTTCACCCATGCGGCGAGCAAGGCGTGACCATTCGTCGTCGGACAAAGTGCCTGCGCGAATATTATTTAAACCAACGCGCGCTTCAGCCGACAACATACGCATGGTGATTTCAGATTTCGACATTTCCAGCGAGAAAATAACTGAAGTTTGACCTTCGTGAATCGATGCATGGCGCGCAATATCTAAACCGAGTGTTGATTTACCCATTGCAGGACGTGCCGCCAAAATAATCATGTTACCTGGATGGAAACCATGTGTGAGAGCATCTAGATCTTTGAATCCACTCATGACACCTTCAACACCAACACCTTTAGAAATTGCTTCAATCTCATCAAGTGCTTGTGGTAACAAAGTTGAGAGTTGAACGTAATCCTCTGATGCACGACGTTCAGTTACTGCATACACCTCGGCTTGGGCTTGATCGACCATGTCATCGACTTCACCTTCGGATGTATATCCGAGTTGAACGATTTTTGTACCGGCTTCAACTAAGCGGCGCATGATGGCATGTTCGCGCACAATCTTTGCGTAATAACCGGCGTTAGCTGCAGTTGGTACCGATGAAATTAAAGTATGTAAATATGGTGCACCACCAGCGCGGGCAATGTCTCCGCGTTTAGTTAATTCAGATGAAACCGTAACGGCATCAACAGGTTCGCCGCGACCATACAAATCAATAACTGCGTCGTAAATTAATTCATGTGCTGGGCGATAAAAATCGCGATCACGAATAATTTCGATGACATCGGCAATTGCATCTTTAGATAACAACATTCCACCGAGAACTGATTGTTCGGCAATTAAATCCTGTGGCGGTGTGCGTTCGAAATCTGCACCAATGGAACTAACGTTGGTATCGCGCGATGGGCGATTGTTGGGAAGTTCAGCGATGCTCACGCGTATAACCTCCCATTAGCTACTGACAAGTGCGGTTGATGTAGGCGTAACTTAGGTGCCAGCACCTATCGCACGCGAGAAACGCTTCAGGGTGATGGGGATAAAGCTGTGGGTAAGTGGGTGGATAAGCGTGTTTTCCTGTGTACAAAGCCGTGGATGGAGTGTGGGTAAAACTGCGGTGCTAACCCCTCACCCCTTAAAAGCGCAGGTCAGAGGCGATTACTTTCGTGTGCGGCTGTGTATAAAAGTATTTTTGCTTATCTTAAATCGTGAGATTTATGCACGGACGCGTTCGTTGTTTGGATCAAACAAAGGCTCGGCGCAGATAACTCCGCTGCGCCAGGTACCAAAGAATTCAACGTCTACATGTGTTCCAACTGCAGTGTGCTCGATAGGCACATAGGCATAAGCAATAGCTTTTTTAATTGTGTAGCCCTGACCGCCAGATTTAATGCGCCCAATTATTTTTTCACCGATTCGTATTGGCTCTGAACCAAAAGGAACGCACGTAATGTCGTCAAAAGTAATCGCGACTAATTTACGTGTGAGATTAGCCTGCGCAGCCATTACCGCGTTTTTACCGTGAAAGTTTTCTTTCTTTAATGAAACGGCAAAACCTAAACCAGCTTCATAAGGGTTGGTCTCAGAGTTAATTTCACCGGCCCACGCACGATAACCTTTTTCAAGTCGTAACGATTCAATGGCACGATAACCGCATGCTTTGATGCCGTGAGATTTTCCAGCGGTCATGATTGATTCCCACAGCGCTAAAGCTTGATCAATCGGTACATAGATTTCCCAACCAAGTTCACCGACGTAAGTGAGGCGCGTAGCACGTACTTCAATTCCTGCGATAGTTATTTCGCGCGAATTCATAAAACCAAATGCGGTAGGTGAGAGATCAGTATCCGTGAGTGATTGCAGAATCATGCGCGATTTTGGTCCCATAATTGCAAAGCAAGCTAAGTCGCGAGTGATGTTAGTAATTTCTACATCATCGAAAGAATGCTCTCGGCGCATTTTTTCTAACCAACCAAAATCATGGATTGCAAATGCAGTACCTGTAATGATAAAAAATTCACTCTCACCGGTTTGTGTCACCGTGTAATCTGATTCAATTCCAGCTTTCGAGTTAAGTGCTTGCGTATACGTTGTTTTACCCACACCTTTGACAACGTTATTCGCGCAGACATAATTAAGAAATTCGGCAGCCCTGGCACCACGTATACGGGCTTTGGCAAAGCTGGATTCATCAAATAAACCAGCGTTATTACGGGTTGCGTGGTGCTCGACTTGAACTGCGTTAGACCAATAATTTCCGAGCCAATCTTTAGGACGTAAGGCATCATTGCCAATATTTGTGCTGTAAAAATTAACGCGCTCCCATGAAGCTTTCTCACCAAAGACTGCTCCATTAGCTTTGTGCCACTCGTACACCGGTGACATAAATTTAGGTCGAGCAGATTTGCGTTCTTCACCTGGGTAATGAATGTCGTAATACTGCTCATAGTTTTCGGTAATGCGTTTTAAAGTAAAGTCAGGGGATTCATACGATGCTCCAAAGCGTTTGATATCCATATGCCATAAATCCATCGTGGGTTCACCGGCAACAATCCATTCAGCCACTACTTTGCCGATTCCACCAGCACCAGCGATACCGTGTGCACAGAAACCTGCCGCAACAAAGAAGCCGCCGACCGAGGTTTCACCTAAGCAAAATTCATTATCTGGTGTGAAACCTTCAGGGCCATTAATGAAACTTTTAATTCCAACTTCGGACATTTTCGGTACGCGCTTTTGTGACGCTTCGGCAATATCAGTGAAGCGATCCCAATCTTCGGCTAGAAGTGAGTTATTAAAGTTAGCTGGAATATCATCAATGGTGTTGTAATCAGCTGACCAGGCTTTAGATGTGCGTTCATATCCACCCATTAATAAACCTGAAACTTCTTGACGGAAATAAATAAGATTGTCCGGATCGCGCAGCGATGGCAGGTATGGTGCATCGGGCGGCATAAAGTTTTCAGTAATTAAATATTGGTGACTCATGGGAACAATAGGGACGCGCACATTGACCATGCGAGCAATTTGCGGGGCATACATTCCACCGCAGTTCACAACGATGTCGCATTCAATTTCACCTTTATCGGTGACAACGCTGCTGACTCGGCCTTTAGTTGTTTTAATTTCCAGAACGCGAGTGTGCGTAAAAATTTGAACGCCTTGTTTGCGCGCACCGGCGGCCAGTGCCATAGCTAACTGCGAAGGATCTACTTGGCCGTCCGAGGCCATATAACAGGCGCCAACAACGCCTTTTAAGTCAATCAGCGGAAATAAGTTCTGGGCTTCTTGGGGTGAAATTTCATGCAGATCCAAGCCAAAAGTTTTAGCCCAACCGATTTGGCGACGAATTTCCTGCATACGTTCGGGTGTCGATGCCAATTTTATGCTGCCGCATTCGCGCCAACTGGGCGGTGTATCGGTTGCTTGCAATTTTCTATATAGATCAACTGAATGCATATTCATTAAGGTCAATGTCGGGTCCGCGCGTAATTGACCGACTAAACCGGCGCTGTGAAAAGTCGAGCCGCTCGTTAACTCATTACGATCAAGGAGAACTACATCTTTTTCGCCTAACTCAGCTAAGTGATAGGCCACCGATGTTCCGCCTACGCCTCCACCAATAATGACTATTTTTGCTCTGGTTGGGAGTACTGACACGGCCACGGATGAAATGTATCCTGAATGCGTGCCTGCCGATAGTGTCTTGGAGCAAGAGTTTTCACAGCTTTTTAATAAAGTTGCGCTACTGCAATCGCGAACTTCAATCACTGAACTTTCGGGCGGTTTAACAAATAGAAATTTTCTTATCGAAACTCCGGTCGATAAATATGTGGCGCGAGTTTCAAGTAACTCATCGTCGCTATTGGCAATTGACCGTGGCTCTGAATTTATTAACTCCACGATTGCGGGAAAAGGTAGCGTCGGTGCCGAAGTTTTGGATTATCTGCCCGGTGAAGGTCTTTTATTAATCTCGTACATTAAAGGTAAAACCTATGGCGCCGATGATGTAGCCGCTAATTTGCCGCGCATTGCAAGCAGTTTACGGAATCTGCATGCACTAGATGCCTTTGATCATGAATTTAATATGTTCAACACCCAGAAAAATTACTTGGGTATAGTGCAAGACAATGGTTTTAGAGTGCCGGATGGTTATTTAGATTTTGCTCCACGCGTTGAACAAATCAAAAAAGCCTTTGCCGTTTTATTTGAAGGTTTAGTCCCATGTAATAATGATTTGTTACCGGGCAATTTCATCGATGATGGCAATAAAATTTGGCTTATTGACTATGAATATTCGGGAAATAACGATGCCTGCTTTGAGATTGGCAATGTGTGGGCCGAAGCGTTTTTGCCGATAGAAGCTTTAGAAGAATTAGTAACTGCGTATTACGGCACGTATCGCCCTGACAAAGTTGCCCGTGCGTGGTTGTGGGCGTTAATGGCTAAGTATGGCTGGACGTTGTGGGCATCAATTCAAGATTCAGTCAGCGCACTTGATTTTGATTTCTGGGAGTGGGGAATGTCTAAATATGATTTAGCCCGCAGCGAATTTACAAGTGATTACTTTAAGCAAGCGCTGGTGGCAGTAACTCAGAAATAAAAAAGCCCGCCGCATAAGCGACGGGCCCTTTTAATTATTTTTATTCAGCGATTACTGAAACCGTGATCTTTGCAACCAAGTTATGGCCCAATGAGACCTTTACTTCGTGGTTGCCAGTCTTCTTAATATGTCCAGCAGTCTTAATTGTGTGACGGTCGATATCTAGACCAACTGATGCCTTAATTGCTGCAGCAACATCTTTATCAGTTACTGAACCAAACAACGCACCCTTTGTGCCAACCTTGGCTTTAGCAACAACAGTTGCTGCCTCAAGCTTGGCTTTGATCTCTTTAGCGTGGTCGATATCGCGGACTTCACGAGCGGAACGCGCACGGCGAATGCTCTGAATCTGCTTTTCTCCACCAGTTGACCATGCAATTGCATTTCCACGAGGCAACAAGAAGTTGCGTGCGAAGCCATCTTTAACAGTTACAACATCTCCTGCAGAACCAAGGCCTGCAACTTCACGAGTAAGGATGAGTTTCATTGAGTCATTCTCCTTATCGTGCTGTAGATGTGTAAGGAAGTAGAGCTACTTCACGGCTGTTCTTTACCGCAGTTGCGATTGAACGCTGGTGCTGTGTGCATGCACCTGTAACGCGGCGAGCGCGGATTTTGCCGCGATCAGAGATGTACTTGCGAAGGGTGGCAATATCTTTGTAATCGATATATGTGACCTTCTGCTGGCAGAAGCTGCAAGGCTTCTTCTTAAATTTCTTATTAAGGGCCGCAGCTTTTGCGCCCTTATTCTTCGGTTCACGAAGCGTCTTATTATTTCTTGCTCCCATTGTGGTGCTCCTTTTCAAGATGCCCTAGTCCAGTTGCTTTTCAACACTTGGTACTAGGAATGGATAGTTGGTTTATTTAAAAGGGTGGCTCGTCAGTTGTTGAGGAAGTTCCCCAACCACCGCCAGCTGGTGACGATGAAGCTGCTGCCCAAGGATCTTCGTTAAATGAATCAGCTGCAGCGGGTGCAGAGAATCCGCCACCAGTTCCGCCAGTGCGTTGGGCCTTAGTGACCTTTGCAGTTGCGTTACGTAGTGAAGGTCCGACTTCATCAACTTCTACCTCAAAGACAGTGCGCTTTTCGCCTTCTTTAGTTTCATAAGAACGTTGCTTTAAACGACCAGAGAGAATGACGCGCATTCCTTTTGTCAGTGACTCGGCAACATTTTCTGCTGCTTGACGCCAGATCTGACATTGAAGGAAAAGGCTCTCGCCATCTTTCCATTCATTAGTTTGCTTATCTAAATAGCGTGGGGTTGAAGCTACACGAAACTTTGCAACTGCCGCACCCGAGGGTGTGAAACGAAGCTCTGGATCATCGACAAGGTTGCCGATCATTGTGATTGTTGTATCTCCTGCTGCCATAACTATTTCCTCTTCTCTACTCGTGGAGTCCGTGCTTATTAATTATTCTGGGCGAATTACTTTGGTGCGCAGAATTGCTTCATTCAAATTGAGTTGGCGATCCAACTCTTTGATTGCAGCTGGTTCGCAGTTCATATCAATGACTGCATAAATACCTTCGCCTTTTTTCGCAATTTCAAAAGACATACGACGACGGCCCCACAAGTCGAGCTTGTTGACGGTTCCACCGCTATCTTTAATGATCTTGAGATATGTTTCTAGGCTTGGTGTGACTGTGCGTTCTTCAAGTTCTGGATCAAGAATGACCATAAGTTCATAGTGACGCATGCGTTAACCCGACCTCCTCTGGACTAAGACGGCCACGGCATTTCCGTGACAGGAGGGTTAATACTTTTCTTAACCGAGCCAGGTGGCTCAGTTAAGAGCGCTAAGGGTAAGGCTTAGAGGCCTCAAAGAGTAAATCGAGCGGGGATTCCTGTGTATTTCGCGCCCGTAATGCCCGTTTTATTAGGGTGGCCGCTAAGTAGGCCGTGGCGGCAATGCGAAGCAAGGTGATGGTGGCATAACCGCCTTGTTGCAAACCAAAATGCGCACCAGTGAAAATCGCCAGGTGCTGCCAAATTGCAACGTGATACACAGTTTCAGCAATCTGCCAGATCCAGAATGCATGTAGATCTTTTTTAGCACGCAGTGCAATTACAGCTAATGGTGTTAGCCATAAAACATATTGCGGTGAATACACCTTGCTGGCAATCATTACTATGGCTAAAACAATAAAAGCAACAGATGCCAATGTCGGGGTGTCTTTTAATTCAAAGAGAAATATGACAACTGAAGTCAAGCCTATTAATAAAAGTAAAAGCGCTAAGTAATTCAGGTTAGTAAGACCAAAACCTAGTTGTTGCAGCGCTAACCATAAAGAACCCCAGTCAGCTTTGCGATCCATATTTAATTTATAGAAACGCCACCAACCGGTTGGGGTAGTTAATGCAAAGGGCAAATTAATTGCAATCCACACTGCAATAGTTGTTCCTAAATATTTGAAAACTTCTTTAATCTCGTTACTGCGCCATAAGATAAATAAAATTGGTAAAAGCAAAAATACTGGCAGAAACTTAGTTGAGATGGCGATAGCAAGTGCAATTGAACTGTAAAGATATTGTTTTCGATCAAACCAATATATTGCCAGCATCATTGTTGCAATTGCCCAAAGATCCCAATTGATATACAACGAGGCAATCATGGCCGGAGCAACGGGAACTAGATAAGCAAACTCGGGTTTAATTTTTCTAACTATCAGCACTACTGCAATAAAGAGCAGCGCCAGCAATAAGGCGTTGAGATTAAAATAGGAAATAGGTGAGTGCGCAATAAAAGATGTTGCATACATAACTAAACCAGTCAGAACTGGATATTCAACCGAGTTAGTTGCACTGGCATAAGGCCAAGCATTAGTAGCCATTCCACGTTCGCCAAATAGTGAGGGTAAATCGCTATAACAGGCGTGAATATATTGATCGGGTGTAGCCCATGTGGTGCTTTCGCAATGTGAAAACTTGGCAAAAGAAAGTAATGAAGCCAAAATTGCCAGCGCAAGTAAAGCTTTAAAGCGCATCGGCATTATGGCTTGTGGTGTTGGACTCCACCAGAAGTCATCACAACTGGATCAAGTCCGCCAATATTTGCTGGTGCTGGAAAATCCATAATTGGTTGGCCTTTGAGCGCACCCTTCATAAATCCAGTCCAAATCGTTGCTGGGAAAGTTCCGCCAGTAACTGAAGTTAAACCACCAATTCCATTAAGTGTTTGAGTCGCATCATCTCTAAACAAAGCAACCGATGCAGCTAATTGTGGTGTGTAACCACTAAACCAGGCCGATGCATTTGATTCGGATGTTCCAGTCTTACCTGCAGCAGGTCGACCTAACGCTAAGGCTGCCGATCCAGTTCCACCATTTACTACACCTTTTAACGCATAGGTTAAATCGGCCATTACATCTTTAGCAAAAACTTCTTGAGTTTCAGGTTTAGCTTGGAACAGCAAACCTTTATTAGGGCCAGTGACCGAATCAATTAAGTATGGCTTGGATTTAATTCCTTGCGCAGCAAAAGTTGCATAGGCATTTGCTACATCAATCACGTGCGGACTAGCGGCACCAAGTACAACGGAAGGCGTTGGCATCATCGCAACTGAATCGGGAATTCCTGCACGTCGGGCAACATCTACAACTGCAGCTGGACCAACTTTAATTCCAAGAGGAACGTAGACCGTGTTAACTGAATGCTTTGTAGCAAAAGCTAAATCGATTTGGCCCCAACCTTCATCACCATAATTTGAAACTGGATACGGCTTACCTGCATCATCAAATACTTGTGGTGTATCTCCATTCCACATGGAAGTAAGTGGAATTCCTTGTTCAAGGGCGGCAACTAGCGCGAAAGGTTTAAAAGTTGAACCGCCTAGAGCGATGGATTGTGTTGCATCGCTGAGTTGGCGAACTAAATAATCACGGCCACCATATAGAGCCACAATCTCGCCAGTTCCGGGGCGAATTGCAACTAAACCAATATGTAAATTATCTGGAGCTTTCTTAGGATAAAACTTATTAACGGCATCGACTGCAGCTTGTTGGGCTTGTTGATCCAGCGTGGTTTTAATGATGTAACCACCGACAAGTAATTGCTCTTGTGTAAAACCTAATTTAGCTAACTCTTTTTGCACCGCTTCCAACACGTGACCGCGCGGACCGCTGAACTGCCCGGAAGTTGCGCGAGGAGCGATAGTCGGGAATTTTGTTTTTGCTGCATCAGCTTTGCTCAACCAACCGGCGCTGACCATTCCATTAATAACATATTGGAACCGCCCCTTTAATCGTGCAAGATTTGCTGCGCTATAAGAAGGATCGTATAAACCTGGAGAGCGCAAAATAGATGCAATCACAGCAGCTTGCGCAGTTGTAAGTTGATCAACATTGCGGTTGAAATATTGCTGTGAAGCCGTCATTACTCCATAAGAGCCACGACCAAAATAAATACTATTTAAATAGTTTTCAAAGATTTGATCTTTCGACATTTGATTTTCGAGTTTGATCGAAATTACAAGTTCTTTAATTTTGCGTTGAATGGTTCGGCTGGGAGTTAAGAACGCGGTCTTGGCATATTGCTGCGTAATTGTTGAACCACCTTGAAGTGATCCACCCTTTAAATTATTGAGTAAAGCGCGCAAAATTCCAGTAACACTAAATGCTCGGTTGGAATAGAAACCGCGATCTTCAGCCGCTAGAACGGCGTGACGTACTTTCAAAGGAATTTTTACTAATGGAACTATCTGACGGTTTTCACTTCCGATACGGCCAATCTCTTCACCATTTGAGTATTGAATAATTGTGGATTGGCTATTAACAAAAGCATTAACATCGGGGATTTTTACGGTGAAGTACGCCAGCGCAAAAAGAACGGCGCCAGCGATAAAACCAAAGCCAGCAAGGAAGATGCCACCTCTGATTAATACTTTGCGGAGCATTTGATAAGGCTACCGTGCGGCGTAATCCTCGTCCTCCAAGGTGCGTACCTTGCGAGGCGCCTTACGTTCGCGGCCATCACCCAAAATGAAGGAAGCGCACAGGTGATTCCATGAGCATTCACGACAAACCTCGACGATGTACACGCGAAATTCACCGAACTCACTTTCCATCTCGGTTAATTCTTTTACATTCTTAATGCGACCTGAGTACTGACCTAGCTGCTCACCAAAGGCATAGCGAAGTTCAACTAATGCGCTCTTTTTACATACTGGGCAGTTCCGTGTTGTTTTTTCACCATGCCATTTAGCTGCCCGAAGTAAATAAGGATCGGCATCGCAGGCATCAACCACACCGCGAAAGAGCGCCATTAAAGTGGCGCGCTTATCCAAGGAGTAATCGATGTAGGCACGTTGCGATTTCATTAGAGCCAAGAATAATCCTTCTGGTGCCAGTACGCTCACGGTTATGAATTTTTTTGGATTACTCAGACATCCAAGATTTTCACGCCTTCTGGCTATTCGTTGGACTGGGCAGGCCGTAGATGGAATTTTCCAGAGTGCGTTGGCCTCTTTTGTTCTCTTTTCACCTGAACGACAAGCCAATGCATTAAGTGCAGCGGTGGCATTTGCCGTCGTGCTTTTGCCATATTCAATTGTGGGACCTTTTGTTGGAACGGTATTGGATCGAATTTCGCGCCAACGACTGCTGTTCATTTCAAATTTAGTACGAAGTGCCAATTTATTATTAGTCGCACTCTTTATTTTTAGTGGCTCTACCGGGGTGGAGTTAACGGTTGTGGTTCTGGTGGCTTTTGGAATCAACCGTTTAATTTTGGCGGCATTGTCGGCAGGTTTACCACTGCTTGTTGATTCACAATCTTTAGTTACTGCAAATGCCATGGCCGTGACTGGCGGATCAGTGTTGGTAGTTGTCGGCGGGGGTATTGGTGTTGGGGTTCGCGCACTAGTTAACTCTTTAGCCCTTGCTAATCATGCTGATGCACTACTTATTCTGATCGCGGCGCTTGGTTATTTTGTTGCGGCGCTACTAACTAGTCGATTGTCGCGATTTGAAATCGGACCGCAAAAACATGAAATGAAGCAAGCAAGTTTTTCTCAAGGTTTTATCGAGATGCAAGAGGGTCTGCATTTTTTAAAAATCCACTCCGACGTGGCGCGTGGAATTATTGCTACTGCAATTCATCGTGGGGGATTAACTGCCTTAACGTTGACGGGTTTGTTGCTAGAACGTAATACTTTTAATAATCCCAATCTGCCTGAAAACGGTTTGAAGGGTTTTGGTTTTGCAATTTCATTTGCTGGGGTCGGTGTATTTCTTGGCGCTTTCTTAGCCCCTTATGGAGTTTCTAAAGTTGGTCGCCACCGTTGGATTCGTTATGGAATTTTTGCAAGTGCGCTTTCGCCATTAGTACTTGCTACTGCGCACACTCAAGTGACGTTAATTATCACTGCATTCTTAGTTTCTTTCTTTGGACAAAATGTAAAAGTAACAAGTGATGCGCTAGCGCAATCGCGCATTGATGATTACTACCGAGGTCGTGTTTTCGCCGTCTATGACGTATTAGTGAATGGTGCAATTGTTTCTGGCGGATTGTTAGCTGCGTTGTTACTTCCTACATCGGGTTTATCAACTGCGGTGCCGCTATGCGTGTGCGCTGCTTACGCTCTAGTTGGCTTGCGCTTACTTCGTACTTCGGTTTTTCCACCAGTTCAATAATTCTTCGGTCGCAGCCGCTTCACCGATTTGTCCGCGCTCTAAACGAAGTTCCATTAAGAAATCCATGGCGGCACCAACATCACGGGATGGTTTTAAACCAAGTAAGTCCATGACTTGTTGGCCATCTAAATCTGGGCGGATCTTAGATAGTTCTTCTTGTTCCATTAATGCCGCGATACGAGCTTCTAACGAATCATAAATACTTGCAAGGCGAGCGGCCTTAGCTTTGTTTCTCGTCGTGCAATCGGCACGCGTTAAAACATGTAAATGCACTAATAAATCTCCAGCATCTCGCACATATCGACGCACGGCAGAATCAGTCCATTCCCCGTCACCATAGCCGTGAAAGCGCAGATGCAGTGAGGTTAACGTTTCGACAGCTTCTACGGTGTCACCATCAAAACGCAGTTCCTGTAAGCGTTTTTTGGCCAGACGTGCCCCAACAACTTCATGATGGTGAAATGAAACTCCGCCGCCATCTATAAACGCACGGGTTTTAGGTTTCCCAATATCGTGCAAAAGTGCAGCCAGGCGAATAACAAGGTTGGGTCCACCTAATCGATCTTCAAGTTGAATGGCTTGTTCCAGCACGGTTATTGAGTGTTCATACACATCTTTATGGTGGTGGTGTTCATCAACTTCAAGACGTAATTTAGGAATTTCAGGCAAAGTTAAATCAGCAAGTCCGGTGTCAACTAAAATTGTTATTCCTTTTCGGGGATTATCCGACATTAAAATCTTTGTGAATTCATCGCGAACGCGTTCGGCAGAAATTATTGAGATGCGTGGCGCTAACTCTTTCATTGCCTCAATTACTTCTAAATCAATTTCAAACTCTAATTGACTCGCAAAACGTGCAGCGCGCATCATTCGCAATGGATCATCATTGAATGAATCCTGAGGTCGCCCAGGTGTACGTAAAGTTTTTTGCGACAAATCTTTTAAGCCATTAAATGGATCAATAAAAGTAGGTGTATCCGTTGTTAATTCCAGCGCCATGGAGTTAACCGTGAAATCACGGCGCGATAAATCGCCATTAATATCTTTTCCATATTCAACTGCGGGCTTTCGTGAATCGGCATCGTAATGTTCAGTGCGATACGTCGTTACTTCAACGGTTGTATCGCCACGTTTTCCAGCAACAGTTCCAAAAGCAATTCCGGTATCCCAAACATTGTCGGCCCACTCGTTTAATATTTTTTTGCTCTCTTGTGGCAATGCATTTGTTGTGAAATCTAAATCATTACCGAGTCGACCTAAAATTGCATCACGCACTGGACCACCAACTAGCGCCAAAGTGAAACCTTTAGCTTTGAAGGCTTGCGCTAACGAGCTGGCCATCGGGGCGCGTTTAATGAGTGAGGCGATAGCTATCTCGCCTGCGGCTCCCAATGCGTTACTCACAATAAGTAAGGTTAGAGCAGTACCCTTGCTCCATGATCCCGGCACCTGGTGCGGGCAGCGAAGGTACGAAGAAAAAGCGGAAGCGTAAGCGCCCCGCCAACCGCGGCCCCCAAACAAATAACACGTCCACGCCTCAAAAAACAGCTCACCCAAAAAATAAGCGGCCTTATGCCAAACGCGTCGACGAAGTCAGCGCGGGTGGATTAGTTATTGATTCCACTGGAACCCAAGGTTTACTCATTGGTCGCATCGATCATAAAGATGCATCGGGTACGCGATTGTTGTGGTCGCTACCTAAAGGTCATATTGAAGAAGGTGAAACGCCAGAACAAGCTGCCATTCGTGAAGTCGCCGAAGAAACTGGAATCACTTCTGCAATTTCCAAACCTTTAGGTGTCATTGATTTTTGGTTTATGGCCGGTGGAAAACGCATTCACAAAACTGTGCACCATTTTCTATTTTCTGAAGTCAGCGGCGTACTAACTCCTCAAGTTTCCGAGGTAGATGAAGTCTCTTGGTTCCCACTAACTGAAATTGTGGATCGCTTGGCTTATCCCGATGAAAAGAAATTGATTGCGCGTAGTGGTGAGTTGAAAATATGAGAAAGTTTTTCTCGTTAGTACTTGTGGCTTTTTTTATTGCTGCACCGAGTCCAGTTGCGCATGCCGAATCGCAAACTGTTCGTTTAGTTAGCGTTCCGCACCAAGAATTCTCGGGCTTGTTTCGAAATGATGAACTAGCTCAAGCTTTAACCCCGTCAGGAGTTTTAGGTCAGTTAGTTTTTGTTCCGCTCACTTCGCAAAAAATCTGGGTAATTGATCCGGCGTTAGTCGATGAGGTTGTAACAATGTCAACGAGTTACACCCTTGTAGATGCAGTTGAACCAGCTGGTTCAATTATTGCTGCCCAATGGTTGCGACAATTACGAAGAGTCACTGCACGCAATGATGTTGTTGCACTTGCTTATGGAAACCCCGATGTGGGTTTAGCTAAATCCCTTGCGCCCACTGAGCTTCGCGCTTATTACGATTACGGTAAAACTCAATTAGAAGTTGCCCTTAATCGCACCGTACGCAGTGAGCCCAACGGGGGTTGGAGTACCGGCAAAGTGAGTTTAAATAACGCTCAAATTAATAACTACTCTGCCAACCGAAAAGCGCTCACTAATTTAATGAAAGAGGTAAGTGATCCGACTTTGGTCGCAATGCGCGCTAAATTAGCTCAACTTCTTTCGCCAACTTTGGATAAAACTAGCGCCAAGCATTTTGCAAATAGTGCGGCGATTTCAGTTGCTAACCAGTTACATCGCTTGCGAATTACCTCAGGCAAATATCAAATAACAACCGAGTCGGCTAAATTGCCAGTAACTCTTATTAATGATTTTCCAGTCGCCGTGCATGTGAAAGTTTCGATGTTGCCAATGAACTCCAGAGTTATTGTTGACAATGTAAGTGAGATTGATGTCCCGGCTCAATCGAAAGCCCAGCTTGGCGTCCAGCTCACGGTTGTGGCGCCTGGGCAAACAACGATTGTGGCGCAAATTGAAAGTGTCGATGGCATACCTTTAGTTGAACCCAGCCTGCTTCAAATTAATTCAACTGTAATTGACAAGCGCGTCACCTGGTTTACAACTGGAGCGGCAATACTTCTCTTATTGGCCGCAGTGACTCAAAGTGTGCGTCGAGTGCGAAGGGGGCGAAATAATGAAATCTAATGAACTTTTCCGCGCCTCTGGAATTATGGCGCTTGGCACAATTATTTCACGCATCACCGGTTTTATTCGTGGAATTTTAATTGTTGCTGTACTTGGAACCGTTTTACTTGCTGATACGTACAACGTTGCTAACACAATGCCAAATATTTTATACAACTTACTTGTTGGCGGAGCGCTCACAGCAATCTTCATTCCGCAGTTAGTTAAATCTTTTACTGACGAAGATGGTGGCGACGGTTTTGCTTCTCGCTTGATTACCACGGTTTCAATTGTTTTATTTGCTTTAGTTGCCGTTGGCGTGGTTTTTGCTCCTGCTCTCGTTCGTTTATACGCACCTGAATTCTTTTCCCCTGGATTTGAATCGGAAAAAGAAATTGCGATCGCATTTACGCGCTATTGCTTGCCTCAGATTTTCTTTTTGGGCCTTTTCACAATGCTGGGCCAAGTCGCAAATGCCCGCGGCTCTTTTGCCCCACTCATGTGGGCGCCAATCGCCAATAACATTGTTGGAATCCTATTATTCGGCGGTTTTCTTGTGTTTTCACAAGGTGTGACGATCTCCAGCATTACTTCTTTCCAGGTTGCATTGTTGGGCTGGGGAACAACATTAAGTGTGGTGATCCAAGCATTAGTTTTGTTGCCAGTTATTAAAAAGCTTGGCGTTAAATTGCGTCCGCGTTTGGGTATGAAAGGTTTGGGCAAATCTTTTGGTTTAGCGGGTTGGACTTTGGTGTATGTATTGATTTCACAACTGGGTTATTTAGTTACCGTGAATGTGGCGACTAGCGCGGCAGTGAGAAGTGCACAGGCAGGAATAACTAAAGGTGTTGGTTATACGCCATATACATATGCATATTTTGTCATGCTCTTGCCTTATTCAATTGTGACAATTTCTATCATCACGGCGATTATGCCGCATATCTCAAAGTTAGCTCTGGATAAAAAAATCGATGATGTACGTTTTGAATTAATCCGATCAATTAAATTAGTTGGCGTCATTACGATTCCGGCATCAGTTGCATTTCTATTGTTTGGTCCGCTCATCACGCAAAGTATCTTTGTTGGAATCCCTGCAGCCGATTCGCAGTACATTGGTTACGTTCTGGCTGCATTAAGTTTTGGTTTAGTTGCACTCTCTATTAACTTAATTTTATTGCGTGGTTTTAATGCTTTTGAAGATACTCGCACCCCGGTTGTTTCCGTTTTGCTCATTAATATCGTTGCAGTTGCAATTTCGTATGCCGCATTGTTCTTAGTTAAAAATGAGTGGATAACAATTGGTTTAGGAATCGCATTTTCAGTAAGTTATTTGATTGGCCTGCCTTACACATTATGGCTACTTAAAAAACATACTGGGGCAATTAGAATTCGTGATTTTGCTGGCCAACATCTGCGATTAATTGGTGCAGCTTTTGCAGTAATGACGCCGTTATTTGTCTTAGTTCGATATCTGGATTGGGCCGGCGTAAAACTCACAAAAATAACGCGTTTGGGTGAACTCGCAGTAATTATGGTTATCGCTTTCTTGGGTTACTTATTAGCGGCAAAAACTGCAGGTGTTGAAGAGATCACAATGATTCGACACCTAAAAGACTCGGTTTTACGTCGTCCTGAAGTGAAGGAATAAAAGCGGTAAGTTAGAGGTTCTAGGAGGCAGAATGAGTGATGTAAGAAATGTTGTAATCGTGGGTTCAGGACCTGCCGGTTATACCGCTGCGATTTATGCATCACGTGCCCAACTTGATCCCATTATTTATGAAGGGTCAGTGACTGCCGGCGGCGCACTGATGAATACAACTGAAGTAGAAAATTTTCCTGGATTCATTGATGGCGTCATGGGTCCAGATTTAATGGACAACATGCGCAAACAAGCTAAACGTTTTGGTACTGAATTGATCACTGATGACATTGTTGAAATGGATTTATCGGGTGATATTAAGATTTTGAAAGATGGTTCTGGAAATACCGTTAAAGCTAAATCAGTAATTTTGGCTACAGGTAGTGCCTACCGTGAAATCGGTTTAGAAAATGAAAAACGTTTATCAGGCCATGGAGTTTCATGGTGTGCCACATGTGACGGTTTCTTTTTCCGTGGACAAACAATTGCGGTTGTAGGCGGAGGAGATTCAGCGGTTGAAGAAGCAACGTTCTTAACTCGCTTTGCCGAGAAAGTAGTTTTGATTCACCGCCGTGATTCATTGCGCGCTTCAAAGATTATGGCCGAGCGCGCTGCTAATAATCCGAAAATTGAATTTTTATGGAATACCGAAGTTATTGATGTCCTGGGTGAAGCTAAAGTTTCTGGTTTAAAACTTCGCAACACTGTTGATGGTTCAGAATCAACGCGCGATTTCACTGGACTCTTTGTTGCTATTGGACATATTCCGCGCAGTGAACTTCTGGTTGGCCAAATTGATTTAGATGGTGAAGGTTACGTTCGCGTAGAAGGCCGATCAACGCGCACCAATGTCAAAGGTGTTTTTGCTTGCGGTGATCTTGTGGACCATACATATCGCCAAGCGATTACGGCGGCAGGATCTGGTTGCGCCGCGGCCCTTGACGCTGAGAAATTCCTTTCAGGCCACTAAAGTTCTCAACCTCAACATATATATCAAGGAGTAATAATGGCTACAAGCAAAGTAACTACAGCAACTTTTGATGCTGAGGTTTTAAAGAGCAGCACCCCCGTACTAGTTGATTTTTGGGCTGAGTGGTGTGGTCCTTGCCGCGCAGTTGGACCAATCCTTGAGGAAATCTCGGATGAATATGGTGCAAAGCTAAAGATTGTAAAACTCAATACCGATGAAGAGTCAGCGATTGCTATCAAATATGGCATTACTTCAATTCCAACAATGAATGTGTACGTTAATGGCGAAGTTGTAAAAACAATTGTTGGCGCTAAGCCAAAGCCAGCGATGTTGAAGGAACTCGAAAGCTTTATTTCTTAAAGTTCTCATGTCACACCTTTCCGAAGCGGAGATTCGTTCTTTTCAACAGGCCCGTGGCTTAACCGTCACGGGGCTAGTTGATGAAATCACTGCACGTGCTTTGGAAGAAGCGCGATGGAAACTGGGTGATCGCTCCCTTAATGTTCAAGAGCCACCGCTTATGCGTGGTGATGATGTAGCAGCGTTGCAATCACGTTTAACTGAAATGGGTTTTGACTGCGGACGTGTCGATGGAATTTACGGAAATAAAACTGAGTTAGCCGTAAAAGATTTTCAAAAATCTGTAGGAATTA
>Ga0208496_1000155_pt1 | contig 23367 bp, 17 predicted proteins | sample CryBogmetaGMA2M_FD_184552 | JGI IMG/M metagenome (GOLD analysis project Ga0208496, IMG submission 184552) | Freshwater microbial communities from Crystal Bog, Wisconsin, USA - MA2M (SPAdes) | ecosystem: Environmental > Aquatic > Freshwater > Lake | place: Crystal Bog, Wisconsin, USA | collected... | reverse complement strand
CCATAGCCCTCCCCTGCGAGGTGGGCTGCTGCCTCGGCGCGCCCTAGCCACCACAAACCGAAGCCCAACATGATGGCAGCCGCGATAATGCCTAATCCAGGTGCGGCGAAAGGGGTAGTACCGAAGAAAGGCATAGGGATCGCATTCTGGATTGCGGGGGTGCCCGGCAAGGCGGACATGGTGAAGGTCGAGGTGCCGAGGGCAATAGCTCCCGGCATCAGGCGACTCGGGATATTGGCCGCGCGAAACAAAGCCTGCGCCATGGGAACGATGACAAAGAAGGCGACGAACAAACTCACGCCCCCGTAAGTGACCAATGCGCCGGCCAGCACGACCGCCAGCAAGGCGCGTTGGGCCCCTAGCTTTTCGGTCATGAAGTGGGCGATGGTCGAGACCGAGCCGCTGTCGTCCATGAGTTTTCCGAACACCGCGCCAAGAAGAAACAGCGGGAAGAATTGGGCGAGAAACGCACTCGCCGAATTCATGAAGGTTTGCGTCCAGTGCGCCAGCAGCGGCTCCCCCGACGCGAACGCGGCGACTAGCGCCGCCGCCGGCGCGAGTACAAGCACACTCCAGCCACGAAATGACAGCCAAACGAGCAGCCCGAGGCCAAGCAAAATGCCAAATAACCCCATGAATTAAACATCCTCCAGCAATAGTGAGTCAAGGTCGAACGTTGATCGCACACCCAGATTCGCCCCTTGGGCTTCCATAAACGCTGCGGCCGTGCGGCGTCCCTCGTCGCGGAGCTTACAGAAAAAACCCCACTCTGCCAGAAGTTTAGAGGAGGCGTTCAACTCGGTCATTGCTTCACTTTCGATTCGATGGATGCGCATACCCGCCCAGAGTGCCCCCTCAGAATGGCCAGGGTCGGCCACCTGCTGTAACAGGGCAATCATGCGCAACTCCTTCAGCAGGGGTGAGTTGAAGGCAATTTCGTTGAGCCGGTTGTGGATATCGCGCGCCGTGCGCGGCGTCCCCGGACGATTGACCGGGTTGATCTGCACTAAGAGGGTGTCGTGCGCGGCGGACTCCCGCACGAGTGGCGTGATCGTGGGGTTGCCCGAAAAGCCACCATCCCAGTACGCCTCACCGTCAATTTCCACGGCTTGGAACATCGTGGGCAAACAGGCCGAGGCCAGCAAGGCATCAGGGGTGAGGTCGGCGTTGCGGAAGATTCGACCGCGCCCCGTGCGCACGTTGGTGGCTGTCACGAACAGGCGTATCGGCGCAGTGGCGAGCCTGGTGAAGTTGATGCTCTCGAGCAGAATCTTGGTCAATGGATTCAAACCGCCGGGATTCAGGTCATAGGGCGAGAACACTCTGGCGCTGATGTCTAGGGTTAGGAATAGGGGCGAGTAATCGAGGGTCCACAGGCCAGTCAGGATTTCGAGTGGGCCTCGCCGCAAGGGGCTGAACAGTGCGGCATCCGCAACGCGCTTCCAGAACCTTTCGAGTGCCGCCCGTGCGCCATCCGATCCACCCTCAGCATAACCGTCGGCCATCACGGCTGCATTCATGGCACCGGCCGAGGTGCCGGAAATAGCGTCGAAACGCAGCCAAGGCACTTCAAGCAGGTAGTCGAGCACACCCCATGTGAATGCGCCGTGAGCACCACCGCCTTGCAGGGCTAGATCGATAGGGACAACATCGCGATGCACATTTTTCACAGCACCTTCGCTGGTCATAGGAGTTCCTTGCAATGGCTATGATAGTGCCTTGGCTTTGAGTTTGGTGAATTCTTCCTGGTTGATCGTGCCTGCGTCTAACAGCGCCTTGGCATCGGCAATCTGCTCCGCAGGAGATTTCCCCGCCACATGCCTGATGTAGGCATCGGTCTCGGACTTGGTACGCTGAATTGATGCCCTCTGCCGTTCAGCCATGCCTCTCCCGCGGAAAAGGACATAGGCAAGCGCTGTCAAGAACGGTACGAAGAAGAGACCAACGAGCCAGAGGACTTTGCTGCCCCCGCCAAGATCGGCATCTCGAAAGAGGTCGATGACTACTTGAAACAGGACGATGAGATACGCCACAAACAAGAAGGACGAGGCGATCAAATAGATAATATCCCAGAAATTGCTCATTACATGTTTCCTTAAGTTAAACAGCGCCTAGAGACGCCGGTGTTGGTGGGATTCAACAGATTGCTAATAAAAACCTTGTCTCACTGTGGATTACAATGGTTCTAAGGGGCATTATCGGGCAATCGGGATAATTTGCTAGCGATAAGTGTATTCGCTTCCTATCTTCCATTCAAGAGTTTAAGATCGACCCATGACATAACGGTCAAAAATCAAACTCGAAGCGGGTTTGGAAAGTATTTAAATCGCCTGGTTGAGGCCCCCCGCTGGCATGGGCATACACATAGTTGAAGCGAATTTTTGAATTGGAATGTAAATACCAGTTCACGCCGACGGTCACCGACTGCAATATCCCGCCATTGATCGGCTTGCTGTCCAGGTTAAGGTAGGAAAACCTCACAGCGGTTTCCAATGCGCCCATGCCTTCTTCCGCGAAAGAAAAACTCCGCTTAGGTTGGAGTCGCCCGAATACGCCCCTGCTGGTGTCGTAGAAACGGCTTTCCCCCGTCCAGAAATAACTGCCGTACAGATAATAGCCATAAAAACTGTGATCCGTTTCACCGGTTACGAAATTTCCGAGAAGCTCCCCCTGCGCGGACCACGGGCCATCCACCCAGGCCGCTTCAACGCCGAAACTTTCCATGTTCTGCGCATGAATGTCACCAGTGTCAGCCAGAAAGGGGGCTGCATGGCTTTCAGGACGGCTGCGGTAGCGGATCGAGGCGTTTCCCGAATGCAGGTAGTTCAAATTCAACCCCAGGTGGAGCAGTCTCGTTGCACCTGAGTTTTCTGGCTCAGCCGTGTATATCGGCAGCCAGGTCAAACGACCGATGATCCGGGTGAAGTCTGGAGTGGCATCACCGACATCGGTGCCGAGGCTCTGGGCGAATTGCCCCAATGACCAAGTGGCACGCTCACTGAGAATGGGTCGACGGAATTGCCAACCACTGCTGATCCTGGGGGCTAGCCCCTGAATGGGTGTCGCCCATTCCATAAAGGTGGCATCCCGACTACTTCCTGACGCTTCAAGGCTCATGGCCGGTATGAATGAACCGACTCTAAGGTTGCCGACATAGGGAATGCGCCTGAACTCTAAGAAGACATCGTCCAAGACGAAATGATAGTTGTCAACCGCCATCACGTTAATGCTGTACGAAAAAGGCACCAAGAAAATCGCATCGCCTGTGGTATAAAAACGCCAGCGGCGCAGTTCTACAATGTTGGCGGTCGGCTCCATCCCGTTGCCATTCACAAAAAACGCGACATCTAGGTCAACGCGGCCCCCGATTTTTCCCGACAGTTTAACGCGATCAGTGAATAGGGAGGGGAAAGATGGCGTTTCCTCGTCATCCGTAAACGCCCTTCCCCCCCTCGGACGGTTGCCGTAAAAGGTGTAGTGAAGTCCGTTCCACCCTTGCCATTCCAAGTTCCAGTGAGATGGCGCTTTTTCTGGGGCAGGTGTCTTTGGAACCACTGGTGTAATGACCGCCTTCTGCTTTGGTTTCGACGGCTTAAAGCTGTCGGAGTGTCCGACGGGACGAATTTCCGTTTCGTCAACAGGCATGGCGAACAGCCTTGCGGAAAACTGCAAACCCATGCCCCCAATGGCGATGAAGATCAATTTACGCAATACGACAGGGGCTATCGGCATAATGTTCACAGTGTGCATCGAAGCGGCCCATGTACCCAAACGGGACACGCCTCGATTTACCGACGATGTCAATGAAATTGCAACGGAATTAACTTAATCCAAACTCCCTTACGGTTTTTCTTTTCCTGAAGTCCAATCGGACAAGCGGTTTGCCGCAGACTCGGACCAGAAGTCCATGGCGTTCTGCACGTCGCCCCACCGCCACTGGAAACCGGCGGTGACCGACCCGGACCCCAAGCGCTTATCTATGATAGCCGCCAGCACTTGCCCACTTGCGGAATCCTCCAGCTTGGCTTCCACTTGGGCGCCGCCTACGAAGGGGAAAGTCCCCGTCGCCAGATATTTGACGCTAGACAACAAGCGCGCCTGGGGGACGATCATGGAGATGGAGCGCAGCAACGGAGTGGCCGAATCCGCATCCGTCAGGGCCACAGTCAACGTCATCACCCCCGGCCCCGGCTCGTCCACTATTTGGAATTTCTTGCCCAAATGCTCCTTCAAGCTTTGTTGGAAAAAATTGACCAGAGTTTGCCGGTCGGACTGGGGAATTTTCGCCTCCTCGCTGCCCCAATAGGTCACAGGGGCGATGATGAGCTTATTATATTGGCTCCAATTGACATCTGGCCTCACGTAACGCAGACCCATTTGCCCTTTGCCGCCGGGTGTCAGCTTGTCGCAGTATTTGCCGATAAGCCCACAATGGTTTTCAGCCTGAGAGATTGGTGCTTTTTGCACGGTGGAGCAGGCGCTCAACAGCAAGGCCCCTAAGCCTAGCAACACGGCAATATTTACAATACTCATAGATGGGTGTTTCATGGTGATATCCTTGTGGAGGTTGATGAAAATAGGTAACTTAGGTTAAGATTAATAAATGAAACAACCCCTCATTTCGGGACTGCCCTCATGTTTTCGCCAATCAATTATATTGCATTCTGAAAGGATTTCGTATGAGAATCAAAAAAACATTCGCCCCAGCCCTGGCCTTCGCGTTGTTGGGCGCGGCCGCCGGTACATCCATTGCTGCGGTTGGCGGCGGCGTCCTAACGGACCCTGGCGCACAGGAAGGCAAGCACTTCCACCCGCTCGGCAAGATGCCCTCGAAGTTCACCATTGACCTGCGCAACGGCATCAAGGCAACGCTGCCCTTCGAGGATAAGCGGGACTTCGACGAGGCCGGGAAGGGGTTCATCGCAGCGCCGCCGTACAAGCAGATCATGGCTGATGCCGGTCACGTCGCCTGGGACATGGCCAGCTATGAGTTCCTGTTGAAAGGCAAGGATTTCGAGAGCATTCATCCCTCGCTGCAACGGCAGGCCGTCCTCAACATGGCCTATGGTCTCTATGAAGTGCTGCCCGGTAAAATCTACCAAGTGCGAGGCTTCGACTTGGCTAACATCAGCTTCATCAAGGGCGACACCGGCTGGATCATTTTCGATCCGTTGACCTCCAAGGAAACCGCCCGGGCGGCGTTGGCATTCATCAACGAAAAGCTTGGGCCGCGTCCGGTCGTGGGCATCGTCTACTCCCACTCCCATGTGGATCACTTCGGCGGTGTGCGCGGGGTGGTTGAGGAAGCCGACGTGCGTAGCGGAAAGGTCAAGGTGATCGCACCAGTAGGGTTTTTAGAGGCTGCGATATCCGAGAACGTGTTTACCGGAAATGCCATGTCGCGGCGCACCCAATACCAGTACGCCGTGTTGCTGGCGCGCAGCCCTTTCGGACATGTGGACCAGTCGATTGGCAAGAATGTAGCGAACGGCAATGTCGGGCTGATTCCGCCGAACCTCATCATCACCAAGGATTTCGAGGAGCTGACGCTTGACGGCGTGAAAATGGTGTTCCAGAACACGCCGGACACCGAGGCACCGGTCGAGATGAACACCTACTTCCCGCAGTTCAAAGCCTTCTGGGCAGCGGAGAACATCACCGGCACGATTCACAATATCTATACGCTGCGCGGCGCCCCGGTGCGCAACGCCTTGAACTGGTCGAAGCAGATAAACAACGCTTTGTACAAGTTCGGTCAGGAAGCCGAGGTGATGTTCGCCTCGCACAGTTGGCCGCGCTGGGGCAACGAACGTATCCAGGAAGTGATGCGTACACAGCGCGACACTTACGCCAACCTCAACAACCAGAGCTTGCACTACGCCAATCAGGGTGTCACCATCAACCAGATTCATAACGTCTATCAACTACCGCCAAGCCTGTGGAAGCAATGGCCCGCGCACAGCTACCACGGCTCCAGCGAACACAACAGCCGAGGGGTCATCAACCGCTTCCTAGGCTACTGGGACGGCAACCCGGCCACGCTGATTCCGCTCTCGCCAGAAGATTCAGCACCGCTGTACGTTGAGATGATGGGTGGCCCGGTCAAGATCATGGCCAAGGGCAAGAAGCTCTACGATCAGGGCAAGTACCTTGAGGCATCGGAGATTCTGAACCGGCTGGTCTTTGCCCAGCCCAAGAACCAGGCGGCCAAGAACCTGCTGGCGGATGTCTTCGAGCAGATCGGCTACCAGAAGGAAAGCCCGAGCCTACGCAACAGCTTCCTCCAGGGGGCGTATGAACTGCGCACGGGTCTGCCGGGCGGCATGCCGGTCAATTCGTCCGGGCCGGATGTGGTTCGGGCGATGTCGACTGAGAACTGGCTTGACTTCCTCGGCATTAGTGTGGACCCCAAGAAGGCAGATGGCATGGCGTTCGTCATCAACTTGGCGACTCCCGACAACGGCGAGAAGTATTTGGTGGAGATGAGCAACGCGACGCTGACCAACATCAAGGGCGTACAGGCCAAGAAACCGGACCTCACGATTACTCTTAACCGCACTGAACTCGACCAAGTGATGATGGGCGTGAGCACGTTTGACGACCTGATTAAGGCCGGTAAGGCGAAATTCGAAGGCGACCGCAAGCCTTACGATCAGCTCAAGGGCATCCTAGTCACGTTCACACCGAACTTCGAGATACTGCCGGGAACCGCATCCGTGAAAACGGCGACTCCGCCGAACCCGAACCCGCTCAAGGTGCCCGACTTGATGCCAACGGACGCGGCTGGCGACTGACGCGCAAGAACCGCCTTGGAATGTTCCTGTCGGGGTTGGCAACCCTGACCGGAACCAGGGCAACGCGTCTGAATTCGACGGCTCAATGAGCATTTCCCACCGGTGCTGCGTAGGCGTCAAGCACGAGTGTTTCAATATTGTCCCCGGTCAAAGCTTGCAAAAACTCCACCAGCGCGTTGATCTCTGCTTCGCTTAAACCCAAGGGCTTGATGAGCATATCCAGATTCTCATTCGGCTCACCTCCCTTATTATAAAATTCCAGCACATCCTTTAAAGTCGCAAACACTCCGTTGTGCATGTAAGGCGCGGTGAGGCCGATATTGCGCAAGCTGGGTGTTTTGTATTTCCATCGGTCTGCCGGATTCTGGGTGATTTCGTACAAACCGAGGTCGTTCTTTTTTTCCTCGCCCACCGAGCCAATGGTGGTCGGGTCCATGTCGAAACTGATGCCTGGCGCGACTTGCACAGGCTGTTTGGACGGTTGTTTCTTCATGCTCTCCCGATAACCCAAGCCAGTGTTGTGCAATTGATTGTCGGTGAACAGGGCTTGACTATCATTGATGACATGGCAGCGGGAGCAGCCGGCCTTCCCGGAGAACAACCCAAACCCATTTTTGGCTTGCTCACTCAAAACACCCGGTTGTTTGCCGTAATGCCAGCGATCAAAAGGCGAATTGGCGGAGATTAGCGTCCGCTCGTAACTGGCGATGGCTTGCCCCACGGTTTCCATGGACGGGCCATGATGGAAGGCTTTTTCAAACAAGCCCCGGTAATCGGATAAGGCTTTGAGCTTGTCGATTACGAAGCCGATGGAAGGATTGGCCATTTCGTTGTGCGCCAAAAACGGCCCCCACACCTGGTTCTCCAAGGTACTTTCCCGTCCATCATGAAACAGCCGCTCAGCATAGGCCACGTTGTATAGCGTCGGCGAATTGCGGCGCACCGTGCGGCCTTCCACACCCACCGCCGTTGCCTGTTCCTGGCTGGTAAAGCCCTGTTCCGGGATATGGCACATGGCGCAGGAAAAGGTATTATTCAAGGACAGTCGCCGGTCAAAGAATAGCTTGCGACCCAATTCAATCTTCTCTCTGCTTAAGGGATTGTCTTTAGGCGTAGGTACTTTTGGCAGTCCTAAGGGTGGGTTTCGGGCAAGTTTGAGTAAATCGGCAGGCTTGCCTTTGCGCTGGGCCAAGGCCACGGAATGGGTTTGGTATTGCTTGGATTCATAGCCCAACTTGTCATCGCCGGGGCGTAGCAATTTCGCTTTTGTGACATCGGTGGGTTGCGTGGTTTTTTTTGCGGGTTCGCCTGTTTCCTTGAGCAAGGTTTCGATATCCGCAACCACCGTATCGGGATGCAGCACAGATACCGTGTAAGTATTGCGGATCTGCTTGTGCTGGTCGATTAGAAAGACTCGCAGCAAATGGGATAATTTGCCCGTGGGCTGGCCCTTTTCGTCGAATTCCCTCTCCACTGACTGGCCGTAAGCTTTAAGGATGGGCTGGATGTCCGCCTCCGATGCGGTGGTGAGAAAAAGCCATTCCACCCCGGCATCTTGGAAAGCCATGCCGTAATGGGCCATGGCCTGCGGCGTGTCATGCCCGGGGTTGAAGCTCAAGGTTATCAAACGAAGATTCCCGGCCAGTTCTGGCGAGGTTTTCAGCTTGGCTTTGATTTTTTGCAAAACCGAGGTTGCTAGCGGACAACCATTGGCATCGTCGCAAGTGCCATAAATGAAACTCAGCAAAACCAGCTTGTCGCCATACAGGTCATGCAATTTTCTCGTTTTTCCATCCACATCCAATACTTTGCCATCGGCGGCGGAACCCATTTCTGGCAATTGATAACTGCCGGGCTTGGGTGCGGGGAAAGGCAGGGGGGAATAGCCCGGAGCCAAATCCGTTGGCTGTGGGGCCGCTTCTTCTGCATTGACTGATACCCAGACTAGAAAGCTGATTAGAATAAAAGTTACAAGGTTCATGGGGTTTTAATTCTTTTCCGTCTCTATCTTAATACTTATACAATTTTTTTAGCATGGCAACATCGCCAAAAGAAAACCTTTTTCGGTAATAGTTCACAGAATTTATGTGCAGTTTATATTAATCTGCTTTCAAACCGCTTAGTTTTTATGTCGTTTTAGTAAAACGCACTTAAAAAGAGGTTTGTGTCCAACCGCCAAGGTTGGCAGCTTCGCAACTTTCTTTAAAATGGGGAATCATCATGAACATCAAGATTAAAAAATCAGCCGCAGCATTTGGAGGGTTGGCGGTGGTGTTGTTGAGCGGCAATGTGTTGGCAGGCACCACGGGCTATTACGCTGACACCTCAAGCCAGCCTGCCACTATCCAGCCGGGGCCATCTGGTAATCCAGGGGCAGAGGTTGCAATCATCGAGAAGACGGTCAATGCCGGCTCTTACTTGATAACTGCACAGGTCTTTGGCTATTCCTACGCGCCCAACAGCGGGGCCGTTTGTTATTTCAAGGAAAACGGGGTCGAGTCTGGTTGGCGGACTCTGAACACCTCTTCCGACTGGAGTGCCCTAAAAACAGCGAATATATTGATGCTCGGTAAGTACACCTCGACTCAAGATGGCACCAAAGTCACTGTCTCCTGCGTCAGAGGGTACTCCTTTACCGGAGGGGCGCAAATTTACGGAACAATGACGCTAGTCCCGGTCCAAAATCTGGAGTAGGGGTAACCTGTAGTCGTGCGTGAAATCAGCCCTTGACGGAACGCCTAGCCCCGGCTCGGCGCGGTACACCCTGATGCCAAGCTAGGGCTTGGCGTTCCGATTAAACGCTTAACTTAATGGCAGTGAGGGGTGAACGCTTACCAATGCTACTGGACATTGCCAGGAGAACCATCCCACCAGTCATTGATAACCCACTCATACGCCCCGTAAAACAGAGGCAAGGTTTTGGGCCGCTGCAAGCGCTTGTTGTAAATAAAGTAAAAATGGCTCAGATAACGCCAGGGGATAACGTAATAGCCATGCATCAAAACCCGGTCCAAGGCGTGGGCGGCGGTTTCCTGCTCTTCCTGCGTATTGGCTTCGTAGAGCTTCTTGATCAAGTCGTCCACCACCCGCGATTTAACCCCGATGATATTCTCAGAGCCGGGAACGTCGGCGTCCGCGCTGTTGAGATTGCGCCACAGTTCGGCTGCGGGGTTACGGGCTTCGCGGAAGGAGACCGAAGTGAAGTCGTAGTCGAAATTCTTCATCCTCGCCCGGTCAGCAACAACATCGGTAGACTTAGGCCTCAACACAATGCCTAGTTTGTTAAGATTGTAGAAAAAGGACTCCAACAGCATATTATTGCTGCGTCCGCCCGGCACTTCGATCTCAAAAGCTTCGCCCGTGCTGTTGCGCAACACGCCGTTGGTGTTGTGCCAACCAGCTTGCGCCAACAGTTCCATCGCCTTCGCCAAGTTCTGCCGCAGGCTGGAAGGCGGCTTCGTTGAAGGTTGCTCGACTTGGGGGCCGAAAACCGCCGGGTCCAGTTCGGCGCGGTAGGGTTCCAATAGTTTGACTTCCGCATCGGAAGGCAAGCCCCTCGCCTGTAGCGGCGAATGGGCAAAATAGCTGTCCTGCCGGTCAAACTCCTCATCCAGTATCTTGTAGTTCAACCACTGCCAATCATACGCATAACTGAGCGCTTGGCGCACCCTGGGATCTTTGAAGCGTTCGCGGCGCAAGTTCACTACATAGCCGTTCATAGCCGAAAGATTATGGTGGACAAACTGCTCCTTGACCAATTCACCGCTGTCGAAGCGTTTGCCGATGTATTGGCAACACCAGTAGCGCATCCGGGTTTCGCTGAAAAAATCAAAATCACCGGCGCGCATCGCGGCCACCTGGGTGTCCGTGTCCTTGTAAAGCTTGTAGACCACCTTGTCGAAATTCAACGTGCCGCGCCGTACCGGGATATCCTTGCCCCAATAATCCGGGTTGCGCCGGTAATTCACGTTCTGCCCGCTTGTGGAGGGTACGAGCGTATAGGCACCGCTGGCAACGGGTTGCTCCAAGCGCAATTGCTCGAAAGGCGTTTTTTCACCACTGGCCTTGGCTCCCCACTGCGGCGAAAAAACCGGCAGGCTACCTGCGACAAAAGACAGGTCACGGCCTTTGCGGGCAAATTCAAAGCGCACAGTATGGTCGTCCACGACGGTCAATTGCTTGATTTCCGCAAAATACGCCTTGAACCTAGGGCTGGCCTTGCGGCTAACCAAGGTGTCAAAAGAGTATTTGACCTCTTTGGCAGTGACCGGATCACCATTGGAAAACTTGGCTTTCGGGTTGATGTGGAAGGTCGCCGAACTGAAATCGGGGGCCACTTGAATATCATCGGCAAGCAATCCATACTGGGTATTCGGCTCGTCCAAGCTATTCACCGTGAGGGTTTCAAACACCAATTCCAACAAACCCGGCGCGACTTTGCCTTTCAAGGTGAACGGGTTGTATTTGTCAAAGCTGCTGTTCTGGCTGACGATGGAAAGATTAAGCAGGCCAGTTTTGGGGGCATCGGGGTTGACATAGTCAAAATGTTTGAAATTGGAGGGATATTTCGGCTCGCCAAATTGGGCCACGCCGTGGGCGGCAAAGACGGCAGATGCGAAAGCCAAGTTTAAAGCAAGGCAGATTAGGTATGGCATAAGAAAACTAGTCACAATGAGGCGCTGACTAGGCGCTGGGTATAGGGGTGCTGTGGATTGGCGATTACTGCTTCCGTGTCGCCCGCTTCGACGATCTCGCCGTCGTGCATCACATACAGCCGATGCGCCAAGGCGTTGACGACGCTCAAGTCATGGCTGATGAGCACATAGCTAAGCCCGTATTTCTTTTGCAAACGGACCAGCAATTGCAGCACTTGGTTTTGAATCGAGACATCCAGCGCGGAAGTCGGCTCGTCTAGTATCAACACACGGGGGGCCAACACTAGGGTGCGGGCGATGGCGATGCGCTGTCTTTGTCCACCGGAAAACTCGTGTGGGTAAGAGTTTAACGCCGAAGAGGGCAAGCCCACTTCGGCCAGCACATCGACAATTTTGGCGTGACGCTCGGTATTGCTCAATTCGGGGAAATGCAAGCCTAAGCCTTCGCCAACGATTTGCCCCACCGTCTGGCGCGGAGACAAGGCACCGAATGGGTCTTGAAACACCACTTGCAGCCTTGCGCGCAGGGCACGTCTTTCCCGTTTGGAGCGTTGCGCCAGCGGGATACCCTCAAAATCCAGCCCACCCGATTTCACTGCCACTAGGCTAAGAATAGCCTGGGCCAAAGTGGATTTGCCCGAACCGGACTCGCCCACCACGCCGATGGTCTCGCCCTCGCGCAACGACACATCCGCCCCGGCCAGCGCGATGAAACGGCCCGAGCGGAACAGACCGCGCCAACCGGGTAGTTTTTTCGGATACTCCACGCACAGTTGCTTGGTTTCCAATAAGATCGGCGCATCTTTGGCGATGGGTGCGATGTGGCGGGAGGGAAGGCTGTTGAGCAGCTTCACCGTGTAGGGATGCTGCGGGTTGTTGTAAAGGGTTTCTGTGTCGCCGCTTTCCACCAGTTTGCCGTTTTCCATCACCGCCACACGCTGCGCAAAACGCCGCACCAGATTCAGGTCATGGGTTATCAGCAGAACCGCCATGCCTTCTTCCTGTTGCAAGTCCAGCAACAGTTTGACGATACGGGCGCGTATCGTCGTATCCAAGGCCGTGGTCGGCTCGTCGGCGATGAGCAGCCTGGGTCGGCAGGCCAATGCCATGGCGATCATGGCGCGCTGGCGCTGCCCCCCGGAAAGCTGGTGCGGGAAACTGTCCACCCGCCGCTCCGGTTCGCGTATGCCGGTGCGCTCGAATAAATGAATGGTCTTCTCGCGGGCTTGCTTGGGGTTTAAGCCCTCATGCAGGATTAGGGTTTCGATGACTTGGTTGCCAATCGTATAGAGTGGATTCAATGCACTCATCGGTTCTTGGAAGATCATCGCTATATCGGCACCGCGTAGTTTACGTAGCTCGCCGATGGGCTTTTGCAGCAAATCTTCGCCTTGCAGGCGGATGCTGCCATCAATCTTGGCATGTGACAACAGACGCAGGATGGACAAGGCGGTCACGGTTTTGCCGGAACCCGACTCGCCCACCAAAGCCACGCGTTCCCCTGCGTGAATTTCCAGATTGAGCCGGTCTACAGCTAATTTTTTGCCAAAAGTGATAGATACATTTTCCAAGGCCAACAAAGAGTTTTTCACTAATCAGCCCTCTGCCCGTCGATGCGGGCATCCATTGCGTTGCGCAAAGCCTCGCCCATGAAAGTCAGCAATAAAATCGTCAACACCAATACGCCAAACGAAGAAAGGGATATCCACCAAGCATCCAGATTCTCTTTGCCTTGAAGCACTAAGCGGCCCAGACTAGGCGATTGCCCACCCACGCCAAGCCCAAGAAAATCCACGCTGGCCAAGGCCATGATCCCCGCGCTCATGCGGAAGGGCAAAAAAGTAATCACCGGCGTCAGGCTATTGGGCAAGATATGCCGCCAGATGATTTGACCATGGGACAAGCCCAAAGCCCGTGCCGCCTTGACGTATTCTAATTGGCGGTTGCGCAGGAATTCGGCGCGTACATAATCAGACAGGTGCACCCAGCCAAACAATGCCAACAATATAAATAGCATGGCGAAGCTTTGTTGGAAGATGGAAGCGAAGATGATGAGCAGATACAATTCAGGCATGGAACCCCACACCTCGATCAGGCGCTGAGTAAACAAATCCACCTTGCCGCCAAAATACCCCTGCACGGACCCGATCAGGATGCCTAGCACAGTTCCGACCAAGGTAAGCCCCAAAGCGAAGGTCACTGAAATGCGAAATCCATAGAGTAGGCGGGCAGTGATGTCGTAGCCCGAAGTGTCGGTGCCCAGCCAGTTGTCCCGCGAAGGGGGGCCGGGATTATGGGTGCTGGAGGAAAAATAGCATAGCGTGTCATAGTAATACGGGTTGGGCGGGTAAAGCGCAAAATTTCCCGGCTTATCGAATTGTCCACGGATGAACGGATCGTTGTAATCTGCCAAAACTGGCAAATCGCCGCCGAAGACCGATTCTTGATACTTGTTGATTAGAGGGAAATACCAATGTCCCTGATAATAAACCACTAAGGGTTTCTCGTTGGAGATTAACTCACCGGCTAGGCTCAACCCGTAGACGCCAAGAAAAATAATCAGGCTCCAATAACCCAAGCGTTGGCGTTTGAAGCGCAACCATATTCTTCGGCTTGGCGAAACATGATCGTGGCTAATATTCGCTGGTTTCGACTTGGGCAGCGGGTCAATGCCGGCCAGCAGGGGCGTGGAATGGGGTTCTGCGGGTATGCTCATCAAAGTTCCTGTGCGTCAAATTTAATCCGGGGGTCCACTACACAATAGGCAATATCGCCTATTAGTTTGGTAAACAGGCCAAGCAACGTGAATAAATAAAGGGTACCCAATACCACGGGATAATCCCGGTTATTAATCGACTCGAACGACAAAAGGCCCAAGCCATCCAAGGAAAATAAAGTTTCAATCAGTAAGCTACCGGTGAAAAATGCAGTGATGAAAGTGCCGGGAAAGCCAGTCACCAGTGGCAATAAGGCATTGCGGAAAACATGTTTCCATAGCACCTGCCGTTCAGACAAGCCTTTGGCCCTAGCTGTCAGCACATACTGGCGGCTCAATTCGTCGAGAAAGGTGTTTTTGGTCAACAGAGTTTTTAAGGCAAATGTGCTGACCACGGAAGCTGTCACTGGCAATGTTATATGCCAAAGATAATCGGTGACTTTGCCAAACCAGCTTAACTCGGCCCAATTTTCCGAAGTCAGTCCGCGCAAGGGGAAAATATCCCAGAACGATCCTCCGCCGAACAGCACGATCAACAATACCCCCAGCACAAAGCCGGGTACGGCATAACCGCCTAATACCAGCAAACTGCTGATAAAATCGAAGCGACTACCCGCATGGATCGCCTTGGCAACCCCCAAAGGCACTGACACCAGATAGGTCAGAAAGAAAGTCCATACCCCCAGCGACACTGACACGCCGAGTTTTTGCTTGATCAAAGACCATACGCTGTCATTGCGGAAATAACTTTCGCCCAAATTGAAATGCAGAAAGTTATGCAACATTTGCCAATAGCGCGCCAACGGTGCTTTGTCAAAGCCATACAACTTGGACAGTTGTTCGACCTGCTGAGAATCTATGCCCTTGCGTCCGCTATAGCTCCACCCGCCACTGTTGCCCGCACCGCCTTCCGCACCCGAACGGGCACTCTCCCCGTCCAGTTGGGTCAGTACATGTTCCACCGGTCCTCCCGGCACAAACTGAGTGATGGCAAATGTCAGTGTAAGCACCCCGATCAAGGTCGGGATGATGGCTAATAGTCTTTTTAACAAGTAATACCACATTTCTTTACTTCCTTAGAACCCCATGAAAAATATTTTCAGCAGTTACCATGCCATTCAATGTTCGGGGCAGGTCTTTTTTCGGCCCGTGCGAGGGGGGGTTAGCCTCACTACCATTTAAGTTAAGAGCGGATGGAGTGCAAGGCTTGCCTTGCCATGGTTTCAAACCCTTGCAAATCTAAGCAAAGCAAGCCTTGCACTCCCAGCGTAGGCAAGTCGCAACCCTTAACTTAATGGCAGTGGGTTGGCCTAGGGCTAATATAGGCAAACTGTGTCGGAAACCGGGGGCGACACGGCAGACGCAGTACCGCCATGCCGGGCCGGATGGCTCGATTCGACAACAGGGGCAGAGGCTTTTGGATGGACTGATGCATTGAGTGCACCGGCGAAAGCTGTGTCCAATTCGGGATAGGCTATTCTTGGCAATGTTGCTGCCTTAGGCTCGGATGTTTGGGTTTTCGGGTTCAACTCGCCATAGTGGATCAGTCTCGCACGGACAATGTTGCGGCTGATGCCGAGCAGGCGGGCCGTCTGCAATTGGTTGTTCTGGCAATATTTGTAAGCCGTGCGCATGATAGCGTGTTCAAGCTTGGCGTACAGATAGGGGGAATCCTCCTCAAATAAGGCGATTATCGCATCTTCCAGTGCTTCTTCGCGGCTGGTCGCCTTGGTCGGGCCAGGACGGGACTCCATTCGGCTTAAATGCAGATGTCCGGGCTGGATTAGATTGTCTTGGCAGACCAACACGGCATGGTGAATGACATTTTCCAACTCGCGGATATTACCCGGCCAAGGGTGGGCTAGCAAAGCACTTTCCGTATTGGGCGATAACCGCACTGTGGGACTGCCCAGCTTATTCCCGTAAATATTCAAGAAGTGGTTTGCCAATGGCAGGATGTCACCGGGCCGGTCGCGCAGTGCAGACAGTTGCAGCACCGCTACGCTAAGACGGAAATACAAGTCTTCGCGGAAACGCGAGGCGGCTACGGCTTCCTCCAGGCGCACATTGGTGGCTGCGACTAGGCGGACATTAATAGGGATGGGGCGGCGCGAACCAACTCGCACCACCTCGCGTTCCTGCAACACACGCAACAGCTTCACTTGGGTCGGCAAAGGCAAGTCGCCGATTTCGTCTAAAAATAGGGTTCCGCCGTTGGCTGCCTCAAACCAACCCTCTTTTGAGTTGACTGCCCCGGTGAAAGACCCTTTTTCATGACCGAACAACTCGCTTTCCACTAGCGAATCAGTCAAGGCACCGCAATTGACGGCGATGAACGGGCCATTCCTTCGGTGGCTTAACTGGTGGACATGGCGGGCGATCAATTCCTTTCCGGTACCGGTTTCACCGACAATTAGTATATTCGCCTCGCTGGGCGCGACCAATTGGATGCGATGCAATAATGCGTTGGATTTTGGATCTTCAAAAACTAACGCAGTGGCCCGGATTGACAAGGCCATCTGATGGGGGTTGGGGAAGGTCAGTAGGGTCATTGGCGAAAATTCCTCATAATCGGGAATACTAGTTCAGACTAATTTTTCATAACTATATTGTATATTCTTGTTGTTATCCAAGAATTAATGGATTGAAGGATATAACCAAAATATTATAAGTGTTTATCCAGCAACAATTTTGTTACTAGGCTGGTTCCCTAGAAACATTACTCCAGTTTCACTTGAAAAATGGTTGGATTGGTAGAATGGGCACGGCCTAGCGGCCTTTGCCCATCCTACACCTTGTCCAATTGTTGTAGTTATTAGGGAGCACCTTGCATGACAGTAAGCGTTCACCCCCCGCCTTTTCCTGGGAGCGAGGCCATCTTGGCCGCCAATTCAGCAGAAGAGACGCCCACGCTCCTAGCTCGTCGTTATACACAAGTGTTGGAGGCCCGTCTTTTCGGCAGGGATGCCAAAATCCAGCGTCCAAGGATGGCAAACTGTGGGACACAACAGATGCCCTTGAATCCACGGACGGGAAACTACGGTTTGGCAAGGGCAAGGGCGGAACCATGGACGGGTTCCGCCGAATGTTTGGGTCAGTCGCCAGCATTCGGCGGATCACATCCCTGTATCCGCCCTACAGATCTTGCACTGTCGGATGGTTACTGTCCATGGCCTGGATATCGGCATCCATGCCGATATGACGGCGTTTTCCAGCTTGTCGGCACTTGTGTATAACGACGAGCGCTCCTAGGGGGAGTGCGCTTACGCATGGCATGGGCAATGCTTATAATCTGAATTTGCATAGAACCACTCATTCAATCTATGAACACATATCGCCGAACCCTACGCTTCATCCCCGCATACACCTTGATTACCGTTGGTATCCTCCTAGCGGGAATGCTGTTGGTGGTCGGCGTCACATTCGGCCTTCCATGGCTTGCCGAGCCCAACAGGCTGGTCAATATTGCAGAACAATTGCGAAACGCCCAGGTGAATGCCTTAGCCATGCTGTCCAATCTGGGACGCGGACGAGTCACCGGACTTTTCGTAGCCCAAATCTTGGGGACCGTTCTCGCAGGGTCTGTCGGGCTTAATTTGTTCTTGCGGGTTTCCCAACGAGTGCGTCCTGGCAAAGCGGGTTTCCTGAAGAACATCTGGCGCGTCATCCAGTTTATTCCGGAATATCGTGGGCGCATCTTTGGTGTTTTGGCGGCAGGGACGGTGCTTGGGGCCATCGGCGCGGGTACTCCTTACCTATATAAGAAGATCGTCGATGTGATAACCAAGCTGGCCTATGGCAAACTCGCCTACGCCGACGCGGCTGACAGCATCCTGCAGCTTTTGGCTATCTTCTTTGCCTTGCGCTTCGCCCTAGTCGTATTTGGTGCTTTGCAGGACAAACAGGCTGATGACCTGTGGTTGGAAACAGTCAGCACCTTTCGCCAAAGGGTGTTCGACAACATGACCCGCATGTCCATTGATTATTTCGAGAAGACCCGTGCAGGCGAGATCATGGATCGCTTTGGGGCCATCCCATCCATCACCCAATGGCTGTTCTCCCTGACCGAAGGCACCTTGGCAAACATTCTGCAAATGTTCTTCATCATCGGCGTGTTGCTATATCGTGCGCCTGCCATCGGCGTGGTGATGACTGTGGTTCTGGCCTTCAATTTTTACATATCCTACCGGACGGTGGGATGGTCCAAGCCCTACCGGCGTGGTTGGCAGGCGATGGCGGGGCGTATGGCGGGCTTGTTGGCGGAGATGGTCGGCAACATTGCCACGGTGCGCAGCTTCGGTGGCGAACCGGCGGTAAAGCAGCGCTATGACGAGACCCAAGAACAGTGGAAAGTAACCCGCGATATGCTGCACAAGGTGGAGTGGCGCTCGACTTTGGCCCTGAACATCGGCAATGCCGTGGGTGTGTGCGCCGCCGTGGGTTTGGCCACCTTTAGTGCCTTGGAAGGCAGGATGACGGCGGGAGATATCTTGCTCGTATTGACGCTGACCCAGAGCTTGATAACCACCATAGCCCCCATCGCCCGGCAGATCAACCAAGCCGGCGACATTGAAGCCAGTGCCGAGCGTCTGGTGGAATTGCTGGACGTGGACACCGAACTGGCGGACAGTCACGACGCAGTCGATCTTGGGCACATTGAGTCCATTGCCTTCGAGCATGTCAGTTTTTCCTATCCCGGCAAAAAAAACACCTCTGCCATCCGCGACGTGTCGTTTTTGTTGCGGGGGGGCGAAACCCTGGCTTTAGTTGGACTCAGCGGCAGCGGCAAATCGACCATTGTGAAGCTACTGATGCGTTTTTACGACCCGACAGCCGGCCGCATCTTAATCAATGGTCGGGATTTGCGCGACTACAAGCAGCGTTCGGTGCGCGCCCGAATGGGCGTGGTATTGCAGGATGTGGCCTTGTTTAACGACAGCATAGGCGAGAACATTGCCTTCGCCCGTCAGGGCGCTACACCAGAGGAAATTCAGGCGGCCGCCACCGCCGCCCATGCCGATAGTTTTATCCAGCGCATGGCGGACGGTTATGGGACGCTAGTGGGCGAGCGTGGCATCAAGTTATCCGGTGGCGAAAAGCAGCGCGTTGCCATCGCCCGCGCCATCCTCAAAGACCCCGAGTTGATTATCTTGGATGAAGCCACCAGTGCCTTGGACTCGGAGTCCGAGGTGTTGGTGCAGCGTGGCTTGGAAAAACTGGTGTCTGGGCGCAGTTCGGTCATTATTGCCCACCGTCTCAGCACCGTCATGAATGCCGACCAGATTTTAGTTTTGAAGGAAGGCCGCGTGGTCGAACGGGGATGTCACGAAGACCTAGCCAACCAGAGCGGCGGACTTTACGCCAAACTGTTTGAAATCCAGACCCAAGGCTGGGGGTTGGCGGCTTAGTCATTCACTGATGTTACGCGTTCATTGCCGGGGGTCTTTTCCACAAAGATGGGCGTAACCTCCTATTCGTTCCTGCTGCTTTCACTTCATCTCGTAATGACGATGACATTACAATATGCTATCCTGAAACCAGATTTTAGCCAGACAAGCAGGTGACAAGCATGACCCTTCCCAATGCAACCAAGCGAGAAAGTTTGACTATCCGCATCAAACCCGAAGAACGCTGTTTGATTGACCAAGCCGCTCAGTTCTGGGCAAGAACCGGACTGATTTCATGCTGGAAGCCACCCGCAGGGCCGCCGAGGAGGCCATTCTTGACCACACGGTTTTCGCCGTGAGTCCTGTCCTGAGGCTTACGCAGAGTTTTTGGCCCGCCTCGATGCCCCGCCGCACCCTAACGAGGGTTTGCGCAAAGCACTGCAAACCCCCGCGCCTTGGAATAAGCCTTGCCTTTGTCTGCACCTTGTCCACTAGGCGACTGTCATCAAGGGCCGTAGGATGCGCTGAGGAACGAAGCGCATCAATCGCGAAAAATGCGCATCCTTCGTCGGCACATCCTACGTAAGCTGCATTCCCTTATCAATAACAACCACTATGAAACATCGCATAGATCCCAAAATAGACTGCGTATTTAAGGCATTGCTCGGTTCGGAGGAAAACCGCAATCTACTGGTGCATTTCCTCAATGCGGTATTGAGCGATGATTTGAGTGCGCCGATAACCGAAGCGGAAATACTCAATCCATCTGTTGGAACTGAAAAAGTTCACGGCGGATCAAATTGAAACCGAGGAACAACGCTGGCTGAAATTTTTCAAAGACGGCGAGCACTTGGACGAGACGGCATTACCGGACTGGATGAACACTGACGAAATGAGGCAAGCCATGAACACCTTGAAACTGTTTTCCGAGAAAGAACGCGACTACCACGCCTACCAAGCGCGGCAAAACTATCTACGCGAACAGCGTACTATTCAAATAGAAAGGGAAGAAGATTTGCGGGAAATGGAGAAGATAAAACTGGAAAAGGAAAAGATAGAGCGGGAAAAGGATCTGATACAGCATGATATGGAACAGGCTCAACAGGATTTAGAGCGGGAAAGGATGGAAAAGCAAGCGGCTTTGCAGCGTGAGCAAACCGCTTTGCAGGAAAAAGAATCTGCACAGGCAGAAATTGAACGGCTCAAAGCTTTACTGGGCCAATCAAAACAATAAGGCCATGAGGAGGAACCAATGCGAAATGGCGGAATACGCCAGAGTACCAGCTATTCCGCCCTTACGCGGACTGCATAAAATCAGTCATCCAGGTCAAGCGGCAATCGATTGCACTGTGTTGCGACTGAGCAGCCACAGCGTTTGTTCGACGATGTTGTCAATGCGTTTGCTGACATCCGAGTTGTTGAGCCGATAACCAACGCCTTCCTCTTTGACAAAGTCTGAATCCTTGACATATACCGTCGTCGGCACGGTGTGCACACCGAAAAAACTCAGCAACGGGCGCAATTGATGCTCCAAAACCAAACTGTGGTGGTCGCTTCCGCCAGTTGCAGCAAGGACGGCCACTTTGCCGCTGAGAACCTTGGGGTCCAGCAAATCGAAAAAGTGCTTCAATAGCCCAGTGTAAGAACCCTTGTAAACCGGTGTTCCAACGATGATCACATCGGCTGAAACAAGCTTCTCATAAGCCAAGCTGACTTCGACAGGCAGTAGTTTCGGATTGAGGGCGAGCCCTAGGCTAGGTGCTATATCGCCTACGGTGATGATGGTTTTTTTTGAATAAGCAGCAGAGGCAGCTTTCCCGACAATCAGTTCCACCAAAGCGGTGGTTCTGGAAGGATTGCTCAAACTTCCCGATATTCCGACAATACTCATTAATATTTCCTCTCATTTTAATAGTGATACAAGTTCCCCAACTCTAGCTTGGGAAACCCGTCTTTATAATGCCCATCATTCATGCAAATTGGTTTGAACCCGCGAAGATGAAAGCCATACCAAGTAGGGTACGCTGTGCGTACCTTCAAGGGCTTACAATGGTACGCACAGCGTACCCTACTTGGAGACCGTACTTTCATGGCAAGCACTACTGGGCAATAGTCAGCACCGACAACTTGGTGACACCGGCACGCTCGATTCCCGACATCACCTTGGCCACAATGCCGTAATTCACCCCTTCGTCGGCATGCAGATGCAGGGCAAGTTCGGGGTCGGAGTTTTTGCGTGTCTTCAACTCGGTTTCCAGCCCTTGGACACTGATTTCGAGCTTGTCGATATACACCTTGCCTTGCGCATCAACACTCACGTCAACCGCCTTCTTTTCCTCCGGGGGGGCGGTTTGCGCCGTTTTGGGCAAATTCACATGCACTGCGTTGGTCAATAGGGGCGCTGTGACGATGAACACGATCAACAGCACCAACATCACATCGACTAGCGGAGTGACATTGATCTCGCTCATCACACCATCGTCCTCGTTTTGCGTCTGGAAGGCCATTAGGCGTGCGCCCCCTTCGCATGGGCAGGGTCGCGATGGAGTTCGGCAACAGGGTTTTTGCCTTGCGGTGGGGCGACCCCTGGATCATCCACATACCGTGCGGCGGGGCGTTTGATGATGAAGGATGTCTTCAAGGCAAGATGGACGAAATCCGTGGCAAAGTCGTCAAGGAAGGCCCAGATGACTTTGTTGCGGCGCACGAAGAAATTGTAGGCGATCACGGCAGGTACAGCGACCGCGATGCCGAGGGCGGTGGCAACGAGGGCTTCGCCGATGGGACCCGCCACTACATCAAGGCTGGCCGAGCCACTTTTGCTGATGTCCTGCAAGGCATGCATGATCCCCCACACCGTGCCGAACAGACCGACAAAGGGTGCGGTGCTGCCGATGGTGGCCAGCACGGACAGTCCGCTTTCCAAGGCCCCGCGTTCTTTTTGCATCTGTTGGCGCAGGCGGCGGTCAAGCAATTCCTGGCGGTCGCCGGTATGCTCCAAATCGTGGATCGTCGTCCCTCCGTCAGCATCGCGCAATGTGCCGAATCCGATAGACGCCACCCGTGCAGCAGGGCCAGAATACCCTGACAACTCTGATGCGGCTTTGATATCCGTGGCGCGCCAGAAAACTTTATTAAATTTATGGTTATAGTGCGCCACACGCAAGTGCTGGATGCCTTTGATAAGGATCAACCCCCAAGTGATGACGGAAAACGCGCCCAATGTCCAAAGAGTGCCATCGACGATGGCGGCGGTGGATAAGCTCGGCATGATGTAACCTCAGTTCATTCGATTGGAAAATGGTGGAAACCGCAAACCTGCCATCATCCTGGCAGGTTGAAATTAATGGGGACCGACACCCAACCGTCGGTCGGAGTATCCCCGCGCATGGCCGGGGCGAAGTGCCAAGAGCCCTTGACCGTTCGGATGGCGGCTTGATCCAACACATCGTGTCCGCTGGACTTAATCACGGATACGCTGTCTGGCCTGCCGTTGGCTAACACATGAACCTTCAGTATCACCCGTCCTTCCCATCCCTCTTCCTCTGCTATTTCCGGGTAGGCCGGTTCAGGGTTGTGCAAATACCCCGCGCTGGCACTGGGACCGCTGACCTTTTCCGCAACTGGGGCGGGCCGCGGTGGCGGTGGCGCAGCTTTGACAGGCACCGGACGTGGGTCTTCCTCCACCTCTTCACGCTCTGGAGGCGTTGGCTCCTCTATGGGTTCCACTCGCCTTACCGCTGGCTTGGGTGGCGGTTTTGGCTTGGAAATTTGTGGCTTGATCGCCACGACTTCTTTCTTGACCGGTTTGGGCG
>Ga0208496_1000150_pt1 | contig 23510 bp, 22 predicted proteins | sample CryBogmetaGMA2M_FD_184552 | JGI IMG/M metagenome (GOLD analysis project Ga0208496, IMG submission 184552) | Freshwater microbial communities from Crystal Bog, Wisconsin, USA - MA2M (SPAdes) | ecosystem: Environmental > Aquatic > Freshwater > Lake | place: Crystal Bog, Wisconsin, USA | collected... | reverse complement strand
TAAATCTGCTGTGTCTACCGATTTCACCACTCGGGCTCGCACTAGCAGTAACTGCCGCGCTAAATAAATCAAGACAAGCGAAATTTTAGCATGCAAGCCTAGAAAGCCTCAGGAAGTAGGCGCTGCTTAGACTTGGAGCTTTGATAGCCCAAAACGACTAAAATATTGCTATGAAATTTAATAGCAATATGACCGGACTAGGCAAGCTCTTGCGCCTGATCTTTTGGGCATTTGTTGTAGCCCTAGCGGTCTGCTTGATCGTATTCGTTGCCTATTTGTATTCAGCACAGAGCTCTCCTTCGGGTAAGCGTAGCATTAAGGGAATTGGCGACTCTGTGGTTATCTCTTTTGACGAGTTTGATATTCCGCATATCAAAGCCAAAAGCCAAGCTGACGCTTTATTTGCTTTAGGCTATTTGCATGCATCAGAGCGCTCATGGCAACTAGAAATCAATCGTCGCCTTGCTAGTGGTCGCCTATCTGAAATTTTAGGTAGTGAAACCGTGAAGATTGATCGCTTCATTAGGACACTTGGCATTAAACGTGCTGCTGAACACCAATTTGATCGCTACCCGGTGAATGCCAAACGCCTCTTGCAATCCTACGCCGATGGGGTGAATGCTGGCAATGCGAATTTGGGTTGGGCTCTTCCACTTGAATACTTTTTTACAGGATCTAAACCAGGTCATTGGTCACCAACGGATAGTATTGCTTGGATGCTGATGATGGCGCTTGATCTTGGCGGTAACTGGGATAAGGAGTTGCAAAGACTTGAGCTTTCTCAATTCCTCACTACCAAACAAATTTGGGAAATTTTGCCTCCATACGAACCTGGTTCGCAAGTGAGCAACTTAGATTTTGCTAAGATGTATAAAGATCTCAATCTATTTAATCCTGTAGCAGCTCCGCTTGAAAATAGATCCAAAAATCTTCCATCTACAGAGCTTGGATCCTTTGATCTTCCAGGCGGGAAAGATGGTATTGGGTCAAATAATTGGGCCTTGAGCGGTAAGCTAACTTCCAGTGGGAAGCCCTTGCTAGCCAATGATCCTCACTTAGGCCTCTCAGCCCCAGCAATCTGGTATTTTGCCCACCTTGATGCACCCGGTATGAATGTAATCGGTGGCACCTTACCTGGTATACCAGCAGTCGTTCTTGGTAGAACAGATAAATTTGCATGGAGCTTTACCAATACCAATCCTGATGTGCAAGATCTTTATATTGAGCAGATCGATCTTAACAACCCTAGTATGTATAGGGGCCCAGATGGACTCCTACCCTTTAAAGTGCATCAAGAGATCATTGATATAAAAGGCTCAGCGCCGCTTACTTTCTTGGTCAAAGAAACGAGGCATGGCCCTGTCATTTCTGATTCTTACGCACGGGCCAAACGAAGTATTGATACCAAACGATTTGATTTAGCACTCCGCTGGACAGCATTAGATAGTGAAAATCAATCTGTTATTGGCCTTCTTGAAATGAACCAAGCTAAAGACTTGAGCTCTTTTAAGCAAGCACTACATAAAAACTACGCCCCAATGCAAAACGTAGTGATGGCAGATACTGAAGGTAATATTTCTTTTCAGGCTGCAGGTGTTGCGCCTAAACGAATCTTGCATCAGGGCTTATATGGTGTTGCCCCTGCACTGGGATGGGACAAACAGTTTGATTGGAATGGTTACATCCCTTTTGATCAATTACCTGCCAGCAATAACCCAGATCAGGGCTGGATTGCTACTGCCAATCAAAGAATAATTGCCGCAAATGATCCCAATCCCTTAACTGGTGATTGGGATTTGCCAACGCGATACGACCGTATCGTTGAACTCATTAAGTCTAGAAATAATCATGATCTAAATAATATGAAAACGATGCAGGCTGATACCCTTTCTTTAGGCTCTACTCCACTGTTAGGCCTATTTAAATCGAGCAAGCCTACTCACAGGCTTGCCGGCCCAGCGCAGGAGATTATTCAAAACTTTGATGGTGATATGAGAGTCGATAGCGCTGGTGCCCTTATTTTTAATGCCTGGGCAGACCAACTCACTCGCAATCTATACACTCGTCTCAGTTATCTTTTTACAGAGAACTATGGTTCACGTAGCTTTAGACATCCACTTCTTATTGCGTTACAAAACCCCGATAGCCCTTGGTGTGATGACCCCAAAACAAAACTACTTGAAACCTGCCTAGAGTCATCTAATAATGCTTTTGATAAAGCCCTGGAATACTTAAGCAATCAATACGGTAACGACCCAAAAAGTTGGGCGTGGGGGAAAGCACATATTGCCGTATCAGAGCATCGCCCTTTAAGCAAAGTGCCAGTGCTTGGCAAGCTATTTAATTTAGAAACCCCCTTTCCAGGGGATAGCTACACTGTTAATGTAGGAAGGCCTGAATTTCTGAAATCGATTAACCCATATCAAACTGTGCAGGGCCCAAGTATGCGCTCAGTGTATGACCTATCAGATCTTGAAAAATCACTTTTTATCTATCAAACTGGGCAATCGGGCTGGGTGCAAAGTAAGCTCTACCGAAATATGAACCCCCTCTGGGCAAAGAACGAGTACCTGCCATTACAGATGAAGCCAGAAAGCACTAAACGTCAGCTTGAACTAGGCGGTAAGTAAAATTCTCACCTATTAGCCCCACCCGTTTAGAATAGTTCATCGACCATAAAATAGTGATATTCGGTATCAACACACAGGATTCTAGCCCATGAAAAAATTAGCTCTCATTCTCTCTATTTCTGGATTATTGGCTACAGGTAACGCTTTAGCTGCATGGCAAGAGATCGGCCAAAATGAACAATCCACTATTTCAGTAGATACTGCAACTCTGAAAACACAAGGTGATAAAGCCCAAATTCTATCTATGTTGGATTTCAAAAAACCCGGCGAAGATCCCCAAACCAAAGAGAAAGTCAATTCCATCATTGGGCTAAATGAATACGATTGCACTACTGGTAAATATCGCCCAATTGAATTTAAGGTGTTTACCGGGCTCAGCGGTAAAGGCAAATTAGTTGTTGACAAAAAAACTCCTGATAGCCCTTTTGAAACTATTGCTAATGGTTCATGGGCTGCTGGAGTGTTTAACGTTGCTTGCCGCAGCAAATAAATTCATTAGCCGAGCTACGAGAACTGGCCTTTTGGTCAGCGCCCTCTTTACTAACATTTTTCTTAGCGCTTGCGTGGCCCCCCTCGCTGCAATTGGTGCCTCTGGTACAGCCGCATCTAGTACTGCCGGAACCAGCATAGCCACAGCAGCAGTGGCTAATCCAGTGACTGCTGCTAGCGTTGCATCTACAGTAACTACTGGTAAATCGCCACTTGAGCATGCTGCTTCAGCTGCGACCAAAAAAGAATGTAGTCTTTTTAATCTAATAGGCTCACAAGTCATCTGTATTGAAGTCACTACTCCAAGCATTACTGACAATAGCTCAACACTTTTAGGTCCGGCTGACCAAATAATTGAAGCTACTAAATAGTATTAAGGTCTGACCCCTGGTGCTTCTAGAGGCATTCCTCTAGCGCGCCACATCAAGAAGAGCTCTAACTGAGCCATCTCAGGCGAACCATACTCAAACTGCTGCGCTCGAACTCCACTCATACAATTACGTAAGCGGCGTTGCAATGAGCCTAAGGTTTGCCACTCAAGCCGGTAAATAGGATAGGCATTGGGATGTCCTTGTGGTATTGGGCTACCGCCTAGCTTTAATCCTGCTCTATCTTCGTGGCATTGAGCGCAAGACAAGTTAAGTTGCCCCAATCTCTTGTTAAACCACTGCTGACCTTTTTTGAGCTCTTCCTTATTTTGCGGGCTCTCATTCACAGCAATTGGCATACCTTTTGACTGCAATGCAATGAGTGCCGTTAAAGAAAGAAGCTCTTTACTTTCATAAGCTAATGCGGGAGCACCTTGCGCCCCAATTCTGCATTGATTAATCTGCCCTTCCAGGGTTTGTAGCTTACCTTTAATCATCTTGGGATATTGCGTTGCCACACCACGCATAGATTTTTTGAGATCACTATGGCATTGAGAACAAGCAATATTTTTCGTGCCAGACTTGGCTTGCCACAAGCTTTCACCCTCAGCTACCCAAAACATCGCTGGGTTGAGAGTTGGGTCATCCTGCATCGCTTTATTTTCAGCAGACATGAGCTCATAACTAGATTGCTTTTTACCAGACAAATCGGCAGGAGCGGCCATCGAGTTTGATACCACTAGCAATAAAGTGCAACTGAGCACTGCAAGTTGAAGATATCTATTTTTGCTCACAAAATGCTTATGAAACGGTGATACGCGCTTGATTTACCGCCTCATAACCATCATCCCCAAGCCATTTAAATTCAAGCATTCCAGAATCAGAAGCGATAGTAGTGAAAGTAATTAATGGATTGGCGCCTATTCCAGGATAAAAGTCAGCTTTAAATACTTCTACATTGTTATAGGAACAAGTAAAGGTACGAATAATATCTCTTGGAATTAATTTTCCAGACTCGGTATAGCGAAAACCAGATTCCATATCATGCTGAGCAATCGCGCGGATCTCAATAATGGCGCCCTTCTTTGCAGAAGATGGCATAGTGATAGATGTGCGGGATGTTTTACTCATACCATCTCCGTACACGCGGATAAGGTTACTAAGGTCTCTGCAGAGCCCTGCCAAAAACTACCGTTATTCATTTGAGCGATCGCCCACACTCGCTGACTATCCGCTAAACGCACTCGTGTCGTGATGTTTGCAGTACCAGAACGTGGGGTCAAGTAAGCTGTAAAGATACTGGGTAGTGGATTGCCTTCAGCGATCACATGAATTGTCTTTACATAATCATTGGCAGTCATCGGGCTATCTACACTAACTTTTAAAACAACTAGGTTGCCGTTTTCAACTAAGGGTGGAATGGTCAAAGTGACCCTTCCTTCTTGTATCTTTGCGCCGCTAGTGATCTTCTGAATGGCCTCGTCTGCATCTTCCTTCTTAGCAAAGACTAGCGAGGGAGTAATCCATGAGCCTAAGGCGATGAAACCTAATTTTTGGATATGCTTTAGCCAATTTCGGCGAGTCATTATTGGAAAGAGATTCGATTTCATATTCATTGTGGATTTTACTGATTTAAGCTCACTAAGAAAGCAACAACATCCTCGATCTCTTGCCCATTTAATATAGTCTGTCCTGCAAATTTTGGAGCTACGCGATTGAGATGTCCAATTTTGTAATAGGCTGGCATGATGCTATTTGGATTAAAGTGGCTGGCATCTACAATACGAGCTCTCAATTGAGATGCGTTAAGCCGAGCAACACTGACTCCTAACTCTGGTGCTAGATTGCCCTGAAAACGTTCCTCTGGAAATGGGCCACTATGGCACAACAAGCACAAACCTGTCTGACGACTTGCTACGATTGCCCTGCCTCGTGCAACATCGCCAGGGTTGGAAGAAAGGGATTCGTATATTGAATCCCCTGCTACCGTTTGTGCGCTTGCTGATCCGAGACTGAGGAAGACTAGCAAGTAAGTTGCTAGTACATACCTCATTCTCATCGGTGCAAGTTCAATAAAATGCTTAAACCAGCTTAATACCGCTGTTTTTCAAAGGCACTGTACGTAAACGCTTTCCAGTTGCACGATAAAAGGCATTGAGTACTGCTGGTGCTGCAACCGCAATCGTTGGCTCACCTACTCCACCCCAATCTTTACCACCACCCTGAATGATGATGGTTTCGACTGGAGGCATTTGGTAAAGACGAATTGAACCAAAGGTATCGAAGTTCTTCTGCACTACAGCACCTTTTTCAATCGTGATCTCTTCTTCAAATAGCGCTGATAAGCCGTAGACGAATGAACCCGAAACCTGACGCGCTACTTGCGCTGGGTTAACGACGTAGCCAGGATCAGTAGCAGCAACAAAGCGATGAATCTTGACTTCATTGCCGTTCTTCACCGAAAGTTCACACGCTGCTGCAACATAACTTCCGAAGGAGCGCATTTGTGCAACTCCGCGGAATACGCCAGGGGCAGCAGGCTTAGTCCAACCAATACCATCAGCTACCGCATTGAGAACGGCAATCGCACGAGGATGTTTACCCATATGCTGGCGACGAAACTCGACGGCGTCTACCCCAATTGCTTCAGCCATCTCATCCATAAAGCTTTCAATAAAAACAGCATTTTGGTTTACATTCACGCCCCGCCAAAATCCAGGAGGGACATGGGTATTGCGCATTGCGTGATCAACAGTGATGTTATCGAAGTTATAAGTAAAGCCATGCTCACCGCTGTCCTCTAGTCCTTGATATGCCAGAGGATCCTTACCTTTATTGGCTTCCACCACTGCTGGACGTACGGCCGCCAAGATCGATTGACCAGACAAGCGCATGTTAATGCCAGTGACCTTCTTCTTATCATTGATCGCTGCCGTCAATCTGCACATCATGACTGGATGGTAACGACCTTGGGTCATATCCTCTTCGCGAGTCCATATCAATTTAATATGGGTACCAGGCATCTGCTTAGCAATATTGACTGCCTGGGTTGTGTAATCCTGAAATGCGCCACGGCGACCAAAGCCACCTCCAAGATTGACTTTGTAGACATTGCATTTATCTGCAGGTAAACCTGAAGCTGCAATCACAGCTGCAAGAGAAGCCTCACCATCTTGCGTTGGCACCCACGCATCACAAGCTTCTGGCGTCCACTTAGCAGTGGCAGTTTGTGGCTCCAGAGTTGCGTGATTTAAAAATGGATAGAAAAAAGTAGATTGAAGGGTTTTAGAAGCTCCAGCGATGGCAGTCTTAATATCGCCATTGGTGTTATGAACAAATGAATCAGGATGTTCAAGACCATCTTCCAGCATCTTTTTAATAGAGGCACTCGATACATTGACATTGGCACCGCTATCCCAGGTGATGTTCACTTGCTCCATTCCCTTTTTGGCTTGCCAAAAAGTATCGGCAACCACAGCTACTGCGGTGTCACCTACTTGAACCACTTTTTTGACACCCTTCATGCTCAGGGCTTTAGTAGCGTCATAGCTCTTTACCTTGCCACCAAATACGGGAGACTCATTGATGGTTGCAACCAGCATACCTGGGAACTTTAGATCAATTGCGTAAATTTGTTTACCAGTAACCTTATCAGAAACACCATCAATTCGATTAACCGATTTACCAATCAATTTCCACTCTTTTGGATCCTTCAATGGAACGTCTTTTGGAACCTCTAATTGAGAAGCGGCAACTGATACTTTGCCAAAACTGGTTTTGCGTCCAGAAGGTGTGTGAGTAATGACGCTATTTTTTGCGACGCACTCAGTGGCAGGCACATTCCATTGGTTGGCAGCAGCTTGAACTAGCATCATGCGCGCAGCCGCTCCACCCTTACGAACATATTGCTCGGAAGTACGAATACCACGGCTACCACCAGTTGAGTAACTACCCCAGACTTTATTGCGTTTTAGGTTCTCTGCAGGTGATGGATAGTCATAAGTAACTTTCTGCCAATCACACTCAAGCTCTTCAGCAACCATTTGCGCTAAACCGGTAATCGTACCTTGACCCATTTCTGAGCGAACGATACGGACAACGACTTCATCATTTGGCTTTACAACAACCCATACACCGATTTCAGGTGTTGCCAATGGAGCCATTGCTGTAGTGCCGGTACCGATCGCTGCATTGGCTTGCGACATCAGTGAAAAATCAAAGCCAATAGCTAGGCCAGTGGCAATTGCGCTCGAGCCAACAATAAAGTGGCGACGGGAAGTATTTGTATTTGTAGTCATCTCTATTCCCTTATGCCTTGGATACAGCATGAATTGCTGCACGAACTTCTTGAAAAGTTCCACAACGGCAGATATTAGTTACTGCCGCATCAATTTGAGCGTCCGTTGGTTTTGGATTGTTACGAAGGAGCGCTGTAGTAGCCATTACCATGCCAGACTGACAGTAACCACACTGAGGCACTTGATTATCAACCCAAGCTTTTTGTACTTTAGAAAGTTGACCGTTCTTTTCTAGACTTTCAATGGTTTCAATTTTCTTGCCTTCGGCAGCTGAAACTGGAAGAGAGCAACTCCGTATAGCTTGACCTTCAAATAAGACAGTACAAGCACCGCATACGCCGATACCACAACCATATTTGGTTCCAGTTAGGCCCACTTGCTCACGAATTACCCACAGTAATGGGGTATCCGGATCTACATCCAGCTTATATTTTTTGCCATTGACAGTTAAATTAGCCATGCACACTCTCCTAAAGTTCTTCTTGTATTGAGGGTTTTTTATAAAACCCCCGTATTTCTGGTGTCTATATTAAACAAGAATGGATTTATTGCTGTGCAACATAGACCTAGGCCTGTAAGATCAAGTCATGATTTCAGGCCTTGTTCAAATACTGCTTTTCCAAAGTATTGGCGAACTTGTCTCTAAATTCCTATTAGCCAGCCTACCTGGCCCAGTGATTGGCTTGGTTCTGCTGGTTTTATGGCTAGTCTTACGCAAAGGAATCAATACTGAGTTGGCGCTGGTTGCTGATGGCTTTAGCCAATACTTAGGCTTACTCTTTGTGCCTGCCGCCGTTGGTGTGGTGCTCTTTTTGCCGCAACTGCAGGCCAACGCATTGGCAATCATTAGCGCTCTGGTGGGTAGCGTCATTTTGACTATTGGCTCTAGTGCTTTTATTGTGCGCTTTTTGAGCAGAGAAGATGCTCATGAGTGAACAGCATTCTATTGTGGAGATTTGGGTCTACTTATCCGGCAGCCCCCTCTTTGCACTCTTTATAACTTTGGCAGCCTATCAAATTGGTCTCACAATCTATAAGCATGCCAAGCAAAATCCTTTAGCCAATCCAGTAGCTATTGCCATCATCTTAGTAGCTAGTACTATTCAATGGGTTGAGATGCCCTACACCACCTATTTCGAGGGTGCACAGTTTATTCACTTCTTACTGGGCTCTGCAACTGTTTCTTTAGCGATCCCAATTTATCGAGGACTAGCTAGCTTAAAAGGTCGGTCCATTCCGCTGATTTTTTCTTTAGTTGCTGGCGGCTTAGTTTCAATTGTCAGTGCCGTAGAAATTGCTAAGCTACTAGGTGCGGACTCCAGTATCACTGGAGCGATGTACCCCAAATCTGTAACAGCGCCAATCGCAATGGGCATTGCAGAGCGGATTGGAGTGTCGCCAACCCTTACTGCCATCTTTGCAGTGAGCACCGGGATTCTGGGTGCAATCTTAGCGCCCTTTGTGCTCAATATGCTTGGCATGAAAGCATGGTGGCAAAGAGGTTTTGCGATTGGGATTGCCGCTCATGGGATTGGCACATCAAGAGCATTTAGTATTCATCCTGAGGCAGGTACCTATGCAAGCCTAGCGATGGGTCTGAACGGCGTCATTAGTGCTATTGCCATACCGGTGATCTATCATCTATTTAATAAGTAAATTACCATACAGCAACGATTAGAGACGAAGTAGAAGAACTCCATGAACATCCCAGATCCAATCAAATTAACGCAAGATTTGATCCGTTTTAATACGATCAATCCTCCCGGCAATGAAGATGAGCTTTGCAACTATTTAACTGAGTTATTACAGTCAGCGGGCTTTGAATGCATGAACGTAGACTTTGCTCCCAGGCGGCGAAGTATTGTTGCCCGGATACCTGGTGCAGCAAATAGGGCCAATATTTGCTTTACTGGGCATGTCGATGTTGTTCCATTGGGCGATCGTCAATGGGATTACGAACCTTTCTCTGGCGAGATACATGACGGCAAATTATTTGGGCGCGGCTCTAGTGATATGAAAAGCGGTATTGCTGCGTTTGTCGTGGCGGCGATGAAAACTGCCCACCTTGCTAAGAATCAAGGCGGTATTAGTCTCATCATTACTGCTGGTGAAGAGACTGGCTGTGAAGGTGCTTTCTATATTGCCGCACAGAAAAAGGTGATCGACTTTATTGGCAATGTAGGTTGCTTTGTCGTTGCAGAGCCTACTGCAAATGAACCGATCATTGGCCATAAAGGCGCCTATTGGTTGCGTGCTAAAGCAGAGGGTATTACTGCTCATGGCTCAATGCCTGAAAGAGGTGATAACGCCTTTTACAAAATAGCAAAAGGTGCACTGTTACTTGAACAATTTCAATTTGACACTCCACCCCATTCATTAATGGGTCAAGGGACTCTCAACGTAGGTACTGCTAAAGCAGGGCTAAATATTAATTCTGTGCCAGATGCCGCTGAGATGACTCTAGATATTCGCTCTGTACCAGGACAAAGTCATCGTCACATCTATGGTTGTTTATGTAAAACATTAGGTCCAAACATTAAGCTTGAAACGATTATGGATGTTGAGGGGATTTACACCCCACCAGAGCATCCATGGATACAAACCGTCTATGCTCATTGCCAAGAAATCAACGGTGTGCAGCCTAGCCCCAAATCTATTTCTTACTTTACCGACGCCTCTGCTTTGAAGGGCCAAATTGGCGATCCTCCAACGGTGGTATTGGGCCCAGGTCAGCCAGAAATGGCCCATCAGACAAATGAATTTTGCTACGCCGAGAAAATTACGCAATCTACGGTCTTATTTGAAAGGCTTATCATAGATTGGCAGAACAACGAATCAGATAAAGAGGCACAAGCGAAATGAAAATTGAGAGCTCCCCATTCAAAGAAGTAGACCCTGATACTTATGTGGCAAATATGGATGCCTATTGGCTTCCCTATACACCCAACCGTTATTTTAAAAATAAGCCCAAAATCATGGTTGGCGCCAAAGGGGTTTATTACACCGATGACCATGGTCGAAAATTATTTGATGGAGCTTCAGGGCTATGGACTTGCCCCCTAGGACATGGCGATCCCCGCATTATTGATGCAATTCAAAAACAATACCAAAAAATGGATTATGTTCCAGCCTTTCAGATGGCAGGGCCAGAAACATTTCGTCTCGCGGAAAGAATTGTTAAATATGCTCCCCCTGGATTAAATAAAGTATTTTTTGTGAACTCTGGATCTGAAGCAGTAGATACTTCACTGAAGATTGCCCTCGCCTATCACCGTGCGAAAGGCGAAGCAAGTCGAATTCGTTTTATCGGCAGAGAGCGGGCCTACCATGGTGGATGTGTGGGCGGAATTTCGGTCGGCGGTATACCAGCGAATCGCAAAGCATTTGGCTCAATGATGATTCCAGGAGTAGATCATCTTCCTCACACATTAAATCTATCTCAAATGGCTTTTTCAAAAGGTATGCCTACCTGGGGGGCTCACTTAGCCGATGACTTAGAGCGTATTGTTTTATTGCACGACGCTAGCAATATTGCGGCAGTTATTCTGGAGCCGGTCCAAGGCTCAACTGGCGTCATCGTGCCTCCTGTTGGCTACTTACAAAAAATTCGAGAGATTTGCGACAAGCATGGGATCCTGCTAATTTTTGATGAAGTCATTACTGGCTTTGGACGCTTGGCAGCAAATTTTGGAGCCGATCGTTTCGGCGTTAAACCTGACATGATTACCTTTGCCAAGGCCATAACAAATGGCGTCATTCCAATGGGTGGCGTGATTGTGCGGCAAGATATTTATGACACGATTATCAATGTTGGCGGCCAAGAGCAGGCAATTGAATTCTTCCATGGCTTCACCTATTCGGGACATCCAATTGCTACAGCCGCAGCACACGCCTCTCTTGATATTTTTGAGAACGATGGAATCATGGAAAAAACAAAGGTTTTAGAAAAGGTTCTCGAGGAAGGTGTTCATTCATACAAGGGAATGAATGGCGTGATGGATATCCGCAACTGTGGTGTATCGGCTGGCATTGATCTAGAGCCGATTGCTGGTAAGCCAGGCTTACGCGGCATGCAAGTTTTGGAGAGCTGCATTGAGAACGGTATCCTAGTTCGTATTACTGGTGACACTATTGCAATGGGCCCTCCATTTGTTGCCACTCCATCTGAAGTCGAATCCTTCTTAGAGACTTTTGGCAAGGTTCTTCAGAAAGCCTTTTAATTGTGGGTGATAACAAGGTGAAACGCGACATTCGTGTCCGCGGAGATAGGCTCTGTGAATCCCTACTAAGCCTGGCTGAGATTGGTGCGACTGTAAAAGGTGGCGTATGTCGTCTCGCACTCACCGATCTGGATAAACAAGGTCGTCAATGGGTCATTGATAAAGCCCTCGCTCTGGGCCTAACAGTCACCACTGATCAAATTGGTAATACTTTTATGCGCCGCCCAGGTAGTAATCCCAAGCTAGCACCCATCATGACTGGCAGCCATATTGACACTCAGCCAACTGGTGGTAAATATGATGGCAATTACGGTGTGCTAGCAGGCTTAGAGGTGATTGAAACACTGAATGACTATCAAATTAAGACCGAAGCCCCCATTGAAGTAGTATTTTGGACTAATGAGGAAGGCTCTCGATTTACGCCCGTCATGATGGGCTCAGGTGTTTTTTCTGGTGCCGTTACCTTGGACCATGCCTACGCAGCAAAAGATACTGAAGGCAAAAACGTCAAAGAAGAATTGTTACGTATTGGCTTCTTAGGTAAGGAGAAGCCAGGTGACCATCCTTGTGGCGCTTACTTTGAAGCGCATATTGAACAAGGGCCCGTGCTTGAAAAAAAGAACACTGTGATTGGAGTTGTTCCCGCAGTGATGGGGCTACGCTGGTTTGATTGCACAGTTCATGGCTTTGAAGCGCATGCTGGACCAACACCAATGGATATCCGAAAGGATGCCCTGCAAAATGCCTTGGCAATTATGCAATATGTTGTGGAGATTGCCAATCAGCATGCGCCCCATGGCAGGGGAACAGTGGGAATGGTTCAAGTGTTTCCTAACAGTCGAAATGTCATTCCAGGGCAAGTCCAGTTTTCGATCGACATTCGTCACCCAGATAGTTCGACCTTAGACTTGATGACATCAAAACTCAAAAAATATATTGCGCAAGTTGCAGCAGAAAAGTCTATTACGATTGATTTAAAAGAAGTGTCGTACTTTCCACCGTGTAACTTTGATCCAAAATGTATTGAAACGATTCGCGAAGCTGCTCAAGACCTTGGATATTCCCATATGGACGTTGTTTCTGGTGCTGGCCATGATGCCATTTACATGAAGCGCCTTGCTCCAACTGGAATGATTTTCATCCCCTGTAAAGATGGTGTTAGCCATAATGAAATTGAAGATGCAAAAGCCGAGCATTTAGAGGCTGGAGCTAATGTGCTCCTTCATTCCATTTTGGCATTTGCCGGCCCACATCCTTAACTTATCAATTCAATAATTCATCAAACTTACTAAAAAAAATGATCGAGAAAAAAGGTTTAGGAAAGTGGGTCATTGCACGCTTTCAACATGAGACGAATACCTTCTCCCCTATTCCCACGCCACTAGCAGCCTTTAATCCACTCTGGGGTCAAGATGCTTACCGGGACCAAGAGAATGCTCAAACAGCGATGGGCGCCTTCATCCAGATTGCCAAACAAGAACATGTAGAGATCGTCACACCTGTTTGTGCATTTTCAAATCCAAGTGGTTCAGTCTGTGCAAAAGCATACGTACGAATTTGCAACAGTATTGTCGAGGCTGTACAGCAAGGCTGTGATGCCATTCTGCTAGACCTGCATGGCGCTATGGTTTCAGAGGATGCAGTCGATGGAGAAGGCGCTTTACTCAAAAGAATTAGATCGATAGCGCCTCATATTCCGATTGCTGTAGCTTTGGACTTGCACGCAAATGTCACACCAATGATGATTCAAAACAGTGATGTCATGGTGAGCTTTAAAACTTATCCTCACATAGATATGTATGACACTGGTATTCATGCAGGCAGTCTGCTCCGCGATTTGCTGAAGGAAAAAATACACCCTACTATGGCTTATCGCCAAATTCCCTTACTATCCCACACTCTACGTAGCAATACCAATGAAGGTGCTATGAAGCTTGCTGTAGAGGCGGCGTCTGAGTTAGAAAAAAAACCTGGTGTCTTAGCAGCTTCCATTTTGGCAGGATTTAGTCTGGCAGACTTTAAGGATGCCGGAATGTCTGTCATTGTCATTGTTGATGGGCTAAGCTCACCTTCGAATGATTTGGCTGAGCATTATGCAGATCAATTAGAAAGCATGATTCTGTCGCAGGCCGATGGATTTATTTATGAAAGCTCCCCGATCAACACAGCACTGCAAAGTGCAAGCGAACTTGCAAAATCCCCCCAAAAAGGTCCTATACTTTTGCTAGACCACAGTGACAATGTCATGTCAGGTGGGCCATGTGACACCACAGATATTTTGGAGGCTGCCCTCCAATTTGGCTTAAGCAATATTGCTTGCGGACCATTTGCAGACCCTGCAACTGTACAAAAGTTGGTTCAATTGGGAGTTGGGGGAAAAACCACCATTGAATTGGGCAATAAGTCAGGATGGAAATATCGTGGTGTCAGCAAACCTCCGCTGCAACTTTCTGGAACTGTGAGAGCTATCAGTGATGGGCAGATTAAGGTCACTGGACCGATCTTTAAGGGATCTACATTGTCGATGGGTCCAAGTGTGTTATTTGAGACTGCGGACGCACAAATTGTGATTAGTTCAAATCGTGTGGAGCCCTATGATGTTGCAGTCATGACGGATTTAGGTATCGTCCTGGAGTCCAAGTCATACGTGCTTTTGAAGTCGCGCATGTATTGTCGACCGGTCTTCTTTCCTTTAAGCAAGGGTTTTGTCGAATGCGATTCTGACCAAGGCGGACCTACAAGCTCAAACTACGATTGGTTCGACATTAAGCATATTCGACGCCCAATCTACCCCCTAGATTCCGGTATAAGTCCCCAATAAGTGGGATATTGATATGCTGTCCGTCTTTAGCCTCAATGAGTTGATTGCATTATTCATCTTTAGTGCTGCCATGTCCTTCTCCCCTGGTCCAAACACTATGCTCACAACAGCCATTGCTAGCAATGAAGGCATTCGGAAAACAATCCCCTTTGCCTTAGCTGTTCCAATAGGTTGGCTGTTAATCATGCTGAGTTGTGGCCTAGGCATTGGAGCCATGATTACTGAAATGCCGAGTCTAAGATTGAGCATTAAGTTGCTTGGATGTGCTTACTTGATTTGGCTTGCTTATAAGCTCTGCAGAACTAAGAAATTGCACGAAGTGAATTCTGCAAGACTTAATATCAATTTTCCTAAGGGCGTTCTACTGCAGTTCTTGAATATCAAAGTATGGCTTTTAGCAATTACTATCACGGGCACCTGGATTATTGATGCTGAAGGTCAAGCTAGCACTAACCCAAATGAACGACTTGCACTGGCTTGTGCGATAGTGATGTTTATGGCATTTACCAGCAATATGACCTATGCGCTAGCAGGCGCGCTATTTCGTACTTGGCTAGGCTCTGGTAATCGCCTAGCGATCTTTAACTACTTCCTAGCATTCTTATTGTTTGCCACTGCTATCTGGACTTTATGTATTTAATTTAAAGTGGCAAGCAACAAAATGTCCTGGAGAAATTTCCTCTAGTTTCGGCTCCTCCACTTTGCAGCGCGCTTGAGCATAAATACAGCGAGTGTGAAAGTGACAACCACTTGGGCGATTGATTGGGCTTGGTACATCACCACCCAGCACTATTTGTTTACGCTGCCTTGTTGGATCAGGAATCGGCACGGCAGATAGCAATGCTTCAGTGTAAGGGTGAGAAGGTTGCTCAAATAACTCATTTGTTGTTGCGAGCTCGACTACGCGTCCTAAATACATGACTGCAATTCGATGGCTAATATGTTTTACCACTGCTAAATCATGTGCGATAAATAAATACGATACGCCAAATTCTTGCTGTAAATCACCCAATAAATTAATAACTTGTGCCTGAACAGAAACATCTAAGGCAGAGACAGGTTCATCACACATAATCAGCTTTGGCTTTACCGATAAAGCCCTGGCAATACCCAAGCGTTGACGCTGTCCCCCAGAAAACTCATGGGGATAGCGCAACATCTGATCGGGGCGTAAACCGACTAGTGCAAATAGTTCGCTAACTCTTTCGCGACCTTCGGCTTGAGAAAGTTGCTCAAAGTTGCGTAGGGGCTCAGAGACAATATCAGCGGCACGCATACGTGGATTGAGTGAAGAGTATGGATCCTGAAAGACCGCTTGGATCTCTTTGCGAAATGGCCTCATTTCAGTACGAGACAACTCGTCAATTCTTTCGCCACGCCAAAGAATTTCACCGGCAGTGGGATCAATCAATCTCAGAATAGTTCTTCCAACGGTAGACTTACCGCAGCCGCTCTCCCCAACTAAGCCCAAGGTTTCACCTTCGTAAATGGAAAAGCTAACACCATCAACAGCATATACATAACCTGCGATACGGCTCAGTAAACCCTTGCGAATTGGATAATGCTTACAGAGATTTTTGAGCTCTAAAAGCTGTTTTTGTTTGTTGCTCATGCCTTATCCCTTAATACTGCTACTGGATTCCAACACGCTACTGTGTGCCCATTACCGAAGTCCTGGAGAACCGGAGATTCGATCAAGCAACGCTCACTTGCTTTTGAGCAACGAGGCGCAAATGCGCAGCCAACAATCTCAGTTCTCATTGACGGAACCATGCCCGGAATTTCTACCAAACGCTTGGAGCTTGAATCATCCAGACGGGGCATTGAATTTAAGAGGCCTAAAGTGTATGGATGCATTGGCTTAGCAAATAAATCGAAGACGCTGGCTTCCTCTACTTTACGCCCAGCATACATCACTACTACTCGTTGCGCCATTTCTGCAACTACGCCAAGATCGTGCGTAATTAAAATAATCGCAGCACGTGTACGATCTCTGAGTTCACGGATCAGATTTAAGATCTGCGCCTGAATAGTGACGTCTAATGCTGTTGTTGGTTCATCGGCAATCAAGATTTCAGGGTCACAGGCCAAAGCCATTGCGATCATAATACGTTGTCGCATTCCGCCTGAAAGCTGATGCGGATACTCATTGATTCTTCTTTCTGGCTCTGAAATATTCACCAGCTTTAGTAACTCTAAAATTCGCTCATGCGCTTGCTCTTTAGTGCAATGGCGATGCAACTCTAACACTTCACTAATCTGCCTACCCACAGTCAACACTGGGTTTAAGGAAGTCATAGGCTCTTGGAAGATCATCGAGATCTTGTCCCCGCGTATATCGCGCATTTCATCTTCAGAGAGTTTTAGCAGGTCCTTGCCGTGGTAGAGAACGGATCCTGAAACAATTTTTCCTGGAGGGGATGGTATGAGCCGCAGTAAGGACAAAGAAGTAACGCTCTTACCGCAGCCTGACTCTCCGACAATAGCTAAAGTTTCACCCTCCGATATTGAAAAGGAAACGCCATCTACTGAACGAACTACACCATCGCGTGTATAAAAATAGGTTCGTAAGTCCTTAACCTCTAATATCGATTTTCCAGTTGCCTGACTCATGAATTACATTCTCCGAGATAGACGAGGATCTAAGGCATCTCGCAAGCCATCGCCTAAGTAATTCACTGCAAGTACTGTTGCTGATAGAAAAATCGAGGGGAATAAAATCAGGTAGCCAGCAATTTGAAATAGGCTTCTTGATTCAGCCATGATGTTGCCCCAGCTTGGAATATTAGGTGGGGTACCTGCTCCAATAAAGGACAAAATGGCTTCCGTAATCATGGCTGAAGCACAGATATAGGTAGCCTGCACCAATAGCGGCGCAGCAATATTAGGAAGAATATGGCGTAGCAATGTCTTCAACAATGGTGTACCCGATGCTGCTGCAGCTTCTACATAAGGCTGCTCGCGCAATCCTAAAACTAAACTACGTACCAATCGAACTACTCGCGGCACTTCTGCAATGGTAATGGCGATGATCACGTTTTCAATACTTGCCTTAGTTAAGGCCATTAGGGCAATCGCCAACAAGATCGAGGGAATCGACATCAGTCCATCCATAATGCGCATGACGATAGCATCTACCCAGCGTACGAAACCGGTAATCAAGCCAATAGCTAGGCCAATGACAGTACTCAATACCGCTACTGAAATTCCGACGGTCAGAGAAACACGAGTGCCATACATAACGCGACTATAAACATCACGTCCTAGCGCATCAGTACCAAACCAATACTCCCAGCTTGGTGGCTTTAACCGATTTAATGGGGCAACTGCCTGTGGATCTACTGTAGCTAGGAACGGTGCAAAGATAGCAATGAATATCATTAGCAGTAATGTTGCTGCGCCAATCACTGCAAATGGATAACGCTTGTATAAAGCGGGTAACTGCACTGTCAAAAATAAGCGTATTTTTGAGACCTGTGCTGGCCAATCGACTCTATTCATAGTGCTGTTATTAATCATAGAGCCTAGTAGCGAATTCGTGGATCAAAAAAGACGTATGACAAATCAATCATTAAATTAATCATCACGTAGGTCGCTGAAAAAATGAGTATCACCCCTTGAATAATCGGATAGTCTCGACGCAAAATAGCATCGACAGTCAATCTCCCTATTCCTGGAATTGCAAAAACAGTTTCTGTAACAACGGCGCCTGAGATCAGTAGCCCAATACCAATACCAATAATCGTAATAATTGGAACAGCGGCATTTTTAAGCGCATGGTGAATCATGATGTCGCTTTCTTTTAAGCCTTTGGCTTGAGCTGTACGGATGTAATCTTGTGACAAGACGTCCAAAACACTGGCGCGGGTAATACGTGCAATTAAGGCTGCATAGACCGTACCCAAAGCCAAGCTAGGCAAAATCAAATGCAAAAACCAAGGCCAGATACCCTCGCTAATCGGTCGATAGCCCTGAACTGGCAACCAATGCAATTGCAAGGAAAAAAGGAGTATTAACAAGTAAGCCAACACAAAGACTGGAATGGAAAACCCCAGTACAGAAAATCCCATAATGGCGTGATCTAACTTACTTTCAGCGCGCGCTGCAGCAATGGCGCCTAGAGGTACAGAAGTCAAAATAGCAACAATTAAAGTGCAAATTGTCAGCGATAAAGTCGGCTCTACCCTTTGACCAATGAGCTTGGAAACAGGCAAGCTATTGAAGATAGATGTACCCATGTCCCCGTGTAGCAAAGCCCACACCCAATTTCCAAAGCGCACTAAAAATGGCTGATCAAGCCCTAGGGATTGGCGTATACGTGCAATGTCCTCAGAAGTTGCCACGTCTCCTGCAATCACAGCAGCAGGATCACCAGGAGTGAGGTACAAGAGAGAGAAAACAACAAACGCAACGACGGCCATCACGACCACCGTTGCGCCCAAGCGCCTTACTATGTATGAAAGCAAAACATAACTCCTAAAGACTTAACAAGAAAAGGAATTATTTTTTCTCCACATTCCAAAGCAATGCCATTGGCGCCACAATAATCCCAGAAAGATTAGTGCGGTATGCGGTTGGCAAAATAAACTGCGCGGTCGGAATATAAGGCAGGAACTCAAATGCACGTCCCTGAACTGCTTCTGCCGCTTTCTTAGCGCCAGCTGCATTCGGTGCATCAAAGTATGCATCGCGTAAAGTCTCTAGCTTTTGATCTGTAGGCCAGCCAAACCATGCCTTTTCACCATTTCCACGCAGTGCAAAGTTCACGCCTGGATTGAGCAAGTCAGGTCCAACTAACCAGGTATGGAAAATAGACCAACCGCCTTTATCCACTGGCTCTTTTGATGTGCGGCGTGTAATTAAGCTACCCCAATCACCCGCTTGCAACTCTACATTCAAGCCTAATTTGCGTAATAGCTCTGTAGTTAAAAGAGACTGAGACTGAACGATAGGCTGATCAGCTGCAGAAATAATGACGATCTTCTCGCCCTTATAGCCTGATTCCTTAATCAAGGCTTTCGCTGCTTCAAAATCACGTTTGCCAGTTAATAAGCTTGAGCCAACATTATTAGATAACGGTGTGCCACAAGTAAAGTAAGAAGCACAAGGCTTGCCATTATCTGCACTACCAGCAATACCTAATACGTAATCTTGTTGATTGACAACCATTGCTACTGCACGGCGCATCTTCTCGTTATTAAACGGAGGGTTTAAAAAGTTAAAGCGGATGAGGCCCATTGAGCCCAAGGGATCAATGTTCTCGACCTTCACGCTAGTATTTTTAGCAAGAACTGGGATGAGATCCGGAGGCATCTGTTCCCACCAGTCAGCTTCGCCATTACCTAAGGCATTAGCTGCAGTTGCTGCATCAGGAATATAGAGCCACTCTACACGATCGACTTTAACAACCTTACCGCCTGAAGCCCAAGAAGGAGCTTCCTTGCGAGGCATGTACTCTTTGTTTTTGACATAAATGACTTTACTACCTGGAACCCACTCGTCTTTCACCATTTTGAATGGGCCAGAACCGGTTGGATCAGTGATATTAGTAAACGCATCGGTTTTAGCAATACGCTCAGGCATGATAAATGGCACGTTAGAGGAAGGCTTACCTAATGCATCTAAAACAAATGCGAAAGGCTTTTTAAGTTTTAGAACAAAGGTCTTGTCATTCGTCGCCGACCATGAATCTGTAGACTCAGCTAATTTTTGTCCGAGTCCATCACGCTTTGACCAGCGCTCAACCGAGGCAATGACGTCTGCAGATCGAACAGGTGTGCCATCGTGAAACATGAGGCCATCACGTAAAGTAAATGTGTAGGTTTTTTTATCAGGACTCACGGTGAACTTATCTACCATCTGTGGCTTGATTTCAAACTTGCTGTTCATGGCGAACAAGGTGTCATACACCATATAGCCATGGTTGCGCGTGATGTAAGCGGTAGTAGTGATCGGATCTAGGATCTTCAGATCAGCCTGCGCAATAAACCTAAGGGTTTTTTGCTGCTGGGCCTGAGCCGGCAGTGAGAAGCTTGTGAGTCCAAGCGCCACAGCTGCAGGAATAACTGCCAAAATTGCTGAACGTCTTAATTTATTAATCATATTGTCTCCGTCATTAAACGCACTACAAAACCATCTTATTTAATATTTCACTCTTGTACTGTATAAGACTGGGGTTTTTAGTAACCAGCCTTAAGCCTCAATTTGGTGCATCTAGGTAAAGTTTTACCATATTTAAAAGTTTGTGCTCTTGATATTTTTTTCCTACCAGCTGAACCCCTGCCAAACTCGAGGCCTCTAGACCTTGGGGGTCCTTTTTCCCTAACAAAGGCATGCTTAAGATCGGCAGCCCAGAGGCGCCCATTGGCAGACTGAGTTCCCTTAAGGGCTTTGCGGCCTCTGGAAGACTAGCCTCCAATACAGGCCCACAAGGCGTTAAGGGGAGTGCCAGCATATCTACAGAGCTGATAGCCACTTGCATCCCCTGTCGAAATTCTTCTAATTGAGCATAGGCATTGATCAGGTCTTTGGGCTCCAGGGAGGCTGAGAGACGAAGCTCATTAATCACGGGCTTTCCTAATAGATCAGCATAAACCTCGATTGGTCCACAAAGGCGATTAAAGTCCTCAAGAAACTCCATTTGTAAGACGGTAAGGGCGCAGCTAGTTGCATTATCAAAAGGAGGCCATGACTGCTCTACAAATACTACCGAGTGATGTTCTTGAGCATTTTGCATAAACTGCATAAAAGCCTTACGCACATCGGCATCTACCTTATCTAATAGACGCGGATCCCAACCTATTTTGATGCTCGTCGCCTTGCCATCAGCAATCGGTGTGGGTGTAGATTTTGGTAAAAAAGATGTGCCCAGAAAATAATCGCAATCCTCAACGGAATTCACAATCGGCCCTACTACGTCTAAAGTTCGAGAACGCGGCACCACGCCATCCAAGGAAAAAGATTCACTGGAAGGTCGAAGACCTACGATGCCACACCATGCAGCAGGCATGCGGATGGACCCCCCGGTATCAGAGCCTAGGGCCATTGGAACAATTCCCATCGCTACCGCTCTTGCGCTGCCGCTCGATGATCCTCCCGAAAGGCAGCCGCTTAAATGGGTATTTTTCACATTGCCAAAGTGAGCATTCTCACCAGTTAAACCCACGGCCCACTCATTCAAATTGGTTTTACCAATTGGGATCGCCCCTCGATCGATCAAGCCCTGTAACACGGGGGCTGTTGATAAAGCCTTCTTGAGGTAGGCCTTAGGACTGCCAGCGCTAGTATTTAAGTCCTCCCAATCAATATTGTCTTTAACGGCAAATGGAATTCCACACAAATCACCACAGTCCTCACCTCTAGCAATCTTGGCATCAAGCTCATCAGCTAAGGCAAGCGCAATATTGGAATGAAGACTGATAAACGTCGGTGAGATAGTTGAGTCTAAGGTTTCATTCTTGGCTAAATCTAGAGCAAGCTCAACCTGGGAGCGTGCAGAACAGAGCCCGCTTTTAACCTCTACAGCTATTGTCTGTAAGGAGGGCCAGCGGTGATATGGCTTCATCTAAAAGTCCTTGATCTTAAGAAGAACAGGTCGACTTAAGCAGAAATTTGAGGATGCAGTCAAAATAGTAGTGGTTAGTGCCCAGCTCAGTGGAAAATTGGCTGCTAAATTTAATACATCTTGGCATTGCTGTCTCACATTTTTTATCATTATTCAATACTATAGTAATTCATACCACTGATAAATACTGCTACCTTCCCTCTAGAGAGTCTTTATGAATATCCTTAAACGAATTTTTACACTAATACTTTTATGTGGAGCTTTAAGCTATAGCTACGCAGCACCTGCAACGGATTGGCCAAAGAAACCGATCGTGGCAATTGTTTCCTTCCCAGCCGGAGGATCTACAGACATATTTGCTAGAGCAGTATTGGGGCCGCTTAGTGAGGCCTTAGGTCAATCGATCATAGTTGAAAACAAAGCTGGTGCTGGCGGCATGATTGGTTTACAAGCTGCGGCCAAAGCAGCACCCGATGGCTATACGATTCATTTCAGTGCCCTCACAAACCAAGTCATCTCTCAAGCACTATTTAAAAATCCTCCTGCTGATTTACGTAAAGACTTTGCGCCTGTTGCACTTGTAGGCACCGTGCCTCACCTCATCGTCATCAATCCAAATGTTCCTGCCAAAAATCTCCCAGAGTTAATTGCTTTTATTAAATCCAAAAAAGGAGACTTTAATTATGCATCTCAGGGTAACGGCAGCCTCTCACACTTAGAATCTACTTTGTTTATGCAACGCATTGGCGCCACTGGAACCCATATACCTTATAAGGGTAGCAGCTTTGCTCTACCAGATTTAATTGCCGGCAATACTTTGATGATGTTTGATAGTGTTACAGCTTCATTACCCCATATTCAGAGCGGTAAGTTGCGACCCATCGCAATTGCTGCTGCAGAGCGCTCGCCGCTCATGCCAAATATCCCAACACTTGGGCAAGATGGTATGAAGCAATTCGATGTTGAGAACTTTTATGCGGTTTATGTTCCCAAAGGCGTTTCTCCAGCCATCATCTCTAAATTAGAGAGTGAAATTCGTAAGATTCTTACTAATCCGGATTTTAAAGCACGGATGGCAGCACAAGGTATCCATCCACAGTTTGCTAACTCGGAAAAATTG
>Ga0208496_1000147_pt1 | contig 23792 bp, 23 predicted proteins | sample CryBogmetaGMA2M_FD_184552 | JGI IMG/M metagenome (GOLD analysis project Ga0208496, IMG submission 184552) | Freshwater microbial communities from Crystal Bog, Wisconsin, USA - MA2M (SPAdes) | ecosystem: Environmental > Aquatic > Freshwater > Lake | place: Crystal Bog, Wisconsin, USA | collected... | reverse complement strand
CCATCGTTACACACCAACACCGGGTCTTCCTGAACTTCGCGATGCAATTGTTGAAAAGACAAAGCGTGATTCAAATTATGAAATTACTGCCGATCAAGTGCTTGTAACAAATGGTGGCAAGCAAGCTGTTTATCAATCATTTGCATCCATCATTGATCCAGGTGATGAAGTAATACTTCCCGCGCCGTATTGGACGACTTATCCAGAGTGCATCAAGCTTGCCGGAGGTAAAGCAGTAGAAGTATTTGCAGATGAAAGTCAAAACTATTTAGTCACTATTGAACAACTTGAAGCAGCACGCACTCCTAAAACAAAAGCACTTCTGTTTTGTTCACCGTCAAACCCAACCGGTTCTGTCTATTCAGAAGCGCAAGTTAAGGAAATTGGTGAGTGGGCGCTGGCTCACGGTATTTGGGTGATAAGCGATGAAATTTATGAACATCTTCTATACGACGGCGCGACATCTCCAAGCCTTCCAGTCTTAGTTCCAGAAATGAAAGACCAGACAATTATTTTGAATGGCGTTGCAAAAACTTATGCAATGACAGGGTGGCGCGTAGGTTGGATGGTTGGGCCAAAAGATGTCATAAAAGCTGCAACGAATCTACAATCACATCTTTCATCAAATGTCTCCAACGTTTCGCAGCGTGCGGCAATCGCAGCACTTTCCGGATCACTCGATGCAGTGAAAGAGATGGGCGTTTCATTTGATCGTCGTCGCAAACTCATAGTGAAAATGCTCAACGAAATTCCAGGCGTAGTTTGCCCAACGCCAACAGGAGCTTTCTACGTTTATCCATCGGTAAAAGGCATCTTAGGTAAGGAAATTCGCGGTAAGCGTCCTCAAACTTCTGCTGAGCTTGCAACTCTCATCTTGGAAGAAGTGGAAGTCGCAGCTGTCCCTGGTGAAGCTTTCGGACCATCTGGATACCTTCGCTTTTCCTATGCTTTGAGCGATGAAGATATCGTTGAAGGAATTACACGAGTACAAAAACTTTTAGCCGAAGCTAAGTAAAAATTAAAGGGTTATTCCTACGAATTGAACTTCCGGTTCCAAGGTAATTCCAAAAACCTCTTTAACTTTATCTCGTGCCATTCGCGCCAATTTAATAATGTCCTCTGCTGTTGCATCGCCAGCATTTGAAAGTGCGAGCACATGCATATTTGAAATTGCTGCGCCCCCAGATTTATCGCCTTTATGGATTCCAGCGTTCTCCATTAGCCAAGCCGCAGACGTTTTAATGCTGCCGTCGGGTTGCGGCCAACGTGGCGCACCCGCAGGGAGTTTTGCCGCGACATCGACTGAAACAATTGGATTTGTGAAGAAGGAACCCGCAGAAGCAACTTCACCTTCTAACATTCCCTTGCGCTTTCGTATAGTTAATACGGCATCGCGCAACTTTTTTGTATCCACCCGGTCTCCGACTTTGGCACCAAGTTCGGTTGCAAGTTCTTGATACATCACTGGTAACGACTCAACTCCACGTCTCAATTGGAAAGTGACATCGAGAATAACGAATCTCCCTGCCTCTTTCTTGAATTTAGATGAGCGATAAGAGAAATCACAATCAGCGGCGGCAAAAGTGGTCACTCGTTTCTCTTTTCGATCATAAGCTCGCACTCGAGCGATTGCTTCAGAAACTTCGTGCCCGTATGCACCAATGTTTTGAATCGGGGCTCCGCCTACGGTTCCTGGAATCCCACTTAGTGATTCCAGATTTGCTAGCCCCTTATCCAAAGTGAATTGAACAAATTCGTCCCAATTATCTCCGGCACTTACTTGCAGCATTCCCCCGCTGCATGCATCAATCTCGTAAGAATTACCCGTTGTTTCAACTCGAATCACAATTCCGCTAAAGCCTGTATCTGACACAAGAATATTTGAACCGCCGCCAAGAATCAGAACTGCTTCTCCTGCATCATCGGCCTTTGAAATTGCATCGATAAGTTCTGCCTCTGTTTGCGCATGCACAATTCGATTTGCTGGTCCCCCAACGCGAAGAGTCGTGTATTTTGAAAGCGCTGTCATAGGTAAAGGCTAACGCCGAGGCACCAAGATCTCATTCTTCCCACGAAAGCGATCCAAAATTCGGTCATACGTCTTCTTAGATTGAGCGTCGCGGTACTCCGGATCAGTGTCGTAATAGCCGTGATGACGACCTTGCTCTAAGGGCAGATCCATCTGCAAAAGCCGCCCATACCCTTGCCGAACGCGAAGGGAAAATTCAATATCTGCATTTCGGTAATAGGCAGCACGAATATTGAATCCTGTTGCGCCAATCGCATCTTCAACTTTCATTGCCATGAAATAGCTAAAAAGAACATCAACTTCACCGGGACCAACATCGCTCACGCTACGCCACTCATCTTCGACATTTATAAGTCCACCGTGCCAACCGATAACGCTCCACGAATCTTCCTCAAACCTCTGCATGACTGGAGTGATTGCATCGCCAGTGAAAATTGTGGAGGGGTCCATAAGAATCATTATTGGAGATGGGGAAAACTTCAACAAGGTGTTAGCAGCTTCTCCCCAGCCGACTCCACCAATAATATGAATCAGAACTGTTCGCTCATCCATCTCTTGTGCAAGGGGTTGTACGTCGAAGTCACCGGCTGCAATAACAGCGATTCCCGTATCCGCAGGCGCAAATTCTTTGATCTTTTGAATGGATTTGGCTGCATCCTCTGCGTAGCCATCAACAATTAGAGCACACGTAACAGGAAAAGTTGATTTCGATATACGACGTATATCGCCAATGCGTTGGACTGTGATGTAGCGAGGATTTGATGTCATACTGAAAAAGTCGCTTTGGCCATTCCTAGAACCTTTACTTCATTACAAAGTGCAGTGATATCAATCTTTACTAGCCCTGCCTCGACGCTGGAGACTTTGGCGCTAATAACTAACTCGACCTCAGTATCTGCTGGCACAACCACAGGCTTTGTGAATCTTGCAGAAAATTCTCTAACCTTTTCACTTCCCTTTGCAACGTCACTTACATAGCGGCCAGCCAATGCCATCGTAAACATCCCATGTGCAATAACATTTTCTAACCCAACTGATTTGGCAAAATCTTCATTTTGGTGAATTGGATTCTGATCGCCACTTGCATTTGCGTATGCCACTAATTTCGCACGATTTATTGAGAAAATTTGTGGGGCTAATTCTTGACCGACGTCGAAGCTCATGCGCGCACCACCAGCGTTGACCATGAAGATGCGAGTAGGACATCTCCGGCATGCAAGTCAGAGCGCACCGTCGCAATTTCATTTCCAGCAAGAACACGCACAGATTCAATTGTGGATGAACAAATGATTTTGTCACCGGCAACTATTGGGCGATGAATTTCAAATCGTTGGTCGCCATGGACAACTCGAGTCCAATCTAAACCCGATTCCTGTAACAAGCTTTGTGACTCGGCTAAAGAGATAGAAATTGAATAAGTTGGCGGCGCTACAGAAATATTTGGTTCACCAATAGCGAGCGCAAAGGCAGTGATTGATTCTTGAGAAACGATAAATTCCTTGGCACCAACAAAGGTGCGCCCGACGACGTCGGGATTTAGCATCTTTGTTAGCGAGTCTCGCGATGAAGTGTTGAAGACTTACAACGTGGACAAAACTTCTTCAGCTCAAGACGATCTGGGTCGTTTCGACGGTTCTTCTTGGTGATGTAGTTACGCTCTTTGCAGTCAACGCAGGCCATAGTGATCTTTGGGCGGACATCCGCACTCTTACTTGCCATTTGTTGAGCTCCTTTTACATATTGCTTACCAGCTGCTGATTTACTTAAATCAAGAGCAGAAGGCTACTTCACCCTCTTATTTAAAGAAAATCTGAGCGTATTTCACGCTCAGGTTTTCCTGTCGTACTAGTAGCGGAGGCGGGATTTGAACCCACGACACAGCGATTATGAGCCGCTTGCTCTACCAAGCTGAGCTACCCCGCCGAGCCCCCAATCGGAATCGAACCGATGACCTTTTCCTTACCATGGAAACACTCTACCGACTGAGCTATGGGGGCAAAATACTTGGGTGAGCGTACAACCTGAAAGGCTCCCGAACGAAATCTGCTTAAAATCACGCTGGAAATGAGGTCCTAAACTAATCTCATTGTGGCCAACTTATCGATCAAGACTCGTAAGCGATTATGGCAATTTGGCATTGCTATCCTCACGGTTACCGCAATCTCCACTGGAGCTTTTCAACTTATAAGCATCTCAGAAGAACAAGAAGTGCTCCTGCCGTTAATCCCGGTACATGGCGATGAACCACTACAACCAAAAATGACTTACCTTGACTCACTCGCTGTGAAATTCCCAAAAGATGCCCAACAAATTCCAAAGTCCGAATGCAATCCACCAAGACAAAATTGGCTTGAGGCTGAAAATGGCAACAAAGGTTTGCCGATGGATGCAACCGCGTGGCATGACTTACATCTTTTTCTTCCAACCGGAAGTGTGCTCTGGACAAATCGAACGTCTGCCTCATGTGGAGACACAATAAAAGTTCATGCATCCATGCTTCGCGGGGCAACTGATTCAGCTAATCAACAAGTTCAAGTCTGGAGAATAGGTTACTACGGGGGATCTGAAGCTCGAGAAATGTGGAGCTCTGGTCCCATTACGCTAAAGCGATTTAACATTCCTGCGGTTCGAACGATAACTCGCATGGTGGAAACAAGGTGGCCGGTTACGACCCAATTTACAATTGGCAAAGATTGGACGCCCGGGCTCTACGCAGTTGCCAGTGTAAATAACTTAGGAGTTGTCGAAAACTTAGCACCGCTCATCGTTAAAGCAGAAATAGGAACTTCTAAGCTTTTGTTAGTTCATTCGACAATCACGTGGGCCGCATACAACACTTTTGGGGGAAGATCTGCTTATACCGGCCCCGTCAATGCAGCAAGAGAGCGTAGCCGTGTTGTTTCCATGGACCGTCCTCTTATAGGTAGCGGTATCAATCATTTCGATCGGGATGCAATTGCTTTGACGCAATTTCTCGAAGAAAAAGGAATCCGCGTAGATCAAATTGCAGATACCGATTTGGATAGAAATCCATCGATTCTGAGGAGCTACAGCGGCGTTATATTCAGTGGGCACCCGGAATATATGACTAATCGAATTTTCAAGAGCATCCTTGCCGCAAGAAACAATGGAATTAATTTGGCATTCCTTGGTTCCAACACAGCTTATTGGCAAGTGCGTCTTGCAGCCTCTCCTGCAGGTTCGGATCGACATGTTGCCATCTATCGTGATCCGCTCACAGATCCTGTCACAGCGCCAAACCTAATTTCCATACAGTTTGATAACCCTCGCATCAACATGTTTCCATCGCTTATTACCGGTGAAACTACCTCCGGTGTTCACGTATTGGGAAGTATGAAAATTGACTCATTACCCAGTTGGCTAAAGATTCCAAATTCATCAGAGCTTTATGGATGGTCTCCAAATACAGAAATCGATTCGATGGTGACCAGCGACGTATCGCCACCTAATTTGCATCTAATTTTCTCTGGAAAGTTTTCGTTAACAAAGTTTGCAAAGTCCAAACTTTCAACACAAAAAACAAACTCTACGAGAAATTATGAAGGTCAAACAATTTGGTTTAATACGCCCTCAGGATCTGCTGTGTTTGTGTCGGGGGTAAACTATTGGGCGTGCGAGCTTTCCTATACTTGCGCCGAGGGAAATACAAACGCTGAAACTAGAAATATTCTACAAAGCGTTACGCAGCAAGTATTGAATTTATGGCAGCAAAAAGGTGTTGGCAAAACTCTTCACTAATTTTATTAACCGGCTAGAAGCACGCCTACATATGTGGCTGAAATCGCAGCAAGTCCACTTGCCGCTCCCCAAAGAGCCATTCCCTTTGTGCTCTTTGCACGTGCATGCAAGTAGGCCGCAACACCGGAAAGTGTTACAACGCTCATCTTGATTCCAACGGCAGCGTGGTAGCTACTTGGAAGATCTTTAGGGAGGGTTGCAAGATTCCAAAATCCGGTGAGGAGCAAGAGTCCGAAAGCGGGCCATGCAATCTTATTGAATTGCTTTGCTACCAACTTTGGAAGCCCTGCATCTTTCGCCTTAAGAACTGGAACGAGAGCAGCGAAAACGAGTTGGCCTCCAACCCAAATTGTGGCGCCAATTACATGTAGAAAAAGACGGATACTGTCAGAAGCTGTCGCGAGCTGTACGCCCATGTGGATTGTGGTCATATTCCAATGCTAGACCAAAACTCTAAATCTTCAGCAACGCCCGTGAAGTTGCGATTTCAAGAATTACAAGTGCTGCAAGTCGAACTGTTCGACCATCGTCACTATCAAGTGTTGCATCGATTTCCGTTATATCTGCCATGCGAACACGAGGATCGGCGGTGAGAAGTGCAACTAGTTGACGCAATTCATCTGCCGTCAATCCCCCGGGTGTTGCGGCAGGACATCCTGGAGTAACACTTCGATCGCATACATCCATATCTATGTCGATATAAATAGCACGATGATTTTCTCCCGCAATTGAAATCGCACTCGCTGCTATCTCTTGAAGTGACTCATTTCTCATTCGCGCACGATCGATTACGTGTATTCCATATTCTCTAACGCGTTCTGCATAAAACTTAGAATTCGCAAAGTCACTGATTCCAATTTGAACGATATGTTCACCAGGTAATCCAGCTTCGACTAACTGCCGAATTGGAGATCCGTTTGAAATTCCATCTCGCACATCATGATGAGCATCAAGGGTGATGAGACCAACTTTATCTAGGCCACCGACTGCCTTTGCAAGACCCATAACTCCCGAAAAAGTAATTGAATTATCTCCACCCAGGGCGATGAGAAAATTTGTGCGAAATAGCGCCTGCTCGATTTCGTATTCTGTATTTCGCTGATTCTCTGGATCAGCAACGTCTCCAAAATCTGCGCCAACTGAGTGTTCGGAAAAATCTATTTGGCATGTTTGATTCCATGTTGAATATCTTTGGAGTGCCTTGCGTATTGCTTTCGGAGTCTTATGCGCGCTATTTGGAGTGATTGCACTTTCATGAGCACCCACTCCAATTATTGCAAGATCTACTTCACCTTCCGGAGAGGCGGAAAACCAAGCACTTGCCCTCGGCCATTGAGGATCATGATGCAAAGCCATGCGAATCCCCTTTCGGTAAAGAGTGTTATTGGCTAACCTAGAGGCTCATCTTAACCAAACCTAGTAGTCAGCAGGGAAAGAATGTCCTCAGAAGTTATTGTCGGAAGCCATGGTCTTTCCACCTCGGATGTAATTGCGATTGCCCGAAGAGGGATGCAAATCAAAATCTCTGAAGAGTCCCTAGAAGCAATGAGGGTCTCGCGCAAAATAGTTGACGATTTAGCTGCATCCGAAGTACCTGCCTATGGAATCTCAACTGGCTTTGGGGCGTTGGCTAAGAAACACATCGACCCCGAACTCCGCGCACAACTTCAAAAGTCGCTTATTCGTTCGCACGCTGCCGGATCAGGTGCGCCGGTCGAAGATGAAGTTGTCCGAGCGATGATGTCTCTTCGTTTGGCGACAATGTGTACTGGATTTACAGGAGTGCGGCCAATTACAGCGCAAACTTATGCAGCATTGCTCAATGCGCACATCACTCCTGTTGTTAGAGAATTTGGTTCACTTGGTTGTTCGGGCGATCTCGCGCCCCTTTCAACCTGCGCACTTGCGTTGATGGGTGAAGGAGATGTTCGCCTGAAGGACGGAACCGTTTTGGATGCAGCAACTGCGATGAAAGCTTCTGGAATTGTTCCCATCGAGCTCACTTCCAAAGAAGGTCTAGCTCTGATCAATGGAACTGATGGCATGACAGGAATGTTGGTGATGGCACTGGATGACGCCTTGGCTCTTCTTAAGACGGTGGATATCACTGCGGCCATGAGCATTGAAGCATTACTTGGCACGGATAAAGTTTTCGCAGAACACTTGCACAGCATTCGTCCTCATCCTGGCCAGAACGCATCAGCAAAGAATCTTCGTGATCTTCTAGCGACTTCACCACTCATTAAGTCCCACGCGGGCAAAGAAGATGGACGAGTACAAGATGCTTATTCATTGCGATGTGCACCGCAGGTTGCTGGCGGCGCCCGCGACACTTTGACACATGCGCTATCTGTAGCCGAACGCGAACTACAAAGTATTATCGATAATCCAATTGTTCTTCCTGACGGTGATGTACGTAGCAATGGGAATTTCCATGGAGCACCAATCGCGTATGTTCTAGATTTTGTTGCAATTGCTCTTGCTGATGTTGCTTCAATGTCTGAAAGACGCACCGACCGCATGCTTGATGAGCATCGTTCCTTTGGATTACCCCCATTCTTGGCCGCTAATCCAGGAGTAGATAGCGGAATGATGATTGCCCAGTACACACAGGCTGGCTTGGTTTCTGAGATGAAACGTCTTGCGGTTCCTGCATCGGTAGATTCAATTCCATCCTCTGCAATGCAAGAAGATCACGTATCGATGGGATGGCATGCCGCAAGAAAACTTCGGAGAAGCGTTGATGCCCTTGCTCGAGTAATTGCTATTGAGTTAATGGTTTCGGGTCGCGCAATTGATTTCCGTGCTCCCCTACAACCATCGCCAGGTACCGCAGCAGCAATAAAGATATTGCGTCAAAAAGTTGCAGGGCCTGGACCAGATCGTTGGCTCACTCCCGAAATTGAAGCATCCTATGAAATGGTTTTATCCCGCACTATTTTGAATTCAGTCGAGAAGGAAATAGGAGTACTTGCATGACACTTCCAGGAGCTCGCCCCGTAAAAGCTGCAACCGGAACAAAACTTTCGACTTTAGGTTGGCAACAAGAAGGCGCATTGCGTATGTTGCAAAATAACCTAGACCCAGAAGTCGCGGAGCGCCCTGATGACTTGGTCGTTTACGGAGGAACAGGAAAAGCAGCGCGTGATTGGAAATCATTCGACGCTTTAGTTCGAACGCTAACAACCTTAAAAGATGACGAAACAATGTTGGTTCAATCCGGTCGACCGGTTGGAGTCTTTCGCACGCATGAGTGGGCTCCGCGAGTTTTGATTGCGAACTCCAACCTTGTCGGAGACTGGGCGAACTGGCCGGAATTTCGCAGACTCGAGCAACTCGGTTTAACGATGTACGGGCAGATGACGGCTGGATCTTGGATTTACATTGGAACCCAAGGAATTCTGCAAGGAACGTATGAAACTTTTGCTGCTGTAGCCAATAAGAAATTTGGCGGCACACTTGCTGGAACTCTTACCCTCACCGGTGGAGCTGGTGGCATGGGCGGGGCGCAACCTTTGGCTGTCACAATGAATGACGGAGTATGCATTTGTGTTGATGTCGACCACACCCGCTTGCAGCGCCGCGTAGACCACCGCTATTTAGATACATGGACGGACAATTGGGATCAAGCCATCGAAATGGCTTTAACAGCGAAAAGAGAGCGTAAACCGCTCAGTATCGGGCTCAAGGCTAACGCCGCTGAAGTGTTCCCTGAATTTCTTCGTCGCGGGGTTGCTATTGATATCGTCACTGATCAAACATCGGCACATGATCCGCTTTCATATCTACCTATCGGAGTATCGATGGAGGATTGGCACAAGTTTGCACAAGATGATCCACAGGAATTTACTCGCCGATCTCGTGAATCTATGGCGATCCAAGTTGAAGCAATGGTCGGCTTTATGGACGCCGGTGCAGAAGTATTCGACTATGGAAATTCAATTCGCGGGGAAGCAATGCTTCACGGATACGCGCGGGCTTTTGATTTTCCAGGATTTGTTCCTGCCTATATTCGTCCACTCTTTAGCGAAGGAAAAGGACCATTTCGCTGGGCGGCGCTTTCTGGAAATCCAAAAGATATTGCAGTTACTGATAAGGAAATCCTAAAACTTTTTCCTCAAAACGAACCCTTACATCGTTGGATTGCAAAAGCATCTGAGAAAGTTGCATTTCAAGGTTTACCTGCACGAATTTGCTGGCTCGGTTACGGTGAACGCGATAAGGCCGGTGAACTTTTCAATCACCTAGTGAAAAAAGGGAAAGTTGACGCTCCTATTGCAATTGGTCGTGATCATCTTGATTGCGGTTCAGTTGCATCCCCGTATCGCGAAACCGAAGCCATGAAAGACGGATCAGATGCAATTGCAGATTGGCCACTACTCAACGCGCTAATCAATACCGCGTCAGGTGCTTCGTGGGTTTCGATTCACCACGGTGGTGGAGTTGGAATTGGGCGATCAATTCACGCAGGTCAAGTCTGTATTGCTGATGGAACAAAATTAGCTGGAAAGAAACTTCGCCGTGTTCTTACAAATGATCCGGGCATGGGCGTGATTCGCCACGTGGATGCTGGTTATGAAATCGCAGAGAATGTTGCAGAAGAGCGCCATGTTCGTATCCCAATGCGTGAGGATGCATGACTTCAACCCTCGTTACCAATATCAAGCAACTTGTAACTAACGACCCTGAGCTTGGAACGTTAGCCGATGCTGCCTTGGTTTATACAGATGGAAAAATCAGCTGGGTAGGTGGAAAAACAAAGGCTCCGGCCGCCGATTCACTTATAGACGCTGATGGTGGAAGCGTGATCCCGGGCTTTGTGGATTCACATACTCATGCAATTTTTGCTGGAGATCGACTTCAAGATTTCCTCGCGCGCATGAATGGAACAAGGTACGCATCGGGTGGAATTGAAACCACTGTGGCAGAGACTCGAGCCGCGACTAATGAATCTTTAAGAAATCACTTGGAAAATGTTGTTACAGAATTTACAGAGCATGGAATTACAACTTTTGAAATCAAAAGCGGGTATGGCCTTGATGTCGACACCGAATTAAAGCTTTTGCGCATAGCTAAAGAATTTACCGACGAGACCACATTTCTTGGTGCGCATGTAATTCCATCTGAATTTACTAACGACCGCCGCGGATATATTGATTTAGTAAAAGGAAAAATGCTCGAAACTGTTGCGCCCCACGCGAAATGGATCGACGCCTTTTGCGATAACGGAGCGCTCACAGTTGAGGAAGCGCGAGAAATAATTCTCGCGGGCCAAGCTAAAGGATTACTAGGTCGACTTCATGGAAACCAGCTTGGCGACACAGGTGGAATTGAATTGGCTATAGAACTCGGGCTGGCGTCGGTTGACCACTGCACCTACGCAACCGATGTGCAACTTGAATCGTTGGCTCATTCAAAGACTGTTGCAACACTTCTACCGGGAGCCGAATTCTCAACTCGTTCTCCTTATCCGGATGCTCGTAGATTTTTTGAAAAAGGCGTCAAGGTTGCACTTGCTACAGATTTCAATCCAGGCTCGTCCTACATAAGTTCTATGCCATTCGTTATGGCAATTGCAGTCAGGGATATGCATTTCACTCCAGAGCAAGCTTTGGTTGCTGCGACTAAAGGTGGCGCTGACGCTCTTCGCAGAACCGACGTTGGACACCTTGGAGTGGGGGCACGAGCCGACATCGTTATTCTGGATGTGCCTTCATTTGAATACATTGCGTACAGGCCAGGAACGCAGCTAATTAAGAAAGTGCTTGTTGCAAATCCTTAATGAGATCGCTTGCTGCCTCAAGACCTACCGATAAACGAAGTGTTCCCGCATGAATTCCCATCTCCGCTTGAACTTCGGGAGAAAGACGGCGATGAGTAGATGAAGCAGGGTGCGTGATTAAAGACTTGCTATCTCCAAGATTATTTGAAATATCAATGACGCGAAGTTTATTCATGATTGCAAATGCTGCTTCTTTGCCGCCTTTGACTTCAAATCCGATCATGCTTCCGCCTTTACCGCTCATTTGCGACATCGCAAGAGCATGATGTGGATGGCTCTTTAATCCAGGATGGCGAACAACATCAATTTTTGAATGTGTTTCAAGAAATTCGGCGACTACTTGCGCGCCATCAGCCATTGCATTTACGCGCATCTGAATCGTTTCCAAAGATTTAACAAGTACCCATGCATTGAAAGCGCTCATCGTTGGCCCGGTGTGCCGGTTAAACGGAAGCAAGTGATTATTGAAATAGTCATCTGAACCAAGGATCGCGCCACCAAGTACGCGACCTTGACCATCGATATGTTTGGTTGTCGAGTACATAACAACATCGGCGCCAAGTTCCAGTGGCTTTTGAAGGACAACCGAAGCCATCACATTATCTACAACAACGGTTGCTCCAACTTTATGTGCTAAATCGCTTACAAATTTAATATCTGTAATTTCCAACATTGGATTGCTTGGCGTTTCGATAAATACAGCTTTTGTAGGATGAGAGAGAGCCTTTTTCCAACCTTCTAAATCATCACTCTTCACAAGCTCAACGATTACTCCCCATTTTGGAAGAATTTCAGTTAAAACAACGTGACATGAGCTAAACATGGCCGCGGAAGCGACAACTCGATCTCCTGCAGAAACTAAACATGCAATGGACATAAACATCGCTGACATGCCCGAACTTGTACCCAAACAGCGTTGCGCACCTTCAAGTGCAGCAAGGCGATTTTCAAACATTGAAACTGTTGGGTTATGGAATCGACTATAAAGAAAGTGATCAATCTCCTCGGCGAATGAAGATTCTGCTTGTTCCGCTGTTGCATAGGTAAAGCCACTATTCAAAAAGAGAGCCTCTGAGGTCTCACCAAAACCAGTACGGGTTAATCCACCACGGACAGAAAGTGTTTGTGGATCCAATTCCCATTCTGGATCAGGGCGATGGTTTGCCCCTTGGTCGCCCCAGTAGTGATGTGTCATGTGTGGAGTCTAATGCAAACTATTTGCAAGATAAATTGGCCCCAGCTTCCTGTGAGAAACTTGCCCCATGAGGAACCTGCTGACACTAATTATTGTGTTGCTGCTTAGTTGCATATATGGCATTTGGTTTCGAAAGACACGAGGCACAATGAAAGCTCATACAAATCCAGCCATAACAGAAGAGGATATTGGGTCAACATTTGGAACCCGACTCACTCTCCTCCAATTCTCATCTGCTTTTTGTACTCCCTGTCGCGCAACTCGAGCACTTTTGAGCGATATCACCAAAGGGTTAGGCGATGTAAAGCACGTCGATATCGATGCTGAAAGTCATCTAGAGCTTGTTCGTAAATTGGATATTCGCTCAACGCCTACAACGTTAATCTTGGATAGTCGTGGTGTTGAAGTTGGCCGTGCCGTAGGTGCCCCAAAGAGAGAACAAGTCGTTGATGCAATTGCACCAATGGATATCTAAAGGGTTAGCACCTGCAAGCAACTTGCAATTAGGTTATTTTCTCTGCACTTCTTAAACTTTCCGCATGACAATAAAAGAAAAGTCGGCGTCGCTCCCAGAACTCATTGATCCTCGTGGGCCAAGAGTCACTGCATCAATAACTCTCATCGTGTTAGGTGCTGCTTTTCTTACACACTCAACTTTCCTTATTCTCCTCCAATTAATTCAATTTACAATTGGTGGATTTGTCTCGCCTAAGAAAGCGCCGTACGGAATCATTTATCGCAAACTCATACAGCCTCGCCTTGCAGGAGATTTTATTGGTGAAGACATCCGAGGACCACAGTTCGCTCAAAAAGTTGGTTTTCTCTTCGCAGTATTGGCAACTATTGGCGCACTCTCCAAGATTGATTTACTCTTTCAAATTCCAGTAATTTTGGCTCTTGCCGCTGCATTCTTGAATGCAGTTTTCGATTACTGCCTTGGATGTCAGATTTACTTGTTACTTCAGCGCGCAACTAAGCGCTAGGCCTCTCACTTTTCATTCTGCTCGTCAATTTTGAAGGCTAATGTATTACCCGTGACTTATTTTTATTTGGGGGCCGTCATCTTTCTGATGAATCTGGCCCCTGCGTTTGCCCCGCCGACCTGGTCTGTTCTTGTACTTTATAAATTGAATTCACATATTCCCGCAATTCCGCTTGTTGCCATCGGAGCATTGGCAGCAGGATCTGGTAGATATTGTCTTGCTCGATCTACTGGCTTACTAAGAAATCGAATTTCAGCGAAGCAACGCGCGAATCTAGAGGCTGCCAGCGAAGTACTCAACCGAAAAACTTCACACCATTTCCTAGGGCTTCTGCTATTTGCACTCTCTCCCATACCTTCGGCACAACTTTTCGAAGCTGCCGGATTAATTGGAATGCGTCTTATTCCACTTACATTTGCTTTTTTTGCTGGCCGAATCGTTAGTTATTCATTTTATGTTGCCGGAACAAGTACGCTGCAAGAACGTGGTTTGGGCGACTTAATCCAAAATTCCTTAACTTCTCCATGGGGAATCGCACTACAATTTTTTCTGCTGTTCTGCGTCTATCTTGTTATGAAAATTGACTGGCGCAAATTTATTAAGCGCTGATAGCGTCCAATTCAGAAACTTGTTCAGGCGAGAGATTCACGACAGGGAGAATTTCCAATGCTTGCGCAACTGTGCGCGCACTGGCAATAGGAATAGAGCCATGGCCACGTAGCCAGCCAAGAGCGACAGCCGAGAGAGTTGTATTCAAATCTTTTGCAATCTCATCGAGTTTCGCTACAACTGCCCAGCCACGCTCGGTTTGATAATCAACAACTCCACCTGCGCGCGCAGATTCCACTGTTACTCCAGGGCGATACTTTCCTGTTAAGAAGCCGCGAGCAAGTCCGTAATAAGGTAATGAAGTAATTCCTAAATCATTGATGGCAGGAGCAACATCAGCTTCGAATGGAAGACGATCCATCAAGTTGTATTGATTCTGAACGGCGACATACGAAGCAAAATTATTTGCAGCACTAACTGCGGCGGCTTCTTTCAAGCGTGCTCCTGAATAATTGGAAGCTGCGATTAAGTGAACTTTCCCAGCAGAAATAACTTCGTTGTATGCACCAAGCGTTTCCTCGAGAGGCGTTTTTGCATCATCTTCATGTGAGTAATACAAGTCAATATGATCACTTTGCAATCGACGAAGCGAGCCATCAAGGGCTGCCTTAATATTTACCGCAGAGAGGCCCGGCTGTTTTGAATACTTAGCAACTTTGGTCGCTATAACTATCTCGTGGCGATTGCCTCTTGCCTTCATCCAATTTCCTAAGATCGTTTCACTCTCGCCACCTTGATTTCCAGGTTTCCATTCCGAGTAAACATCTGCGGTATCAATAAAGTTTCCGCCAGCTTCAAAATACGCATCGAGCACCGCGAAAGATTCTTCTTGATTAGCCGACCATCCAAATACATTGCCACCTAAGCAAAGTGGATACACCGATAAATTTGTATTTACGAGAGTAATTCGTGAAGTCATGCCTAAATATTATCTTCTTTAATTACAAAAAAAGTACCACCTGCAACTCCGAGTGCGAGAAGCACGGGAATCATCATCGCCCAACGGAGTGTGATTTGGTCAGCGATATATCCAATTGCGGGCGGCCCTACTAAGAATCCGAAATATGCCACACCTGAAACCATCGCCATGCCCTCTGCCGGCGCCATGCGATCTGAAAAGCGATGTTTTGCCATCGAACCAGCAATACTAAATATGAGTGGAACAACTATGGACATTCCAGATGCAAGCAAAATCCATCCGAAAATAACTCCACCAATGCCTCCGACAATTAAGCCTATAGCCAGACCGCTTGCTGAAATTATGCCGCCGTAAATGATTAGCGAACGTGCGCCGAATCGAGCCGCAAGTCGATCTCCCATAAATCGACCGACAACCATCGTTATTGAGAAGAAGACAAATGGAAGAGTTGAAACAAATGGAGTTGCATGAAAAGCACCACGACTAAGCACTCCGCCCCAATCGCCGGCAGCACCTTCGCCAACTGTTCCACACATTGCGATTAAGCCGAGTGCCCAGAAAACCGCTGGACGCCTTCGGCTACGCTTTTTTTCTATTGGATGAATATCAATTTCATTTGGCAGCCACCACGACTTAAGTAATAGTGCTGCAATGACTGCCACGACTGCTACGCCTAAAGTGTGTTGAAAAATCGAGACTTTCCACTGAGAGAGCAGGCCTCCAGTAAAACTTCCCGCGAGAGCGCCAGCTGAATACGTTGCATGAAAGGTACTCATGATCCGCTTTCCGGCCTCATGTTCAACCACAACCGCATGAGCATTCATCGACACATCTTGAGCGCCAAGGAAGAAACCAAAAAAGAATAGCGAAGCAGATAACTGCCAGATGGAGTGGGAAAAACCAACAATTACTGTGGAAAGTGCGAGTGCGATGGAGGCAGGAACTGCGACCCAAGCACTTCCTCTGTTAGCAGACAGCCGACCTGTTGGGCCTAACCCAATTAGAAGTCCGATTGAAGAGCAGAGAAGAGCGGTACCGAGTTGACCATTGCGCAGCGCCAATATTTCTTTGAAATCTGGAATACGTGCAATAAAAGCACCGACGACGAAACCGTTTGTTATAAAGGCAACAGTTACTGCAGTTCTGGCACGGTTCATAGGACCATTCTATAGAGAGCCAGTCCCACTCTCTTTGCTAGAAGTAGTAGCACTCGCAAATTCGTTCGTCCATTGATGTCGCACGGGAGTAGCCTGCACGTGGAGGCACAAAATGAGCAGAAAAGTATTTGTTGCAATTTCACGAAATCATGCACGGGTTTGGGCTCATGGATTAGAACCACACACGAAGCCCGAGGTAATCGAAGAACCTGCAATAAACGCGGAGTATCAGACGATTCTGAATAAGTTTTTTAACGGTCGAAATCGAAGTTTGTTAAGCCCGGCATTCGCTGAGCGCGTTCTCTCACACATAAAGGATGCCGATGAGATATATCTAGTCGGAGCTGGAAAAGGTAAAGCGAGCGCAGTCGGCAATTTCGTTACCTATCTTCGCAAGCAGCATCCTCACTTTGCCGAAAAAGTCCGCCGAATCGAAACCGTTGATCTAGAAAGCCTCACTGAGGCAGAAGTCATGGCGGCTGGACGAAAGATGTACCTGCGCCCCTGATTGAGCGTAAGGCTGATGTTAATTTATGTGAAAAATTAACAAAATACCGTTGTTTCTTGTGAATTAGGGGAATAACCTCTGGGGATGGGTTCAGACCTGCGCAGAGCCAGAATCTTGGCAAAGCTTAATTCGGCTGGGCAGGCAAGCATCTCTGACTTAGCTGCGGAGTTCCATCTCTCTGAGATGACGATTCGACGAGATCTTGAAGCACTCGAATTTGGTGGCCATGCCAGAAGAGTCCGCGGTGGTGCCATTGCAGCTCAGAGTCGCTCTTATGAACCTCCAATTATCCTGAGAGCAACTCAAGAGCATGAAGCAAAAATGCGAATTGGAAGAGCCGCCGCTGAACTTCTCGCTGATGGGGAGACCGCAATAATTGATGTTGGGACCACAACGTTAGAAATGGCCAGAGCCATCAATCCAAAACTCGTTCTCACCATAATTACAAGTTCTCTCCGAATTGCCACTGAACTCACCAGCAAACCCCAAGTCAGAACAATTGTGACAGGCGGCGTTGTCCGAAAAGGTGAATTGAGCTTGATCGGCGCCAGAGCAGAAGGGTCATTTTCGGATTTGAATTGTGATTCGGTTTTTCTTGGGGTCGCGGGAATTTCTGTAACTAAGGGACTCACCGAATACAACCTTGAAGATACTCGCGTGAAGCAAGAGGCTATTAAAGCTGCAAGTCGAGTCATTGTTCTTGCAGATGCTTCAAAAATTGGAAAAATTGCATTTGCATCTGTTGCAGCCCTAAAAGAGGTAGACATCCTCGTCACAAATGCAGCGCCGTCAAATGAGGAAATAAAAAAGATTAAACGTTTAGGAATCGATGTAATCCATGTTGAACCAATCGCTCAGGAAGGTAAGTAATGTCTCGCTTCAAGAAGATATTTCCATCAGTCAATAAGCCACTAATCGCAATGGCGCATGTTCCTCCACTGCCTGGTACGCCTCTATACGATGCCGCCGCCGGGATACAGGGTCTTATTGATCACGTGAAACGCGATACAGAACAACTTCTTAAAGCGGGATTTGATGCGATTCTTTTCTGCAACGAGGGAGACCGTCCATACCAACTCAACGCAGGTCTTGAGGCTTCAGCCGTAATGACTCGAGTAGTGACGGAATGCAAGCCAACAGATATTCCCTTTGGCGTCGATTTCCTTTGGGATGAGCAATGTGCAATGGCTATCGCGATTGGAAGCAGCGCATTCTTTATGAGAGAAGTAATTACCGGAACATGGGAGTCCGACATGGGCTTGTGGCAACCCGATGCCGCTACCTTGTTGAGAAATCGACGCGCATTTGGCCGCGAAGACTTGGCAATTTTTGCAAATATCACTCCTGAATTTGCGTCAAACATTGGTCAGCGCACGCCAGCCCAAATGGCTAAATCCACATTAGTCTCAAGTTTGCCTGACGTTATTTTGGTTTCTGGCCCAATGGCAGGAAGTGAGCCAGATGTTCGCACTGTTGCAGATGTTCGTGAAGCCGTCGACAAAGATGTTCCGGTTCTTCTCAATACAGGTGCTAAGTCGGGAACGATCAAAGAATTTTTTAAATACGCCGATGGGTGCATTGTTGGAAGTGACCTCAAGCGCGATGGTTACACATGGAATGAAGTTGATCCAGAACGAGCTAAACGATTTATAGATGCGGCTCGAAGTGCCTAAAACAAGATCTGGACTTCTCCTTGGAGTGGACTTAGGTTCATCTGGGTTGAAGGCCGTCTTGTTGGATCCCGAACACGGGATTCAGGCAGTGTCCTCTCAACCACTCGAACTTTTCAGTGACAAGCCAGGTTGGTCTGAGGCTGATCCAAATGAATGGTGGAAGGCGCTGTGTACTGCGGTCGTTGAATTAGTCAAAGAAGCAGAGTGTTCTGCCTCTGCAATTAGCGCCGTTGCAATTTCAGGAATGGTTCCCGCAGTCGTTATTACAGATGAAAACGGAAATTCATTAAGAAGAGCGATGCTTCAAAATGATGCGCGAGCAACTCTAGAAATTAAATCACTTGCACAAAGTTTAGAAGGTTTTGATTTCTTATCACTCACCGGCTCACAACTTACACAACAATCAGTTGCACCTACGGCTTTGTGGTTATCGAATAACGAACCAGATAATTGGAATTGCACGAAAATGATCATGGGTTCCTACGATTGGATGGCTATAAAACTTGGTGCCAAACCTCATGTGGAACTCAATTGGGCAATTGAAAGCGGACTTTACGGATGGGACAAAAATCCTCTTGCGCCGATTCTTGAGGCAACTCAAATTTCTTGGCCTGCGCTTTTGAAACCTGAAAGATCTGGAGCTTTAGTTGGGACGATTAATGCGCAAGCAGCCAAAGAAACAGGGCTCGCCGAAGGCACTGAAATCTATGTAGGTGGAGCCGACCACGTACTTTCGGCATTTGGCGCTGGGCTCGTGACGCACGGAGATTGCCTTGTAAAACTTGGTGGAGCTGGTGACATTCTTGCAGTAAGTGATGAATTCTTTATCGATCCAAGACTTTATCTAGATTCACATCCAATTGAAGGTAAGTGGCTACCTAATGGATGCATGGCGACAAGTGGCTCGGTTCTACGTTGGGAGCAGCATCTTTTAGGTGACGTCGATATTCAATTATTGGATATGGAAGCTGCAACAAGCAAGCCTGGCAACCTTTTGGCTCTTCCTTATTTTCTTGGCGAAAAGTCGCCGCTCCACGATCCAGATTTGAGAGGTGTTATCGCCGGTCTTCATCTTGGGACCACACGCGGAGATTTGCATCGCTCGTTCCTGGAAGCAATCGCATTTGGTTTCAAGCAACATTTTGATGTCTTCGCTGAAGGAGGTCTAGTAATCACAAATTGCACCGTTACAAATGGTGGCTCCAAATCCAGGTTGTGGCGCGAAATTCTTGCCGATGTATTAGGACGAAACCTGACCTCAATTATCAACCACCCTGGTGCTTCTTTCGGAGCCGCAGTGGCCGCCGGCGTTGGGAATGGCTCGATCCTGGATTGGAATTTTGTGAAGGGGGCACTTGAGGAAGGGGAGATTATTTCTCCAAATTCAGCGCATGAAGCCCTCTATCTAGAGCGTTATGAAATGTACAAAGAACTTCATCTTTCAACAATGGAAATTTCTCACAAACTTGCTCGAACGAGATAAGGATGGAATAAATGAAAAAACAAATAGCGGTTGTTACCGGTGCAGGATCTGGAATCGGTGCTGCCACGGCTCGAGAGCTTGGAGCTAGAGGTTTTTATGTTGTAGTCACCGATATTAATCTGGAGAGCGCGCAAAAGGTAGCGAAGGAGATAGGTGATGCCGAGGCGGCGATGGTTGATGTGACAAGCGCTGAGTCATCAACGAATCTAGTAAAAGACATTGTGGCAAAGCATGGCCGCATAGATGTCTGGGTCTCAAATGCAGGAATCTCTAAAATGCAAAAATTCATCGACATCTCCCCCGAAGATATGAGACGCACATTTGAAGTCAATACATATGGAATCTTTCTCTGTGGACAAGCAGTAGCGCGCTCCATGATTGAGCTTGGCGTTAAAGGCCGCATCATTAATACGGCTTCAATGGCAGCCAAGCAGGGAAGAGTCCCTTTTCTTGCAGATTATGTTGCAAGCAAATTTGCAGTTCTTGGTCTGACTCAATCAATGGCTTTTGAACTTGCTCCCCACGGAATTCTTGTTAATTGTGTCTGCCCAGGTTTTGTTGCGACTCCAATGCAGGATCGTGAGTTAGCGTGGGAAGCAGAACTTCGCGGCAGTGATCCAGAAAGTGTCAAGAAACTTTGGATCAATGACACGCCATTAGCTCGTTTAGAGACTCCAGAAGATGTGGCCAGAGTTATCGCTTTCTTGGCGGGCAGCGATTCAAGCTTTATTACCGGAGAAGCCATCTCCGTTAATGGTGGTGCATACATGGATTGATGTACCTAACGAAAACAAAACTCAATATCGCCATAACTGTTAGCGGAAAATTCCGACTAATCCCCAACTAAATAATAAAACTTATTTCTACTCAAATTTCTCAATCTAGAGGAGTACAAATGCCGTTTAATGACAATCAAGATATACAGGAAGATAAGGCGCTCAGCGCTTTCGGGTATAAGGAAGAGTTGCAGCGAACAATGGGTGGTTTCTCATCCTTCGCTTTAGCTTTCTCCATGATTAGCGTTACAACAACTGTATTTACCCTCTTCGCGCAACCATTTCAGACAATTGGTGGAATCGCGATCTGGCTCTGGTTACCTGTTATTGCAGGAACCTTATTGCTCGCTTCAGTCTATGGTCATCTGGCTGTCCGACTACCAATTACTGGATATGCCTACCATTGGGCATCTCGCCTCACGAATCCAACATTTGGTTGGTTCACTGGGTGGAATGCACTCCTATGTCAGTTTGTAGGATCCGCTGGTATCGCTGTTGCCCTCGCTTCAGTATTCGCACCTGATTTTTGGCATAACCCAACACATTCCAACATCATCATGTTGTCGGGAATTGGAATTGTTTTCGCAGTAGTCGTAAACATAATTTCAATCAAACTTACCGCTCGCATCAATAACGGTGGAGCTGCTGTTGAACTAGTCGGAACTATCGGTCTCACAGCAATTCTGGGTATCGGTATTGCATTCTTCGCTCAAAAGCAGGGCGCAAGCATTCTCTTCCAACACGGTTCATCAACTGGTGGAAAGATAAATATCACTGCAATTGCAACTGCCCTCCTTCTTCCAATCTGGACAATTGCTGGGTGGGAAGGTTCAGCCGACCTTGCAGAAGAAACGCATGACCCTCGCAAAGTTGCTCCTCAAGCGATGAAGCGTTCGGTTATTGTTTCAGGACTTGCTGGACTTGGCGTATTTGCAATTTTCGCGATGGCTATCCCAGGCAAAATTGGCGACACAGTAAATTCAACATCATCGAATCCAATGATCTCAATTTTCAAGGCTCATTTTGGACAAACCGGTGGATTCTTGTTGCAGGTAGTTTGCTTCGTTTCAATGTTCTCGTGCTTGCTTGCTAACGTGACAGTAGCAACTCGCACTTGTTACTCATTGTCACGTGACAACATGCTTCCTTTCTCAAAGGTCTTTTCAAAGGTTAACCCAAAGACCAAAACTCCTATCGCTGCAGTAGTTCTCGTCGGTGCTTTTGCTATAGGCGTCACATTCCTTTCCTCAGGAATTGCTTCACAAGTACTTGGAATCGTTAGCGTAGTTCTCTACATTACGTATGGTTCGGTTCTTGTGGCAACCGTTGTGGGCTCTAAGAATAATAAGATCCCAAGTGCGCCTGCTAACTACTACGACATGGGCAAGAAACTTGTTCCACTGAGCATGGTAGGAATCGGCTGGGCCATCGTTGTGGTTCTTTGCATGACATTGCCTGCAGGCAGCCACGTAGTGGCTAAAATGACAATCTACTTCGAACTCGCAGCTGCGGTTTGGTACTTCGTAGCGCTTCGAAGCAGACTAAAGAATGGAACAGCAGGACCGTTTCGCACCAATAAGTAGGTGAAATTACCTAGGTAAAGTAAAACCCCCGCTTCGCGTATTAGACGAAGCGGGGGTTTTTTAATCTGGTGGCTGGTGAAGGATTTGAACCTTCGAAGGCGTTGCCGGCGGATTTACAGTCCCCTCCCATTGGCCGCTCGGGCAACCCGCCTGGTTGATTTAGCCACTAGAACGAGCGCAAAAGTACCTCAAGATTACATTTTTTGGTAATCCTGAAGGTTCCAAGCTTGGACTGGTGTATGGAAAGTGTATGAGTTGTAAAACAAAACCTGGTGCTCCGTCGGTTTTCGACAGTCCTCCGGCGTTTTTTGTGATTGTTGAGACCCTTTCGTAATACGCACTAAATCAGTGTGTTACTAAACGAAATGGATAACAACATGTCTGAACCAACACAAACAAACCGTAAGAAGTCACGCCGCCGTAATGGAGATGGAAATACATATCGCCATAAGAATGGATGGCGGACCGTTATTTCTCACAAAGGCCATACAGTTACTGCGATGGGTCGTTCTGAGCAGGAGTCGCGCCGACTAGCTAAAGAAAAGATTAAAAAGCTCCCGATCTACGACGGTTCTCTTGTTCCTGAGGCATCAAAGCTTACGACTGGTGACTTTTTAACGAATTGGATCACCAAGAAGCATAAGACTTCGATTACAGCGACTACGTACCGCCGGTATGTATCACTTATCAATGTTCATATCATTCCAGCACTAGGGAATATTAAGTTGCAGGCAGTGACTAAAAACCATGTAAATGCATTGATGCTTCAAATGCACGAGAAAGGTCAAAGCGCTCGCTCACAACAGCAAGCACGTGCAGTACTTTCGGCTGCATTTGAATCCGCTATGGAAGATGATTTGGTGGCTTCTAATCCAGTGGTTAAGTCTCGAACAATCACTTTAGACACCGCACAGATTCATCCGTTCTCGCTTGCAGAAGTTCAAAAACTTCTTACTAAAACAAATGGGGTGCAGATGCAAGCCCGGGTACGCATGGCGGTTCTCTACGCACTACGACAAGGTGAAGCACTTGGGTTGCAGTGGAAAGATGTCAACTTCACTAAGAAGACAGTGTTCGTGTGGCAGCAGATTCAGAAAATTGAAGGTACTTATCAATTTGTAAAGCTTAAGAGTGAGGATTCCATCCGGACCTTAGAACTCGATGATGAAACATCAGCCGCTCTGAAGGCGCACAAGATTCAGCAAAATATGGATCGCTTGGCTACAGGTGCTATATGGGAATAATTACTAATCACCGGGTCGGGGGTTCGAGTCCCTCACAACCCACTTATGCGTTTGATTAGCGGAATATTCGACGATTATTGGCAGTATATCCC
>Ga0208496_1000146_pt1 | contig 24017 bp, 29 predicted proteins | sample CryBogmetaGMA2M_FD_184552 | JGI IMG/M metagenome (GOLD analysis project Ga0208496, IMG submission 184552) | Freshwater microbial communities from Crystal Bog, Wisconsin, USA - MA2M (SPAdes) | ecosystem: Environmental > Aquatic > Freshwater > Lake | place: Crystal Bog, Wisconsin, USA | collected... | reverse complement strand
ACCACTTTTCAGACAGGGCATTCCGGCCTTACTTAAACTGATTGTCTGTCTGTCAATCAGCATCGCTCTGATGCTGATTGATTTTCGTTTCAAAGCTCTCGATCCCATTCGCAACAATGTGAATTGGATTTTGCGTCCACTTGAATATGTCATGATGGCTCCGCGCAATGCATTTGAAGCGGCATCAGAATATTTCACAACACGCTCTTCGCTAGATCAAGAGAATCAAGTGATGAAAGTACGGCAAGCCGAGCTCTCACTACTAGCAAACCAATCAGAATTTTTGATGGTAGAGAATCAAAACTTGCGTGAACTCATGGCGCTCCAGAAACAAGTGCCGTTCAAAACACTGCCAGTAGAAATTCTGTTTAACCCACCTAATCCAATCTCACAGAGGATTGTGATCAACCGTGGAAGCAATGATGGCCTCAAACTTGGGAACCCCATTGCCAATGACTCTGGCATCCTTGGTCAGGTGGTTAGGCTGTATGAGCGCTCTGCGGAGGTTTCCTTGCTGGAAGATCGTGATTTTGCAGTTCCGGTACAAGTCGCCCGCAACGGCCTTCGTGCAGCAGTTTTTGGGGCTGGGCGCGGCAATCCTTTGGAATTGCGCTATTTACCCGTAGCCAGCGACCTTGAAGTTGGGGATATTTTGATTACCTCTGGCATTGACGGCGTATACCCCCCTGGATTTGCAGTGGCAGTGATTAGCAAGATTGAGCGCAACGCCGATAAGAACTCTTCGAATGTATTTTGTGTACCTGTAGCTGCAGTCAATCGGTATCGCCAAGCCTTGGCCTTTTTGTATGACCCCCAATTCGATGCTAAAGCGCCCGTCGTCAACAATAAATCGATCACCGGTGCGCCCCTAACAAATACGCCCGGTCGTCGCCAAACGCGCTCGCGAGGAATGCAATGATCGATTTCCAAAGCGGCTACATTCTGCGCCCGGTAAATCCGCTCTTCATTTATTTCAGCTTATTTTGTGCGCTGCTATTAAATCTTTTGCCAATTGGTAATTACAGTTGGGTGCCGGACTGGTTAATTCTATGTATTGTGTTTTGGAACATCCATCAGCATCGCTATGTCAGCGTGATCACCGCATTCATCCTCGGTTTGTTAATGGACGTGCACAACTCCGATCTTTTGGGTCTGCATGCATTTAGCTACTCAATAGTTGCTTATCTAGCGATCTCTTGGCATAGAAGGATTATCGCGCTCAGCGTGCTGTCACAAGCCCTGCATCTACTGCCCATCTTCTTATTAGTCTCTTTGTTTCCGGTGTTAGTGCATTGCTTACTAACTGGAGAGTTTTATTGGTGGGCCCTAACAGGTGCGATTCAGGCGCTGGTTGAGGCAATGCTTTGGCCATTAGCAACGCGTATTTTGTTATCACCTCAACGTCGTCCGATTGACGTCGATCACAATCGACCACTCTAAGAAGCTGTATGGTTTCTTATAAAAAACCTGACCTCGACTCATTTCAAGAGCGCATTCATATTGCGACCCTATTTGTCACTTTTTGCTTTCTGCTCTTAATAACCAGACTCGTCTGGTTACAGCTGGTGAGTCACGGTAAATATGCATTGCTTGCCGAAAGCAATCGCATTGCCTTAGTGCCAGCCCCCGCCAATCGCGGACTTCTGATTGATCGAAATGGGATTGTGATCGGCAGAAACTACTCGGCCCTGACCTTGGATGTCAATGCGGAGGAAGTAAAGGGGAACGTTGATCAACTCATCAATGAACTTTCTGAAATTATTGATATTTCCCCCAGAGATCGCCGTAATTTCAAGCGCTCCCTAGAAGATTCCCGAAATATGGGCACTTTTCCCCTGCGCTCAATGCTCAATGAGGCTGAAACTGCCCGTTTTATGGCTAATCGTTACCGCTTTCCTGGGGTTGAGGTCCGCGCCAGAAGCTTCCGCGAATACCCTTATAACGAATTAGCCTCGCACCTCATTGGCTATATTGGGCGCGTTTCCCAAAAAGATAAGGAGAAAATGCAGGCAGAAATTGAGGGGGCAAAAGCAGATGATCCTGATGCATTGCAGGCTTCTTTTTTGCCAGGAATTCAGTATGTTGGAAAGATTGGTCTTGAGCAAAGCTATGAGACCGTTTTACGTGGAGTACCTGGTTACGACCAGGTAGAAATTACTGCCGGGGGAAAACCGGTGCGCACTCTTTCTAGTTCTCCATCAATTCCTGGGAAAAATGTTGTTCTCTCGGTAGATATCAAACTGCAATATTTGGTTGAGCAACTTTACGGAAATTTCCGGGGGGCTTTTGTTGCAATAGAACCAGAGACTGGTGATGTACTCGCCTTCGTTTCTAAGCCAAACTTTAATCCAAATGATTTCGTTGAAGGCATTGATGCGGTAACCTGGAAAGAGCTTAACGACTCACCACAAAAGCCTCTATACAACCGTCCACTCAAAGGGATATATCCACCAGGATCAACCTATAAACCTTTCATGGCACTGGCTGCATTAGAAAACAAGAAGCGCACTCCTTCGCAAACCATTTCAGATCCGGGTTACTTTGATTTTGGGAACCATACTTTTCGCGATGACAAAAAAGGTGGTCACGGCATAGTAGATATGCAAAAGTCGATTGTTGAATCTTGTGATACCTACTATTACACGCTAGCTAGAGACATGGGCGTGAATATGATGCATGACTTTATGAAGCCATTAGGCTTTGGTCAAATTACTGGCATTGATTTACAAGGCGAATCACGAGGTGTACTGCCATCGACTGAATGGAAGAAAAATACCTTTAAGAAACCAGAGCAACAAAAATGGTATGAGGGTGAAACCATTTCATTGGGCATTGGTCAGGGCTATAACGCCTTTACCATTTTGCAACTGGCACATGCGATGGCAAACGTCGCGAATAACGGCATTGTCATGAAGCCGCACTTGGTTAAAGCAGTTGAAGATCCATTCACTCGCAATAGAGTGCTAACTACGCCTAAAGAAAGCTATCGCATTGATCTTAGCCAAGAAAATATTGAAGTCATTAAAAAGGCGATGGTTGAAGTGAATGTCTCTGGCACATCTGCTACAGCATTCAAGGGAACCGGCTATCAAGTAGGCGGTAAAACTGGAACCGCCCAAGTCTTTAGTTTGAATTCGAAAGACTATAAACATGGATCAACTGCAGAATTTTTACGTGACCATGCTTTATATATTGCTTTTGCTCCAGCAGATAAACCAACGATTGTGATTGCGATGGTAGTCGAGAATGCAGGCTTTGGTGCGCAGTACGCTGCGCCGATTGCGCGTAAAGCGTTGGACTTTTATATTGAGGGCAAGTGGCCTAAGGAGGTTCCTGAATGGAAAAGAGCCCCTTAATAAAAATTAAAGGTTTTTTCTTTGCTATTTTTTCTGGATTAGACCGCCAGCTAGGCCTTATTCTGCTTGGCTTAGCGGCTATTGGATTTTTTACATTCTTATCTTCCAGTCAAAATACGCCAGTTCAAATTGTGGATGAATTACGCAATCTTGCTCTCTCATTCGTGGTGATGTGGATCGTATCGCGCATTCCACCTAAATGGTTGGAGATGGGTGCGATTTGGATTTATGGTTTGGGTGTTGCCTTATTAATTGCAGTAGCTGTATTTGGGTTAATCAAAAAAGGTGCACGCCGTTGGCTCAACATTGGCTTCGTTATTCAACCATCAGAGTTGATGAAGATTGCCATGCCATTAATGCTTGCATGGTATTTTCAAAAGCGTGAAGGCATACAAAAAACTTGGGACTATGCAGTAGCAGCAATAATTTTAGTAATTCCCGTGTTTCTCATTGCGCGCCAACCTGACTTAGGTACTGCACTCCTTGTTTTCGCTGCAGGCCTTTACGTCATCATTCTGGCTGGCTTGCCGTGGAAATGGATTCTGCCCTTTGTTGGTATTGGGGTGATTGGTATATTGCTGATCATCATCTTTGGCAGCACGATTTGTGCGCATGATGTTGCATGGCCTTTTGTGCACAACTATCAAAAACATCGCATTTGCACTTTACTCGATCCGAGTAGTGATCCCCTTGGAAAAGGGTTCCATACTATTCAGTCAATGATTGCCATTGGTTCGGGTGGATTTTTTGGTAAGGGCTGGTTTCAAGGAACGCAAGCGCACTTGGAATTCATTCCAGAGAAACACACTGACTTTGTATTCGCCGTGTTCTCTGAAGAATTTGGATTGCTTGGAAATTTAGTATTGCTTGCACTTTTCTTTGCACTAATTAAGCGAGGTCTAGCCATCTCCGCGAGTGCCCCCAATTTATTTACTCGCTTACTAGGCGCTTCCGTTACGTTAATTTTCTTTACCTATGCATTTGTGAACATTGGCATGGTGAGTGGCTTACTTCCAGTTGTTGGGGTGCCTCTGCCATTTATTAGCTATGGTGGAACTGCATTGGTAACGCTAGGTTTTGGGGCTGGGATATTGATGAGCATTCATCGGCATCGCCGTCTAGTGCAAAGCTAGACGTGGACAGATGGCATTCTATTTCTGAAGTAATAAAAAAGCCCGGCGAACCGGGCTTTTTTATTAACAAAAGAAGAATTACTTCTTACGCTTGTTAACTGAATCTTTAAATGCTTTACCAGCAGAAAACTTAACAGTTTTAGCAGCAGCGATTTTGAGGGGCTCACCAGTTTTTGGATTGCGACCCATACGTGCAGCACGTTTACCAGATGCAAAAGTACCGAAGCCGATCAGTTGTACTGAGTCACCTTTGGTAACAGCTTTGATGATTGTGTCGATTGCTGAATTCAATGCGAATTCAGCTTTGGCTTTAGAAATCTCCGCGTCGTCAGCAATCGCTGCGATTAATTCGGCTTTGTTCAAGTGAAGCTCCTTATAGATATTGATGTCGGCGCACATTGCGCTGACATGATTTTAACCACAAAAAATTACAAAAATAAAGCTGCGTTACAGCAATTTTTTACAAGCACTACAAATTACTCATCCAAAACAGTGATATCGTAAACAAAATATTCCGTGTCACCAAAACAGTTGGTTGGTAAACCAATATGTTGTTGATATTTTAGAGCTACTTTTTTGCCTAAGTTAGCATTTATTTTTTGCGCCACAGCATCTTCACGCACCGTAAAGAGGAATTTTTCTGACATGGTGCCGGGCATAGAGACCATCGCCAATTCACCTTCCCAAGTTTTACATATATAGCCGCGATGTGAGAATTTTTGTACATATCCGGCACGTTCACCGCTTCCATAGCTCCAAGTAAGCATAGCCCAGGTATATACAGAAATACCGACCAACCCAATTAAAACAAGGCTTAAGAGCCACTTTGTAAACCTATTCATAAGATCTTCCTTGATCAATCTCCACATAAACCCTAATCGGGGCCCTAAACCAATGATGCTTAAGTATATGAGCATCCAAAGCTAAGAAATAGTCAATTAACCCTCTCTAGACAAATTAAAATAGAAGCAATTACCTCACTTAGACAGGTCTCATGCAAATACGTCACATCATCTTTCTTATCTTTGTAGCCTCAGCTATTTATGTGTATTTCAGGGGGAAAGTGAGGTTTGGGGTAGTGAGATCCCTCACCGACTATCAGGTGCTTCTAGCCCCCGTAAATGCCCTTTTATATTTGTTTTCCAAGGTAAAGGCGAGCGCCTACATTCCGGTTAGCCAATTCCCAGAAATGCAGCCATTGCAAGATAACTGGGAAATTATTCGCCAAGAAGCGCTTTCTTTAAATGCTGAGGGCTCAATTGCTGCCGCAACTGGTTATAACGATATTGGGTTTAATTCCTTTTTCCGCACTGGCTGGAAACGCTTTCATCTTTATTGGTATGGAAAAGATTTGCCATCAGCACAAACGAACTGCCCAAAAACGGTTGCTTTGCTGAAGTCCATCCCGTCCGTTAAGGCTGCGATGTTTGCTTCTTTGCCTCCTGGGGCTACGCTAGTACGCCACCGCGACCCGTATGCAGGATCCTTGCGTTACCACATTGGTTTAGTGACTCCTAACGACCCCAAATGCTTTATTGAGGTTGATGGTGAGCGCTATCACTGGAAAGATGGTGAGCCTGTGATGTTTGACGAAACCTATATTCATTTCGCCGCCAACGAAACCGATCACCAGCGAATCGTCTTATTTTGTGATGTTGAAAGGCCTGTATATACAAAAGCAGTCCAGGCATTTAATCGTTGGTTTGGGCGAAATGTCATGAGTGCCGCAGCATCACAAAACGTTGCAGGTGAAAAAGTAGGCTTTGTAAACGTACTGTTTACGTATTTTTACCAACTACGGGCGCAGGCCAAAAAACTGAAGGCCAAACATCGCTCAGTCTATTACCTTGGAAAATGGGTATTGATATTGGGGATTTTGTGGGCGATCTTTTGGTGATTTAAGGCTTTAAGATCTGGATAATCTGCTCAGGACTAATCGAGCCCCAGATTTCAATTCGTTTATGGCGGCTATTTTGACCAGAAATAAATTGAATTTGTTTCTGCGGGACTTTTAGTTGCTTAGAAAGCCAAGCCAGTAGAAATTCATTGGCCTTATTTTCTAAAGCAGGTGCTTGGAGAGAAATCTTGAGGCACCCGTCATGCAGACCAACCACCTTGGTTTGCTTTGCGCCCGGCTGGCAGTGCAAATTTAACGTAATTCCGTTAGGGGTTTGTTTTAACCAAATAGGTGTCATTAAAGTACTTTAAACTTAAATTATGAGCAAACAAAAATCTCAAGCCCTCGAACAGCTATTTGCGAATAATCGCACATGGGCTGAAGGCATGGTTGCTAAAGATGCCAACTTCTTTAAAAGACTCGTTTCTCAGCAAGCCCCAGAATATCTTTGGATAGGCTGTTCTGATAGTCGCGTCCCCGCAAATGACATTGTCAATCTACTTCCAGGCGAACTCTTCGTCCATCGCAACATAGCAAACGTGGTTGTGCATACCGACTTAAATTGCCTATCCGTCATTCAGTTTGCCATTGACTTGCTTAAAGTTAAACATATCTTGGTTGTAGGTCACTATGGCTGCTCTGGTGTGCATGCTGCGTTAACTGATAAACGTGTGGGCCTTGCGGATAACTGGCTACGCCATGTAAAAGACGTTCATCAAAAACATGAGCGCTACTTAGGAGATGTGCTGCCAACGCCTAAACGTCAAGATCGTTTATGCGAACTCAATGTGATCGAACAAGTTGTCAATGTTTGCGAAACGACCATTGTGCAAGATGCATGGGCGCGCGGCCAAGATCTCACAGTTCATGGCTGGGCTTATCGATTAGAAACTGGCCTCGTCAACGACTTAGGAATGTCGAGCAGCTCAATTGAAGAGATGCAAGAGCGCTATCTCAAATCCATCAAGCGTTACGATTCAGAGCATAACTAATTTGCTTAAGTCGTTCTTTAATTATGTTGCAGTTTGTTTTATCAAGCTGTTATCAATACTCCCCTACAAGCTATTAGTTTCAATAGGCTACGGCCTTGGCTATATAGCGGCACGTATTCCGAGCGATAGAAATAAAGTAGTTAAAACAAACTTGCATTTGTGCTTTCCCAATCTAAATGCGACAGAAATTGACAAACTCAGCAAACAACATTGGCGTCTGCTTGGTCGCAGCATTGTCGAAAAAAGCGTTATTTGGATGGGAAGCGTCAATCAACTCAGCCGAATGATTGAGGTTAAATCTGCAGTTGATCTTTCTATTAAAAAACCTCGCATACTAGTCAACATGCATTTCACCGGCATCGAGGGCAGCATTATCTTGAGCGCGCTCGCAAAACAAAAACACTGGCCCCGTACCTCGGGATTTTTTCAGAGGATGAAAAGTCCATTCTTTAATAAGAAAATCGTTGAATGGCGTAATCGCTTTGGCGGAAATTCAATTGATCGCCAAGGAAGTTCGAAAGAGATTATTCGAGAGATACGCAATGGCGACTTCATCATCATTGCTCCTGATATTGATTTGGGCCTTAAAGATTCTGAATTTGTTCCATTTTTTGGAATTGAGACCAACACCATTACAGCGGTGTCGCGCTTAGCCAAGATCACTGGAGCCGATGTTTGTCTAATGACCACTACTTTAAAAGCAGATGAGTCAGGTTATCTATGTGAAATTAGCGCACCTCTAAAAGACTTTCCAGGCCAGGACGCTAAGACCGACACGGCACGCTTAAACCAGTATTTTGAAGACACCATCCGCCTTCGCCCCGCTGAATACTATTGGGTTCATAAGCGCTTTAAAAATCGCCCTGACAGCTTAGCTAACCCGTATAACCTTTCAAAGTGAAGGCCTTTTGCCCTATCATTGAGAAATGACTGAACGTATTGGGCTATTTGCCGATCTTCATAGCAATTTAGAGGCTTTCGAGGCCTGCATTACCAGAGCTGAAGAGCTCGGCGTAACTCGCATGGTTTTTTTGGGTGACCTAGTAGGCTATAACGCAGATCCTGCCGCATTAATCGATCGTATTGCAGCACTGGTAGAAGCTAAAAAAGCCATCGCCATTTTGGGAAATCACGACGAAGCAGTTTTCAAAGACTGTCGCACCCAAATGAATGCCAGTGCAAATGCCGCCATTGAATGGACTAAAACTCAACTCAAGGAAAGTCATATTGCATTTTTAAAGAACTTGCCCTTGATTGTGAATGAAGAAAAGATGTGTTTTGTGCATGCATCTGCTTACAATCCTTCCGATTGGAACTACATCACTGACAGCATGAGTGCATGGCGTTGCGTTCAAAATTCAGGGAAGAGCTACACCTTTGTAGGGCATGCTCATGAACAAGCCCTTTTTTACCAAAGTGCTGTAGGGAAGTTAATTCGCTTTGCCCCACATCCTGGTGATGAGATCCCAGTCTTGCAACACCGACAATGGGTTGGCGTTGTAGGCTCCTTAGGTCAGCCAAGAGATGGAAATCCAGAGGCTTGTTTTGCAGTTTTTGAACCCGGTTTAGAGGTGCTCACTTTTCATCGAGTACCTTATGATCACTTTGCAGCTGCCGATAAAGTTCGTCGCGCAGGCTTGCCGGAAGACCTGGCAAACCGTCTAATTACCGGCAAGTAAGATCTGATGGCACTTAATACTGATATCGAAGCTGTTGATGACATTTTTCAAGAAGGTAAAGTTGTTGACGGCTTTGTTATAGGAAAAGAAGTTCATCGTGGCGGAATGGCTAGCTTATTCACTGCCACCAAAGAAGGTATCAATGTTCCAATCCTACTCAAGATTCCGCGCGTTGGGAGAGACCAGCCTGTTGAGAGCTTAATTGGCTTTGAGACAGAGCTCACGATTCTTCGCTCATTGAAAAGTCCCTTTGTTCCACAATTTTTGGGCGCCGGAAATATGGCTACTCGCCCCTATATTGCAATGGAAAGAGTAGAGGGACGACCGCTTGAAGACCTGATTAAAGAAGGAAAAATATTTACCATTGATGAGGTGGTCCGAATTGGCGCAGACTTAGCACAAGCCGTTCAGTCCCTGCACTCCCAAGATGCCATTCATCTCGATATCAAGCCAGAAAATATTCTGATTGATGACAAAGGAAAGTTAACGCTGATTGACTTTGGCCTGTCCCATCATGCCCGTTACCCTGATTTGCTTGCAGAAGAAATGCGCAAAGGGGTTGGCTCTGCGCCCTATATTTCTCCAGAACAAGTAGCCGGAATTCGTTCAGATTCTCGCAGCGATATTTACTCCATTGGCGTAATCATGTATGAACTACTCACTGGTGAATTGCCTTTTGGTAATCCACAGACTATGAGTGGCTTAAGAAAACGGATGTGGGCGGAACCCTTTCCGCCTCGTGCGATTCGCAGGGAAATTCCCCGCTGGTTACAAGAAGTTGTTTTGAGATGCTTAGAGCCACGTGCTGCCGATCGCTACCAAAGTGCGACTCGCTTACGTCAGGTATTGCGCGACCCTGAGGGTGTCACTCTTACTGAACGTGCTGATCGAGTTGAGCCCCCCAGCTTTTGGGAAAACCTGAAGGGAATGTTTAGGGCGGCTGGTTATGAACCCTCTCCTAGTCCTCGCCCTAGCATGGGCAATCATGATGCCCCATTAATGATTGCTGCAATTGATACCCGCCAATCTGATGAAGATTTACGAGATCTCATGCAACTCACGGCTAAAAATTTATTACATGCCTATCCTGAAAGTCGTTTGGTATGCATCAGCACTATTAGTAGTACGCCCACATTTGAAGGTAATCAAGAGAATGAAACCGCAAGTGGTATTGTGCGCGGTCACTTGGTGCAATTAATGGATTGGGCTAAGCCGTTGAAGCTCCCCCCAGAAAGAATTTCATATCACGTGCTAGAGGCCATGGATCCAGCTTCACGCATCGTGGAATTTGCTAAAGACAATGATGCATCCCTGATTTTGATTGGCGCATCGCACAAGCTACCGAATAAAGTGACACCTTGGAGAACTTCAATGACCAAAATCGTCGAGGAAGCCCCGTGCAGCGTGCATATTGTGAGAACCTAAAGGCTTCGTTTGCAGCCTTAGGTCAGTAATTGCCGGATAATGCAGTCATGGAAGAAAAAGTACGCGTTTCTAAACTATTATCTGAATTAGGCCTATGCTCACGTCGTGAAGCAGACTCCTATATCGAGCAAGGCTTAGTAACGGTTGATGGTGAAGTAGTAAATGAGCTTGGTGTTAGGGCATACCGTCATCAAAAAATTGAGTTGCAGTCTGGTGCCAAAGCACAACAAGCCTCTCGCATTACAGTGGTTTTAAATAAACCAGTTGGCTACATCTCACATTTTGATGATGAGCAAGAATATCAGCCGGCAGCCTCTCTCATCACACCTGAAAATTACTTTGGCAGTCCGCTCGACAAGGGCCGTAACCCTCGCTTCAATACTAAGGGCCTTGCGCCTGCGGGTAGACTTGATATTGATTCCACCGGCATGTTGGTATTAACCCAGGATGGTCGCATTGCCAAATTATTAATCGGCGAAAATAGTCCAATTGAAAAAGAATATTTAGTGCGTGTAGAGGGCAAGCTCTCCTTTGAGGATTTGGATCGCCTAAAACATGGTCTTTCTCTTGATGGCGTTGAACTCAAACCAGCACAAGTGAGTTGGCAGAATGAAGATCAACTTCGCTTTGTATTACGCGAAGGTCGCAAGCGTCAGATTCGCAGAATGTGTGAAATGGTCGGACTGAAGGTAATTGGCTTAAAGCGAGTCAGAATGGGGCGCATCTCTCTAGGACCACTACCAACTGGTCAATGGCGTTTTGTAAGGCCTGAAGAGCAATTCTAAGCAAGGCCACCCGCTTATAATTGCGTCCAAACTAGATAAGCGCAGAATTACCATCGAAACCATTACCTCCAGCACCCCCGGCGTAGAAGTTCTAAGACGTCGCAGCTTTGCCATCATCTCTCACCCAGATGCCGGCAAGACCACGCTCACAGAGAAGCTATTGCTCTATGCAGGAGCCATTCAAATTGCAGGCAGCGTTAAGGCTCGTAAGGCTAGTAGGCACGCCACCTCTGACTGGATGGAAATTGAGAAGCAGCGCGGCATTTCTGTAGCAAGCTCTGTAATGCAGATGGAATATCGCGATTGCATCATCAATCTATTAGATACCCCAGGACACCAAGACTTTTCGGAAGATACTTACCGCGTTCTCACTGCAGTAGATTCCGCATTAATGGTGATAGATGCGGCTAATGGAGTCGAATCACAAACCCTGCGCCTGCTTGAAGTCTGTCGCGCACGCAATACACCGATTGTTACTTTCATTAATAAGATGGACCGCGAGGTAAAACCTCCCATGGAATTAATGGACGAGATCGAGACTGCGCTCGGTATTGAAGTGGTTCCATTTACCTGGCCCGTTGGCATGGGCAAATCCTTTGCAGGGGTAATTGATATCGCCAATATGCGGATGCGGATGTTTAAGGCTGGCGAAGATCGAGTAACCGAAGACTCACATGCCGTAGTAGACGTCAATGATCCAGCTCTCAAGGAGCGCCTTGGGACTGATTTAGAAAATGCCCTGACAGAAGTCGCACTGATTAAAGAAGCTATGCCTGCGTTTGACCGCGAGGCCTTTCTGGCCGGCCGCCAGTCGCCAGTATTTTTTGGCTCCGCAATCAATAATTTTGGTGTGCGTGAAATTCTAAACACACTGGTTGAACTTGCACCATCCCCTGGATCACGCAAAGCCCTACAACGTGAAGTAAGCCCTGCTGAAAATAAATTTTCTGCTGTGGTCTTCAAGATCCAGGCAAATATGGATCCAGCCCATCGCGACCGTGTAGCATTTTTACGCATCTGCTCTGGACATTTTCAGCGCGGCATGAAACTCAAGATTTGTCGGAATAACAAAGAAGTGCGTACAAATAACGCACTGTCCTTCTTATCGCAAAGACGCGATATTTTGGATGAAGCATTTCCAGGCGACATCATTGGATTGCCCAACCATGGTCTACTCCGCCTAGGAGATACGCTTACCGAAGGGGAGCAATTGCAATTTACAGGCTTGCCATTCTTTGCACCTGAAATTTTCCGCATGGTTGAATCTGCTGACCCGTTGCGCTCCAAGCAACTGCGAACCGGCCTCATGCAACTTGGTGAAGAAGGTGCTATTCAAGTTTTCCGCCCCATGGCTGGCGGGACCATGCTGCTTGGCGCCTTTGGTCAACTGCAATTTGAAGTGGTAAGCCATCGTCTGCAAACTGAATATGGTGCTGAAGTACGACTATTACCAGCCCGCTATAGTCTTGCTCGCTGGGTAAGCTCAGATGATCCGGTGGCGCTAAAGAAATTCATTCAAGAAAATATCCATCGTATGGCAGAAGATGTTGTAGGCGCCTCTGTTTTCCTAGCATCGCATAAATCAGAGTTAGATGTAGCCCAGCAGCGTTGGGAGTCTATTCAATTCCATGCCTTAAGGGAACATGCTGGCCTGATTTATCAATCAGATCTTACTGGATAACTTGCTTCAATTTAGTTGCGCGAAGGTTTGCAATCAAACACTACGTATAACTGAGTATCGCTCGTTCTGAAAGAAGCAGTCTTGCCGTACTGCGCACAATACGCGCTAGCCTTTTGCGTTAACTGCTCAATAGATTCACCGCTACTATTCAAAAATGTAACGTGATTCGCATCTGAAGCGTCTGTATAAACAGCAGCGCATGCACCCAATCCAATCATCAGAAATGCACTAGTGATATAGGCCTTCATATTCATCCTTTTCTGCTGTATAGATTACTTACGGGAGCACATTTTCTCAACCATGACCGATGTTACATAGGCTGCAAAAGGCCTGTAAATCAATATACCAATGATGGCGACAGGATAGGCTACAAACCAAACTTCCATCCATGCTGCAAAGAAGTAGTCTACGGCCCCGAGGCGTGCAAAAGTGGTTGCCAAAGTGATGCTTAATGACATCAAGCAGCCCATGATGAGGGCGAAGATGAGTTTTGAGAGATTAATCATGTCTAATCATAGCGCCTGTACTTTTTAACTGTTATTCTGAATAGTGATCACTATTGTGCGCCCTAAATAGGGGAGTCTGATGAGCTTGCCTCTACGATTCATCACTCATTTTCCCCAGGAAAAATATGGCTGTAGGCCAAAATCAAAGAAACAGAAAAAACGACCCCATGCTCACCAAAACAGGCAAACCACGCCTTGGGCCACTTAACGCAGCACAGCTCAACAAGTTGTTAGAGGCAAGCAATAAACCAAAAGAGAAAAGTAAGATTTTGCGAGCCATCAATAAGCAAGCCATTGTTGCTGCATAAATACCAAGCCCCGATTTAACGGGGCTTTTTTATGTGCTGCTCCCAATCATTAGCGCCTTTTAACCAGCATACTTTTCCCTAAAATCACCGTTGACACAACTAATCCTGCAAAAACTAAATTCATTACGGTTATTGGGTCACCTAACAAAACACTGGCAGCAAGCAATGTACAAAACGGCTGTATGAGCTGCACTTGACTCACTCGCGCAATCCCCCCTATAGCCAACCCCTCATACCAAAAGAAGAATCCCAAGAACATGGGAAAAATACTTAAGTAGGCAAAGCTAATCCATGCCACGCCGCCGGCATTGATGTATTCCGGATTAAAAGTCAAAAAGCTTGCCGCTATATTTACAGGCAATGAGATAACGAGTGCCCAAGAGATCACCGCACGGGGATTCATCCGTCTAGAAAGCTCACCCCCTTCGACATATCCCACGCATGCACAAATTCCACCAAGCACCAACAGGCCATCGATATAAGTAAAGCTTCCAGAATTTTTGAGTAGCGCATAAATCACGACCAGAGTGGCCCCCATTAAGGAAACCAACCAAAAGCCCAAAGAGGGTTGCTCCTTAAAGCGGATGACGCCTATTACGGTCGTAGCCAAAGGCATCATGCCTAAAATGACAGCGCCATGTGAAGAGGAGCCTTGCGTCATCGCCACGGTAGTGAAGATAGGGAAGCCAAAAACCACGCCCAAAGCAATGACGACATATTTACCAAAATCAATCTTGCTAGGTAAAGATTCTTTTTTATATGCAAGGTAGGCGAAGGCAACTAGGCCGGCAAGAGTTGCTCTGCCGAAGGCAATAAAATAGGGATTAAAGCTTAAGACCGCAATCTTGCTGACAGGCAAAGTTAAGCTAAAAATCAAAATGCCAATAAATCCTATCAGCATTCCTTTGGTTTCTTTGTTCACTAATGCCTTTTTGCTATCAATTCATTGATTGTATTAACAAATCTTCGGCTCGAGTTGTAATATGCAGATATCTATTATGCAAACGAATACTCACATACAAGCCCTTTATATTGCCTCCAGTGCGGGGGCGCCGATGGAGCCCAAAACCACAGTTGAGGTCCAGGTGGATTTTGGCATCAAAGGCGATCGTTACGCCTCTGGAATGGGCGCCTTTTCCGATAACCAGCCCCCTAAGATTAGGCATATCAGCATCATTGCCAGTACCGGTATTGCTATTGCTAACCTATGGCTTGAGGCAGGAAATGAAACCTTTTTTGCAGATTCTGAAACACGTCGTAATGTCGTACTTGATGGCATATCGCCAAGCGAATTAAATGCCTTAGTCGGCCAAACATTTCAGTTGGGTGACATTTCTTTCAAGGGAACGGAACTTTGCGCGCCTTGCGTGAGGCCTGGTGAGCTTGTGGGTAAATCCAGCTTTATGGATGCTTTTGATGGGCGTGGCGGTATACGTGCCGAGATACTCAGCTCTGGAACCCTCTCAATGGGAGATGTATTACACATCAGTAATCAAAAATCCCATGATTAGTTATAGCGATAGGACCGTCATTACCGCAATGCAGGCCATCGATTTATATAAAAGATCCACCTTGGGTGAACGACGCCCCATTAATAATGTCAGCACATTTGAGTCCATGCTACAAAATGCCAATCTCATCATTACGGCATGGGATGACGATAAATTGATCGGCATAGCCCGCTCATTAACCGATTTTTCTTATGTTGCTTACCTGGCTGATTTGGCAGTAGATGAGCAATATCAACGTTCGGGTATTGGCAAGCAACTGCTTGAAGAAACCAAGGCTCGCCTCGGCTCTGATTGCATGATTGTGCTCCTTGCGGCACCCAAGGCAAATGCGTATTACGAGCATATTGGCTTTGAACATAACCCACGAGCCTGGACCCTGAAAAAATAATTTCGCCGTTAGAATTGTCGTATGACCACAACTCGATTTTGCTTAGTACGACATGGAGAGACCGACTGGAATGCGGAGCGTCGTCTTCAAGGCCACACAGATATCACTCTGAATGCGCGCGGCTTAGTTCAGGCCAAGCAAATGGCATATGCCCTTAAGACTATTCCTCTTCAGTTCGATGTGCTTTACACAAGTGACCTAAAACGCGCCCAGCAAACGGCGCAGGCAATTGAAGTGCTTTATGAAACCACCGCAATTACTCATAGCGCTTTACGAGAGCGACACCTCGGGGCCCTTCAAGGCCTTACTACGGATGAAGCCCCACAGCGCGAAGTTGAGCTCTGGAAGGACCACATAAGCAGAGACATTCATCAAGACTTGCGTGGCGGAGAAAGCATTCTGCAATTCGCACAGCGGATTCAAATAGCGCTTGAAGAGATTCGTGAACAACATACTGGTAAAACCATTTTGTTAGTAAGCCATGGCGGTACGCTAGATATGATGTATCGCGTTGCGAGTAATCAGGCCTTAGATACCGAAAAATCCGTCTCCGTTCCAAATGCATCACTCAATTGGATTAGTCATGATGGGGCTGTTTGGAAGGTTGATGCCTGGGCAGATACGAGCCACCTCGAAGATCTGGCTTTAGATAATTTGGACCTCTAGATGGCCATCATCAAAATAGATGCGCCAGAAATTAACATAACAAGCTCCATCAGCAATAGAAATCTTTTTTCCGGTAAGGCTAAAACAATTTTCTTGGAAAAAATAGAGCCTGCTAATACACAACTGCCGATCAACAAGCCTTGAATGATCGCTGTTGTGTTTAAGAAGCCAAGTTGATGGAAGGTAATACCCTTGGTAAATAATATGGATAGGGTGCTAGCGGCCTCTGTCCCTAAAAAGGCACCCTTGGTGAGTCCATAGGCTAAGAAGAATGGCGTATTGATAGCGCCAGTAGTGGCAACAATTCCGGTAAGGTAGCCAATACCAGCGCCTACCAAACTCATCTGCCATAACTTTAAATAAAAGTTTTTTCTGCGCATCCATCTGCGAATTGGAATTAATAAGATCAGAAAAAGACCGAGGGTAATTTCAACAAACCGATCATTTAGCGTTACTAAAGTATTTACACCCAATATCACCGCTGGGATTGCAGTAAGGCTATACACAAAACAAACTTTCCAATTTATAGCGCTCCACCAAAGAAAAATACGGGAGAGGTTAGCAACAGTTGCCACTAAAGCAATGACTGGAATTGCCTGAATAGGCCCATAGAAATACACGAGGGCTGGCATCAAGATAATCGTGGTGCCAAAACCAATCACCCCACCTAGAACACCAGCACTAAGACCCAAAAAGCCCAATACTAGGGCCTGAAGCAGAAGATCCGAAAGGTTCATTCTGAAGAAATCAACTCACTAATCTCAATCAAATTTTGATCAGGGTCTCGAACATAAATAGAGTTAATTTTTGCGGTAGCACCCGTGCGAATCACGGGTCCCTCAATAATCGGCCAGGCTTCCTTTGCTAATTTGGCAGCGACTTCTGTAAGCGGTCGATCTGTAATAAAACAGAGGTCTAAAGAACCAGGCGTAGGGATATCCGCTTTGGGCTCAAACTCTTTTCCCTGGATATGCAAATTGATTTTTTGATTACCAAACTTAAATGCTTTACGCTCAACAGGCGGAGTTCCGCCAATAAATGCCTCTAATTGCATACCCAGAACTCGTACATAGAAATCAATACATTCAACTTCTTTTGCAGTAGTAAGAACCAGGTGATCTAAGTGATCAATCATCTCAATGGTGATTTTTCAAATAATCCATTACCCATGCGGGGTCACTATCGCTAGGAAAGATGGGGTAATGGATCGCTTCAATCACCCCATCATTAGCAATCAAGGTCACTCGCTTCAGCAGCGTCATTCCCGCAGCAAGAAAGGTAGGCATATTCAATGCTTTTTGAAATTGATAGTCAACATCGCTCACCACTGGAAACGGTAAATGCAGTCTATCCGCCATCTCCTTTTGATACTCAGTGGTTTGTACGCTAAGCCCAATCACCTCTGCACCAAGCGTCTGCAGTTCTTGGTAGTGATCCCTAAACGAGCAACTCTGGGGAGTGCATCCTCTCGCTCCAGGAATCTGATCCCACCCATCCGGGAGTGCAACATTGGGTTGACCCGTCATTGGATAACAATAAATTACCAATTTACCTTTGATATCCCCCAGATTGATTGCTTTGCCATTCGTGGCAGTTAATGAAATATCTGGAAGTCTCATGCCTTTTAAATGATTCGTAGAGCCGTCATCCTGTGGAATAGGGAGATCTGTAGGAAGCTGATTAAGGTTAGTCATTAGTTGCCTTCGGTAATCTTACGGCCATTGAGAGGCATCGTTGGACGAGCATTCATGGGATAAAGTTTCTTAAATTGCTCCAATTGCATTTTAGACACCTCAACCGGTGTCTTCAAGATATAAAACTGCACGCCTTCAGCGCAACCTGGGGTTGTTAAAGATCCTTCGTAACTATAAAAAGTCTTATCTTGAGGGAGTAGGGCGCGTGTATCAAATTGGGTCTTGTATTTCTCTTTACTTTTTTGATTGGGAACTTCTGCGAAAATATTTTTTAGCGCAGTATTCTCTTTGCCCTCTTTGAAAAAAATACCAATTACAGCGAGCTTACCAGCCTCGTTATCGTATTCACTATCACCTGGGTTGATGTGAACTAAATGGGCATTTAGAGGGTAACTCTTTCCATCGACCTTTTCCTCGCTGGGAGTATGAAAGTGAATTTGCAGCAAGGTGTAGTCTTCACCATTGAACTCGGCATATCCTGCATTTGGAAGATTGATTTGAATTGTATGGCCGTTATTAATGATCTTTGCACGCGAAGGTCGATAGGCAGTTTGCATAGTGGCGCCCGACTTTTGTACCAGCTTCACAGGAATGTCGAGCGGGGCCTGAGACTTTCCAGTCTTGCACATCAGAAAGTCTGGGCTCAGATCGCCCCAAAATTCTGGGCCTGTTTTCCCTTCATAACCCCAATTAACACCATCCTTAGCAACGGATGAGCCTGCAATAAAAGTGAAGCAAACCGCGATAGATATTCTTTTCATATTCATGAGGGCCCCCTAATGTCATTTTTATTGATTTACAAGTTCCACTTTACACAAGATAAAAGGGAATTTCTACGCCCAATCCTATGGCCATGCTTATGGGTGTTTTTAAGAATTAAATACCTGGGACATTCTGCATTCTTACCCCAGCGAATATAGAATGATTGCAAGTACCACGACAAAATCTATCCAGCCATTCATCCTAAGGATCTATGCCAGAAATACTTTCAATTATTGACGACTTTGGGCTTATTGCACATCCTGAAGGTGGTTTTTATAAAGAAATGCATCGCTCCAAAACCATGATTAAGGGCGCAAAAGGTTTAAGCGAAAAGAGTGCCTACACTAGCATTTACTATCTACTTGCGGGAAATGATTTCTCATCTTGGCACAGAATTCAATCTGATGAAACCTGGTTCTTTCATCAAGGATGCGATGTATTGATCTACTTTTTTGATAAAGAAAAATTTCTTCAGACTATTCACCTAGGATTAGGCTCAAAGAATTTACAAGTCACGATTCCAGCGAATACTTGGTTTGCAGCAAGGCCAATAGACCAAATCTCTTTCAGCCTTATGAGTTGTGCGGTGGCACCCGGTTTTGAGTTTGAGGATTTTGAACTCGGCAATCGCCAAGCACTTCTCACTGAATTTGGAAGCTCAAAAGAAAATATTGAGGCCATAGAAATGCTTACAAGGTACCAGTAATTACAGCCTGAAGATTGGGGATATTAAGTCCCCTAGCATGCGAGAGCACTTGCTCCAATAAATTTAGCGATAGATTTAACCACCCGGTTGACAGGCGAGGGGCATGCTCGTTAAAACTATACCCTTACTAAAATCGCAATTGACGCCAACTGAGGAGGAGGTGCTTGCAAGGCATCCACTCAAAGTTAAAACAATAAGGGTTGCCAAAAAAACATTAAATAATTTTTTCATTTTTTTACCAATCAATTTATATTGCTTTATTTTCCCATGAAGATTTTCTTACGAAAAGAAAAAGTTCAATAAAATAGCGCTTTTTTAAATCCGCTCTAAAACCTGGCTTAACGCATTGCCTTCGTAATTAGGCTTATCGCCAATTTCCTCAAAAGGGTGACCTAGACGATTAACCCAAAATACATTAAACCCAAACCACTTTGCCGCAAGCGCATCCCAAGCGTTGCTAGATACAAAAAGAATTTCTTCTTTTTTGACTGGGAATGCTTTTAATAGTAGCTCATAAGCTTGGGGTGCTGTTTTAAATAAGCGAACATCTTCGATAGTTACCACCTTATCCAAATAAGGCTTAAGGCCATTGCTCTCAACAACCGTAGCCAACATCTCTTTACTGCCATTAGACAAAATAGCTGTAGATATTCCCTTTTCTTTGATAGCCCGAAGTACTTTTAGGCTGTCGTCAAAACTAGTAAGCCTGGCATATTGATCCATAAATCGCTTTTCATTATCTGCACTTAGATTCAGATTCATTCGTTTACAAACATATCGCAAGGAACGAATAGTGAGCTCCCAAAATGGCAAATAGTATTTACTACCGCTCGAGCTTGGGTCACTCATAGTGACTAAGCGGGTATATTCAATTTGGCGATCACGCCACATCAAGGCAAGTGCTTGGCCATTCCCAGGGTACAACTCATCCGCAAGCTGGCCCATAGAGTAAACATCGAACAAAGTTCCATAAGCATCAAAAGCAATTAATTTATACATTTTTATTAAGTCCAAAATGTCCTGATTGCTTACGAATCCGTAATCACGAGAACAATAGAAGTTTCAAAGAAATTACGGCGCCATGATTAAGACATGCATTTTCTATTAATAATGACTAATTTATAACAGAATCCCCCAACAAAAAACCGCCCTTAGGTGGTTTTGATATTGCTTGGGGGCTCTGCCGAAATCAATGGGCAAGTACAAAGATTACCTGCCAGGCTGACAATCGAGCGGCATATCATATAAAGGTTTTTCTTGGCTAAAGTCGCAATTTACGCCAACTGGTGATGTGGTGCTAGCAAGGCATCCCCCCAATAAAAACCCAAACAAAGCTGTACACATTAGTCTAAGCAATAGCCTCATAACCTATCCTCTTTTAATTTAAAACTCCATTCTCGCATGGCATTCTAGAATTTCAAGAATGAAAACCACCCAAAGATGGTTTTAGTATTTCTGAGTGGCCCCTGGCAGAATCGACCAAGGGCCGTGAAATTTAATTCAAATTACTTATCAAGCTTTACAGTGACGCCACTAGCACTGAGGTTTAATTGTAGGCCCTCCGAAGTGCTTGTTAAGCGCATGATGACACCGTTTTCATTCTTAAGAACAGTGCCTCCAACACCCCCGCCCAAAGTAATGCTACTTTCGAGCTTGGTAAATGTTCCGGGAAACTTAGACAGCTCAACCAAGTCATAAACCTCACCGCTGGCGGATAACTTAGATATCCCCACATTTGCCCCAAGACTCATTCCACTTATTTTAAATGGATATTTTTTTCCTTGGTAGGTGAGCACGCCACCCCCAGTGCTCCCACCCACAATTAATGCAAACTGTGTTTCGTTAATGCTGACTGTGCCAGATGGCTTTTTAGGAGCGTCGGCCGCACTAGCACCAAAACTCAAAATAGTTAACCCAAAAATTAGAAACGAAAGAATTTTACGAAAGCTTGTCATATATAACTTCTCCATTAGTTGTAGCTTGCAAATAACATAGTTACAAAATTAGCGGTATTGCTCAATTGAGCTTACTCCGGTTGCTTGCGCAATACAAATTAAACCGCCCAAAGGTGGTTTTGATGTTTCTTGGTGACCCGGGCCCAAATCGGCTAAGGGATGGGATTTTTAACCCTGATCTTAATTACCCTTAGCAACAGAACGCATAATTCTGAGTAGTTCATCATCGTGATTGGGCAAGCCATCAAGCACACCCGCCAATTGAGGCACATCCTTGGCAATTTGATCGCCCCCATAAAATCTTAGGGCCCAACTTGGGAAAAGTCTTTGGTCAATCTCATCCAACTCTATTCGATGGAGAACCTTATGCCGATAATCCTTTTGGATTTTTCCCCAAATAAACAATACGTCTTCTCGCCTACCCTCAAGAATTTGCGCGAAATGTCCGTTCTCATAAAATAAAACACCAGTAAGTGCATGCGCCTGGTTCCATTTATGAGCAATATCAAATAAGCGAATAAGGCTTGACAGACCCATATCCTGCGTTGCCTTGCTGACATAACTAAGCTCAACTAATTGATTTGGATTATCCGAACTCACTTTACCCCTTAAAAATACTTATGAAAACTAAGGTCAGTTTGTTCTATTAGTCTCCAAGCTTATATGGGCACTAACCCTAGCACCACAAAAAGGAAAAGTCGCCAGAAGGTGTCTTTCGTGTTTCTTGGTGACTGGGGTGGATCAAGATACCAAGGATGCTTACTCTATAGGCGCTAATTCTGCTCCAAAAGGTCGCTTATACCGGTTATAAGCCCACATATATTGATTGGGGCTGGAAACTATCATCTCTTCAAAATTTTGATTCATTTCTGTACAGGCATCAGTCAAGCACTCTGAAAAAGGTTCTGACATTAGCCGACTCTTGATGATCCAGCCCTTACCCAGACTTAACCTTTCTGCTGCAACAAAAAGAGTCGCCACATTAACTTGGCGAGCCAATTTAATTGGAAACGTAGTTGTGTAAGCATATTGATTAAAAAATTTAGCCCAAACTCCATCTCCGACACTAGGTACTTGATCAGCCAATATACCAATCACCTCGCCCCTTATTAAGGCCCGCTTAATCTGACGAACTCCTCCAATATTTGCCTCAACAAACTCCATGTGGGAGTGTTTCCTAGATTTGAGCATTAACTCGTTTACCCACCCTTTTCGGGCAGCCCTATACATTACCGTTGCTTTCGTATGCTCAGCAAAAATACGAGGCACTATTTCAAACCCGCCAAAATGGGAAGCAAGAATAATTAAGCCTTTCCCATTTTTGGATAATTTAATAATTTGATCCAGATTTTCTATAGTTGTCTTATTAATAGACGACAGTGGATGTCTCCAAATCCAGATAGTGTCAGCAAACATCATCCCCGATTCAGCTGCCGCCCTTAATGGAGTTAATTTAAATCTCGAATAATTTGCGGCGCTCTGATGGTTTTTATTTAAACGTGACCGATACTTAGGAGAGCACAAGTAAACTAGAAGCCCTATGCAAGCTCCAACCAACTGCAGAACCGCTAATGGAAGTGAGCTAAAGAGCCCTAATAGGAAATACAACATTGGCCATTCTAGACCCTATTAAAGAAAAAACCACCCGAAGGTGGTTTTAGTATTTCTTGGTGGCGCGGGGCAAAATCAATCAGTCCCCTAGACTCCATCTCTAGACTGCTGAAGGGAGCTCTACTACAAACCGAGCACCACCACCCTCAGCATCTTCGTAATGGATTGAACCACTATATCTAGTAACAATATGCTTACTAAGCCATAAGCCTAGACCCATTCCCGTCTGTTTAGTGGTGCTCAATAGTTCAAAAAGGTGGGGCTTAAATTCATTAGGCACGCCTGCGCCGTTATCTGAAACGCTTAACTGGACAGACCGGCCAAGCTTAACGGCCTCTATAGCAATAAGACGCTGAAGCTTCCCAGAATTAGCCAATGCCTGTAATGCGTTATTCAACAAATTGAGTATGACCTGTTCAATTTCAGAGGGGTTGACCAGAATCATTAAACCCTCGCTGACTTGAATTTGAGCTTGAATATTCTTCGACTTTAGCTCTGGCTTAACAATATCCAATACTTTGGTAATCAACTCACCTAATTGAACTTCTTGAGCATTAGAGTCGCCCTCAGCAAAGATTGATCTTAAGGATTGGACAATCGTAGCGGCCCTCTTGTTGTCCTCCTCCAGGGAATCTAAAATCTCCCTACCCAACTCAGGATTAATCACCCCTTTTTCTAATTTCATTTTAAGAAACTGGATGTTGAGGTTTGATGCCCCAAGGGGTTGATTGAGTTCGTGAGCAATCGATGCCGATAGAGCGCCAGTAGCCGCAGTCTTATTTGCCTTCATCAGGCCATAAATCAAACGCTCTTTTTCTTTTAGGAGCTCAGTAACTTTTTCATTTTCTTCTTTAGATCTCTCCAAAGCATTGACAATTTTATTTTCTTTAACAATTTGCTTTTGTAAATAAAACACCCCTAATGCAACAAAGACAATAATGTTAGTGGCATAAGTAAGCCAT
>Ga0208496_1000141_pt1 | contig 24355 bp, 24 predicted proteins | sample CryBogmetaGMA2M_FD_184552 | JGI IMG/M metagenome (GOLD analysis project Ga0208496, IMG submission 184552) | Freshwater microbial communities from Crystal Bog, Wisconsin, USA - MA2M (SPAdes) | ecosystem: Environmental > Aquatic > Freshwater > Lake | place: Crystal Bog, Wisconsin, USA | collected... | reverse complement strand
ATGGCTCCGAATGCTTCAAACATTATCAAAGTCATTATTCGAGGAATTACCGCTAGGGATGGTTACATCATGATGCCTTCATTTGCCTCTAGGTTGACTGATGAAGAAATCGTAGAAATTGCCAATTACGTTAGAACCAGCTGGGGCAATTCAGCATCAGCTAATGTCACTAATGCGATGGTAAAAAATATTCGTGCCAATCCAGGGCTTTAATACATTAAAGGTAATATATGGCTACAGTTAAAGAACTTTTAAATAATAAAGATCATCAAATATTTTCTGTAAAGCCCACAGATGCCGTTACTCTTGCTTTGCAAATCATGAAAGAGCATCGAGTCCGATCGATTCTAGTCATTGGCGATGATCGGCTAAAGGGAATTATTTCTCTTGGAGACTGCGCGATTAAGGTAACTTTGGTTAAAAAGGATCCTGATACTGTCTTAGCTGGCGATATCATGACGGAGAACCCCCTCATTATTGAAGAGGAATATACCTCTGAGCAATGTATGAGCATTATGGTAGCTAAGAAGGTCCGCCATCTACCTGTTTTAAAGAATCAGCAGGTGATTGGCGTGATTTCTATTGGTGACTTGGTGGGAGATATTATTAAAAGTCAAACCAACCAAATTAGTTTTTTAGAAACGTATATGAAAGAGTATGGTCTTGACACTAAAGGAAATTCCCATTTTTCATTTTTGGGTTAGTGATCAATAGCAGTAATTTATTCTTTCCCTAAAAAAGGCCTTATGAAACCTAAACTCTATTTTCTTGGTATATTAATAGCGCTATCTTTGTTTTCGATAAGCGCATCTGCTCATAAGGATACAGATCCTCCCCATCAATTTTTTCTAGAGGGCAATCTTCCCCTTGAAAATGGTTCGACCATTGAAAATTTCAAAATTTCCTACACTACGCAAGGAGTATTGAATGCAGATAGATCAAATGCCATTCTGATGGTTACTGCGATTGGGGGTAATCACCATCGTATTGATTACCTGATTGGCCCTGGCAAAGCGCTCGATACAGATAAGTATTTTGTGATTTGCACGGATGCTATTGGTAATGGCTTAACTACCTCCCCATCAAATAGTGCCACGCAAGCAAATATTAGTTTTCCAGAGTTCAATATCCGAGATATGGTCAATAGCCAATATCGACTTGTGACTGAGTATTTTGGCATCACCAAACTAGTGGCAGTAGTAGGAGCTTCCATGGGCGGAATGCAAGCCTTGCAGTGGGCCGTTTCTTATCCTAATGCTATGCAGGCCGTTATACCAATTATTCCCTTAGCTAAAACTCATGCCTGGACTACTGGAATACTTGAGATGCTCAGACAAAGCATCATGACTGATCCAGCTTACCAAGGCGGGAAATATGACAAACCTGTTGAAAAGGGGATGCGGCTCTGGGCAGGATGGTTAAGCGGCGTTATTGTGAGAACGCCTGCCTATCAAAATCAACAGTTCAACACACCCCAGGCAGAAATCGATTTTCTTAACAAGCTTCAGGATGCTTCATGGAAGCGTATGGATGCAAATGATTGGATTTGGCAATCACGCGCTTATGACCGGCATGATATTGGACAAACAAAGGGTTTTAATGGAGATACGAACGCTGCATTAAAGTCAATTAAAGCAAAGACTCTTATTCTTGCGGGGACTGGAGACTTACTAAATCCGGAGTCTGATGCCAAGGAATCTGCTAAATATATACCGCATGTGAAATATATTGCGATTAATGATGCAATGCCGATGGGTCATTTTTCAGGAGCTGGAGCTACTCCAAAAGAAAATGAAGTACAAAATAAATCTATCAAGCAATTTTTAGCAACTCTGAAAAAATAAATACTATAAAGAAACCCCCTAACTTAGATCTAAGATAGGGGGTTTAGTTCAAAGCGCTGCTTTAATGCTGATCGTACTAAGTCACTTTGTTTTGAGAATCGTGACCCAGTTTGCACCTTTTCCTCCCGGGACTCTTTCAATCAGATTGAGTTCGCCACTAGATTGATTTATAGAATATAGCGAGACCTTGTCTGACTTTTGGCCGGTTGCAACTAAAAATTGTCCACTAGGATCAACATTAAAACCTCTGGGCATTTCTTCTGTGGGGACAGTAAATAGATACTTTACTTTTCCTGTTTGAGAATCTACTTCAAAGCCACTCAGTGTACTTTTAGTTCTCTCTGATGTGTAGAGGAACTTACCGTTAGGCGTCAATTTGATTTCAGCACAGAAAATCATATTAGAATCATCAAAAGCAGTTGCTTCTGGCGAGCCAGTTGGAGGTCTTGGTCTTCCGGGAACTAGTTTGCTATCGCTTGGAAGACTTGAAGTAGCTTGAATTTGAGTTAAAGCTCCTGATTTGATATCCCTGGAGAAGACCACTACCTCGCCAGTCATCTCTGTAATAACATAAGCAAATTTATTATCAGCCGATATCACAATATGTCTTGGTCCTTGCTGCTTCTGAAGTGCTACTGAAGTCGCTGTCTCTGACAAAGGTTTAGCTTGAGATGCATTGAAGGTGTGAATTTTAATTTCATCTGTACCTAGCTGTGGTACATAAACAAACTTATTTGACTGGTCAAATACAATTGCGTGTGGATTTTTCCCGCCGCTCGGAAATGCTTCAGCTGGAATAGGGTTTACATAGCCATTAGCTTGAATTTGGTTAACGCTATTGTTATGACCACCAAAAGAGGTTGCTAATAACCATTTGCCAGTTTTATCAGTAGATACGCTGACCATGCTATCAGCTAGAGGGATTGAACCAGTCCATTTTAGTTGTCCATTAGTTTGGTCAATTTGATACATATATAAAGAAAATGGCTTAGAGCGAACAGAAGCATATAAATTCTTACCATCTGGCGTCACAGCCATTGGCATTGCAAATTTTCCAGCAGGAAAACGACCAACGGGATTTAAGTGTGGGCTTGAGCCTGTTAATAGTTCATATGCTGATATATCGGCATCCTCAATGTTGGAAATATAAACATAGGTTCCACAATATGCACTGGTCACCATTGCTAAAGTACTCGTTGCAAGAGCTAGATTTTTAAAGATTACTTTTTTATTCATACCGTCTCCATTTGAATTTATGATGCTGTTTTCTATACTGGTATCGATCTACACTTTTAGATTGAGTAGTTTGGCTGCATTGCCTCCAAGTATGCCTACTCGATCGGCATTGCTTAAACCTTTAGTTGTCATCACGCGCTCCACAGGGAATTCTTCCCAAGGGATGGGGTGATCGGTTCCTATGACAACTTGACTTGCGCCAACCTGTGAGACCAAATAAGCCAATGCCTCTGGTGTGAAGACTAAAGAATCAAAATACAGTTGCTTAAGGTATTCACTAGGCCTCTTCTTAAGAACAATATTGGGATCGCAATTTTGTGGTGATACAAAGCAGCTGTGATCCATGCGAGGAGCATAAGATCCCAGGTAACCTCCACCATGGGCTGCTAATATTTTCAGCTGAGGATATTTATCAAGCACACCTTCGTAAATAAGATGTTGTAATGCGATGGTTGTATCAAGGGGATTACCAATGACATTAGACATCCAACCATTTCCTTTAAAACGCTGAGCGAGTTGGGGTGTACTTTGAGGGTGAATGAAGAGAGTTACATTGAGCTCTTGGGCCTTTGCCAAGATGGGATGATATTTTGCATTTGAGAAGTCTTCTCCGGCAACGCTACCGCCAATAGCGGCACCACGAAGCCCCTGATTTTTCACGGCATACTCAAGTTGCTCAACAGCTAAATCTGGATACTGCATCGTTAATGAAGCAAAAGCAGCAAACTTATCCGGTCTAAGTGCACATAACTCTGCTAAATGTAAATTGTTTAGACGACAGATTTCAGCAGCGGTCTCTTTATCCTTACGATACCAGTAGGGATTGATGCTGAGCACTTGCATATCGATACCTTGCGCATCCATATGCTGAATACGTTTATTAATGTTGATGAAATGCTCTGGAACTCCTTTGGTTGGCGGAGGAACGGATTTGGCCTCATCACCCATTAAATCGATCGCGTCCTGGAACATACAGTGAGCATGTACATCAATCGTTTTGACACGCCTACCATTAATAAATACGGGAGTTATTCTCTTTGGAATTCCATCCTTTGTGTCAGCAGAGTGCGCTAATCCACAGCCACAGAAAAATAGTCCACCTAGTGCTTTGCCAGATATTTTTAGAAATGAACGACGATGATGCATAAAGTAATTCCTTATCTTTATTAGTGCCGAACGACAGTCATCCCGCCATTCTTAATGGGTCCTACTGATTTAGGCGAGCTCAAATATTCGACCAACTTCCTTGCTTCCGCTAAGTTTGATGAGCTCATCGTTATCGCAGCGGCAAAAGTTTGTACAAGCTGAATGCTATTAGGAATGGGTCCAACATAATCAATGCCCGCAACGTTGACAAGTTCACTACTAGGCTGGATAGCAATTTTAGCTCCTCGAGCAGCTAAAATTGCAGTAGCTTGTGCACCTCGCTCGGTTACCTGTACTGAGATTTGATCACTAATTCCAAGTTTTGGAAATAACTCTTCCTGTAAGTAAATTCCACTAGTGCTACCTGGAACAACTATTTTATTGGCTCTGATTAATGCATTTGTAAAAGCTTTGATAGTAGAGATATCGGGCTTTGGATAGTCTGCTGGTACAGCTAGACCTAAAGGTGCTTGCGCTAAATCCACATCAGAGTTTGGAAGAATTTTATTTTCTGCTATCAGTTCAGCTAAGCCCTCACGTGACAAAATGACTACATCAGCAGTAGTACCAGCAGCAAGTTGTGCTTTGATCGTCTTTGGGCCAGAGCCTTGGGATGCCCCAGATTTTGTGATGACTTTAATGCCAGTCATCTCCTCAAAGGCAGGTAGCATCTGACTGTAGGGTCCCTGAAACCCCCCTGAAATAATGACTTCAAGTTGGGCCATTACAGGGGTGTTCAGCATTAAAGAGAAGACGCAAGCAAAAAGATATTTCAAGTGTTTAGCCAACTTATTTTGCTTTAATAAATCTTTGAGCACGCTTACCAGTGTCAACTTCAGTGGTGTATACACTACCTTCAGAATCTACTGCAATATTGTGTACCCAGTGAAAGTCACCTGCATTTCTTCCGCTTCTACCAAAGGAGCCTACTTTTTGACCAGTTTCGCGTACCAGAATAGTCACTTCATTGTTGGTGCCGTCGGCAATCAGAATATATTTTTGACTAGCATCTGAAGGAATTAAATCCCATACAGATCCGGAACCCCGAGTATCGGTTTCAAAAGCCATTTCACGTATAAATTTCCCACTTTTTTCGAAGACTTGAATTCGGTTATTTGCTCTATCGCATACAAATAATGTATTGTCATTCATAAGACGAACACAATGAACGGGATTAGCAAATTGCGTTGATTTCGGATTAAAGTTAGGAATTTTTTCATCAGTAGGAGGGTTTCCATAGGCACCCCAATGGCGCTTATATACTCCTGTGTTGGAATCAAAAACAATGACGCGTTGATTCAAGTAGCCATCGGCAATATAAACTTCATTTGCAATAGGGTCGACATTCATATGTGCGGGACGACCAAGCTGAGTCGTGTGGTTACTACCAAGGCTCGTGCCAGGCGACCCAATCTGCAGAAGAAACTTGCCTTGCTGGGTAAATTTCAAAATCATATGATCAGTTTGATCATTGCCTCCTACCCAAACATTACCATTTGGATCTATATAAATTCCATGTTCATTTTTTGGCCAGTCATATCCATTGCCTGCACCACCCCATGCTTGTAATAAATTACCGTTTTTATCAAACTCAAGAATGGGTGGAGCAGGGATGCAACATTTTGATCTTTTGGGGTTAAGAGTTGCACCCTTTTCATCATCCGTAATGGTTAGTGGCCGATGAATAATCCAAATATGATCATTTTTATCGGTAGCTACACCTGCTACTTGACCTAATATCCAATTATTGGGCAATGCCTTTGGCCAAGCGGGATCCACTTTGTATTGTGGCGCCTTGGTAGTAGATTGGCTTTGTGAAAATACGCTGCAACTAAAGGACACTAATATAATGAGAAATACACGCTGAATAATTTGATTCACAATAACCCCCTTAGCGGCTTGCTGGTTTCGATAAATAATTTAGTGACTGAGATTCGCTTTTTAATGGAGTGACCTTATCTGGATCAAACCGGATCATGAGGTAATTAATATGGTCTGGGATCTCAGTAAACCAATGTCCTGTTCCTGCGGGGATGACAACTACATCTCCTGGTTTTAGTTCACGTGAAATACCATTCAGAATTTCACTGCCATTATTTCCTGGACCATTAAATTCAACTACTGTTTTTTGCGTTGCTGGTCTCCGTTGACGTTTGGTGATCTCAGGCCCAAGCACTAAAGTTCCAGAACCAGAAATGATGTGATAGACCTCGCTGATTTGATCATGCTCTGCTACTGAGTCTGGATTTGGGGCATCAAGCTTGCCACGGTAAACCATGCCAATTCCTACTCTTGCTTTGCCAATATCGATATCGCGTACTTGTTGATCAATATGAGCTTCTTGAATCGCTTTTTTGGTATAGGCATTGAGCTCATCTACAGGAATAAAAGTTCCTGGGCACATATAACAAGTTGGTTGAGGGTCTGTAGGGTTCACTTTTGGTTGTGCTGCAAGTGATGCACATACAAAAAATGCGGCAAAGCCATAGAGATATCTCATTTTGTCCCCTTAATTTTTAGCTGCTATTTTCTTAAAGAGCTTACTCTAAATACTCCTTTAGATATAGCATTCTCGGGTTATCCCTTAGGGTGCTTTACTAGGGGACGTGTTAGATTTTCTCTTAGGAAGATAAATAAAAAACATATACGGAGGCGGTTATGCAAGTTAGCGGCATCACTAGAGCATTGCTCGTAAGTGCATCATTCATTGCATTTACTTCACAGGTATATGCTCAAGCAACGGCGAAAGATTTTGTTGTTGTTAAACCAGATCAAATAGTTTGGGGTGATGCTCCAGCCGGAGTTAAAACAACAGTTCTATATGGTGATCCAAATAAGCCTGGAATGTATGTTGTCAGAAATATATTTCCAGAGGGAATCATGAGTACCCCTCATTTTCACTCTCAAGATCGTTTTGTAACGGTAATTAAGGGAACTTGGTATGCAGGTACTGATGCAAGTTGGGATCCTGCCACTACCGTTGGCTTACCTGCAGGTAGCATGATGTTTCATCCTGCGGGCGTAGTCCATTTTGATGGTGCTATGAAAGGCGCAACAGAAATACAAATTATTGGTATTGGACCTGTATCTACTACCAGTATTTATCCAAACGAAGGACGGTTTGGAGCTCCTCGAAAGCTCAATTAATTAAAGAACCCATGTGCTCCTAGTACAGAAATAAAAATCGTGATCAAGCTCAATGTCAAAATGATTGAATGTACTAGCTGAGTTTTTCGAAGATTAACAAAGTTGTCCCCATCTTTCACAATGCGGCCATGATCTTTAATGAAAAAAGGTTCAATTAAAAATAGCGCCAAAACAAACATAAGCCATATAAGAACCATGGCATGCATCCAAAAATAGCGAATTTCCCAAAATCGATTCCAAGTATTTAGCTGATGAATCATATAAAAGCCACTTAATCCAGCTATCAGCACTAAAGTCCTAGCAATATAAGCAAAGCGATTTTCAATGAGATTAAATAGGTAGAATTCATCACCCTTAAAAGATGAACGTCTTATGGTGGGAATCAGTACGATGGTGACAAATGCAACACCACCCATCCAAATCACAATACTCAGAATGTGTATCGCTCGTGCAATGCTAAGTTCATTCATTAAATTATTGATATGACATCATCATGATGATTTAACCCGCTTTACCGTCTGGTCTTGGGGAGGTAAGTAGTGGTAAGTATTTAATAAGATACAAGCTAAAAACACTCATCCAGCATAGTCCTGCAATAACTAAAAAAGGATAAAACCATGTATTCAGATTCGAATTACCTAATAGCCAGAAAAGGAGAGTGGCTTGTATACCCAAGTAGCAGGTAGTTTCAATTAGCCCCGCAACTAGTGCTCTTCCCGTATGACCTAGAGCGGTTCTCGTGATCATGGCAATAATTAATCCACCAGTTGCACCAATTCCAAAGACATGAAGTGCTGGGTATATCGTCATCAATCCTAAATTTGAGAGGCTTAGTAGAAAAAATCCAATTGATATCCATGTATAAGATAGGTGCATGATCCAGAGCAGTGGCTTACCTTTTGTTGCTAATGGCCGCCAACCCCACAATAAAAAAAGATGCAAACAGCCAATGACAAAACAAGTTACTGCATTTAGCAGTACAACTGGACTGAATATTTGTAGTAGAAATGTCAATGCACTGCAGAATATCGTTATCTTGGTAAGGGTTGGATGTCGATCTTGCTGAAGTCCTGGAGTAGCATTCGCTGTGAAGCTGGGGATAATTCGATTGCCGATCATAATTTCGATCATGATGATCAAATATAAGGCTCCAAATAAGACCTGATTAACATCTACTGTGAGATGTCCAAATAAAGTGAGATAAAAAAGAGCGTTAATGAATCCTAGGCTTGTCAAAATCAATGGAAGAAAGAGATTACGATACATTCGTGCTTTGATAATCAAGCGTCCAATCACAATGGCAATGATCGGTAAAAAACAAATATCAACCACTACTAATGGGGAGCTAGTAAAAGCGCCTATTCTGGCAATCAGCCATAAGGCAATTAACAGTAATAAGCTCCACCCTTTTGGTGTGTCCAGTCCAGTCCAGGCCCTTACTGCAGTCAAAGCAAAGCCAGTGATAACCGTGGCTGCAAAACCAAAAATCATTTCATGAGCATGCCAAAGCAAGCTGGGTATAGCGCTTAGATTTCTGATGCCCATGTTTTGTAATTCTAGAAGCCATTCAAATATGGCAAAAATTGCCCAAAGAGAAGCAAGCAAATAAAACGGCCGAAATCCCAATGCCAATACCGCTATTTTTTTGTCTCTCATGAATAACTTATGTACAAATCATTTAATGACTAGCTACTGCCGTTTTTGGCATTTGTGATATGAGATCTAAAGGGAAGATGGATAATTTTTTTGACTTCAATTTTTTATCAAGACCTTCGAGTAGCGCTGGATAAGTGAGGGTAGTGGGATTAAAGGCAAGGGAAATCGATCCTGTCTCCAGGGAAATACGGCTGGTATTGGGATCTACCCCATTAATGCTGCTCATCATTTTCTGAATTTCTTGCTTTGATACAGAATTGACTAATAAAGGGCCCTCAATACCGAAAAATGCAACTAAGTGCTTCTCATGAACTGCTTTTGCAACAATGGTATGGTCATATACGGCAGCCACCTTATCTTCAATGCAGTGGCCGCAAGCTATTACTGATGATGTACTCATAAGTAATAGGCTTGCGAATAGAGATGCCACTCTCATCTTAATGAGCGCCACTAGCCTTTACGGTGCCAGTAGCTTGTGCATCCGCCCAATGGAAGTACTTGAGGTATTGCTGTACTTCAGTGTTAGTCAGGTTTTGATTTGGCATAGGGATGTTGTTGTATTCCTTAAGCATTGTTTTAGCATCAGCATCGCTAGCCAACATCTTTTCTGGGTTCATAAGCCAGCTGGTAATCCAAGCGTCGTTACGACGTTTTGTGAGATTAGCTAAGTCAGGCCCCAATTTTTTACCTTGGCCAATGGAATGACATGCCAAACATTTGCTTTCAAAATCCTGTTTACCTTTTACTGCTAATGGATCAGTAGGGGTGGCGGTGGCTCCCATATTGTGATGCTCTAAATCTTCACTTGGTTTTTTAGTGGGTGCTTCTGTGCTAATTAAACCAATAGCACCAGATGAAGCATTGGCAAAATGGTGATCGACCATAATGTATTTACCAGCCTCCGGAATGATCATTTCAACGATGGCAGAATTTGAAGATCCAAGTAAGACAGTTTGCATTCCGCGGAACTGATTATCAGGGTTGCCCTCCATCCAAACCCGATCAAAAATAGTTCCCACTACGTGAAAACTTGAAGTCTTGCTAGGGCCTACGTTGAGTACAAAGAGACGTACTTTTTCTCCAGGCTTTGCGGCTAGAGGATTTTTAACCATGCCATTATGCTGACCGTTAAATACGGTGTAGTTTGGCATCGCCTTTTTTAGATTATCAGTGTCTAAAACATAAAGAGGTTGGCCATCAATTTTTTTACCGGAAGGATCTGGTTTTAAGTAGAACTCACTTTGAATGACGATATATTCTCGGTCTACTTTGGTAGGGTAACCTTCTTTAGGCTCAACAATTACAGCGCCGTACATTCCAGAAGCAATATGTTCCAGAATCATGGGCGTACCACAGTGGTACATAAAAACACCAGGGTAGTTGACTGTATAGTCGAATTCAATTGTTTGGCCAGGAGCCACAGAGCGATATTTATCTTGTGGTGAAACCATTGCAGAGTGAAAGTCCATGGAATGCATCATTGGTGCACTTGTTAATTGCACTCCAGGCATCACTTCATCACTTCTATTGGTCATGCTAAAGCGAATTTTGTCACCAACACGAGCGCGAATCGTTGGCCCTGGAACCGAGTCCCCAAATGTCCACGCCCCAAAGCGCACTCCTGGAGCAATTTCAATAATCTTGTGAGTAGTATCTAAGCGAACTGTTTTAATCGGAGAGGGGTCTAGCGGCTTTAGCTCACTGCTCATATTTAAGGAGACGCCCTCAGCAAAGGCCCCGGTATGCCGTTCAGAGCTTATTTTTGCTGGCGTAGGCTTAAGATCCATTTTGCTGGTGTCATAGGGATCGGATTTACCACATCCAAACAATAATGAAGATAGGAGACAACAGTAGGCTACGTTTCTTAGTTTCATATATACCTTATTTATTGTTTTTATAATCATCAAACATCTTGTGACTGACGATATATAAGAAAGCAGTTAATAGCTGTAGCCAAATTTCATATAGATTGCGATCGTTTGATCTAGATCAAGCTTTACGCTCTTTAAATTTTTTGTTGCTCTAAATACTTAGTCTGGTGTGGCAATTGGCCCTGAAAGTAGATAATTCATGAGCTCTTGCACAGACTTAATCTCAGAGCCAAAAGGGAGCTTTCCAGACCCCCTAAAGAACAGGCCTTTATCTAGATTGCCCTCGAGAGCAAATCCTAAGTGCTTATCAATACAAAATTGACCTACAGCAGCATTTCCATCACGCAGGCCGCACTCAATCAGGCAATCAAAGCTCATAGTGCAATGTGCTTTTTTATGAGCCACCGCCTTCAGTTTTGGTTCAGTTGCTAAATACTTAATTAGCCAAGGCGTTTTAATCGCTCTTGCAGGAAGTCCCGCTACGCTAATGAATTCCACAATATCTTCCGGCTTTGCTTCCGCCAATGTCTTTTTAAAGTTAGGATGTGCGGCGCTTTCATGGGTTACGGCAAAGGCAGTTCCTATCTGCACTCCTGAGGCACCATAGGCTTGTACCTGTTTAATATCTTCGCGACTAGTAATTCCTCCGGCTGCAATCAACGGAATAAGCCCCTCTAGTCCAGCACTTTTTAGGAACTCAATTGATTCAGTGATGGAATTAATGAAGTCATACTTTGGATTATTTAAATCATCAATCTTATTCGCACCTAAATGCCCTCCTGCTAAGCGAGGGTGTTCCAAAATAATGGCATTTGGTAGTCGACCTTTTCTTTCCCATTTTTTTACAATCAGCTGCAGGCCTCTTGCATCAGATAGGATGGGCATGAGATTAACCTTTGGGAAATCTTGGGCTAAGTCAGGAAGATCTAGGGGGAGACCGGCACCAACTACTACAGCATCGATACCAGACTCTAGGGCCTTAGTGATATAAGGTTGATATTCACTGACTGCCCGCATGACATTCACTGCCAACATGCCAAAACCATTTGCAAGTTGGCGCGCGGAGATAATTTCACGTTCCAGAGCTATAAGATTAGCCTGATTGATAGCAGCTTTAGTTTTATCAGATGGAGGTAGGCGATCTGTTTTAGCCATTAAATCGGGGTGTAGTCTACGTAAATCGATAGATGAGATTGTTCCGACACCTCCCAAGTTAGCAACCTTACCTGCTAATGCATGTGCTGAAATACCAACACCCATCCCACCTTGAATAATGGGAAGTAAATTGGTATTTCCAATCTGCATGATTCCGAGGCCACCTTCACTCAATCTCGCTAGCATTTCCGGTTGAATAGAATTCAAGTCTTTCGACCCACTCCATTCTGAAAATCGCTTAAAAAGAACTTCGATTTCATATACCTCCTAATGTGATTTGTTTAAGAGTCAAATAGCCTGCTATTCAAGATATATAAGAAAAGGATATTTTGTTGTACTTGCCATCCGAAACTGGAGGATTCTTTGATATGGATCAATAGGGGAAGCTCTTTCAGAAGGCAGATAGGTCTTATTTCCAGATACGTGCTCTAAAAATGCCTCTTTTGACTATTTGTACTAATATCTTATTTATCACTATTTATAGAACTTTAAAAATAATGGGGGCATAGTGAAACTTCAATTCTTTATCAGGGCATTAGGATTTTCTGTCTTGTTGAGCAGTTCCTTGCTTGCGCTGGCAGCTTATCCGGATAGACCTGTAACTATCATCATAGGATTCCCACCGGGTACAGGAACGGATACCGTGACAAGAATCATGGCTGATCGACTTTCTCAGAGAATGGGACAGCAATTTTTAGTGGAGAACAAAGTTGGCGTGGCGGGAAGTATTGGAGCAGGAATAGTTGCAAAAGCTAAGCCTGATGGATATACCTTATTAGTTAGTGCATCTGCGCCGATGTCGATTAACCCCCATATTTACAAAAATCTTACTTATAGCCCGTTGACGGATTTCACGCCAATTGGAATGTTAGTATGGTTACCCTATTTGATGGTGGTCAATCCCAATGATCCAGCTAATACTTTGCAACAATTTCTGGCAAATGCACAAAAGAGTCCAACTCCGATTAGCTATGGGTCCACTGGTAATGGGGCTACTAGCAACTTAGTGATGTCAGTATTAGCTAAGCGCGCCAATATCGAGATGACCCAAGTTCCCTATAAGGGTAGCAGTCAAGCACAAGCGGATGTGATTGGAGGGCAGTTACCAGTGACCTTTGATACGCTATCGTCTAGTATTGCCATGGTGAAGGCAGGGAAGTTAAAACCCTTGGCTGTCGCTACACTGAAAAGAACAGAACTAGCTCCAGAGATCCCAACAGTAGTTGAGCAAGGTTTTCCAGGATTTGAAATTGGCGCTTGGCTAGGACTTTTTGGGCCATTTGGCTTACCGCCGGCTATTCAGAAAACCTTATTAAACGAAATCAATCTCATACTGCAAGAGCCAGAAACGCGCGCAAAATTAGCGAAGGGTGGGGCTGAAGTTCGTGCCTCTACCTCCTCTGGAGAATTTGCGGTGTTCTTAAAAAATGATTATGACAATACTGGAAAATTGATTCGTGATTTCAATATTAAGCCAATGGAATAAAGCATTATGAATAAAGCCAATTATGCTATCAGTTCTGCCGAGCGTCAGGCTCGTATTGACTTAGCAGCTTGCTATAGGTTAGTCGCCCATTTTGGAATGAGCGATCTGATTTACAACCATATTACTGCTCGGGTCCCCGATAGCAAAGAAGAGCATATTTTGATCAACCCCTATGGTTTAATGTACAACGAAGTTACTGCTTCCAACCTCATCACAATTAATCTAGATGGCGACATTATCTATAACCCGAACCCAGATTTTGGAATTAATCAGGCCGGATATGTTATTCATAGTGCAGTACATCGGGCTAGGGAGAATGTCAGCTGTGTAATTCATACCCATACGCGTGCTGGCATGGCTGTTTCTGCGATGGAATGTGGTCTATTGCCAATTACTCAAACAGCTATGCGATTTCATGGCATTACTTATCACGATTATGAAAGTGTCGCAATTGACTTAGATGAGCAATCCCGCTTGGTTAGAGATTTAGGTGATCAAACTGCGATGATTTTAAGAAATCACGGCCTCCTTGCAGTAGGTCCAAGCGTAGCTCAAGCCTTTAATACTTTATATTGGTTGGAGATGGCATGCAAGGCTCAGGTCGATGCGCTCTCTACCGGTATGAAATTGACTATGCCATCAGATGAAGTTATTCAGAAGACGCATCACTTATACCAACCTCAGGTTAGAAGGCCGTTTGGAGAAATGGAGTGGCCTGCAATGCTTCGAATTGTGGAAAAACTAGATCCAACTTATAAAAATTAATATATCAAGTTGATATGGTTGATTAAAAAACAACTTCAGCCAAAGGTTTTTGATTGATAAAGTTTTGAATATTTTTTACAACTGAATCAATTCTTCTTTTATCCAACTGATCAGTCCAGCTCGCAGTATGTGGAGTCATGATGACATTATCTAACTCATGGAACGGGAATTCTGACGGATGCATTTCTAAATTATCAGTACTTGCATATTGATACCAAACATCAAGCAGTGCACCGCCAATCTGATGGTTTTTAAGAGCCTTATAAATCGCCGCTTCATTAATGATGGGTCCTCTAGCAACATTAATAATGACCCCAGATGGTTTCATTCTCTTGAGTGTAGATTCATTGATGAGATCTCTAGTGCTTTCGCTCAGTGGCGCAGTAATCAGAACGTAATCGCTCTCCATCAGCAATGCCTCTAGGTTTGAGCTGTCTTTCCACCATTTCAGTCTTGCATCTGCCTTCGGGTTTCGGCTAATCGCTATAAATTGCATGCCAAAAGGAGTGGCGAGCTCCGTAACTCTCTTGGCGATATGACCAAAGCCAATAAAGCCGATGGTTTTATTTTGAATCTCACTGTGCTTCAACCCTCGGACAATTGATCCGCCGTAAGTCCATCTTCCTTGGCGCAGCTCTCGATCCATGTGGCGCATATTAACGGCAAACTCTAAAATTCCCAACATGACGTATTCGGCAATAGGCTCAGAGTGCTGGTTTGTATTGCAAACAACGCAGCCATCTGGAAGCCATTCCTTTTTGAGCCACTCCATGCCAGAAAATGGTACTTGAATTAATTGGAGTTGCTTACCAGCTGTAATGAGATCCTCAACCAGTTTTGCGTCTTTTGAATAAACCAACTCAGCTGATACAACCAGAATATGGGCTTTGGAGACGAGCTCAAACAATTCAGACTTGGGTTGTTCGATAGTGCAGTGTTGAACTACCCAGGACTTTCCAAGTGCCTGGATCAGTGGAGCAAGAAATATTTTTCCATATTCTCCAACAATTAGAATATTTTTATCCATGATCTTCCGAGGTGATTAATGGCTTAAATATACATTAATAACAGCCTCCTAATTGTTAATTGGAGCCCTGTTATTTTGGGCTCTTAAGGGCAAATACTTAAATACCTATGCGTATATCTGAAGTAGAGTATTTGAATAGCAAAAAAAGGAGGCGGTAAATGACACACCATCAATTTAATAAAGTATTACTAAGCTGTTTAATGGGGCTAGGCTTTCTGGGAGTCTCTCATCTGGCATCAGCTCAGGTAGGTTTCCCGCCGCCACCTCCAAAGGTAAGCCCTGCTGCTGGAGTGATTGATATGCACGTTCATCCAGATCCTGATGTTTTTGGTAGATCACTGACTGATATTGAGCTGGCCATGATCGCTAGGCGCAAAGGGATGAGAGGAATTGTGATAAAGAACCATGTGGTTACTACTGCAGATAGAGCTGCTCTGGTAATGCAGCAAGTACCTGGGATTGAAGTTTGGGGTGGAATTGTTCTCAATAAATCTGTAGGAGGCGTAAATCCTTCAGCAGTCGAGTGGATGCATCGCATGTCTGGCGGACGCGGAAAAATGGTATGGCTGCCTACATTTGATTCTGATAAACACATTAAGACATTGGTTGATAAAAATAAAACCGGACTTGTTGTGGCGGCCAATGGCAATGTCACTCCAGAAATGGATGAAGTATTAAAAATTATTGCTAGAGAAAATTTAATCTTAGCGACTGGGCATATCTCTGCTGATGAGGTACTTACTGTCGTTAAGCGTGCTAAAGAGCTAGGCGTCAATAATATTTTAATTACTCATGGTTTAACCAATATCCCGGGCCTCACGATGGAGCAAGCTAAACAAGTGGCGGCAATGGGCGCCATGATTGAGATTTGCTATTTGCAATTTATGACGGGTCCTGATGCGCAGTACAAATGGATGACCCATTGGGAAAAAGTTGATGCCAATACGGTAGCAAAAGCAGTTAAAGAAATTGGAGCAGCCCACCTAGTTCTATCAACTGATTTAGGTCAGCAGGGCATGATGACACCACCAGATGGAGTAGAAAATGAGATTGCAGCAGTTAAGGCGGCAGGAGTCTCTCAGGCTGATATTGATACGATGATGAAAAAGAACCCTGCCAAGTTACTGGGTCTAAAGGACTGATTTCTCAAATCTTTTATGCTAGCTTAGCAAGCAAACCCTCATCAGCAATGGTGAGGGTTTTTATTTAGCCCTGCCGAATAGAGCGATGCCGAATTCACAGGCATATTTTTTATGCTCCTCAGAGCCTGCGAAGGAATCCCCTTCCATAAATGGGCTACGCATAATCGCTTGGAATCCTCTTAAGGCTAAACGACATTCATCTTCATTCATTAACTTAATAGTGCCGGTGACATTATTACGTTGCAGCTGAAGAAGTCTAGGAATTACTGAGTCCATTACTTGATTTAATTCTTCAGGCTTTTTAGCCATCTTAAACAATAGCCGAACTAAAGATTTATATTTTTGATGGGTATGCTTTTTTTTATTCAACCTCAAAAATAGAGAGTCAACAATAACTGTGATTACGGTCGTAATAGTCTCATTAGGAGTAAAGCTATCGATGAGTTCTTCTGCCTCTATTACAACTTTTCGTAAATGGCGATCAATAAAGATAAAAGCAAATAGTGAATTGAGGCTTCCAAAGTAGCGATAAAGAGTCCCAATTGAGTAGCCAGATTTTGTAGAAAGCTCTCTTGCGCTAGGAAAATTGCCATCATCAGATTGCATCAAATCATCAGCGGTTTGACTAATATCTAAAAAAGTCTTTTCTGCTCGTAACTGAAGTTGTTTTGTGGATTTGATTTGATCAATATCGTTCATATTCGACCATCATACCCAAAATACATAAAAGAAGATGAACATGAACTTTAGTGGTGTAGGCATAGCTTGTACACCTATATATCTATTGACTTCGAAGTCTATATAGCGGATAGATAAAACTGAACATTTAAGGGTAAAAAAATGAAAGATTAGTGATAAGTTCGACACTAGTCTAACTCTCTCTAGGATGAAAATCATGATAAAAAAACTCTACTTTATGGTTTCCTTATGTAGTTCTATGTTGTTGGTAGCCTGCGGTGGCGGCGGAGGTGGTGGAGGCGAAGCGGGTACGGTTACTACAAACGCTTCAGCAACTCCCGTCCTGGCAGCCTCGGTTAATTCATGCCTTAGCATTACTACTCCATCTACTAATATTGGTCAATGGTGGATGAGTGGGTCCTTTAATGTCACGAATACATGCTCTACATCGCAAAGCGCGAGTGGATTAAAAATACAAATTGTTAGTAGCGGCACATCCTTAGTTGCTTCTAAGTTTCAGCTAGATTCTGTAAATAATTTATATTTTCCGCCACCGGTTTATTGGGCTCAGACTACGGGTACCTTCACTACAAACAGTGTTGTGGGAAGTAAAGATACGGTTACCTTAACTTTAAATACTACTGGTGCTATTCAACCTAATGCTTCTGCAACTGTTGCTTATGGCTATAACCCAAATGGAGTGACCCCAGGAGCCATCACCTATTCGATTAGTGGTAGCAGTACTCCTGTGACATCAACGGGTGGTGCAATTGCATTTACTATTGATGCTACGGCTTTAAAGACAGTCTGCGCTAACGGAACTACCTGTAATATTCCCGTGGTTCTGAATGGCCCTAATAGTTATTCGTCGACAGTGGCTACCATTAATAATGCGAATGCTGGTACTGTAATCACGAATTCAAATTACACACGACTAAATACTGGCGCTTATACTCTAAGCGTTGCTAGTAGTGCTTTACCGGCTAATGTAAGCTTTAGTGCGCCAGCTATTAACGTTACTGATCAGAACACAGTTACAGAGGTTGCTCTATTTACTGTAAGCAATCCTCCAGTTACAACTAGTTCATATAGCGTTGGTGGAACACTGAGTGGATTGGGTGCTGGCCTCACAGTGGTTCTGGGGAACAATGGCAGCGATTCACTTAGCCTAAGCTCAAATGGAACTTTCAAGTTTAATACGCAAGTTGCTACCAATGGAAACTATGCAGTGACTGTAAATACCCAGCCTAATGGACAAACTTGCTCTATCTCTAATGGGGCGGGTAAGGTAAGCAACACTATTAATACCATTGCGGTTTCTTGCACAACTAATTCTCCTGTTTCAAGCAGTTCGATTAAATATCGTGGCGTTAATTTAGCAGGAGCAGATTTTGGTGAAAGTAATTTACCCGGTACGTATGGGGTTGACTACACTTATCCAACCAATGCTGAAGCTGTGTATTTTAAGAGCAAGGGAATGAACGTTATTCGTTTACCATTCCGATGGGAGCGTTTACAGCCTACCTTAAATGCAGCTCTAAACCCAACTGAACTTACTAGATTGCAAACCTTTGTAAATCAAGCGATAGCTGCTGGTCACACAGTCCTTCTTGATCCTCATAATTATGCGCGCTACCAAAACAATATTATTGGCGCAAGTTCTGTGACTAATGCCAACTTTGCTGATTTTTGGGGACGTCTAGCCACGGTCTATAAAAATAATCCAGCAGTGATATTTGGATTGATGAATGAGCCTAATAGCATGTCGACAGAAACTTGGGTCTCAGCAGCTAACGCAGCAATTGCAGCTATTCGAGCTACGGGCGCTAACAACGTTATTACTGTGCCTGGAAACGGTTGGACAGGAGCTCATAGTTGGACGCAAAACTGGTATGGCACTGCAAATGCTTCTGCTATGTTGGGGATTACTGATCCTGGTAATAACCTCATGTTTGAGGTGCATCAATATCTAGACTCAGATAGCTCTGGAAATTCAGATCAATGCGTCAGTGCAACTGTTGGCTCGGAGCGCTTAGTTAGCTTTACTAACTGGTTACGAACCAATGGTAAGAAGGGCTTTTTAGGAGAATTTGCAGGCGGCAATAATTCAACCTGCAATCAGGGAATTGCGAATATGTTGACTTATATTCAAAGCAATGCCGATGTGTGGTCTGGCTGGACTTGGTGGGCTGCAGGTCCTTGGTGGGGTGGATATCGTTATACGATTGAACCTAGTAATGGTGTAGATGATCCCAAGCTAACAAACATATTGCCTTATTTGAAGTAGCTTTAGGGTTGTTTAATTCCTTTTTTGATCGAGATAGAACTAATTCTTAGCTAAAGCATAACGCTTTAAGCTAAGATTAGTTTTATATATCGAATATGAATCTCTATGAACTCCATGACTAAATCGACTGGCAAATTTATTTGCATCCTTTTATTGTCTTTACCAATATTTGCTAAGGCAGAGTTAGGGGGCAATCTTACCGGCATTACGCAAGAGCAAAAAACTTTTGGATCTAGTCTTACTTCTTCACCACAATCAAATTACACGATTTACATACAAAGTATTAGCCCAGATTTAGTAATAAAAGAGTATGTATCTAGCAGCGGTAATATTTTTGGTGTTGCCTGGAAGGGGTCGACGCTACCTAATTTCCAAATACTCCTAGGTAACTATTATTCCAATTATTTGAGTGCTCAGCAGCAGAATCCACGCTCAGTTTTTTTGCAAGACAATAATTTGGTCATTGAGTCCAGCGGTGTAATGGGTGGATATATAGGGCGAGCATTCCTGCCCAAACAAGTACCCACAGGTTTAGCACCTACAGCTATTCAATAATGCATAAATTTTATAGAAAATCTTTTATGCGTATTTTTGTAACCACTTTCTTATTGCTTATTCTTAGTGCCTGTGGAGGTGGTGGTGGCGATTCATCCTCTAGCAGCAGCAGTCAAAACACTACTCTTCCGAGCATTAATTTAGCGGCAAATTCAGTGAGCATTAATGTCGGGGCAGGGTCAGCAGAAAATGCAAATACACCTTATGTTAGTGTCACCATTTGCAAGCCAAATACCACCACTTGCGTCACAGTGGATAACATACTGTTAGATACTGGCTCAACAGGATTGCGAGTCTTTGCGTCCGCCATCTCCTCTTTGCAGTTGAGTGCTGTAACCCAAAATTCCGCACCGATTATTGAGTGCGCCTCATTTATTAATGGATCCGCCTGGGGGCCAGTAAAGTTGGCTGACGTAAGAATGAGTTCAGAGCTTGCAAGCTCAATACCGATCCAAATTCTTGCAGACCCCAATTACAGCTCTATTCCTAGCACTTGTGGTGGATCTTGGGGCGCACAATTGTCGACAACTCTAAAAACGAATGGAATTTTAGGGGTTGGCTTGTTTGTAAACGATAGTCAAAATTATTTTAATTGTGTACCAACAACACTGAATAATTGCCGTATTAACCTAAATTCAAGCCTGCAAGTACAAAATCCAGTCTCAGCTTTCAAGGTCAATAATAATGGAATCATTGTTAAATTACCCAGTGTTGGAGTTTTAGGAGAGAGCTTAGTTACAGGCTCGCTAATATTTGGCATTGATACCCAATCAAATAATTCATCAGTAGGATCGAATGTGATTCCTACGGATAGTAATGGCTTTTTCACTACCTATTTCAATAACACTACGTTTACCTATAGTTTTATTGATAGCGGATCAAATGCACTTTTTTTCTCATCAGGAAGTTTGAGTTCTGTTTTAGTGCCCTGCTCCTCTATTGCAGTGATAGGTTTTTACTGTCCTAGTGCTACCCAATCCTATACAGCTTCTTTAACCTTAAAAAATAATATGCAAGCTATGGTTGGTTTTTCTGCAGCGAATGCCCAAACTTTAATAGATACTGGAAATAATGCTTTTTCCAATCTCACAGGGCAAATTGGCGGCAATTTATTCGACTGGGGGCTACCATTTTTCTATGGACGCAGCGTATATATTGGAATTACTGGCAGATCAAGTAGTGCAGGCACAGGACCTTATTACGCTTATACAAATTAAGCGTATGTCTCTGATCTTTTTAAGATCCTAGACTTTAACTTTAACCCCTTGTTTATTTAGATGTTTTAATTCGCACCATCAATAATCCACTGCATGAGATCTGTTGCATTAGTTGGCGATAATTTGCGGTGAGCCTTGATATTTTTAAATAGCTTACCCTGTCGTAATTTATCACCTTGAATACTGGCTGCATCTGCCTGCCCTTGATATTGATGATATTTAGCAGCTAGCTCTGGCCATGTAGGGGCATCATATTCTGTATCTGCATGACAACCCATACAACCATTACGAACTGCTAGCTGACGATTTGCATTAGCTATGTTTGCAGTGAGTCCTAATACAGCGAATGCTAAGGCATAAATTTTTTTCACAGATAAACCAATCACGAGAATGTATAAGTCAATCCCCATCGTATCTCTCTAGAAAATCCTAGTATTGATATAGATCATGTGAAGGCGGGTTAAATGAAAATACCAACCTAATGGTTGGTATTTGTCTGCTGAAGATGAATCTTGCTGATTTAAAGCTATTAGGCAGCTATTGCTTTTTCTACTTCCTTAACCGGTGAGCGGATCAGGTAATCGAACGCGGCCAGAGAGGCTTTAGCACCATCACCCATGGCGATAATAATTTGTTTGAAGGGCACGGTGGTGCAATCACCCGCAGCAAAAACACCTGCCATAGATGTCTCTCCTTTATGGTCAACAAGCACTTCGCCGTGTTTGGAAAGATCAATCACTCCTTTTATCCAATCCGTATTAGGAAGCAATCCAATTTGTACAAAGATGCCTTCAAGTTCCAGGGTATGCGTTGTGCTATTTGTACGATCTTCATAGCGTAGGCTATTCACTTTAGTACCATCGCCTAACACTTCCTTGGTAAGAGCGCTCGTGATAATGGTGATATTGGGGAGGCTCAGCAGTTTCTTTTGTAAGACTGCATCTGCCCGGAGTTTGCTATCAAATTCAATTAAGGTCACATGACTTACTAGGCCAGCCAAATCAATTGCCGCCTCAACACCAGAGTTGCCACCACCAATCACAGCAACGCGCTTACCCTTAAATAGGGGCCCATCGCAATGTGGGCAGTAGGCTACTCCTTTATTTCGATACTCCTGCTCCCCGGGAACATTCATTTCTCTCCAGCGCGCACCTGTGCTGAGAATAATGGCTTTACTTTTTAAAACGCCGCCATTGACCATCTCAACTTCAATTCCATCATCTACTTTACGTAGTGCATTGGCGCGCTGTAAGTTCATGATGTCTACGTCATAGCTTTTGACGTGTTGCTCCAGAGCTTGTACCAACTTAGGTCCCTCAGTTTCTTTAACCGAGATAAAGTTTTCGATGCCCAAGGTATCCATCAATTGACCGCCGAAGCGCTCAGCAATAATTCCAGTACGAATGCCTTTACGAGCGGCGTAGATTGCTGCGGCCGATCCCGCTGGCCCACCTCCAATAACTAAAACATCAAACGTTTCTTTGGCATTGAGCTTTGCCGCTTCCTCATCAGCATTGCCAGTGTCAAGTTTGGCAATAATTTCTTCTGCGCCCATACGACCTTGACCAAACACTTCACCATTCAGTATTACGGTTGGAACTGCCATGATTTGATGTTGATCGACCAAACCCTGGAAGAGGGCGCCATCGATCATTTCATGTTCAATATTTGGATTCAGTGCAGACATTAAATTTAAGGCCTGGACTACATCGGGACAGTTATGGCAAGACAAAGAAATAAATGTCTGAAAGCGAAACTTTCCATCGAGCTTTCGTATGCGCCCTATCAGTTCTTCTTCTACCTTTGGCGGGTAACCGCTAGCTTGCAAGATTGCCAAGATAAAAGAGGTCATCTCATGACCCATAGGAAGCCCGGAAAATGTAATGCGAGCTACTTCATCTACTTTGCCCACAGTGAAGCTGGGACTGTTTTTAGCATTGCCATCAGTTTTAACCGTAATTTTGTCTGATTGCTCTGCAACTTCATTTAAAAGTTCTAGCATTTCAGAGGCGGATGAACTGGAGTCTAAAGTTGCCGTCAAAATAATCGGACTAACGATTTTTTCAAAGTAAACCTTGAGTTGGGACTTAATGTTGTCATCTAACATGGTGTTTGCCTTGGTATATATATATTTGGTGAGTCTATTGGGCAGGATCTTATCCTCTCCAATAGACTCTCCGAAGAGAGTCTGATCGGTTAAGAAATAACTACCTTAGATCTTGCCTACGAGGTCAAGTGAAGGAGTTAAAGTTGCAGCGCCTTCTTTCCACTTAGCTGGACATACTTCACCTGGGTGAGCAGCTGTGTACTGGGCAGCCTTGAGTTTGCGTAATGTCTCTGAAACATCACGGGCGATTTCATTTGAGTGAATCTCGGCAGTTTTGATGATACCTTCTGGGTTGATGATAAAAGTACCGCGCAATGCCAGACCTGCTTCAGGAATGTGAACGCCAAATGCATTAGTCAATGTATGGGTGGGATCGCCAACCAATGGGAACTTTGCTTTTCCAACTGCTGGTGAAGTTTCATGCCAAACTTTATGTGAAAAATGAGTATCGGTTGTCACGATATACACTTCTGCACCAATCTTTTGGAATTCAGCATAGTTATTAGCCGCATCTTCAATTTCAGTTGGGCAATTAAAAGTAAATGCTGCAGGCATGAAAATCAGTACAGACCATTTACCTTTGAGGCTCTCGTCGGTAATAGTAACGAACTTGCCATTGTGGAAGGCCTCGGTTTTGAACGGCTGAACTGCGGTATTAATAATAGACATTGTGATCCTTTCAGGGGTTGAAAATTTTGAACAACTGGATGAATTCTGAGGGTATAGCAAGAATCAGTCAAATGAATTAAAATGATCTAATTAATCGATAAATTAGATAACTAAAAGAGACCTTTATGGCTGCATTACCCACTATTAAACAATTACGCTATCTCATCACTCTTAGCGAAACCTTGAGCTTTACTAAGGCTGCTGAATTATGTTTTGTTGGGCAATCTACCTTAAGTGCTGGTTTAAAGGAATTGGAAGATTCACTTGGGGTGCAGTTAGTTGAAAGGGATAAGCACTCGGTATCAATGACGCCTATTGGCAGGGGGGTTGTAGAGCGTGCAAAACGCTTGATTGTCCAAGCAGATGA
>Ga0208496_1000139_pt1 | contig 24656 bp, 21 predicted proteins | sample CryBogmetaGMA2M_FD_184552 | JGI IMG/M metagenome (GOLD analysis project Ga0208496, IMG submission 184552) | Freshwater microbial communities from Crystal Bog, Wisconsin, USA - MA2M (SPAdes) | ecosystem: Environmental > Aquatic > Freshwater > Lake | place: Crystal Bog, Wisconsin, USA | collected... | reverse complement strand
AATTGTGGCAAGCATCAAACGCGGTTTATACGCAGTCAACTTTGGTGGTGGCCAAGTCGATATCACTAGCGGTAAATTTGTCTTTTCAGCCTCTGAAGCGTATTGGGTAGAAAACGGCAAAATCCAATACCCAGTTAAAGGCGCAACCATCATTGGCAGCGGTCCAGAGTCCTTAAAACAGGTCTCCATGATCGGCAACGACCTCAAATTAGACAGCGGCGTTGGGGTTTGCGGCAAGGAAGGGCAAAGCGTTCCGGTCGGGGTTGGACAGCCAACTTTAAGGATTGACAGCCTGACTGTGGGTGGAACTGCCTGATACGGCTTAAAATAGTTGTATGAGCCAACAAAATACTAACCCCGCTAATTGGTACTCCGCCGTTGATAAAACTTCGGATACTGACGATCAACGCATTAACAATATCTCTGTTCTGCCTCCGCCAGAGCATTTGATTCGCTTTTTTCCAATCTCTGGAACTCCAACCGAAGCGCTGATTAGCAAAACTCGCAAAAAGATTCGCGACATCATTCATGGAAAAGATGATCGTTTACTCGTCATCATTGGGCCATGCTCCATTCATGATCCAAGAGCGGCACTGGAATATTGTCAGCGCCTATTAGCAGAGCGTGAGCGCTTTGCTGGTGAATTAGAAATTGTGATGCGGGTGTATTTTGAAAAGCCACGCACCACTGTTGGTTGGAAGGGTTTAATTAATGACCCTTACCTAGATGAAAGCTATCGCATTGAAGAGGGCTTGCGTCTAGCTCGCCAAGTACTGATGGAAATTAACCGCCTCGGCATGCCAGCCGGTAGCGAATTCTTAGATGTGATTTCTCCGCAATATATTGCTGATCTCATTTCTTGGGGTGCCATTGGTGCACGCACAACAGAAAGTCAAGTTCACCGTGAACTTGCTTCTGGCTTATCTGCGCCTATTGGTTTCAAAAATGGTACTGATGGCAATATCAAAATTGCTACCGATGCAATTCAAGCGGCAGCCCGTCCACATCATTTTTTATCTATTCATAAAAATGGTCAGGTGTCCGTAGTGGAAACTAAAGGCAATAAGGATTGTCACGTCATTTTGCGCGGCGGCAAAGAACCTAACTATGAAGCTCAGTATGTACAAGAAGCCTGTGCTGAGCTTGAGGCAGCAAAGCTCCCAGCGGGATTGATGGTTGATTTATCGCATGCAAATTCAAGCAAGAAACATGAGCGCCAAATTATTGTTGCCGATGACATTGCCAAGCAAATCGAGTCTGGTTCACGCCAGATCTTTGGCGTAATGGTGGAAAGTCATCTCAATGATGGTGCTCAAAAGTTCACGCCAGGAAAAGATGATCCCAGCAAGCTGGAATATGGCAAAAGCATTACCGATGCCTGTATCAGCTGGAATGACTCTGTTGGTGTTTTGGAACGCTTAGCAACTGCAGTAAAAAAGCGCAGAATTAAGAAGAAATAATTCCGTAGGTTATTTAAGAAATATTAAAAGAGGCTAATTATTTAGTCTCTTTTTTTTCGTGCTTCCAAAGCACGTCGGTTCCGCCGGCTGCCCGATTCAAAATACGCGAAAGAACAAACAATAAATCTGACAAGCGATTAACGTACTGACGAGGAGAATCATACAAAGGCTCTTCCCAGCCTAAGCGCACGATAGAACGTTCAGCTCTTCTGCAAACCGTGCGACAAACATGTGCCTGTGCAGCAGCACGCGTACCACCAGGCAAAATAAATTCCGTTAATGGCGGCAATTCTTGGTTGTATTTCTCAAGCCAAACATCTAACTGAGCAACATGTTCTGGGTTTAGCAATTTGTAGTTAGGAATGCAAAGTTCACCCCCTAAATCAAATAAATCATGTTGCACCTGCAAGAAAAGTGCTCTCAATTCAGCAGAAATGCTCGCGGGCATCTCCTCAGTCATCAAAACACCGATTTCTGAATTCAGCTCATCCACGTCTCCCATAGCGCAAATTCGTAAATGATCCTTCTCAACGCGACTTCCGTCACCTAAGCCAGTCATTCCAGCATCACCGGTTCTGGTGGCAATTTTTGATAGTCGATTTCCCATAGCCTTAATTATAGGTAAATGGCTAAAATGGTTCTTATGAATATGGTGACCCCGCCCCCCGATCTAGCCGCAATCACTGCGCTTCAGTCCAAACTCGTCTCGGCTCTGCGCCCTATCCTCCCAGAATATGCCCTGCTTTGGGAGCCTGAGGACACGATTCCCTATGAATGTGATGGGTTAGCAGCCTACAGACGGATGCCTTTGGCTGTTGCGCTCCCAGAAACGGAAGAACAAGTCGCCCAAATTCTGAAAATTTGCTTCGAGATGCAGATCCCAGTGGTTCCAAGGGGTTCTGGCACAGGCCTATCTGGTGGTGCAATGCCAATTTCGCAAGGTTTGGTGCTTTCACTGGCGAAGCTAAAGAAGATTCTGAGCATTGATCCATTTACGCGCACTGCAGTAGTTCAGCCTGGGGTGCGCAATCTAGCCATCTCAGAGGCAGTAGCTCATTTAGGTCTGTATTACGCCCCTGATCCATCATCCCAAATTGCTTGCTCTATTGGTGGCAACGTGAATGAAAATTCTGGCGGCGTTCACTGTCTTAAATATGGCCTCACACTTCATAACGTTCTTCGTGTGCGTGGCATTCTGATGAATGGTGAAATTGTGGAGTTTGGTAGCCTAGCACCAGACTCTCCAGGATTAGACTTGCTAGCGATCGTGATGGGAAGCGAAGGCATGCTTGCCGTTGTGACCGAAGTCACCGTGAAGTTAGTAGCCAAACCAAAATTAGCGCGCGTCATCATGGCTAGCTTTGACGATATTGAAAAAGGTGGCAATGCCGTTGCAGCCATCATTGCTGCTGGCATTATTCCTGCGGGCTTGGAAATGATGGACAAAGCCACCACACGAGCTGTGGAAGAATTTGTACATGCCGGTTACGACTTAGATGCTACAGCGATTTTGCTTTGTGAATCAGACGGAACTCCAGAAGAAGTTGCCGAAGAAATTGAGCGCATGACTAAAGTATTGGAAGAATCAGGCGCTAGCGGAATTCAAATTTCTAAAGATGAGAGCGAGCGCCTAAAATTTTGGAGCGGCCGCAAGAATGCATTCCCAGCAGCTGGTCGTCTGGCGCCTGATTACTACTGCATGGATGGCACAATTCCCCGTCGGCATATTGCTACTTTACTGAAGCGCATTGCAGGCATGGAAGAAAAATATGGCTTAGGTTGCTTGAATGTGTTTCATGCAGGTGATGGCAATATGCACCCCCTTATTTTATTTAATGGCGCCGATCAAGATGAATGGCACCGCGCAGAAGAATTCGGTACTGAGATTTTAGAAGCCTGCGTAGAGCTAGGTGGAACTATTACTGGAGAACACGGCGTTGGTATTGAAAAGATTAACTCCATGTGTGTCCAGTTTGGCGAAGGTGAACGGGAATCTTTCTGGGGCGTGAAAAGTGCGTTTGATCCCGAGAAACTCCTAAATCCCGATAAAGCAATTCCTACTCTAAATCGGTGCGCTGAATATGGTCGCATGCGCATTAGTGGTGGAAAACTTCCTCACCCAGAATTGGAGCGCTTCTAATGACCGCTTCCAATCAAACAGGTAATGCAATCATTGATGCTTTTCGTGAGCAGGTTCTGAATGCAGCCAAGAACGGTACCAAACTCTCTATTGAAGGGGGTGCCACTAAGTCTTGGTATGGCAACCCTAATAGTTTTACAAAACTGGATACGCGATCTTATTCGGGCATTTTGGAGTATCAGCCAGAAGAGTTAGTTATTACCGCCTGTGCAGGGACGCCCCTTAGAGAAATTGAAGCAGTCCTCAAAGAAAAAAATCAGATGCTCGCATTTGAACCCCCCCACTTTGGTGAGCAGGCTACCTTTGGCGGCGCAATCGCTGCAGGTCTAGCTGGGCCAGGCCGTATTAGTGTTGGTAACTTCCGAGATTTTGTTTTGGGTGCACGCATTTTAGATGGTAAAGGTCAAGATCTCGCATTTGGCGGAAAAGTCATGAAGAATGTCGCAGGCTATGATGTCTCGCGCCTATTACCAGGCTCCATGGGTACACTCTCCTTGTTGTTAGAAGCTTCAGTAAAAGTCCTGCCAAGGCCTGCAGCCACAGCAACACTTCGTTGCCAGATTTCGCAAGAAAATGCATTGCGTGTTTTAAATGAATGGGCAGGACAGCCTTTGCCACTATCAGCGAGTTGTTGGATTGGTAGTTCGACTGGAGATGGTGAACTCAGCATCCGTTTGGCAGGTGCTGCTGCCGCAGTTAAAGCTGCTCTTCCACTAATCAGTTCGTTGGTAATGGCAAGCGAAGTAGATCCCCACACTGCAGAAATATTTTGGAATGATTTACGGGAGCAACAACTTTCAGCATTTGGCAAGCTTTCGGGTGATCAAACCCTCTACCGCTTAGCCTTACCTGCAGCATGTGGAAAAATCACTATTCCAAATGCAGTAGATGAACTTATTCTGGAGTGGCATGGCCAGCAGCGCTGGATCAAAGCACCCGGGGACGAAGCTACATTTACAGCCATTAAAAATATTGCATCAAGTCACGGTGGGCATGCTACTCGCTTTAAGCAAGGCGCCAATCTTGATCCTGCTTTTCAACGCTTTACCTTGCTCACCGAACAAGCCCATTCCAAAGCCCTCGAAACAGTACAAGAACGCCTGAGATCTGCCTTTGATCCAGCGGGTGTATTTGCCACTAAACGTCTTCCGTAAGTATTTCTATGCAAACTCAACTCGCCCCTCAATTCGCCAACACACCCGAAGGTATAGAAGCAGCTCGCATATTAGGTAAATGTGTCCACTGTGGCTTTTGTACCGCTACCTGTCCAACCTATCAACTATTAGGTGACGAGTTAGATGGTCCCCGCGGCCGGATTTATCTCATCAAACAAATGGCGGAAGGTCAAGCTCCAACCGAAAAGACTCGCCTACACTTGGATCGCTGTCTTACTTGCCGCAATTGCGAGAGCACTTGTCCTAGTGGAGTGCAATACGGCAACTTGGTCGATATTGGCCGCAAGTGGGCCGAAGAAAATACTCCAAAGCGCCCATTTGGACAGCGACTTACTCGCTGGGCACTGAAAGAAGGACTTACCAAACCTGCTTTGTTTAATTCTGCAATGACATTGGGTCGCTTGATGCGCCCATTCATGCCAAGTAGCATCAAACGCAAGATTCCGGAGATTAAGAACAAAGGTCTAGCAAGATCAACTAATCCTTATGCAAGACCCCATTCAAAACACGATCGCAAAATGCTGATCTTGGAGGGATGTGTTCAGCCCGGAATGCTCCCAAATATTAATTCAGCTACTGCGCGGGTTTTAGATGCCCTCAAGATTCAATTGATTAGCGCAGCTAATGCGACTTGCTGTGGTGCTTTGCGTTATCACTTAAATGATCAAACTGGTGGCTTAGAAAACGCCAAACAAAATATTGATGCTTGGTGGCCTCTAGTTGAAGGTGGCGTTGAGGCAATTGTGATGACTGCTTCTGGGTGCGGTGTGATGGTCAAGGATTATGGCCATCTCTTCGCCAATGATGTGAGTTATGCAGTCAAAGCAAAGAGGATCTCTGACCTCACCAAAGACATTTCTGAAATTCTGCCAGCGCTTCAAAATGAATTAATTCAGCTGATAGGTACAGACCAAAAACCGGGAGTGGTCTACCACCCGCCCTGCACTTTGCAACATGGCCAACAAATTCGCGGAAAAGTAGAGGGTCTTCTAAGTAATATTGGGGTTGGTGTGCGCTTATGTTCTGACAGCCACCTCTGCTGTGGCTCGGCTGGTACCTACTCAGTAACTCAGCCAGAACTTTCTGAGGAATTACGTAAGAACAAGCTCATGCACTTAAATGCTGCCTGCGAAGAATCCGGTGCCGAAGCAATTGTGTCAGGCAATATTGGCTGCATTACCCATTTGCAACAAGAAGATACACCAGTACTCCATTGGATTGAAATTGTTGATCAATTAATTAGCAAACAATCCGTTAAGGCCAAATGAATTCAATCGTTGTTAAGCTCATGGAAGTGAGGGGGCGTATTGAGCTTGCAGCTCTGGCTGCAAAGCGCGAACCTGAAGATATTGAATTGTTAGCAGTGAGCAAGACTTTCCCAGCTGCAGCAGTGGAAGAAGCAATGCATGCAGGACAAACTGCTTTTGGCGAGAACTATGTACAGGAGGGTGTTGAAAAGATTCAGCAACTTGCCAAACTCCGCCCCTGGCTGGTTTGGCACTTCATTGGCCCACTTCAAAGCAATAAAACCAAAGAAGTCGCTGAGCATTTTGACTGGGTGCACAGCGTTGACCGACTCAAGATTGCAGAGCGCCTATCTTCTCAGCGAGGAGAATTCCCCGACCTAGCTGAGTTACAGATCTGTGTTCAGGTAAATGTCAGTGAAGAAGACACTAAAAGCGGCATTCCCCTTGCCGATGCTGAAGCCCTATGTGACGCCATTGCCAGGTTACCGCATCTAGTCCTACGGGGTCTCATGGCAATTCCAGCCCCAAGCGCAGATTCAGCTGATCAGCGCCAAGCTTTTGCTAGGGTCCGTGAGTGCTTTAAACATATCCAGTCCACTCGCTTCAGCGATCGTGGGTATCAATTCTTCGATACCCTATCCATGGGGATGTCTGATGATTTAGAGGCTGCGATTACTGAGGGTAGCACTATGATTCGCGTTGGAACGGCCATTTTTGGGAAGCGCGATAAGATTACTGTATGAGCACACAAACCAAAGCAAATACGCACATCACCTTTATCGGGGGCGGCAATATGGGTCGCGCCTTAATCAGCGGTTTACTCACTAATGGATTTACAGCCAATCAGATCTCCGTGGTTGAGGCTAATGCAGTCACCGCTATACAACTATATGAAGATTTTGGAGTTCAAGGGATTGGTGCCTTAGAGCAAATTGCTTTTGACTTTTCTAAAAATAATGTCGTGGTGATGGCAATTAAGCCCCAAGATTTTAATGTGGCTGCCAAAGGTCTAGCTTCTAAGCTTAAGCATGCAAGTGCCCCAGGCCCACTCATTCTGAGTATTGCTGCGGGCATTCGCCTAAAGGATATGAGCCGTTGGCTAGATCACGCACGCTGCGTGCGTGCTATGCCAAATACCCCTGCATTAATCGGTAAAGGTATTACCGGTTTGTTTGCTGATGCCGCCGTAAATGCTGATGATCGTCGGCTTGCCGAAACGATTTGTAGTGCAGTAGGCCAAAGCATTTGGGTGTCTGATGAAAAACTCATGGATGCAGTGACCGCTGTATCTGGTAGTGGTCCAGCTTATGTCTTTGCCTTCTTGGAGGCAATGCAATCTGCTGGAGAGAAACTTGGTCTAGACGCTGATAATGCTCGCAAGCTTGCCTATGCGACATTAGAAGGCGCAACCCAGCTTGCACATAACTCCGATGAACATGCTGGCGTCCTACGCGAGCGAGTGACCTCTAAAGGGGGGACCACTGCAGCAGCACTAGATGTGATGAAGCAACATGGCTGGAATGAGATTCTAGAAAAAGCAATTGAAGCAGCTAGTCAGCGTGGCAAGGCCATGGGCGATGAGCTAGGTAAGAGCTAAGCCGAGCACAATCCCCAGAAACAAAAATCCGCCCAGCCAGTTGTTGTGACGAAAGGCTCGAAAGCACTCCTCCCTCTTGCGACTAGAGATAAGCTTCATGTGATAGATAGCGCAAGCTAAAGCTACAAACCAGCCAATTAAATAATAATTACTCAAGTCAGCTAGTTGAGCGACCCAAAGTTGGCTAATGAATAAGATGGCATAACTGATAGCTATCGCCGTAACATCATATTTCCCAAAAGTAATAGCTGAAGTGCGCAAGCCTAGGCGTTGATCATCCTCTCGATCAACCATAGCATAGGCGGTGTCATAAGCAATAACCCAAAAAATATTTCCCACAAATAAGATCCATGCTTCAAGTGGAATGGAATCCAAGATAGCGGCATAGGCCATTGGAATTCCGAAGCCAAAGGCAATACCCAAAACAGCCTGTGGCATTACGAAGAAGCGTTTTGTAAATGGGTAGATGAATGCCACCAATAGAGCTAATACTGAGAGTTTCTTGGTGAATACATTCAAAGGTTGGATCAATAAGAAAGCAAGTAAAGCCAGTACTGCGGCAACCAATACAGCCTCTTTGCCAGAAATTTTTCCACTGGTTACTGGGCGCCCTTGCGTCCTCAAAACATGGCGGTCAAAATCACGATCGGCATAGTCATTGATGGCACAACCTGCACTGCGCATCAAGATGGTACCCGCCACAAAAATGAATCCTATTTTGAGATCGGGAAAGCCGCTGCTAGCTAGCCATAACGCCCACAAGGTTGGCCATAAAAGCAAGAGTGTCCCAATCGGCTTATCCAAGCGAATGAGATAACCATAATTCATTAAGCGATCAAGCAAACGCTGGCGCATCAAATCAAGGTTACTCCTGGTAGTTCACAACTGCGTATGATTTCTGCGAGCTCATGCATTACGACAGTCCGTGGGTAACTCTTGCGCCAGACCAAACAAACTCGTCTTGTCGGAACTGGGTTATCAAGTGGAATATATCGAATCAAACCATTTTGCAAAGTAGGCTCTACCACTGAGGTTCGAGGCAATACAGAAATTCCAATCCCGCCTGCCACCATTTGCCGAATGGTCTCTAATGAAGATCCTTCGAAGCTGCGCTGTTCACCCAGTGTTGCCCCAGAACCAAAGCGATTTAATTCTGGGCAAACTCCAAGTACGTGATCTCTAAAGCAGTGCCCAGCGCCAAGTAATAACGTGTTCTGCTCTTTTAGCTCTTGATGGCCTATCGACTGACGATCTTCCCAAGGATGCCCTTTAGGTACGGCTACTAAAAAAGGCTCTTCATATAAATCGATGACGTCTAAACCCGCACTAGCAAAAGGATCCGCCAACACTACACAATCCAGAGTACCCTGACGCAACATTTCCAGTAAGCGAACGGTAAAGTTTTCTTCCAAGAATAAAGGCGCATTAGGCAATCGTTCTCTGGCAACTCTCACCAAGCTTGGTAAAAGATAGGGTGCGATGGTATAAATTGCTCCTAATCTTAAGGGGCCAGATAGTGGGTCTTGTCCATGCTTCGCAAGATGCTTTAAAGAGTTGGCTTCCTCTAAAACACGTTGTGCTTGTTCAACAATGAGTGCACCCAAAGCCGTCATTGCCACTTCAGAGTTTGTCCTCTCAAATATCTGCGTTGACAATTCTTCTTCGAGTTTTTTGATTGCTACAGATAAAGTGGGCTGCGATACAAAACAAGCCTCAGCAGCACGCCCAAAGTGGCGCTCTCGGGCTACAGCAACGATATAACGGAGTTCTGTCAGTGTCATGGGGTAATTATCATGCCTTTAGAAAATCTGCGCGCGATCCAAGCCAACGCTCTAAATGCCGTTCTACTAGATCAGCATGCTCAGCTAGTAAACGTTCTGCCGCCTGCTGGGCAAGCTCAATTAACCAGGCATCACGCTGCAAATCAACAAAGCGCAGCATCGCATCGCCAGATTGTTTGGCCCCAAGCAACTCTCCAGGACCTCGCAAAGAAAGATCTCTTTCTGCAATCACAAAACCATCAGAAATCTCACGCAATGTCTGCAAGCGCTCTTTGGCAGCCATTGATAGCGGTTCCGCATACATCAAGATGCAAACAGAGTCAGCAGAGCCGCGGCCAACACGCCCCCGTAACTGATGAATTTGGGCATAGCCAAAGCGCTCAGCATGCTCAATCACCATCAATGCGGCATTCGGTACATCTACCCCTACTTCAATTACGGTAGTAGCTACTAATAACTGAATTTCGTTAGCCTTAAAAGCAGCCATGACTGCTGCCTTTTCTTCCGCCTTTAAGCGACCATGTACTAATCCAACTTTAAATTCTGGTAATGCCTGAGTAAGCTGCTCAAAACTCTCTACAGCTGTTTGTAATTGCAGCGCCTCTGACTCTTCAATTAATGGGCATACCCAATATGCCTGCAGGCCTTTTGCTAGCCAACTTTGCAAACCAGAAATGACCTCATCACGGCGACTGGCTTTAACTACCTTTGTGGTGATCGGTTTTCTGCCAGGCGGTAATTCATCAATCACAGATACATCAAGATCTGCGTAATAAGTCATTGCTAACGTTCGTGGAATCGGCGTGGCTGACATCATTAATTGATGGCAATAAAACAATTCCGATCCTAGGCGCTGCTGAATTTCTAGGCGCTGTCTGACCCCAAAGCGATGTTGTTCATCAATCACCGCAAGACCTAACTTTGAAAAATGCACATTTTCTTGAATCAATGCATGGGTGCCAATAATTAATTGAGCTTGACCACTCTCTATCATTTCTTGCGCAAGTCTTTTTTCTTTCGCTTTCAAGCTCCCCGATAGCCAAGCAATCCGAACCCCCAATGGCTCAAACCACTCCTTCATTTTTAAATAGTGCTGCTCAGCCAAGATCTCAGTAGGAGCCATCACAGCAGCCTGATATCCGTGATCAAGCACACGGGCTGCAGCTAATGCAGCAACTACCGTCTTACCGCTGCCTACATCGCCTTGCAAGAGACGGTTCATTGGAAAAGATCTCGATAAATCGAACCCGATTTCTGACCAGACGTGATCTTGTGCACCAGTCAATTGAAATGGAAGCGCTTTAAGTAAGCCTGTCTCAAGCCTTGCCTCTTTTGTAGTTGGCTTTGCAAAGCTCGGGGCATGTCGCTCCTGTCGGATGGCATGCGCTCGCTTTAACGAAATTTGTTGAGCGAGTAGCTCTTCGAACTGAACACGGCGCCACGCAGGATGAGTACGTTCTAATAAAGCCTGGGTATCGGCATCCGCCGGCGGTTGATGCAGGTAAGTAATCGCAGATTGCAAACTTGGCCAATCATTGCTAGGCAACAATTGGGTCATGAGCTTTTTGGGTAAGAATTCAGCCAAACTATCTTGCAAACTAGGGTCCCGTAAGGCTTGGGTAACCGCTTTACGAATTGCTGCTTGTGAAACCCCTGCACTAGCTGGATAGACTGGGGTTAGGCTCGTCGGTAACGGAGCATCGACTGCGACTGCGCGAACGGTGGGATGCACCATCTCGGGCCCCTGAAATCCCTCCCGCACCTCTCCGCGTACTCGAATTTGCGATCCAACTGACATTTGCTTTTGCTGACTAGGGTAGAAATTCAAGAAACGCAGTTGAAGGGTGGCGGTATCGTCCTCAATGGTGATGAGCATTTGCCTTCTAGGTCTAAATAGCACCTGATTCCGGATCACGACGCCCTGAGTTTGAGTAGGGCTAAACCTGCCTTGATGCAACGCCTCTTCGATTGTGAATAACTCAGTCTCATCCTCATAACGAGAAGGAAGATGCAAAGCAAGGGCCATTGGGCTGTCTAAACCCATTTTTTTGAGTGTTGTTGGCGCTTGTTTAGTAGTCATCGTTAAAATCCAATACCTGATGGTAATGCTATGCAACTTTCCGACTTCAATTACGAACTCCCACCCAATCTAATCGCCCAGCACCCCTTGGCGAATAGAACCGATAGCCGCCTCTTAGAGCTGATGGTTACTGGTGATCATCGCGCCCAATTCGTTGATCGCCAGTTTAAAGACATTCTTAAGCTGATTAAGCCTGGGGATTTATTGGTCTTCAATGACACTAAGGTTATTCCAGCACGCTTACATGGCAAAAAGGACACTGGCGGCCTGATTGAGATGCTTATCGAACGCATTAGCGGCGAATGCCAAGCTTGGGTTCAAATCAGAGCATCTAAAGTTCCTAAGATGGGTTCGATTGTTCAAATTTATAACCATGCGGGAGAAACTTTTCCAGTCGAGATAATGGCTTATGACGGACGTTTTTATGAAGTGCATTTTCCGGAAAATGTTTTTGCATTGCTAGAACGTTTTGGTGAACTTCCACTTCCACCCTATATTGAACATCAGCCAGATAGCGAAGATGCGCAACGCTATCAAACTGTAGTTGCAAAAAATCCTGGTGCAGTTGCCGCACCTACTGCAGGTCTTCACTTTGATGAAGAAATCTTAAAAAAGATACATGCTTTAGGAGTACAACAGGCAACTGTCACACTCCATGTTGGTGCGGGTACTTTTACACCCGTACGCGAAGAAGATCTTTCAAAGCATAAAATGCACCACGAGTGGTTTTCCATTCCAGAAACAACTTTGCATGCAGTTGAAGATACTCGCCGCAATGGAGGCAGAGTCATTGCCGTAGGTACTACCAGCCTAAGGGCCTTAGAGAGCCACGCGATAAGCCAGACAAGCAGTGGGGAAACAAACCTTTTTATTACCCCTGGTTTCCAATTTAAAGCCGTTGATTGTTTGCTGACAAACTTTCATCTGCCAAAATCTACTTTATTAATGTTGGTCAGTGCCTTTGCTGGAATGGACAATATTCGGGCCGCTTACCAACATGCGATTAATCAGGAATATCGTTTCTTTAGTTATGGAGATGCGATGTTTCTTTGCCGACTTGAGAACAAAAAACAATGACCAAACCAGTTCACTTTAATATTTTGGCACGTGACTCCCAGAGTCCTGCACGCCTTGGTCAGCTTGATCTTCCTCATGGCTGCGTACAAACGCCGATCTTTATGCCCGTCGGAACCTATGGGACTGTCAAGGCAATGACGCCTCGCGACCTCAATGAAGCAAAAGCCCAAATTATTCTGGGCAACACATTCCACCTCTGGCTAAGACCAGGATTAGAGGTGATTAAAAAACATGGTGGCCTACATCGCTTCATGGCTTGGGATAAACCTATCCTTACTGACTCTGGTGGTTTCCAGGTTTTTAGCCTAGGTGCCCTGCGTAAAATTTCTGAAGAGGGGGTGACGTTTGCATCACCCATTAATGGCGACAAACTATTTATGTCACCTGAAGTGTCAATGGAAATTCAGGCGGTTTTAAATAGCGATATCGCCATGCAATTTGACGAATGCACTCCTTATGAAATAAAAGGTCAGGCGAGCTCTGAAAAAACAGTGCGCGCATCGCTCGAAATGTCCCTACGCTGGGGTGATCGATCGATCAAACGCTTCAGGGAGCTGAATACTGGCAACGGTTTATTTGGAATTGTTCAGGGCGGCATGTTTGAGAATTTACGTGAACTGTCATTGGAGGGGGTCAGCCAGCAAGGTTTTGATGGAATTGCGATTGGCGGCCTCTCTGTCGGCGAGCCTAAGCCTGAGTTTGAGCGTATTTTGAATTTCACAGCCCCCAAGCTGCCAGAGCATATGCCTCATTACTTAATGGGTGTAGGCACGCCAGAAGATCTTATTTTGGGTGTCAGTTTAGGCATTGACATGTTTGATTGCGTGATGCCCACCCGCAATGCTCGCAACGGCTGGTTATTTACCCGTTTTGGCGATCTGAAATTACGTAATTCAGGCTATAAAGACGATGATCGACCACTAGACCCAACTTGCACCTGCTACACCTGCCAAAACTTCACCAGGTCCTATTTAAACCACCTACAAAAGGCCAATGAGATTCTGGGCTCTCAGCTAAACACGATCCATAACCTCACCTACTACCTCCAATTGATGGCCGAGGTGAGAGAGGCACTCAGCAAAGACCGTTTTAGCGCTTACCGTGAAGAATTTCATCGGAACCGTCAACGCGGCGTAGAGCCCGGGCAGGATTAATAGCCCTACAGAGGCCTAGACCCTTCCAAATCAGCTCCAAAGCCCCACACAGTTTAGAATTGCGGGTTTAGGGCTTTACTTCAAAGCCTAAAAGTGAAGCAGTTTCCAAATAGTCTTTAACGGAGGTTTTGTATGTGGATTAGTAATGCTTTTGCCCAGGCTCCAGCTGCGGGCGCAGATTCTGGTGGCTTGATGAGCTTCCTTCCTTTAATTTTGATGTTCGCAGTGTTGTACTTCATCATGATTCGGCCACAAATGAAGCGCCAAAAAGAAACTAAAGCCATGCTTGAATCATTGGGAGTTGGCGATGATGTAGTTACTGTAGGCGGCATCATGGGCAAAGTGACTGCGCTGAAAGATCAAGTGGTTACTGTTGAAATTTCTGCAGGTACTGAAGTGCAAATGCAAAAAAGTGCAATCACTACTGTGTTGCCAAAAGGCACTCTGAAATCTACTTAATCAGATTGTTTAAAAGTATCTCAATATGAATCGCTACCCTCTCTGGAAATATCTAGTTATCGCCGTTGCACTGCTGATCGGTGGACTATATTCATTACCCAATTTCTTTGGTGAGGCTCCAGCGGTTCAAGTTTCATCCGCCAAACCAACCATTAAGGTTGATTTGGCGACACAGTCTCGTGTTGAAAAAATTCTGACCGAAGCCCAGATTGATAACACTGGAGTGTTTTTTGAGAATGCCGCAAATGTTGGTTCTATCAAGATTCGTTTTAACAATACCGATATTCAACTCCGTGCTCGTGATCTGCTGCAGCAGAAATTAAATGTAGATCAAAATGATCCTAACTTCACAGTTGCCTTAAATCTTCTGTCCAATACTCCGGACTGGCTACATGCAATTAATGCGCTGCCAATGCCTTTAGGCCTTGATTTGCGTGGGGGCGTTTACTTCCTCTTGCAAGTAGATATGAAGGGCGCAGTTCAAAAGAAGGTTACTTCCTTAGCAACTGATATTCGTTCACAACTACGTGAGAAAAATATTCGCCATCAAGGCATTGACCGAAATACAGATAGCATCACTATTAATTTTGGCAGTACTGATGAAGCGGAGACCGCGCGTACGCTACTGATGACTAGCCAACCCAATCTCCTTTGGCAAGTCAAGCCTACGGGACTTTCACCAAAATTACTTGGTGAATTCAAACCCACTGCGTTAAAAGAAATTCAAGATAACGCCGTTAAACAAAACATCATCACCTTAAATAAGCGTGTGAATGAGTTGGCTGTTAAAGAACCCGTCATTCAACAGCAAGGTGCTGAACGGATCGTTGTGCAATTACCTGGTGTACAAGATACTGCACGTGCTAAAGATATTATTGGTCGTACAGCAACCCTGGAATCTCGCTTGGCTGACCCCTTGGTATCCACGATTGCCATTGGCGAAACACCTCCTCCAGGCATGGATACCTTTCGCTTTGGCGAAAATCGTTTAGGCGTCTTTAAAAAGGCTGTTATTTTCAGTGGGGACAGCATTACCGATGCCACCGCAGGCTTTGATCAAAACCAGCGTCCTGCTGTAAATATTGCATTGGATGCAAGCAGTGGACGCGTAATGCAACAAGTCACCCGCGAAAATATTGGCAAGCCAATGGGCATGATTCTCTTTGAAAAAGGGAAAGGTGAAGTACTGACCATTGCTACGATTCAAGGCGAATTTGGCTCAAAGTTCCAAATCACTGGGCAGCCCACCACAGCCAGCGCCAATGACCTTGCCCTACTGCTGCGCGCTGGCTCATTAGCGGCACCAATGGAAATTATTGAAGAACGCACCATTGGACCGAGCTTAGGCGCAGAAAATATTGAAAAAGGATTCAAATCCCTATTAATTGGCTTTACTGCAATTGCTATTTTCATGATGGCTTATTACTTGCTGTTCGGAACCTTCTCCGTAATTGCCTTGGCAGTGAATTTACTCTTGTTGATCTCAGTCCTATCGATGCTACAAGCAACACTTACTTTGCCAGGTATCGCGGCGATGGCCTTGGCACTGGGTATGGCGATTGACTCGAACGTCTTGATTAATGAACGTATTCGTGAAGAGCTCCGCAATGGTGCTGCACCTCAAACCGCAATTGCGGTTGGTTTCGATAAAGCTTGGGCAACCATCTTGGATTCCAACGTCACCACCTTAATTGCTGGTCTTGCCTTATTGGCTTTTGGCTCGGGGCCCATCAAAGGCTTTGCAGTGGTTCACTGCTTAGGCATTCTGACTTCAATGTTCTCGGCTGTCTTCTTCTCGCGCGGTCTTGTCAACCTCTGGTACGGTAGACATAAGAAGGTCCAAAAACTCGCTATCGGCCAAGTTTGGCGCCCACAGGAGAAGTAAGTCATGGAATTTTTTCGCATCAAAAAAGATATACCCTTCATGCGCCATGCCTTGGTGCTGAACGCGATTTCCTTAATTACATTCTTAGCAGCGGTATTTTTCCTTTGGCATAACGGTTTACACCTTTCAATTGAATTTACTGGCGGCACCGTGATGGAGGTGAGTTATCCGCAAACAGCGCCGCTGGAATCAATTCGCGCTAAGGTTGAAAAACTCGGCTACGCAGATACCCAAATTCAAAATTTTGGTAGCTCACGAGACATCATGATTCGCCTGCCGCTCCAAAAAGGTTCTGATGGTAAATTCATTTCTTCTGCAGATCAAAGTGCTGCGGTGATGCAAGCGCTCGAGCCCAGCATTTCCGGAGTCAAACTTCAACGGGTTGAATTTGTGGGGCCTCAAGTTGGCCAAGAGCTGGCCATGGATGGTTTAAAAGCCTTGATCTTTGTGATCATTGGCATCGTTGTATATCTTTCTTTCCGCTTTGAGTGGAAATTTGCTGTCGCCGGCATCATTGCGAATTTGCATGATGTGGTGATCATCCTGGGCTTTTTTGCCTTCTTCCAATGGGAATTCTCCCTCTCTGTCTTAGCAGCAGTACTGGCAGTTCTGGGTTACTCAGTCAACGAGTCCGTAGTGATCTTTGACCGGATTCGCGAGAATTTCCGCAAGTATCGCAAGATGAATACCCGTGAAGTGATTGATAACGCCATTACAAGCACTATCAGCCGTACGGTAATTACCCACGGCAGTACTGAGATGATGGTTCTAGCAATGTTGGTATTTGGGGGTCCGACTCTTTTCTACTTTGCCCTGGCCTTAACCATTGGTATTTTGTTCGGCATTTACTCTTCCGTCTTCGTGGCAGCAGCCTTGGCAATGTGGCTGGGTGTAACGCGTGAAGATTTGGTTAAGGGTGAAAAGAAGCCGGATGAGAATACCCGCAGCGATGATCCCAACTTTGGGGCGCAGGTTTAAGCTTTAACCTAAGTTAGGTTAAAGCTTAGCTTTGCTCATCAAGGGCAACTAAGATTTTCTGAGTTGCGCCTTGATGCTCGATTGAATAGCGCTTAGCAGCATCACCCATCTTTACAAGTTCAGCTGTATTTGAGAGCAATACTTTTAAAGACTCCATCAAAGCTAGAGGCTCTCCTAGTAATAAATTACCCTGAATGCGTTTTGCAGCTCCTGCTTGGATTGCGTCTAAGGAAGCCTGCTGAAAGTTATAGGTGTGCTCACCAAGTAAGACAGGGCAGCCAGCAGCGCATGCTTCAATCAAATTCTGCCCCCCAAATGGCAAGAGGCTTCCGCCCATGACTACTAAGTTAGATGCGCTGTAATACATCAGCATTTCGCCCATGGAATCACCCAAAACAATTTCTAAACCGAGACAATCCTTTGGAATTCCAGACCACTCTGTACGACGGCGATAGGTCAATCCAGAAGCATTAATCTGCTCAGCAACCTCTAAAAAACGTTCGGGATGACGGGGCACCAGACAAAGCAATGGGGCAATCACAAAAGCATTACTCAGAAGTAATTCTTTCCAAGCCTTGAGGATAATTTCCTCTTCGCCATCTCGAGTACTTGCTGCACAAACCATCAGTCGACCGGTGCTATGCAAATCTTGTTGCCAAATTTTTCCTTGCTCAACCAGTGTCACATCAAGAGGGACATCAAACTTGAGATTCCCAACAATGCTGATATTCCGCACGCCCAGACTCCGGTAACGCTCAGCATCAAACTCTGTCTGCGCCAAAATACCCGCGAAAGCTTGGAATAAAGACCGTCCGGCTTTACCAAAACGATTAACGCGGCGCGCGCTTCTTTCTGAAAGGCGGGCGTTGACCAGAAATAAAGGTAACCCGATTTCTGCACAACGAAAGACTATTGTTGGCCAAGCCTCCGTTTCCATGAAGAGCCCAAGCTTGGGTTTGAAGGTTTTCAGAAAATGTTCTACAGACCAGCATAAGTCATATGGCAGATACACTTGTCGAATTTGACCGTTGGCAATTTCTTTGGCAAACAACTGCTTACCCGTACGGCGACCATTCAAGGTCATATGCGTCAGCAAAACAAATTCGCCCTTTGCTAGATAGGCTTGAATTAAAGGTTGTGCGGCACGCGTCTCACCGACTGACACTGCATGAATCCAAATCGATCTCTGCTGAATCGGTTTGTCGTAGCCAAATCCAAGACGCTCAGGGATGTGATGGAGATAAGCGAGAGAATGACGCGCGCGCCAAGCTAAACGAATAAAAGCGAATGGCAATAAGAGATGCCATAGCAATTGGTAAACAGCAAACCAGATGCGGGGACGTACCCCGTATTCTGCATTGGTCGGCACACTCACTTTTTGAGACGTTCGGTCAATTCGACCGCCTTACCTAAATACGAAGATGGTGTCATTTCTAGCAAGCGAGCTTTTGCGTCTTCCGGTATTTTCAAACCACGAATGAAGCTCTGTAGATCCGCTTGATTAATTCCTTTACCGCGAGTGAGCTCTTTTAATTGCTCATAGGGATTTTCAATGCCATAACGACGCATAACGGTTTGCACTGGTTCAGCCAATACCTCCCAACAAGCATCCAAATCAGCAGCAATGGCTGCATGATTCACCTCTAACTTACCAAGACCACGCAGCGCACTGTCGTAGGCCAATACGCTATGACCAAATGCTGGACCTAAATTACGCAAGACTGTTGAATCCGTAAGATCACGTTGCCAACGAGAGATAGGTAATTTTTCAGCAAGGTGACGCAGTAATGCATTAGCTACACCTAAATTACCTTCAGAGTTTTCAAAGTCAATTGGATTTACTTTATGCGGCATCGTAGATGACCCGATCTCACCTGCTTTAGTACGTTGTTTAAAGTAGCCAATCGAAATATAGGCCCAGAAATCACGGTCCATATCCAAGAGAATAGTATTGGCGCGGGCAATAGCATCAAACAATTGCGCCATGCCATCATGCGGTTCAATCTGAATAGTGTAGGGATTAAACGTTAAGCCAAGGCGTTTCTCAACCACATTCTTAGAAAAATTTTCCCAATCAAAATCGGGGTAGGCTGATAAATGGGCATTGTAGTTGCCTACTGCGCCGTTCATCTTGCCAAGCAATGGAGCTGCAGCAATGGAATCAATAGCAAGCTCTAAACGCTTAGCAATATTAGCGATCTCTTTACCCAGGGTACTTGGCGAAGCGGGCTGACCATGCGTGCGAGATAACAAAGGAACTCGAGCATTCTCAATAGCCAAATCCGTTAGGACTGAAAGGACTTTTTTAAGCTGAGGAAGCAATACCTCATCACGCGCACCGCGCAGCATCAAGCCATGAGAGGTGTTATTAATATCTTCAGAAGTGCAAGCGAAATGAATGAACTCACTCGCTTTTAATAAATCAGGGCGGCCAGCAACTTTTTCTTTTAAGAAATACTCAACCGCTTTAACGTCGTGATTGGTGACAGCTTCAATATCTTTAATACGCTGCGCATCTTCATCAGAAAAGTTTTCTGGAAGAGAAAGCAAAAAGGCTTCATCTGCAGCATTAATTTTGGGTACGTCAGGTAGCCCCGCCGCCGCCAAAGCCAATAGCCAGTGAATCTCTACATATACACGCTGACGCATGAAAGCCGCCTCTGAAAGCCAAGGACGCAGAGCATCAAGTTTGCCGGCGTAGCGTCCGTCTAAAGGAGAAAGGGCATTAAGGGCTGAAAGAGGCTGGCTCACGGATATTGCCTTTGCATTGAGTGTGTCAATAAAACCTGATTTTAATGCGTTCCGGGGTACGGCATGCCTTCGCAAGGATGGCTATACTTCACCCTATGAAACTAATCGGATCCCTTACCAGCCCCTATGTACGTAAAGTACGCATCGTTTTTTCAGAGAAAAAGGTCGATGTAGACCTTGAATTAGAGAATGTATGGTCGGCAGAGACCAAAATAGCCAATTCCAACCCCTTAGGGAAGGTTCCTTGCCTTATTTTGGATGATGGAGGGGCTATCTATGACTCTCGCGTCATTGCTGAGTACGCAGACGCTTTAAGCCCTGTAAGCAAGCTTATCCCCGCCGATAACCGCGAACGTGCCTCCGTCAAAACCTGGGAAGCACTGGCCGATGGCGTTATGGATGCAGGAATTTTGGCTCGCCTAGAGCGCACTTGGCGTCCATCAGAGCAGCAAAGCTCGAACTGGGTAGATCGCCAAATGCAAAAGATTCAAAATTCTTTACGGCAAATGTCGGAACTACTCGGCGACAGTGCTTGGTGCCAGGGAAATCAAATGACATTGGCTGATATTGCAGTCGGATGCGCAGTGGGGTATTTATTGTTTCGCTTTCCTGATATTCAGTGGCAGAAACAATACCCAAACTTAGATCGCCTGTATCAAAAGTTATTGCAGAGACCTTCTTTTATTGAAACTGAACCACCAGCTGCGTAATTTTAAATTTCTAAGGCTTAGGCGGAAATAATACCGCCACCCAAACAAATATCGCCGTCATATAAAACAGCAGATTGACCTGGTGTGACTGCCCATTGTGCATCTGAAAAACTTAATCCAAAACTCAGTGGCACATCACCAGAGCTCAAGTTGCATGCAGAATCTGCTTGACGATAACGCGTTTTTGCAGAATAGCTCCCAGGAATAGGCGCCTCTCCTGAGACCCAACTCGCGTCGATTGCCTGTAGCCGATTCGCCAATAGCCATGGGTGTTCATGTCCCTGAGCGACGAACAAAGTATTGTTATCCATGTCCTTGCGTGCGACATACCAAGCATCGCCAGTGCCATCCTGGCTGCCGCCCAAACCAATTCCTTTGCGCTGGCCTAAAGTAAAAAAGGCTAGGCCCATATGCTCGCCGACAGTTTTACCTTCAGGAGTTTTGATAGGCCCAGGGACGCGCGGTAAGTAGCGGTTTAAGAATTCTCTAAAAGGACGCTCGCCAATGAAACAAATTCCTGTGCTATCTTTTTTACGTGCATTGTGTAGACTAATTTTTTCTGCAATTATCCGCACTTCTGTTTTTGGAATTTCACCTAAAGGGAATAACACATTCGCTAATTGCTGCTGAGTTAAGCGATGTAAAAAATAACTTTGATCCTTAGTAGCATCTAAGGCTTTTAATAATTGCACTCGACCGCCCTCATGGCGCACTCTTGCATAGTGGCCCGTAGCAATCGCATCCGCTCCAAGACTCATTGCATGGTCCAAAAAGGCTTTGAACTTGATTTCAGCATTACAAAGCACATCAGGATTAGGCGTTCTCCCTGCGGCGTACTCACGTAAAAATTCAGCAAAAACTCGATCGCGGTATTCGGCGGCAAAATTGACCGCCTCAACATCGATGCCGATCAAGTCGGCAACTGAGACAACATCTAGCCAATCCTGGCGAGCAGAGCAATATTCGTCGTTATCGTCGTCCTCCCAATTCTTCATAAACAAGCCTACAACCTCATAGCCCTGCTCCTTGAGCATCCAGGCCGCAACGGACGAATCTACCCCCCCAGACATGCCAATGACGACTTTCTTGGGATTTGTAGGCGGGATTGCTGAAGAATTGAGCTGGATCATCAAAAAATGCGAGAATTCAATATAAGCTGACAATCCACATTGTAGAAGTCTTAGCCTAGTTTTACAGGATTTTGGGTAAAAACCAAGCAAGTGGGTTTGAGGGGTAAATAAATAGGTGGGGTCTAGCCTGTTTAACTAAAATAGATTTTTTGAAAAATTTTGCTTTTGGAGACATGCCATGCGCATAGGAGTGCCGCTGGAAACAAGGCCTGGGGAAACTCGAGTAGCCGCCACACCAGAAACCGTTAAAAAACTGATCGGCCAAGGCCACACCGTTGTCATTCAAAAAGATGCTGGTGTCCAAGCAAGTCAACCTGATTCTGCATACGAGGCTGTTGGTGCTTCAATTGGCAGCGCTGCTGATGCATTTGGCGCTGAGATTGTTCTTAAGGTGCGGGCTCCTGAGGCTGCAGAGCTAAAGCAAATTCAGTCTGGTAGCGTACTCATTGGGATGCTCGATCCATTTGATGGTGAGAATATTGCTGCGATGGCGGCTCAAGGCATTACTGCATTCTCATTAGAAGCTGCACCACGCACCACTCGTGCACAAAGCATGGATGTTCTATCTTCACAAGCCAATATTGCAGGTTACAAGGCTGTAATGATTGCGGCTAATGAATACCAACGCTTTATGCCAATGCTCATGACTGCTGCTGGTACCGTTAAAGCTGCCCGCGTACTTATTCTAGGTGTCGGTGTTGCTGGATTGCAAGCGATTGCAACAGCTAAACGTCTAGGTGCTGTGATCGAAGCTTCCGATGTTCGTCCAGCTGTAAAAGAACAAATTGAGTCGCTAGGTGGCAAGTTTGTAGATGTTCCTTTTGAATCTGATGAGGAGCGTGAAATCGCTCAAGGTGTTGGAGGTTATGCTCGCCCAATGCCTGAGGCTTGGATGAAGCGCCAAGCAGCTTTGGTCTCTGAACGCGCCCAACAGGCAGACATCGTCATCACTACGGCATTAATTCCAGGCCGTAAACCGCCTGTCCTTTTGCATAGCGATACTGTTGCCAATATGAAACCGGGCTCAGTAGTAATCGACTTGGCTGCTGGTAAAGGTGATAACGGATCCGGCAACTGTCCTTTGACTCAAGCTGACAAGATCGTCAATATTAACGGCGTGAAAATTGTGGGCTACACCAATCTCGCAAGCATGGTTGCTGCAGATGCATCCGCCCTCTATGCGCGCAACTTGCTCGACTTCATGAAGCTCATCGTAGACAAAGATGCAAAGTTGGTCATCCCAAGTGATGACGACATTGTTACTGCTTGCTTGATGTGCCGTGATGGCCAAGCCGTCCGCAAAAACTAATAGAAAAATACGAAGGAAATAACATGGATCTCGCTGCTTTTCAAAGCATTCTCACGGTTCAAAATATCACGGTATTTGTGTTAGCCATTTTCGTTGGCTATCACGTAGTCTGGAACGTGACCCCAGCACTGCATACCCCGCTGATGGCTGTAACGAACGCCATTTCTGGAATCATTATTGTTGGCGCACTTCTCCAAACAGAAGTAATCGGTGGCGATGAAATAACCCTTACTAGCATCATTGGTGCAGTGGCCGTATTTCTCGCCTCAATTAATATTTTTGGTGGCTTTATGGTCACCCGTCGCATGCTGGAGATGTTCAAGAAGAAAGCTCCTAAAGCTGATGCGGCTGGAACTAAATAAAACCAGAACAAGATCTATATAGAGACCAAAATGATGTCAAACATAACTGCTATTTCTTATCTCATCTCATCGGTGTTGTTCATTCTCGCTTTGCGCGGTTTGTCTTCTCCAACCACATCACGTCAAGGCAACACCTTCGGCATGATTGGTATGCTCCTTGCCGTCATCACCACATTTTTTATTCCTGATTTCAAGCCTGTTATTTCATTAATTGGTGTTGCCATCGTTGGTGGTGCAATTATTGGCACTATTGCAGCCAAACGCGTGCAAATGACTAAGATGCCAGAGCTTGTTGCTTTGATGCACTCATTCGTTGGCTTATCGGCAGTATTGATCGCTGTGGCTGCAGTATTCAATCCAGCACAAGCCCATACCGGTGCACAAAAGATCGAGCTCTTTATTGGCGCCTTCATTGGCGCGATCACCTTTACTGCTTCAGTCATTGCTTTCGGGAAACTATCAGGCAAAGTCAGTGGCAAGCCGGTCAGCTTTTCGGGTCAGCACTTACTCAATTTGATCTTAGCGATCTCAATGGTTGGGGCAGGTGTTGCTTACTACATGGGTGATAGCCATGCAGCCTTCTTGGCGATGTGTGCAATTGCTTTGGTGTTGGGCGTAACTTTAATTATTCCTATCGGTGGAGCCGATATGCCTGTTGTTGTATCCATGCTAAACAGCTATTCTGGTTGGGCCGCAGCGGGTATTGGCTTTACATTGAATAATCCGGTGCTAATCATCGCAGGCGCTTGCGTAGGTTCTTCAGGCGCGATTCTTTCGTACATTATGTGTAAGGCAATGAACCGCTCCATCGTGGCAGTATTGCTTGGTGGTTTTGGTGCTGAAACTGCAGCTGGCGGTGATGATGATGGAGCCCCCAAGAATTACAAAACCGGATCCCCGGAAGATGCTGCTTTCTTAATGGAAAATGCGGACACCGTCATCATTGTTCCTGGATATGGTTTGGCAGTTGCCCGCGCGCAGCACGCTCTCAAAGAACTAACTGAAAAATTGACCCATCATGGAGTGACTGTGAAGTATGCTATTCACCCTGTCGCTGGCCGTATGCCTGGTCACATGAATGTACTTCTTGCAGAAGCAGAAGTACCTTATGACCAAGTATTTGAGATGGAAGATATCAATAGCGACTTTGGTCAGGCTGATGTTGTCTTAATTCTGGGTGCAAATGACGTGGTGAACCCAGCTGCACGCACACCAGGCAGTCCAATCTTTGGCATGCCAATTCTTGAGGCTTTCAAAGCTAAAACAATTATTGTTAACAAGCGCTCAATGGCTGCGGGTTATGCCGGCTTAGACAATGAACTCTTCTATATGGATAAAACCATGATGGTCTTTGGTGATGC
>Ga0208496_1000138_pt1 | contig 24680 bp, 27 predicted proteins | sample CryBogmetaGMA2M_FD_184552 | JGI IMG/M metagenome (GOLD analysis project Ga0208496, IMG submission 184552) | Freshwater microbial communities from Crystal Bog, Wisconsin, USA - MA2M (SPAdes) | ecosystem: Environmental > Aquatic > Freshwater > Lake | place: Crystal Bog, Wisconsin, USA | collected... | reverse complement strand
CAGTAGTAGCGGTGTGATTGGTGCGAGCAATTGGCAAAATATCATTCCAAAGTGTTTTCTCAATTGCGTCTGTTTTCTGTTGGATTTCTTCTGCCTTATCTTGACTATGTCTCGAGTAGAACAGGATTCGTTGATCAAGGTATTGCTTGAGCAAATCCTGGGTGCTTGTAGCTAATTTAGGAGGCAGCAAGTCAGCTCTTAGGTACTGTGTACCAATTGCGTTGGCTTCGCTCTCCTCAAGAAGCTCACGTTGATCATGCCGATCAATTGCCATAGAAAAAGTAAAGCCAATAATCAAGGCAAGTAGGGTGAGTGTCGCCGTCTGAATAATGCCAAGATCTTCAGAGGTCTCTGTATCCTTGGTGCGATAGCGGCTTAACACAGCATTACCAAAAAACACAGCAAATGCAAATACTAGGAATGTAATTCCAAAAACAAGGAGGGGGTAGTTGAGGATCTGTGTAATTTAAAAAGTTCCTGGGTACAAAATATCTTTCGTTACATTCTGAATATCACGATGCCCGGTAAATGCCATAGTGATATCTAATTCATTTTGAATAATCTCTAAGCATTTGGTGACACCAGCCTCACCCATAGCGCCTAAGCCATATAGAAATGGCCTGCCAATCATCGTGCCGCGCGCACCTAAGGCCCACGCCTTTAAAACATCTTGTCCAGAGCGAATACCACCATCCATCCAAACTTCAATATCTTTACCAACCGCCGCCACAATTCCTGGTAGCGCTTCAATGCTTGAAATAGCGCCATCTAATTGTCGACCACCATGATTTGAAACAATTAAGGCATCAGCGCCGGTGTTTGTAGCAAGACGAGCATCCTCTTCGTCCAAAATTCCCTTGATGATGAGCTTCCCACCCCAGAGTTTTTTGATCCACTCCACATCATTCCAGCTCAACCCTGGATCAAATTGCTCGGCAGTCCAAGAGGAGAGAGAGGACATATTACCTACGCCAGTTGCGTGCCCAACAATATTGCGGAAAGTTCGACGAGGCGTCATTGCCATTCCAAGACACCAGCGCGGCTTGCTGGCCATATTGATCATATTGGCAATCGTTAGCTTAGGCGGAGCGCTAAGACCATTTTTGAGATCCTTATGGCGTTGCCCCAAAATCTGTAAATCTAATGTGAGAACTAGTGCCGAGCACTTGGCAGCTTTGGCGCGTTCGATGAGACGCTCGATAAAGCCACGATCTTTCATGACATAGAGCTGAAACCAAAATGGTTTAGTAGTATGTTCTGCTACATCTTCTATGGAGCAGATACTCATCGTAGATAAGCAAAAAGGGACGCCAAATTTTTCAGCCGCTTTTGCAGCCAGAATTTCTCCATCAGCATACTGCATGCCTGTGAGTCCAGTGGGAGCGAGTGCTACAGGCATCCTGACTTCTTGGCCTACCATCGTTGTCTTCGTGGTTCGATTGGTCATATCAACCGCTACACGTTGACGTAGTTTTATTTTCTGAAATTCAGATTCATTAGCGCGGTAAGTAGATTCGGTCCAAGATCCTGAATCAGCATAGTCATAAAACATCTTAGGAGTGCGTTTTTTGTGAAGCACCCTTAAGTCTTCGATATTCGTAATGATTGCCACTATGTATCCTTCGGTTGAATGTCTTTTATATGAGGCATTTATCTAATTAAGCTCTATCTTAGCAATACCTGGGATTTGTTTCTACAATGCTAGGGTACCCCTCTTGGGGCCCTTGAATGACTGCCCATTTTTAATTCTTCTAAATGCCCCAACTAAACCTCGCCACGATCTCTTATTTAGTTATAGCTACTGCCTTATGGGCTGGCAATGCGATTGCGGGCCGTGTTTTAGTTGCTAGTGGGGCTGTTTCACCAATTACATTAAGTACAGTACGCTGGGGCCTCGCGGCATTGCTACTGCTTCCCTTGGGTTGGCGGGTTTTTGCGCCAGGTAGCGCTTTATGGCAGAACAAGAAGCGTTTTCTGCTTTTAGGTTTGTTTGGTGTTGGTAGTTACAACGCTCTGCTATATCTCGCCTTAGAGACATCAACGGCTATCAATGTCACTTTAATTGGCGCAAGCATGCCTATTTGGATGTTATTCATTGGTGCTGTGTTTTATCAAACTAAACCTCGTTTGTTACAGGCAATTGGAGCAGTCGTTTCACTGATTGGTGTTGCGGTTGTATTGACCAGAGGGGACTTATCGACTCTGCTCTCGATGCAGATGGTACTTGGCGACCTTTTCATTATGGTTGCAACCATCACCTGGGCTGTATACAGCTGGATGTTGACTAGGCCTGGTTCAAGCAACGAGCGTGAGTGGCCTTGGGCACAATTTTTAATGGCACAGATATTTGCAGGTTTATTGTGGACCGGATTTTTTGATGGCTTTGAGATTGCCGCTGGTCAGGCGTATTTAGATCTCAACCTCTGGACTGCTTCCTTAATTCTGTTTGTTGCCATCGGCCCTTCATTAATTTCTTATCGTTGTTGGGGTTTGGGTGTGAATGGGGCAGGACCTACCGTTGCTGCATTTTTTGCGAATTTCATTCCATTATTTACAGCAATTTTTTCTGCCGCAATCCTAGGTGAACCTCCTCAATTATTTCACGGCGTGGCATTTGCCTTAATTGTGACCGGTATCTGGGTTTCATCAACCCTAGGCCGTTCAAGCAAGGCTTGATCTGTGCCTTGGTAAAAAACCTGAAAAAACAGTAAAGTATTTTCTTTTCTATCAAAGTCTGAGCCATGTTTGATGTATTGGTGATTGGTGGTGGTAATGCTGCTTTATGCGCTGCTTTGATGGCTCGGGAGGCTGGCGCAAGCGTTTTACTTCTAGAGGCCGCCCCTAAAGATTGGCGCGGTGGAAATTCTTCGCACACTCGTAATATCCGTGCAATGCATGATGAGCCTCAAGATGTCATGCTTGAAGCCTACTCCGAAGAAGAGTATTGGCAAGATGTTTTAAAAGTTACTAGCGGGATCACTGATGAGTCTTTAGCAAGATTAGTTATTCGCGCCTCCTCACAATGTCGAGATTGGATGCGTCATCATGGGGTGCGTTTTCAGGCGCCTTTATCAGGTACCTTGAATCTCTCTCGTACTAATGCTTTTTTTATGGGCGGCGGCAAAGCTTTAGTCAATGCCTACTATCGCAGTGCAGAAAAGCTAGGTATTCAAATTCGATATGAAGCTCCAGTTTCCTCGGTTGAAATCCAGGATGGAAAATTTATCGCTGCCTATGTTGGCGATGAGCGTATTCAAGCAAAAACCTGCGTCTTGGCTGCAGGTGGTTTTGAGTCTAATCGTGAATGGCTCAAAGAGGCATGGGGTGTGAATCAATACGGTGAATCCCCAGCAGATAATTTTCTTATTCGCGGCACTAGATATAACAAAGGTGTTTTACTAAAGCAGCTGATTGCATTGGGGGCTGATTCGGTAAGCGATCCAACTCAAGCACATATGGTTGCTGTAGACGCGCGGGCACCTTTATATGATGGCGGCATCTGCACTCGCATCGATGCGGTTTCATTTGGCGTTGTAGTAAATAAAAATGCCCAGCGCTTCTCTGATGAAGGCGAAGATTTCTGGCCTAAGCGATATGCATTTTGGGGTCGCTTGGTAGCTCAACAACCTGGCCAGATTGCCTACTCTATTATTGATTCAAAAGTATTGGGTAGATTTATGCCACCAGTCTTTCCTGGTGAAAAAGCAGATACCTTAGATGAGCTAGCTGTTAAGTTAGGTTTAAATCCAAAAACATTACAAGAAACCATCAAGTCTTATAACGCCGCCTGCCGCGTAGGCACTTTTGATCACACTATCTTAGATGATTGTCATACGCAGGGGATAGATCCAGCCAAAACACATTGGGCCTTACCGATCGATACAGGCCCCTTCTATGGCTACACGGTTCGTCCGGGTGTGACATTTACTTACTTGGGACTTAAGACTGATGAGACTGCGGCCGTTCGCTTTAGTGGCCAAGCGAGCCCCAACTTATTTGTTGCCGGCGAAATGATGGCTGGTAACGTATTGGGTAAGGGCTATGCTGCTGGCATTGGAATGGCTATCGGTACGGTCTTTGGCCGTATAGCAGGAGCACAAGCAGCCCAGGTTGCACAAGGATCAAAGCATCCAGTTTTGGAGACTGCGTATGCGTGAGCTTGGATCACTGATTAAAGAAGCGCAGGATTTAGCAGTAGGCACTCCACAATCTGAGGCTGATCGTATGCTGCAGATCTGTAACGCCTGTCGTTATTGCGAAGGATTTTGTGCAGTGTTTCCGGCGATGACCCGTCGAATTGAGTTCACGCCCAGTGTGGTGAATTATTTGGCCAACTTATGTCATAACTGTGGCGCTTGTTTGCATGCCTGCCAATACGCGCCGCCACATGAGTTCGGCGTGAATATTCCACGCGTCATGGCCCAAGTTCGTAAAGAAACTTACATCACTTATGCGTGGCCTAAGTCATTTGGCGCTTTATATAAAAGCAATGGCATTAGCGTCTCAATAGCAGTATCGCTAGCAATCACCTTTTTCTTGATATTGAGTGCTCTGCTAAATGGCGCTTTATTCTCAGGGCCGCTTGAGGGTAATTTTTATGCAATTTTTTCCCACAACACAATGGCAGTGATGTTTGGTCTAGTGTTCGGTTTTTCATTACTAGCGATGACAATTGGGATTATCGACTTTTGGAAGGGTATCTCTGCTGGAGTGATTTCCACCAGCGCTGCAGCAGAGGCAGCTCATGATGCTTTGACTCTGAAATATCTGGGGGGAGGGCATGGTGATGGTTGTAATAATGAAGATGATGCTTTTTCTCTTTGGAGAAAACGTTTTCACCATTTCACCTTTTATGGCTTCATGCTGTGCTTTGCTGCCACTAGCGTCGCCACGATTTATCACTACTTCTTTGCTTGGTATGCGCCCTACGCTCTTACTAGCCTCCCCGTCATTTTGGGAACACTTGGTGGTATCGGCTTACTAATTGGTCCAGCAGGTTTACTGTATTTAAATTTGCAAAGAAACTCTGCACATGGCGATGCCAGTCAAAAACCGATGGATAGGGCGTTTATCGTGCTCTTATTTTTGATTAGCGCTTCAGGCCTGCTTTTGCTGGCTTACCGAGACTCTGCTGCGATGGCTGCCCTACTGGCAGTTCATTTGGGTTTCGTAATGGGCTTCTTCTTGACTATGCCTTATGGCAAATTTGCCCATGGCATTTATAGAGTGGCTGCTTTACTAAAAAATTCTATTGAAAAGCGGCAAAAGAATCATGCACAGTTTGGTGCTGATTAATCAATTACAGCAATCCAGTAGTTTATAAAAGAAGAAATCAAAAGAACACATTATGAGACTTATCACCTTTACTCGCGCAGGCTCCAACCATCCGGAAATCGGTGCTCGTATACCTAATCCTGGTGGTGATCAAATCCTACCCTTTATTGACGTTGCTAAGAAGCTTGGTATTTTGGATTTTCCTCTTGACATGAAATCTTTTCTTCGGGCAGGGACTAAGGTGATGGACCAAGCAAAGTCTTGGGTTGTTACTTGCGCAGATTACTCAGCCTTATTCATAAGCCCAAAAACGATTACCTATCTACCACCCATTACTGATGCTCAAAAGTTTCTTTGCGTTGGCAAGAACTACCGTACTCACCTTGAGGAGCTTAAGCGTACTAACTTGATTAAAGAGATTCCTCAAGAGCCTACCTCTTTCATTAAACTCAATTCTTGTTTATCGGGGCATGAGGCCAAAGTAGTGCGCCCAAAAGGAATCACACGCTTAGATTACGAGCCTGAGTTGGTATTTGTAATTGGTAAAAGAGCTTTAGGAGCAAAGAAGGCAGAGGCAATGGATTATGTTGCTGGCGTCACGATCTTGAACGATTTGACTTGTCGTGATTTGCAATTGCGTGAAGTTGCATCAGGATCTCGTTTTTGGACGGGCAAGAATATTCCGGGCTTTGGCCCGCTAGGACCTGAGATTGTGACTATCGATGAGATACCAGATGTCTATAACCTGTGGATGACTTGCTCGGTGAATGGGCAAGAACGTATGCGTGTCAATACAGTAGATCAAATTTGGAAGATCTCGGATATTTTGGAGCACTTTTCACGATTCATTCCCATTGAAGCTGGAGATATGTTTTCTACAGGAGCACCTGGCGGTGTTGCTGTTGGCAAAGAGAACGCAGAAGATCTATACCTCAAGCCAGGCGATGTTGTGGAATGCGCAATCGATGGTATTTCTACTTTGCGTACTACTATTATTGAATAATGCTAATGAACCATATCATGCGCTGGGTCTTGGCAGCAGTTTGCTCGATTGCTTTTGTGCCAACGATGGCCAGTGCTACGGATATTTATCCTAGTAAATCTATTAAAGTGATCGTGCCATTTCCGCCGGGGGGAGGCGCAGATACTCTCATTCGTTTGATTGCGCCAACCATGGGTGAGTTATGGAAGCAATCCATCGTCATTGAAAATCGACCAGGTGCAAGTGGGTTCATCGGCGCCGAGCAAGTAGCTCAGTCTCCTGCAGATGGCTATACCTTGCTGATGGGTTCGACTGCTGCTGTAACAGAAAAAAATGTTGCCCAGTTTTCTCCAGTTGCCTTAGTCTCCGCATCTCCTTATGTAGTCACTGTCAATCCTACTTTGAATATCACTTCTATTAAAGCTCTGATTGCCTTTGCGAAAGCCAATCCTGGCAAGATGAGATATGGCTCTTCAGGGCCAGGTTCAGCTTCCCATTTAGCGGGAGAGTTGTTTGCTTCTATGGCAAATGTTTCTCTACTTCATGTTCCATACAAAGGTACCGGACAAGCTTTAACAGATTTATTAGCAGGGCATATTGATTTAATGTTCGCGCCAGCCCAAACGGTAATGCCACAAATTGAAACCGGGAAATTAATTGCTTTAGCACAGACAGGAGTGAAGCGTTCAGAGTCTTTGCCAAATATGCCGACCGTATCGGAATCAGGTTTACCTGGCTATAGTGCGGTAGGATGGTTTGGCTTATTTGCCCCTGCCAATACACCCAAAATGGTAGTCCAAAAAATCAATCAGACTGTAATCTTTGTGATGGGCCAGGATAGAGTTCGCAAGGCGATGCTCGAGCGAGGAATTGACCCTGCCAACGGTACAGCCGATGAATTTGCTGCATTTTTGCGCTTAGATCAGTCAAAATGGGCAAAATTGATCAAAGAAAATAAGGTTGCAGTGCAGTAAACTATCAAATCAGTATCATTTAGGTCTATCCACTGAAATTCTTAGGAAATTGCCATGCCAGGTTTACTCCCCAATGTTGATCCAGACGGTTTATTAGAGTTCTCGGTTGTTTATACCGACCGCTCCTTAAATCACATGTCTGAAGAGTTCAAGCGCGTGATGGTTGATATTTCCAGCGTTTTAAAGGACGCTTACAACGCTAGCTCTGCAGTAATCGTTCCTGGAAGTGGCACTTTCGGCATGGAGGCTGTAGCACGTCAGTTTGCCAATAATCAAAAATGTTTAGTGTTGCGCAATGGTTGGTTTAGCTATCGCTGGACACAAATTTTTGATCTTGCCAACATTACAAATGATGTCACCGTTATTAAAGGGCGCCAGTTAGAGCCATCTACCCAGGGTGTATTTGCTCCAGCTCCGCTTGAAGAGGTTGTCGCATTCATTAAAAAAGAAAAACCAGCGGTTGTCTTCGCACCTCATGTTGAAACCTCAGCAGGTATCATCTTGCCAGATGACTATCTCAAAGCTGTTGGTGAAGCTGTGCGCTCTGTAAATGGTTTATTTGTATTAGATTGCATCGCCTCAGGTGCAATGTGGGTGGATATGAAAGCCTGCAATGTAGATGTCGTGATCACCGCCCCACAAAAGGGCTGGAGCAGCTCTCCATGTTGCGCATTGATCGCTCTTGGCGATAGAGCGCGCGAGCAAATTGATACAACCCAAAGTACGAGCTTTTCTATGGATCTGAAGAAATGGTTGCAGATCATGGAAGCTTACGAAAAGGGTGGACATGTTTATCACACAACGATGCCTACAGATGCTCTCAAGATCTTGCGCAGCGTTATGAAAGAAACCCAGTCACTGGGTTTTGCAGCTCTCAAGGCAAGGCAAATAGAGTTGGGCACTAAGGTCCGCGACTTATTGATTTCAAAAGGTTATCACTCTGTATCTGCAAAAGGTTTTCAGGCTCCTGGCGTAGTGGTGAGCTACACCAAAGATCCTGATATTCAATCTGGCAAGAAATTCATTGCACTTGGCTTACAAACTGCTGCAGGCGTTCCTTTGCAGTGTGATGAAAGACCTGACTTTCGCACTTTCCGCATTGGTCTATTCGGCCTAGAGAAATTAGCCCATATTGACCGCACGGTTAGTCTGTTGGCTAGCGCTTTAGAAAAAATTACCGAGGCAGAAGTGGTGCCTGCATAATCTTTTTCCTAGGGAAAATAAAGGCCATCTCATGATGGCCTTTATTCTTTTTAGGGACCAAGCCGTAGCTTCAAAGGGCGCTAGCCCAAATAGGGTAGCGTTCTTAAAATGATGTATTAATGGCAAGTTTGTGAGTATTATTAAATAATCTACAAACCATCTTGGAGAATTCCATGATTTCTCGTCTCGCTCGCCTTAGTCTCGCTACCCTCATTTCTGCAACTATTGGTATTACTCCAGTTTCAGTAATGGCTGCTGATCCAGCGCCTGTAACTCCACCAGCGGCTGCCCCAGCACCAGCAGCAACTCCGACAGATAAAGCTGCTGAGAAGAAAGCCAAGAAAGCGGCCAAGAAAGAAAAGAAAGCTGAGAAAAAAGCGAAAAAGAAATCTAAGAAGAAAGCTAAGCCTGCTGCAGACGCAGCTACTCAGTAATGATGCCCCTGCGTTAATTGAGGGATTCGGTTTTATTAAAGTCATCTAGCTCGCTAGAGTTAGGCGACTTTTTTCTAGCATCCTGGTTACGCACCAATAACCACATTGCAGCAATAACTAAACTCATCCCGCTGATTTGAACCCAGGTGATTGGTTCGGACAAAATAAAATAACCCAAAAAGATGGTAGACACAGGCCCCAAGATTCCAGCTTGAGCTACTAGCGGTGAGCCAATACGGTTAATAGCAATCATGATGAGCAACATTGGAATGACAGTGCATAAGCCTGCATTTAAGAGACTTAAGTAATAAATTGCTTGGGTTTGCTCGAAGATAGCGCTTGGATTGTAAAAAGATGACTGTATTAGACTAAAGAGTGCAGAAGCACTGCTGGCATAGACCACTAGTCGCACGCTGCCAATGCGTTGAACCATTTCACCCGAGCCAATCATGTAGATTGCGTAAGAGCAGGCACTGCCAAATACCAAGAGCATTCCGAGCCATGCACTGATGCCAGTGGAGCCAGCATCCTGAATGAAGACAACAAATACGCCCACATAACCAATAACTAGCGCGTACCACTGCAAGCGCGAAATTGCTTTATGCAAAACAAAATATGAAATCAGGAGCACGATTGTTGGGGTGAGATAGAGCACAATACGCTCAAGCCCAACAGAGATATATTGCAATCCTAGAAAATCTAAATAGCTTGATAAAAAATAGCCTAAGAAACCTAAGAAAAATAACTTCAATCGGTCGGTCCAGGTGATTGGGTTCATTGGTTTTCTGCGGGATTCCCACCAATAGATTGCCCAAAACATTGGAAGCGCCATCAGCATGCGTAAAGCTAGTAGTGTTTCTGCGTCAGCGCCATAGCCAAATGCAAGTTTGATAAGGACGGCTTTGCCAGAAAAGAGCATTGAGCCAATTCCAGCCATGAAGATGCCGTAGAGGTAGCGGCGCTGATGTTGTAATGTACTTGCTGGTTGCATAGCGCTTTATAACAGCTTATTCAGCTACTGTTGCGCCTTGAATATGATGGCGTTGCATAGAGTGAGCTATAAAGCCAGATTTTTTGAGTTGGCCAATAACTTCGCTTAAGTAAGCGATAGTTCTCTCAAAATCAGATCTTGACTTGGGAATGCCAATAGCTTGGTTGATGACCATAAATCGCCCTGGCAGCATACGCAAGTCTTCATAGCGCTTAGCATCACTTTCTAATTGCTGTTTCACGCCAGCTGCAACATTGCCTTTACCAGACATGAAGTCATCGATTACCGCTTGTGAGCTAGCAGCTCGAAGAAGACTAGCATTCTTAATCTCTCTTGTGAGGTAAAGATCGTAAGCACTGCCTTTGCCAACTACGATTTCATTACCCAGAAAATCTACCTCCTCATTGCTCTTTAAAGGTGAGTTTGCTTTGACCATATAAGCACCTTCAATTTGGATATAGGCTGGGGTATAGCTGATATCAGCACCGCGGACCGGATCGATTGCCACAAAGATCAGATCAATATCACCATTTTTAATGCCCTCAACCGTTGCACCAGCACTTTTAAATGGAATGAGCTTTACCGGTAGATTGATGCGTTTGCCAATTTCATGAGCAATATCAACACTAATGCCGCTGAGTTTTTTAGTGACAGTATCTTCATTTGCTAACACTGGGTTTCCTAGGTTGATTCCAACACGCAAAGTTCCACTTGGCGCAAACGATTTGAGGGTATTAGAGTCAAGCGATTTCATAGTTTGGGATGGCTGGCTAAATGTCTGTTGTGAAAAGCAGAAGAAGGCAAGATAGAGTAAAAATTTCATATTCATTAAGGGATAAAAAAACCGCGGCGGACCGCGGTTTCATTTAGCAAAAGAAAATTATTTCTTAGCATCTGCTGCTGGGGCTGCTGCCGGTGCTGCTGGAGCGGTATCTTTTTTGGCTTCTTCAACATGAGTAGCTTCAGCCCCATGCTTTTCGCCGCCCATATCAATATTGCCATCGCTTTTCAGGAGTAAATAGGCGGTGGCACCAACTAATACCAGTACCATGATGATGATTGAACGGTTGCTCATTGCTTTTCCTTCATTTGGTTGAAATTGGAATAATTTTAACCCTTGTTGGAATCGGGGTAAATCAAAAGGAGTCCTACGCTCTTTTTGATGGTGCTTATTAGGTGTTAATACTAAGCTTTAAATAGAGTCATAGAGTTTAGTTGCTATAAAAAGTAAAGGGTAAGATGGTATGACACCGATATCAAAGGTAAGAATATGAGCCCAAAGCTTCCCGCAAAGAATGCTCAAACCATTACAGATTTTCTAAATCCTGAGCCACATCATATTTCTGAAGAAATTTCCGAAGAGTCCTATAAGCTCGCATTTGATGACGAGGCTTTTTTGGCACGCAGAGAAACGATTGGAATTCGCTTTGAATTAGAGCTTCTAAAACCAGAAATTTTGCTTAATGAACATGGGATTAACCATACCATTACAGTCTTTGGCTCCACACGCTTTGTCAGTCATGAAAAAGCTTTAGAGATGGAGAGAAATGCGCAAACTGTGGATGAGAAGGCGGCAGCAAATAAAGCATTGCTACACAGTCGATATTACGAATCAGCACGGGAGTTTGGCGCTATAGTTGCCCAGTACAACTCTACACAAGATGAAGACTCTAACAAATTGCACATTTGTACTGGTGGCGGCCCCGGTATTATGGAAGCAGCTAACCGTGGTGCATTTGAAGCGGGCGATCAAACTATTGGGTTTAACATCAGCCTACCTAGAGAACAGCAGCCTAACCCATATATTAGCCCTGGGCTCAGTTTTCGTTTTCACTATTTCGCTTTACGCAAGATGCACTTTATGTTGCGGGCAAGGGCAATCGTCGTTTTTCCGGGTGGTTTCGGTTCGCTTGATGAATTCTTTGAAGTTCTGACATTACTGCAGACTAAAAAAGTTCCACCTTTTCCTATTATCCTTGTGGGAAAGGAGTTTTGGGCTGGGATAGTGAAGTTCGAGCAGATGATTGAGTTTGGTGTGATTGATGAGATCGATATGCAGGTAATTCATTTTGCAGAGACTGCAAAAGAGGCATGGACAGTTATTAAAAAGCACTACCAATTGACCTAATCAAAGCTCTTATGCTTACATTGCAGCACCTGTAAAATAAGACTAAACCTAGCCATGAACCCACAAGACGCCACCATTGCCACCAACTTAGATTTTCCTAGCTACCTGATGGGTGCCATCATGCTCTTACTAGTGATGATTTTTCATGGCCTAGTACTCTTACAAATTTCTAAGCGATACGAAGTCAAATCTTTCTTATATCTAGGGGAGAAGAAATACTCAGAGGTGGCAGTATGTTTCTATATCAGTATTTTCTGTTTGTTTTTAACTCACATTGCTGAAATCATTCTTTGGGGTATTGCGCTTTATTTTCTCAAGTTAGTCCCGTCTTTGGGGCAGAGTATTTTATTTAGTGGCAGCACCTATACTGCTATGGGATTTATGGAAGACATCTTGCCTGATGGCTGGAAAATGCTGGCAGTCATTATTGCCTTCTCTGGCATGTTTGCATTCGCTTGGACTGCCTCTGTCATGATCTCTATGACGAAAAATTTTCGGCAAGCTTACACCAAGGGGCATATGGAAAAACTCAATATTTCTTCTGAAATCATTGACCGTTTTAAATAAGGTATGACTAAGACATGGGATGCCGTCATTATTGGCGGTGGTGCAGCCGGCTTATTTTGTGCTGGGGTTGCCGGTCAGTTAGGGAAAAAAGTTTTAGTCTTAGATCACGCCCCAGTTCTGGGCGAGAAGATCCGCATTAGTGGCGGGGGGCGTTGTAACTTCACTAACTCGCATAGTAGCCCAGCCAATTTTCTCTCGCTCAACCCCCACTTTGTCAAAAGTGCACTTGCTAAATATCCATCAAAAGAATTTATCAAGCTGGTTGACTCATACGGGATTGCTTATCACGAGAAGCATCAAGGGCAACTCTTTTGCGATGATTCCGCGAAGCAGATTATCGACATGCTCATGTCAGAGTGCTCTAAAGGCAGGGTGACTATTCGTAATCCAGTTTCTGTTGCAGTGATTACTAAAGATGAAGTAGGTTGGCTAGTTCATACAAATGCTGGGATTGAAAAAACTAAGACTATAGTGATGGCAACAGGCGGTTTACCGGTGCCAGCAATTGGTGCTACTGCATACTCTTTGGATATTGCAAAGCAATTTGGACTTCAAGTAGTAGACCCAAGACCTGCATTAGTACCACTCTCATTTACTGCGGAGACTTTTGGTAATTTAAATGATCTAGCCGGCCTTAGCGTTCCCGTCAGAATTTCATCTGGCTCGAAGGGGCATCGTTATGGCGCATGCAGATTTAACGAAGACTTACTCTTAACTCATAAAGGTCTGTCGGGACCAGCAGTTCTTCAGGCAAGCAGTTATTGGGTCGAGGGCGAGCCTATTCATATTGACTGGCTTGGCGCGATTGAAGTGGCTGGCGGATTTAATTGCGATAGCTTATTTAATGATGAGGATAATCGCTTGAAACTTGCCGAGACTATCCTGGCTTCTGTTTTGCCGCAGCGTTTGGCCAAAGCATTTGCTGAACAAAAAAATCTTTCTGGTCGGAAGTGGGCTGAAGTGTCCAAAAAAGATCGTCAAGCGCTGAAAGAGTTACTCACTAATTGGTCTGTAAAGCCTGCTGGAACCCTAGGCTGGAAAAAAGCTGAGGTTATGTTAGGTGGCGTCGATACCAAAGGCTTGGATGGTCAAACGATGATGTCACGTACGCATGCAGGATTATTTTTTATCGGCGAGTGCGTAGATGTGACCGGTCATCTAGGCGGCCATAACTTCCAGTGGGCATGGGCAAGTGGCTTTGTTTGTGCTCACGCTCTTTAAGTTACTTTAGCTTTTTCTTCTTTTCTCGAGAGCGAATATTCAGCAACTCTACAGAGAGGGAGAAGGCCATCGCGACATATACATAGCCCTTTGGAATATGAAGTCCCATACCTTCGGCAATCAGCACCACACCTACAACAGTCAAGAAGGATAGGGCCAAGACTTTAATAGAAGGGTGGCGATGCACAAAATCACCTATGGGTTTTGCAGCAATTAACATGATCATGACAGATGCTAATACTGCAGCAATCATGACGCTGATTTCATCGACCATTCCAACAGCAGTAATAACACTGTCTAAGGAAAAAATGATATCCAATATGCCAATTTGTAATACGGAACCAGCAAACAAAGAAAACATGGATTTATTGAGATTTGCTTTATTGGTTTCACCTTGTTCATCGCTACTCTCACCAACCTCCACTTCTACATAGATCTCTTTTGAGGCCTTCCAAATCAAAAAGAAACCTCCGAGCAACAAAATGAGGTCTCTACCGCTAATAGCATGATCATTAATGCTAAAGAGGGGATTGGTAAGCCCCATCACCCAAGATAAACTTAGTAGCAATAAGATTCGTGTCACTAATGCAAAAATGAGGCCAAAGCGCCGCACCTTTTCTCGAATCTCTAAAGGGAGTCGATTGGCAATGACGCTAATAAATATGATGTTATCTATCCCTAAAATAATTTCTAGGGCAGAAAGTGTTAAAAATGCTACCCAAGCATTGGGATCACTCATGAGCTGTAAAAGACTATCCATAGGTTTCTATATATAAAGTGGGTTTCAGGTAAAGTGTATCTAAGTACATTCAATGTCTGGTTTCTATGCTTAAGCCCACACAAATTTACGGGACATTACGGCTCATTAGAGCGTCTATATTGTCATATTAATGCGTTAAATTAGGTGAAATTGGCAGTTTGCTAATTTAGGTATAGAGTGGAACTGAAGATTTTCATGGACCCTTGATTAATAGGAGCATACAAATGGATACAAAAGAATTACAAAAATGGCAGCGTGAAAAAGCAAAAGAATTATTTGATTACTCGCACACGCTATTAGAGGCTGCTAAGAAACTGAGCGAACATCACATGGCTGAGATGGAATGGGGTATGAAAAATGCCCTAGATAGCGCAAAGTCAGCCGCTAAGAATGATTTAGCCAAGTTGAAAGATTTACAAGCAGAGGCTGCTAAAGAGGCTGCTAAACGCACGGCTGCTTATCAGAAGAAGGTGAAGGCAGTCCTCAAAGATCTTGGCGACACCGCTGCTGATGAAACAGAGAAGCATCTTGAAAAAGTACGTGCTTCTTTAGTAACTTGGCTTGAGGATGCTGAAAATAAAATGCCAGCACAGGCAGAAAAGTTATCTAAAGTGGTTCATGATATGTCTACCACTGGGCAAAATATGTTCAAAGAAGGGCGCCGCATCGTGAATGAAGTTGCCGATGCTGCAGAAAAAAATATTGACGAGATGGTCAAGAAATCATCCGGGCCAAAGAAGAAATCTGAAGAGTAGGCTGATTAATATTTCGATTTAGCTTCGAGTAGCACTATAGACCGCCTCAAATCTGAGGCGGTTTTTTATTTCCAGCCTTGTATCCATAATTTGCTGTTGGTAAGATCACGCCAGGCAATTAGGGATACCTTTTTTGTTAAGACCGCTTCAATTTCTACAAACTCAATTTTTTCATTAGGAGGCTCTGGCAAAATGACCTTACTCACTAAAAAATGCTTCTGCTTAGCAATCGGTTGAACTGCTGTCCATTTGGTCAGTAAAAGTTTTTTAGGGCTAAGGGGGTTCATCGACTTATAGTGCTCCACACTGATATTCCTGGTCTTTGCTATTGAGTAGACCAGAGGAGGGGGTAAATATATAGCCAGAATCTTGGATGAGTGGGGGGCATTTTTGATCAAAGTAGCTCTGGTTTCCCAGGCTGCCACAATAGTCCAGCTTAAGATCCTTAAATTCCATGCGTGCTTTTCGCAGAACCATAGGCACCTTCGCTTCTGCTGGCGAGTTGCAGCTCCAACTTGTATAAGTATCTCGCTCACAGGCTGTTAGCCCCAGAAGACCCATCATCAAGACGAATAGTCGTATCAAGGCCAAGAGTTAGAGCACCCAAAAGTGATGTGTTCCATCCTTGCCCAGTTGCTCTACTAAACCAAATTCCCAATCTAAGTAGGCTTGCATCGCAGCAGGATCTACGCTGGTACCCTCATAAGGGCGCTTATAGCGATCTAGTGGTGGGGAGGCTAAACGACTAGGTCCTTTTTCGAGCTCAAGTCCAGCCGCAATCCAGGCTGCATTACCACCTTCTAATACTAATACCTCAGACTTACTCAGAGCTTGAAACTCTTGTGCAATAAATAGGCTCAATTGGCTTGGGGCACTAGTGAGTACATAGCGATCAACTTGAGGAATCTTTTTGATTGCATCAGCCAGTTGTGAGCGCAATGCATACCAACTTCCTGGAATATGGCCCTTTACATAATTGGCATGGGTACTAAAGTCAACTGCAATCGTATTGCTGTCAGCCTTGAGCCAATGAGAGACCGTAGCGGCATCCACAAATTGAACTTGAGGAAGCGTTGGTAAGGGCGCTTTCCAGGGACCTGTTTCACTGAGGTCAGATGTCTTGAGGCCATCAAGTACATACACATCCCAGGCCATCTGCGCCAACCAGGATGCTGGCATATTGGCTCTAACGCTGCTACCAGGATCAGCTAAGACAATACGTGCTCCACGTACAGGTGCAACCATCTCGGTTTCTTGTACGAGTTGTCCGCCAGGTACAGAACGAAAGCCCGGGAGATGACCTGTTTCATATTCTTCGGGTGTGCGAGTGTCAAAGAAGTAAGTGGTGCGCTCTGCTTGAGATTTCCATTTTTCAATTTCAGCAAGAGTAGTGCGCTTCACATTCGCTCTATCGGCAACGCTGCGTGCACGATTTGAAGCTTCGCTTGCTGTATTTTCGCTTACTTCTTTAAATCGACGACTCTGGCCCTTATCTAGCTCTTGCCCAGCAAGAGTCCAACCAATAGTGCCATTACGTAGTGCATTCACTTCATTTGGAATACCAGCATTGATTAAAGATTGTGTACCAATGATGCTACGTGTTCTGCCTGCACAATTCACAATAATTTTAGTTTTAGGATTAGGTGCTAGTTCAGGAACGCGTAATACCAGTTCAGCACCTGGAACACTAATACCGCTGGGGATGCTCATGGTGTTGTATTCATCAAAACGCCGTACATCCACCACTACTACATCTTCTTTATCGTCGAGCAGTTTCTTAACTTCCTGAGCAGATAGAGAAGGAGTATGACGCTTAGATTCAACAAGCTCTCCAAAAGACTTGCTGGGAACGTTGACGTCTCTAAATAACTCGCCACCAGATCTTTTCCAACCTTGAATGCCGCCTTCAAATACAGAGACATCGGTATAGCCAAGGTTTATTAATCTCCGCGCTGCTAGTTCAGCATCACCCTGGCCATCATCGAGCGTTACGATCGAAACATTTTTTCTAGGAAGCTTGCCATAAGCATCTATCTCGATGCGTGAGAGTGGAATATTGGCGGCAAATAGAGGATGTTCTTGGGCATGCGGATCCTCCTCACGAACATCTAAAAAGGCAATCTCTTCTTTATTCAAAAGTTTGTTGCGAACAAATACATAGTTTTTAGTTGCAATACTCATATGCTCTCTTATTAGTCTAACTTTGCACCAGATTTTTTAACTACCTCACTCCAGCGGATAATTTCTTGATTAATATAGTTTGCCAGTTCAGGACGAGTCATTTTGGGAACACTTGCACCCATTCCCGCCCAGCGCTCTTTGATCTCAGGAGAGGCTAGAGCAATCTGAACCTCATTACTCATTTTTTCGACGATTTCCTTAGGGGTGCCTTTGATGGCCCACATGGCGTACCAGCTCGATACTACGAAGTTACTAATACCTAGCTCTTGCGCTGTTGGCACATTCGGAAAGGCTTCACTACGTTTATTACTCGCTACTGCTATTGCAATCAGTTGACCGCTCTTAATAAAAGGCGCTGCACCTGCCAAGGTGTCGAACATCATATCAACTTGACCCGCAACCAGATCTTGTAGCGCAGGGCCTGTGCCACGATAAGGAATATGGGTAATAAACAATTTGTTTTGCATCTTAAATAACTCACCTGCTAAATGCTGTGAAGTGCCATTACCTGTTGATGCGTAGTTATATTTACCTGGGTTTTTACGAATCGCTTCCATGATCGATTTCAAATCATTTTTAGGAAACTTTGTTGGATTCACGACGATGACGTGGGGAACGCTACCGATAATGGCAATCGGTTCAAAGTCTTTAGTGATGTCGTAGGGCAGATTGACATACATGCTTGGCGCAATGGAGTGATGTACTGCACCAAGTAACCAGGTATAACCGTCTGGCGCCATTTTTGCTGCAACTGCAGCACCCAAGGTGCCTCCTGCGCCACCACGATTATCGACCACGATAGAGTCGTTTAATTGGGTAGAAAGCTGCTTGGCTAGAGGGCGCCCAAAGGCATCCACAGCCCCGCCAGGGGGGAAGGGGTTAATAAAGGTAATAGGCTTATTAGGCGAAGGCCAGGCACTAGTTTGGGCACCCGCCGAGAGGGAGAAAGTGCTGGCAAGCAGCAAAAATAGGATATTTCTGAGCATTTTGGGTATCTCCGTCAGGTTTTCCGTCAATAAATCATTTTGGGGCAAATGCCGTTTCTAAGCGTTATCCCTGATAAAAAAGGCCATTTCTGACTGTTTTTATGGGGATATACTAACTTCGTTGTTGGTATGAATATTTATTTGATAACGGGAGACAAGATGTCACAACACGATACATTGTTAGCAGCTTTTGAAACATATAAAGCTGAAAACGAAAAATTCATTGAAAAAGGTATTAAGGCATCTGCTGCGCGTGCCCGTAAGGCATTGCAAGAAATTGCTGGCGCATGCAAAGAGCGTCGTAAAGAAATTACTGCAACAAAAGAGGCAATGGAAGCTAAGAAGTAATTCTCAAGCACATTCACTCCTAAGCCTAGCCTTTATCAGCTAGGCTTTTTTATTTGTGCAGTACATTATGAATAGAACGCAGTTTATTGAGATGTTGCAGCAGGAAGGCTTCCCCGATCCAGTTGAGGTGAAGCAAGTGCCCAATGGTTCATTAGGTGAGCACATTCATCCATTCGCGGTTAAAGCTCTAGTGATCAATGGAAGTATCGATATCACAATCCAGGGTAATCGAAAGACATACTCCATTGGAGATGTTTTTCAGCTTGCGTTTGAAGAGCTCCATTCGGAGAGTTATGGGCCTACTGGAGTGATCTATTTAGCCTCAAGAAACTACTAAAGGTTTCTCCTGTCGTTTAGTCATCTGACCGATGACACGTGCGCCTAAGAACTGATGTTGATTAAAGATATCTAGCACTTCTTGCACACATTCAGGGGCGCAAGAGACCAGCAAGCCACCGCTCGTTTGCGGATCAGTCAATAGAGCAAGCTGGGCTGGGGTGAAGTTGGCGGGAATACTGACATCAGAACCATAGCTTTGCCAGTTACGATCAGAGGCGCCAGTAATGATTCCGTCATTTGCTAATGTCTGTACATTTGAGAGGAGTGGTACCTGGCTCCAGTCGACATGGGCAGTGCAATGAGAGCCTCTCGCTAGTTCAAGGGTATGACCAGCTAATCCAAATCCAGTGACGTCCGTCAAGGCATGGACACCAGCTAGCTTTGCTAAATCTGGTCCTGCAGTATTAAGCTTAGTAGTGTTAGAAATCATTTCCCGATAACCATCTGGCCCCAGCAAATCCTTTTTCAAGGCTGCTGAGAGAATGCCAACGCCAAGTGGTTTACCCAATATCAAGACATCACCAGGTTTTGCGCTGGCATTACTCTTGACCCTCTTAGGATCTACTAGGCCAATTGCGACCAATCCATAAATTGGCTCAACCGAATCAATCGTATGCCCACCCGCAATGGGAATCCCGGCATTGCGGCAGGCTTCAGTGCCGCCTTCCAGAATGCGGGCAATGGTCTGATTAGATAAAACTTTAATTGGCATGCCTACTAAGGCCAGTGCAAAGATGGGGCTGCCACCCATGGCATAGATATCACTGATGGCGTTCGTTGCAGCAATTCTCCCAAAATCAAATGGATCATCTACGATGGGCATGAAGAAATCAGTTGTTGCTACGATCGCTTGAGACTCATTGATTTGATAAACAGCCGCATCATCAGAGGTCTCGATGCCCACGAGCAATTCTTTAGGAAAAGGCAGTTGGGGAACATTCTTGAGGATCTCTGAAAGAACGCCAGGAGCAATCTTGCAGCCGCAGCCGCCACCATGAGATAGAGAAGTCAGGCGTGGTTCAGTTGTTTGAATACCTTGGGTCATGAAAATATTTTATCTCCGAAGGAGTTTTACCGATTAAAGCTTCTTTTTGATGGACTACTTCGCTTGGCTGGAACGCGACCAGATCCACCACCATTACCAGTAGTCTTAGGCTTTCTGGATTGCTGATGTTGTTGGCTGCGGAGCTGAATTGGTTGAGCAACGGCATGCGGATCTGGCTCAAATCCTGTAATCACTTCTTGCGGTAGTTTTTGTTTAATCAGTTTTTCAATATCTCTGAGCATTTGATGCTCATCAATGCAGACTAAAGAAACTGCGACACCATTAGAGCCTGCGCGTCCAGTTCGGCCAATACGATGCACATAATCTTCAGAGACGTTTGGAAGATCGTAGTTCACTACATGGGGTAGTTGATCAATATCAATACCACGCGCAGCAATATCGGTTGCTACTAGCGCAGTCAACTTGCCTGCCTTGAAATCTGCCAAGGCTTTTGTTCTTGCAGTTTGACTCTTGTTACCATGGATCGCCATACTGGTGATTCCATCTTTTTCTAATTGGGTGACAAGCTTATTAGCGCCATGCTTAGTTCGAGTGAAGACTAATACTTGCTTCCAGTTATTTGTTTGAATCAAATGCGCAAGTAAAGGATGTTTCTTAGTTCTATCAACGGGATGAATTAGCTGGGCAATCGCTTCATTTGCGCTATTGCTACGAGCGACTTCAATTAATGCTGGACAATTTAATAAGCTATCTGCTAACACTTTAATCTCAGCAGAGAAGGTGGCTGAGAATAGTAGATTCTGGCGCTGCTTTGGTAGGGCTGCCAAGATCTTTTTGATATCACGCAAGAAGCCCATGTCGAGCATGCGATCAGCTTCATCTAACACCAAAATTTCAATGTTGCTTAGTGAGACACATTTTTGCGACATGAGGTCCAGTAAACGTCCTGGTGTGGCAACTAAAATATCTAAGCCACCAGCAATCGCTTTAATTTGCGGATTGGCACCCACGCCCCCAAAGATCACTGTAGATTTGAGTCCAGTATATTTGCCGTAAGTTACAACAGATTCTTGAACTTGGGCCGCTAGCTCACGAGTAGGAGTCAGAATTAGTACGCGTAAGAGACGCTTGCCAGCACTCGCTTTTGCGGAGCTAAGGCGTTGTAAGATGGGGAGCGTAAAACCAGCAGTTTTGCCGGTACCAGTTTGTGCTGCGGCTAAGAGATCGCCACCTTGCAGGACTGCAGGAATGGATTTAGCCTGAATTGGGGTGGGGCTGGTATAGCCTTCTTCAGCAATAGCGCGAAGAATGGGCTCTGATAAACCAAGATCTGTAAATAACATAGGGGCCAATAAAGTATTGACCCGTATTCAATTAAAAGACTATCCCGGCCAATGGGGTGAGCTGCCACGCTAGAGCGTTTGCAGTAAGTGCTCCATTTTAAGTCATTAGCGTTACTTCGCTAAAAAGAGCCAGTCAGGTAGCGCTTTTGGCTTCAGGGTAATGGTGTCAACGCAAACAATATTGATTAGAGCGCTCACGATGAGCTCCATTTCAGCCTCATTGCCATCCGATAATTTTCTTTTGGCCGTCTGTCTCACGCTGACCTGGGCTCTACTTCGGCGCTCTATCACTTGGTCAATCTGTAGTAGATCATCTAAGTAGGCGGGTTTATGAAAATCCATCTGTAGATCTCGGACAGGAAGCAATATTCCAAAGTCTTTAATGAGCTTAGTGGGGCTTAAGTCGAACTGGGCCAACCATTCTGCGCGACTGCGCTCAAAAATATCTAAATAGCGAGCATGGTATACAAGGCCAGCGGCATCGGTATCGGAGTAGCACACGCGATGTATGTAGGGAAAAGAAGAGTAGGTAGTGCTCATAAGTGATGTGCGCTTATTTAATAGTTATTCAATCATTTTTGCTAATGACAGAATCATATTACGATGGGCAATGCCTGCTTCGTCATAGACGGGCCCTTTCGCTATAAATCCTATCTTTGTATAAAAAGGAATTGCAGATACTTGGGAATGCAGTATCAGGGTTAAAACACCTTCTGCTTTGGCCAGAGCAACCAAGCTGCTCAAGATTGCGCTACCAATACCCTGGTTCCGGAATGTACTTAAGACAGCCATGCGGCCAATTTGTGCATGATGATTATCTAGGTGAACGAGTCGACCGGTACCAACACATAGGACGCCCTGATAAGCTAAGGCATGCTTGGCAGTAGGGTCAAATTCATCTAATTCCATATTCTCAGGCACCCCTTGCTCTTGAACGAATACCTGCTTTCGTATGAAGTAAGCCTCTTTCAAGGCTTCCTGCCAGGATTTGATTAAAACATCAAAGGTATTTGTGGGGTTTAGCTGGAACATGGACTTAATTTACCAAATAAGCACAGGGCCAGACATAGGCCATGGTTACAATGGTTTGTGGTCCTCTTGTGGGCTCATTCCAACCCTTTTACTTGTTTAGGAGTTATTTTGAAAAAATCTTTACTAACTGGTTTATTTGCAGCTGCAAGTCTCACTTTTGTAAGTGTTGCATCTGCTCAAGCACCTGCGAAAATGTTGCCATTGGCCGCTGAAGTGGCTGTGTTAACTGCAACTGTTGATTCTGTTGACTTGAAAAACCGAGTTGTTGTGTTGAAAGATGCAAATGGTAATTTGGCACAAATGAATGTTGCTAAATCTATCAATGATTTAGATAAAGTTAAAAAGGGTGATGTATTCGTAGTTGAGCATGCCCAAGCGATTGCTGTTGGTTTAACAGGAGTAGCTAAAGGTGCTAAGCCAGGTGTTTCTGGTGTTCGCTCCGTAACAGTAGCTGGTAAGGGTTCTGCTAAGCCATTTGAGGAAACTACCGATACTATTTACGCGACTGTAAAAATCACAACAATCGATGCAAAAACACGCATCGTGACTTTCACATTACCAAGTGGCGAGAAGCAAAAGGTAAAAGTTGATCAAGCTGTTCTCGGTCTTGAGAAATTTAAAGCTGGTGATGATGTCATGGTTGAGTTTGTGGATGACACAGCCATTGGCTTCGTAACTCCTAAGAGCTAAGTTCAAAGAGCTTTGGCCAAGCGCCAGCAGCTATTAAAAAGCCCGCAGTTGCGGGCTTTTTCTTAATCTATTACTTCTTAGCATTTGGAAAGAAGAGCTGCTCACCACCAATTTGGTAGCTGGCAATCACGTCTTGACCGTTCTTAGAAACCAACCAATCAATAAAGGCTTGTCCTTCCGCCTTTTTCACATGAGGAAACTTGGCTGGATTCACTAGCATCACACCGTATTGATTAAAGAGTTTAGGGTCACCTTGTACCAGGATGACTAAATTACCGCGATTCTTAAAACTCAGCCAGGTTGCACGATCTGCAAGAATGTAGCCATTCATGGCAGAGGCAGTATTTAGAGCAGGACCCATGCCAGAGCCAGTTTCTTTGTACCAAGTTTGAGTTGGTAAAACGGTGATGCCTGCACCTTTCCAGTAACGCAGTTCAGCGGCATGTGTACCGCTCTTGTCACCACGAGAGATGAAGGGAGCTTGTGCGCTAGAGATTTTCTGCAGGGCTACTTGAATATCTTTACCACCACCAATTTTTGCAGGATCTGACTGAGGTCCGATTAGTACGAAGTCGTTATACATCACTTCATTGCGTTTAGTGGAGAAACCTTCCTCAACAAATTTTTCTTCAGCCGGCTTGTCATGAACAAATACAACATCAGCATCACCGCGACGTCCAATGTCGAGTGCCTGACCAGTTCCAACAGCAACAACTTTGACATTAATCCCAGTCTTCATCTTGAAGATGGGGAGTATGAATTCAAATAATCCAGATTGTTCTGTAGAGGTGGTAGATGACACCACAATGCTTTTTTCTTGGGCAATGGCGGGCGATGCCAGTAAGGCTATATTGGCTAAGGCAATCACTAGCAGGCGAGTAGATCGAAATCTCATTGAATACTTTCAGAATGTTTTGATAAAAATTAAGCATGCTTCAGACTATCAGTTGCCTAGTTTAGCGCTATTTAGCTGATATAAACTGGTACCTCAATTCTTTTTTGTGAAATCTAATTGCGTCAATTTCTTTTATCCTTCCTGCTGCTCTTATCGCAGAGTATTTATGCTCAGCAGCCTACTGTCGCCGTTGCTGCCAACATGAAAGATGCCTTTAGCCAGATCAATGCGGCCTTCAAAGCAGCAGGCAATCCAGATATTAGAGTGGTGTTCGGATCTTCTGGAAACCTTACCGCACAGATTATGAATGGTGCGCCGTTTAACTTATTTATTTCTGCTGATGAGCGTTTTCCGATTGAGCTCTATAAACAGGGTAAGGCGATTGATGAGGGTGTTGTATACGCTATTGGTAGGTTAGCCTTCATTTCAAAGAATTCTGTTGGGATGAATTTGATAGATGAAAAGGATGGGCTAGTCAGAGCTATAAAAAAAGCTAACAAGATTGCGATTGCTAAACCTGAGTTGGCGCCTTATGGCAAGGCAGCCATTGAGTATTTGAAAGCAGAAGGAC
>Ga0208496_1000137_pt1 | contig 24692 bp, 19 predicted proteins | sample CryBogmetaGMA2M_FD_184552 | JGI IMG/M metagenome (GOLD analysis project Ga0208496, IMG submission 184552) | Freshwater microbial communities from Crystal Bog, Wisconsin, USA - MA2M (SPAdes) | ecosystem: Environmental > Aquatic > Freshwater > Lake | place: Crystal Bog, Wisconsin, USA | collected... | reverse complement strand
CCAAGTAAGACTGTGACGATTGAATCCGCCACTATTTTGAAATAAATCAAAAGAAATTGGGTTAGCCGCAATGATTTTGCTCGACGATGCGCAAAGTACTAAGGCTAAACCATCAAGTCGTCTTTATGAAAACCCAATCCATTATTGGCGAGTACCTACCAGTGGTGATAACGATTTTGATCTAAAAGCCACTCAAAATTGTTTATCAGAAATTAGTGCAGCTCTTGTCCGAGGTGAATATGTAGTTGCTGCATTCGCTTATGAGCTTGGAAGGCAAATACATAAACTCCTTCCAAGGGCTGGTAATTCATTAAGCTCTCACCCACTGATTGAAGCATGGTCCTTTAAGAAATGTGGCAAGTTATCCAAACAAGAGGTAGACACTCTCATTACCGATAGACTAGCCTTGCTCGAGGGTGACCAAAGAATGGCTGGCGTCCTTAACGTTGCTGAGTCATTAGATGAGAAGCAGTTTGCAGCAGATATAGCCACTATTCAAGAGTACATTCAAAATGGTGATTGTTATCAAATCAATCACACCTATCGTATTTCTGGAAAGACTTATGGCTCGGCCCTAGCTTTGTATAGCCGCCTACGTGATCGTCAGCCAGGCAGGTTTGGTGCTTATATTACCTATGACAATCATTACCTACTTTCTCAATCCCCTGAGCTCTTTGTTTCTCGTGAAGGCGATATTCTCAAAGCAATGCCCATGAAAGGTACTGCCAGCGCCCTATCTGAAGTAGCAAGCGCTTTGTCTGAGGACCCTAAAAATCAAGCTGAGAATGTCATGATTGTGGATCTGTTGCGTAATGATCTCAGTCGCGTCTCCTTGCCAGGCACAGTGACAGTACCCAATTTGTTTGAAGTAGCAAGGTTTGGCGATGTTTTACAGATGACCTCAACCGTGCAGGGCCATGCAAAGCCAGACACCTCTCTGTTTGATATTCTGAATGCTGTTTTTCCCTGTGGCTCAGTCACTGGAGCCCCAAAAAAACGCAGTATGCAAATTATTCAAGAGCTTGAGCCCCAAGACCGAGGCTATTACTGCGGCGCCTTAGGATGGTTAGATCCTAGCGGTGACTTTGCCTTTAGCGTTCCTATTCGTACGGTTGAGATTACAGAAGACCAGCAAACGCATGCTTCTATTTTTACATTAGGTATTGGTGCTGGGATTACGAATGACTCCAATCCAAAGCAAGAATGGCAAGAGTGTTGCATCAAATCAGACTTCTTAATGACGCTTCCTAGTTCTACAGGATTATTTGAAACCATTTTGATTACTCAATGCAGACCTCAGAGACTTTCTGAGCATCTTGATCGCATGCAATCCTCTGCTCTAGCCTTAAGAATTCCATTTAATAGAACTGAAGCTGAGCTGATCATTGGAGCTGCTGTAGTAGCACTTGATTCCACTATTTCATTTAGATTAAGACTCGATCTAAAACCTAACGGTGAGCTATCTTTGTCTACTAGCCTACTAGAGGATTTAAAAACACCAGTAAAAATATTTTGGGCAAAGGATATTCTTCAATGCGGTGTTGAAATGTTCTCTGGGGATGCCTTGCTGCGCCACAAAGTGAGCAAGCGAACTTTATATGATCTCGCCTGGCGAGAAGCGGCTAAATTAGGAGGGTTTGATGCCCTTTTCAGCAATGAGCAGGGATTAGTTACTGAGGGTGGCAGAACTAGCATTTTTGTTAAACCTCAAGGTAGTTCTGAGTGGTTAACCCCGCCTATCTCGGCTGGCCTATTACCCGGAGTGATGCGCGCTGCACTGCTAAATGATCGAAAGCTCAATGCCCGTGAAGCCAACTTGACTATTAAAGATGTTTCAATAGCAGATGAGATTATTCTTACAAATGCCCTACGTGGCAGCATTCAAGCCCATTTCTAGAAAGTCAGCATGAAGTTCTGCCCCAACTGTGCCTCCTTATTAACGATGAAGATTCCATCTGATGATTCTCGGCTTCGTCACGTTTGTGAGGCATGCGGCAGCGTTCATTATCAAAATCCACGTAACGTCGTGGGTAGCATTCCCGTATTTGGCAAACAAGTATTGTTATGTCGCCGCGCTATTGAACCGCGGCTTGGCTATTGGACCTTGCCAGCAGGTTTTATGGAACTTGGCGAAAGTACAAGTCATGGTGCCGCTCGAGAAACTCTTGAAGAGGCGGGTGCTCAGGTTGAAATGGGTCCACTCTATTCTTTACTCAACGTTCCTCATGCAGAACAAGTCCATCTTTTCTATTTAGCAAAAATGCACTCCCCTGAGTTTTCTGCTGGCGAAGAGAGTCTAGAGGTTGCACTCTTTCATGAGCATGAAATTCCTTGGGAGGAGTTGGCCTTTCCAACAGTTAAACAAACGCTTCAATGGTTCTTTGCTGATCGCACTGCGGGCCTACTTGATGACGGCAAAGAGTTTTATGTACGCAGTCGAGATGTAATGCCATCCGAAAGAATTTAGTGAGTGTCTTATGAGCCAGATTGCTTGGTTAGGACCGAGTGACCCATTTCCAAATCCTCTCTTTGAATCTGACCCCGATCCCAGCGTGCCTGGACTCATTGCGGTAAGCGAACGTATTTATCCTGGACAACTTTCAAGCGCCTATCAGCTCGGTATTTTTCCCTGGTACTCTGATAATCAACCAGTCTTATGGTGGTCACCAGATCCTCGCATGGTCTTAAAACCCGCAGAATTTATTTGTAGTGACTCCCTGAAAAAAAGTATTCGTCATTTTTGCCAAGATACGGGCTCGCAAATACGAGTTGATGAAGACTTTGCTACCATCATCCGTGCTTGTGCCACTAGCACTCGGAAAGACCAAGATGGTACATGGATCACCCATGAAATCATGGATGCATACACCTCTCTTCACGACCAAGGTAATGCTCATAGCATTGCTATTACGGAACAAGGCCAATTGATTGGTGGACTTTATTGCGTATCCTTCGGTGGCATGGTTTTCGGAGAATCCATGTTTAGTCTCAAGCCAGATGCCTCAAAGATTGCCCTGGCAGCGCTAAGCGCCTGGTGTCTTCAAAAGGGTGTTGGCATGATTGATTGCCAACAAGAGACTCCCCACTTGCGCTCCTTGGGTGCCGCCCCCATTCCCAGAAAGACATTTTTGGAGCAACTGCAAATATCCGCAAATCAAACTAAGATGAAGGAATCTTGGACTTTTGATAAAACAATCTTGACTCACTGGCTATGACCCGGCTCAAAGAACTACCGCTGACCGCTTTGCAGTTTTATGCAACTGCACCCTATCCTTGTAGTTATCTGCCCAACAAAATGGCACGCTCACAAGTGGCTACGCCGTCTCATTTAATCCATGCAGACATTTATAGCGAGCTATTAAATGCGGGTTTTCGTCGCAGTGGTTTGTACACTTACCGACCTTACTGTGATGAATGTAGGGCCTGCGTTGCCACCCGAATTCTAGTAAATCAATTTAAGCCTTCACGCAGTCAGCGTCGCGCTTGGAAAAAACATGCTGGTCTTGAGGTATCGGTTTTGAACTTGGGCTACCAAGACGAGCATTATCAGTTGTATCAACGCTATCAGAATGAAAGACATGCTGGTGGCGACATGGACAGCGATGATCAAGATCAATATATGCAGTTTCTGTTACAAAGCCGTGTGAACTCTCGAATTGTTGAGTTCCGCGATGGTCCCCATGACCCCCATCCGGGAAGACTTCGCATGGTCAGCATGATTGATATCCTCGAACAAGGTATCTCTTCTGTCTATACTTTCTTCGATACCTCAGAACATGCTGCCAGTTATGGCAGCTACAGTATTCTCTGGCAAATTGAGCAAGCAAAGGTACTGACCTTGCCCTATCTCTATCTTGGCTACTACATCAAAGAGAGTGAGAAAATGTCCTATAAGGCTAAGTATCAACCGCTTGAAGGTTTGATTGATGATCATTGGCAGCCTTTGTCTAGGTTGACTGGGTCATAATATCTACTCATGACCGATCGCTATTCTCTTTTACGTCCTTGGCTCTTTTGTCTAGATCCCGAACAAGCTCATAATCTCACGCTCAGCAATTTAGATCGTGCGCAACGCTGGGGTTTCTTAGAGCGTTTGCTTGCAAAACCCATAGCTGATCCACGAACACTCTGTGGCATTACCTTTCCAAATCCAGTAGGCTTAGCTGCAGGTTTAGATAAAGATGGCAAACATATTGACGCACTTGCTGCGCTTGGATTTGGCTTTTTAGAAATCGGCACAGTGACTCCCCGACCACAACCTGGAAACCCCAAGCCCCGCATGTTTCGATTAACCGAGGCTCAAGCCATCATCAACCGCATGGGGTTCAACAATGATGGCGTTGAAGCATGCGTAGCTCGAGTGCGTCGCTCCCGCTTTTGGCAAAATGGTGGCGTCTTGGGTATGAATATTGGTAAGAATGCGAGCACACCAATTGAAGATGCAGCAAGCGATTACGTTCTGGCGATGGAAGCTGTTTATGAAATTGCTTCCTATATTACCGTCAATATCTCCTCTCCCAATACGCAAAATCTGCGTGCCTTACAGGGTGAAGAAATGCTACGCTCCTTATTGAGCAAGCTTGATGAATCCAGAAAACGCTTAAGCGATCGTGATGGCGTACGCAAACCCCTCTTCTTAAAAATTGCGCCTGACTTAGATACTCCTGATATTCATTTGATTGCAGATCTACTCATGGAGTTTGGGATCGATGGCATCATTGCGACCAATACGACGATTGCTCGAGAGTCTGTGCAAGGTATGCAATATGCTCAAGAGGCTGGTGGATTATCTGGTGCCCCGGTGCGTGCAGCCTCTACTCAAGTGGTCAAGACACTCAAAGCTCGACTGGGAGATCATCTTCCTATTATTGGTGTTGGCGGTATTTTGTCGGGCGCTGATGCAAGAGAAAAAATCAACGCTGGTGCCAGCCTAGTGCAGCTATATACCGGGCTCATCTATAGAGGACCAGACCTTGTTAACGAGTGTGCCAAAGCCCTTAAATATTCCTAGCGGTTGCCAGTAAGGGTGATTTTTTCTATTCAGGAAGCTCTAAAATAGCGTTTCATAATATGCAATCGAATCTGAAATCGCTACAATAGAGCCTATGACGACTAGCAAGCCCCTTAAAAACGCCAAGAACACAGGTGAGGTTGGGAAAACAGCCATCCAGGTGGTTGAACGCATGATGAACTTGCTTGATGCTTTAGCTGAGCAAGAAGAATCGGGCAGCCTTAAAAATTTGGCTGAGCAAACTGGCCTTCACCCCTCTACTGCCCACCGCATCCTCAATGATATGGTTGCTTGCCGCTTAGTTGAACGTGGCGATGGCGGCACATATCGCCTTGGCTTAAAACTCTTAGAGCTTGGTAATCTGGTTAAAGCGCGTCTCTCTGTTCGCGAAGCTGCCCAAGTACCGATGCGCACCCTACATAAACTCACTGGTGAAACTATCAATCTGTCAGTACGCCGAGGTGATGAGATCGTTTACATCGATCGTGCCTATAGTGAGCGCTCTGGCATGCAGGTAGTTCGTGCAATTGGCGGCCGCGCCCCGCTCCACTTAACCTCAGTGGGTAAATTGTTTTTATCTACCGATGATCCTCATCAAGTGCGTGCTTATGTCACCCGCACAGGACTCTCGGGCCATACTCGCAACAGTATTACCGACTTAACAAAGCTTGAATCTGCATTAAATCAAGTTCGCAGAGAAGGTAATGCACGCGATGATGAAGAGTTAGAGCTTGGCGTCAGCTGTTTTGCTGCAGCTATATTAGATGACACCGGTAAGTTAGTTGCTGGCTTATCACTGAGCTCACCTACCGACCGGATGCAAGCAGATTGGCTCAAAGCCTTGCAGGACACTGCTTTGCAGATTTCTAAGGGGATGGGCTACAAACCCAAGTCTACTGAGCCAGGCACTACCTAGCTCAAGCCATTACATCAAACGACGTATGGGTTGTGTTCCTGCTGGCATACGCTCATACCAGTCACGCACTCGTACTGCATCTGCAAAACGAGATTGGGTACCAACAGAGTCTAAGAAAACCAATAGTAAAGGCGTGTTATTGACTCGTGCTTGCATCACCAAGCACTTACCTGCAGCATTAATGAATCCTGTTTTTTGCAAGCCAATATTCATATCACCTGAGCGCACTAGACGATTGGTATTTAAGAATTTTTGTGGACGTTTCGCAATCACCATAGTCAAGTCTGGCCAGGTTGAAAACTCTCGAATCATTTTGTACTGATAAGCAGCATTGAGCATGCGAGTTAAATCTTCCCCAGTTGCCACGTTTTCACTAAGCAAACCGGTTGGGTCAGCAAAATGAGAATGCTCCATGCCCAGCTCTTTAGCCTTACGATTCATGGCATCTACAAACGAGCGAATGCCCCCGGGATAATTTCTCCCTAAGGTATATGCAGCACGGTTTTCAGAGGACATCAGAGCAAGCAATAAAGCTTCTTCACGGGTTAATTCTGTACCACCAGCTAGGCGAGATCCGCCATAGCTGCGAACATCTTCAGCATTAATAACGATGGTCTCATCCATCGGAAGCTTGGAATCTAAGACGACCATGGCGGTCATCAATTTGGTGATCGATGCAATCGGTAGACTCACCGAGGGATTCTTTTCAAAATACACCTCTTTAGTATCTTGATTAACAACCATTACAACGCTCGATTTCAGACTTAATTCATCATGCTGCCCACGCAAACCTAACGCCGTTGCAAGTGAAGGGCGGGCTGCTACCGCTGGATCAGCTGAGCGAGTAACTGTAACGCGTACGGTCTTTGGCTTTTTTGGTGACTTTGCAGTTTTAACAACTACCTTAGTAGTCTTAGTTTGCTTTTCTTTATCTTTACTGACAGCGACTGCTGGTGCATTGAATAGAGCAGCACAAGCAAATATTGCAGTAAAAACTAAGAGCCACAATCGTTTCAAACGCATCTCCAAATACCTTCCAAAACATTCAACATACGGAATGATAATTAATTTTCAAGTCAGCAGCGGATTTATTCGCCCCATCTTGGTCTTTTTTTGATGATCTATTCAGCAATCGTCGCTACCGTATTGGTTTGACGAGCATTTACCATGATTACTCCGGTCATCGTTAAACCCAGACCTAAGGCCATTAGTAATGTAAATGGCTCACCAAATAAGAACCAAGCCATGATCGCTGTAGTTGGTGGAGTCAAATACAGCAAACTGGTCACCTTAGTGGCAGCGCCCTTACGAATCATCATAAATAAGAGGCTGATTGAACCAATCGATAGCGGGATGATCGACCACAATAAAGCAATCATCACTGGTGCATTCCAAACCATTACACCTGATTCAAAGAAATACATACAGAAAAAACAGAGCACAGCAGATACACCAAACTGTATAGAGGACCCTGCTCTAAGATCAAACACTGGGCAATATTTTTTTTGATACAAAGTACCAAATGTAATAGAAAGTAAGGCCAGGAAGGCTAAGACATAACTAATGAATGGAATATGCGCAAAACTAATTTTTTCAGCAACTACTAAAGCAACGCCCGCAAAACCAAAAGCTAGGCCAATCCATTGACGTGGTGTGACCTTTTCGGATATCCAAGCAGCAAACCAGGCCGTTAAAATAGGTTGAAGTCCAACAATAATGGCGGCCAATCCAGCGGTCATCCCCAGCCTAACAGCACACCAAACGCCTAATAAATAACCAAACTGCATCAAGATCCCTGCTACGGCGATATGCTTCACCTGGGCCCATCTTGGCCAAGTAATACGCCACACCAGGTTAAGCGCTGCCATAGCCGCTAGCACACCTATAAAACGCCAGAATAGGAAAGTGGCAGGCTCCACATAAGGCATTGCTAATCGAGCAATAACGAACCCGGTGCTCCAGATGAGCACAAAAAGAGGGGCAATTGCATTGTCTAAGCTAAGCTTCATGGATAAGTTACTGAAATTATTGAGATTTTTGAAGCTAACATCAATTTTAGGCTCTTTTATTTTGACCTCTGCCTATACTGATGCAATAGGATTAATAAAGCCTTTATGCTGCATCGCAATAAGAAGACTATATCATGGTGAATACAAAAATCATGAAAGCAAATAGTAGGCGCAAGCTATTAGTAAATCCAACTGAAAGGGATTGACATGAACTTAACACCAGAACAAATCGCAGCAGCTCAAAAAGCAAATTTAGAAACCTTGAGCGGCCTGACAAATCAAGCACTCCAAAGCATTGAAAAATTAGTTGAACTTAATATGCATATTGCCAAACAAAGTCTGAGCGATAGCATGAATAGCGCCAAGAAGGCTTTGGAAGTAAAAGATATTCAACAACTTCTCGCCCATCAAGCCGAGGCGGTTCAGCCAATGGCAGAAAAAATTATGGCTTACAGCCGTCACTTATATGACCTAGCTCACGAAACTCAAAATAGCTTTACTAAGTCGGCAGAAAAAGAATTACAAGTTGGCCAACAAAAAATCAACGCTTTAGTTGAAGAGTGGACTAAGAATGCGCCGGCTGGTTCAGATGCAGCTGTTCAAGCAATGAAACAAGCGATAGCTTCTGCTAACAATGTCTATGAAACAAGCCAAAAGGCTGTGAAGCATGCGGTTACAGTTGCGCAGACTAATCTCAATACTGCCGCTGACACAGTATTGAAGGCTACTGAAGCTGCCAGTAAAGCGACTAAGAAGAAATAATGTTAGATTGATTCTGTAATGTAAAAGCCCCGTGTTACCGGGGCTTTTTCTTTTGCAGCCTAGGCTTTGAAGCTTGCTTACCGAGTTAAGACTTCTTCTTCACTGGTGGCAAGTCTGTGCAATGGCCGTGGGCTGCTTCTGCGGCAAGCCCTACTGATTCACCCAAGGTTGGATGAGGGTGGATGGTTTTGCCAATATCAACTGCATCAGCACCCATCTCAATCGCAAGACACACTTCACCAATTAAATCACCCGCATGCGTTCCGACGATACCGCCACCGATAATGCGATGAGTCGCTGCATCAAAGATGAGTTTTGTGAAACCTTCATCACGACCATTGGCAATCGCCCTTCCACTAGCAGCCCACGGGAATAAACCCTTTTCATAGGCAATGCCTTGTGCTTTGCACTGCTCTTCCGTTACACCAGCCCAAGCCACCTCTGGGTCAGTATAAGCAACCGATGGAATCTGCTTTGCGTCAAAGTATGATTTCTGACCTGCCGCTACTTCAGCCGCAACGTGACCCTCATGCACTGCTTTATGAGCCAACATCGGTTGGCCAATAATATCGCCAATGGCAAAGATGTTTTGCACATTGGTACGCATTTGTTTATCAACCGGGATAAAGCCGCGTTCATCTACAAATACGCCAGCTTTTCCAGCGTCAATCTTTTTCCCATTTGGTGTACGGCCAACAGCAACTAAGACTAAGTCATAGGTTTGTGGTTCTGCAGGTGCATTCTCACCTTCAAAGCTCACTTGAATGCCATTAGGCTTTACCTCGGCCTTAGTAGCGCGCGTCTTAAGCATGATTTTTTCAAAGCGTCCCGCATTGAACTTCTCCCAGACTTTTTCAAGATCACGATCAGCGCCAGCCATGAGGCCATCCATCATCTCGGCAATATCAATGCATGAGCCAAGCGAGCTATAGACCGTGGCCATCTCTAAACCAATAATGCCGCCGCCAATAACGAGCATCCTTTTGGGAATACTCTTAAGCAATAAGGCGCCCGTACTATCCACAATATGGGGATCTTCTGGTAAGAAAGGGAGTTTCACAGGTTGACTACCGGCTGCAATAATCGCCTTCTGAAAGCGGACTACTTCTTTTTGTCCAGTCAAGTCTTGGCCAGTACCGTTAGTCATTTCTACTTCAATGTGATTGGCATCTAAGAAGCGGCCTAAGCCGCGTACTGTTTTTACTTTACGTGCTTTAGCCATGCCAGCCAAGCCACCAGTTAACTTTGCGATCACAGAATCTTTATAGCCACGCAATTGATCGATCTCAATCTTTGGTTCACCAAAAGTAATGCCGTGCTTGGACATCGTTTTTACCTCATCCATTACTGAAGCGGTATGCAGCAATGCCTTAGATGGAATGCAGCCCACATTGAGACATACACCGCCTAAAGTCGAGTAACGCTCCACTAGTAAGGTATTCATGCCCAAGTCAGCACTTCGGAATGCGGCACTATAACCTCCAGGACCAGCACCAAGTACTAAGACTTCACATTCGTGATCCACTTTTCCGCTGTATTGCCCCGCTAATGGAGCCTGCACAACTACTGGAGTCGCGGTGGGTGCAGGAGCTGCAGCTGCAACTGTAGCTACAGGTGCAGCACTACTAGCTTCAATCTCCGCGATCACCGAACCTTTGCTCACCTTGTCGCCTTGCTTTACAGCAATACTCATAATCGTTCCAGCTGCATCCGCTGGAATCTCCATGGTTGCTTTATCGGATTCTAGAATTAATAAAGGCTGCTCTTTTTCAACCACATCACCGACCTTTACCAGCACTTCAATCACCGGCACATCTGCATAGTCGCCAATATCTGGCACGAGGATCATTTGCTTAGCCATAGACCCCCCTTTACAGAGTAGCGCGACGGAAGTCGGCTAAGAGTTGTGCGATATACAAATTGAATCGGGTAGCCAATGCACCATCAATCACGCGATGATCAGCAGAAAGAGACAATGGGCAAATGAGTCTTGGCACAAATTGCTTACCGTCCCACACTGGCTTCATAGCGGCTTTGCTCACACCTAGAATGGCAACTTCTGGCGCATTGACGATTGGCGAGAAGTATGTTCCACCTATTCCGCCCAAGGAAGAAATCGTAAAGCTGGCACCCTGCATTTGATCTGGTTTGAGTTTGCCATCGCGAGCCAATGCTGCTAACTCAGAAGTTTCTTTAGCAATCTCAAAAATGCCCTTTTTATCTACGTTTTTAATGACAGGCACTACCAAGCCAGTTGGCGTATCGGCAGCAAAACCAATATTGAAGTATTTCTTCAGAATTAAATCATCGCCATCAAGTGAGCTATTGAACTCTGGATATTTCTTCAGAGCAGCAACGGCAGCTTTCATCAAGAAGGCGAGCATGGTAATTTTGACGCCCCTCTTCTCATTGTCTTTATTCGTCTCTACACGGAAAGCCTCTAAATCGGTAACATCTGCATCTTCGTGATACGTCACCGCCGGGATCATGACCCAGTTACGTCCAAGATTCGCCGCAGTCATCTTCTTAATACGATTTAATGGTTGAAGCTCAATCTCACCAAACTTCGTGAAATCCACTTTTGGCCAAGAAATCAAATTCAGGCCGCCTAAGCTTCCACCACTAGATGCTGCCGGTGGACTGCAAGCACCTCCACTCATGGCAGCTTTTACAAAGGCTTGCACGTCCTCTTGAGTAATTCGTCCTTTCTGACCCGTTCCTTTAACCTGATGAATCGTTACTCCGAGTTCACGGGCAAATTTACGTACTGATGGACTTGCATGACTGAGTGATGCATCCACTAATGGAGCTGGGTTCAACAGTGGAGGAGGTGCCGGAGCACGAACAACTGGAGGCTCAACTGCAGCTGGTTTACTCGCTGGTGATGGTAGGGTGGCTACTGGAGCTGGCGCAGATTCAGATGATCCACCTTCCAGAGTCAGAACAACCGATCCTTCAGAAAGATTATCGCCAATCTTCACTTTGACATCCTTTACAATGCCGGAGTGAGATGAAGGAACATCCATCGTGGCTTTGTCAGACTCAAGCACAACGATCGATTGCTCTTTCTCAACCTGATCGCCTGGCTTAACCAGGACCTCAATAACAGGCACATCTTTGTAGTCACCAATATCCGGGACTTTGATTTCAATTATTTGACTCATGAATTCATCTCGTTTTAAACCGTCATCGGGTTTGGTTTAGTAGCATCGATGCCATACTTCTGAATAGCTTGCGCAAGTTTTTGACGATCCATTTGGCCTGCATCTACCAAAGATCTCAGAGCAGTCAACACCACCCAACGACGATCAACCTCAAAGAAATCACGAAGTTTTTCACGGGTATCTGAACGACCAAAACCATCTGTGCCCAAGACCTCATAGCGACGGCCCATATGCTGAATCGCTGGACGAATCTGCTCAGCAAACAAACGCACATAGTCAGTAGCTGCAATGACTGGGCCTGTAGTATCTTTTAGGCAATTCTCAACGTGAGAAAGCGTTGGTGTAGCTGTTGGATTCAAGAGATTTGAGCGATGCACTGTATTCCAATTACGGCCTAGCTCTGTAAAGCTTGGGCAACCCCACAAGTCAGAAGCAACACCCCAATCTTTTTGAAGCATTTCTGCTGCTTCGATCACTTCACGGAAGATGGTCCCCGAACCGAGAAGTTGAACCCGTAACTTAGTCTTTTCGTCGCCAACAGACTTAAGCTTATACATACCCTGGATGATGTCTTTTTCTGCACCCTTTGGCATTCCTGGATGACTATAGTTTTCATTCATCAATGTCACGTAGTAATAAACATCTTCCTGCTCTGCCAACATACGACGCATTCCATCCTGAATGACTACTGCTAACTCAAATGAAAATGTAGGGTCATAGCTGATACAGTTTGGTACTGCGCTGCTCCAAAGATGGCTATGGCCGTCTTCGTGTTGCAAGCCCTCGCCGTTCAAAGTGGTTCTTCCAGCAGTTCCACCAAGCAAAAAGCCACGGCTACGCATATCACCTGCTGCCCATGCTAAGTCGCCAATTCTCTGGAAACCAAACATGGAATAAAAGATGTAGAAAGGTAACATCGGAACGCCATGAGTTGAGTAAGAGGTTGCGGCTGCAATCCAGTCACACATACCACCAGCTTCATTAATGCCCTCTTGCAGAATCTGACCAGTCTTATCTTCTTTGTAGAACATCAATTGATCATGATCTTCTGGGGTATAGAGCTGACCCAATTGGTTCCAAATACCCAATTGACGGAACATGCCTTCCATACCGAAGGTACGAGATTCATCTGGAACAATGGGAACCACCCGCTTGCCTAATACTTTGTCACGAACAATCGTATTGAGCATGCGTACAAATGCCATCGTTGTAGAAATCTCGCGCCCTTCTGCAGTTGCCTCAAGCAATGGAGCAAAGACTTCTAGCGCAGGAACAGGCAAGCTTTCTGCCTTAATACGACGTTGGGGTAAATAACCGCCTAATTCTTGACGACGCGCCTTCATGTATTCCAACTCGGGACTACCCTCGGCAAATTTCACTAAAGGCATGTCATCGAGATCCTCATCTTTTACAGGAATCTCAAAACGATCGCGGAAGCGCCGAACGTCATCATCATTCATCTTCTTTGCTTGGTGGGCAATATTCATTGCCTCACCTGAACCACCCATACCGTAACCTTTAATGGTGTGGGCCAAAATGACTGTTGGTTGATCCTTATGATTTACTGCTGCATGGAATGCTGCATAGACTTTATGTGGGTCATGACCACCACGATTGAGTTGCCAAATCTCATCATCACTCCAGTCGCTCACTAAAGCTTTTAATTCTGGGGTGTTGAAAACAATCTCACGAACATAAGCACCATGCTTAGACTTCATGGTCTGATACTGGCCATCCACGATTTCACCAAGGCGCTGCATCAAGATGCCTTTTTTATCGCGAGCAAACAGGGCATCCCACTGGCCACCCCAAACTACTTTGATCACGTTCCAACCAGCACCACGGAATTCACTCTCAAGTTCTTGAATGATGCTACCGTTACCCCGTACTGGTCCGTCTAGACGTTGCAAGTTACAGTTCACAACAAAAATGAGGTTATCCAGTTTTTCGCGGCCAGCCATACCAATAGCGCCCAAAGACTCTGGTTCATCAGTTTCACCGTCACCTAAAAATGCCCAAACCTTGCGACCTTCGCTCTTAATAAAGCCACGGTCTTGTAAATAGCGCATAAAGCGCGCTTGATAAATGGCCATAATTGGGCCCAAGCCCATTGACACAGTTGGGAACTGCCAGAAGTCTGGCATCAACCATGGGTGTGGATAACTAGAAATACCTTTACCACCGACCTCTTGGCGGAAGTTATTTAGCTGTTCATCCGTGAGACGACCTAACATATATGCACGGGCATACACTCCTGGTGCTGAGTGGCCCTGAACAAAAATGAGATCGCCACCATGCTCTGGTGATGGCGCATGCCAAAAATGATTGAAGCCTACGTCATACAAAGTTGCAGCTGACTGGAAAGAGGAAATATGTCCGCCAACGTTGGTATCTTTGTTAGCCCGAAGCACCATTGCCATTGCATTCCAGCGCGTATAAGAGCGAATACGATGTTCGACATTTTGATCGCCCGGTAAGCGAGCTTGATTTTCGACGGGAATCGTATTGATATAAGGAGTCTCGGCATGGAAAGGTTGAACGACACCATTTACTCTTGCATGAGAAATTTGCTGATCAATTAAATAAGCAGCACGCTCAGGGCCTTCGTTATGAATAACCCCGTCTAGAGCCTGCAACCATTCTTGAGTCTCTCCTGGATCAACATCGAGGGAATTCTGTTTACCTAACACCTGATCTGGAACTGCGGCCATAACTTGTCTCCAATAAGTACTTCGCAATTAGCTATTAACTTTATAGTGAATATTTTATGAAGGTATATGGGTGTAAACAAGCAATTTTCCACATAATGATAATATTTCTCATAATGTGATATTTTATTGCGGTGCAGGTATTACTTTGGATTGGTTTGAGAAATGCCTTTTTTATTAGCGCAATCAGGCAAAATAAGCCTCATTCATGAAATTAACGGCTTTTTTAAGCTTTCTCCTCAGACCATTTAAATGGCTCCGAAAAATACGGGGATTTAGGCTCGTATACACCCCTCTCATTGCTATCGTGCTGTTTACCGCAGTGATGGGCATAATTTTGGGCACCCTACAACAACAAGAAAAAACCCAACAAGAGTCCGCTTTATTTCGAGAGCTTTCATTAGCAAAACAGCGTATTCAATTGCGCTTTACCAACAACCTCGATGCCTTCGTCAACATTAATCGTGAACTCGCTAGTGGCGAAGATCAAGAAAGACTGAAAAAAATTGCTTATGAACAAGCTGATGAACTAGCCATCAACAATCATGAGATTGTGAAAATTATTTGGATTAATTCAAAGAATGAAAAGCTCTGGGCAGTACCGCCGAGCAACAATAAAACGGATTGGATTAATAAGACTCAAAATGACCAATCGGTTAATTCATCTCTAGCCAGTGCAATGGAATTGAGTAGAGCAACGAGCAGAGCAGCTTTTGGTCAGTTCATCAACCTTAGCCTACCTAGCGATGAGCCTCTTGCCAAGGATAGAAAAACCGTATTCTGGCAAGTGGTCCCAAACATCACCGGGGGTGAAGTAGTTGGCTTTTTAGCGGTGCTTTATACCGCTCAGGGCGTCTTGGATGTCATACCCTCAGAGCTCAAAGCACATTATCGGTTTACCCTTCTCACCGATAATGAAAAAATGTTGGCAATCTCTTCTGATCGCGACACACCCAAAAGAGCGTTTAGCAACCAGACCAGTTTAGATATTGGCGTACTCAGTCCCAATTTAACTTTACGAATCGATACTTATCCCCCGCCGACTAACCTGACCTTCAGAATGTTGATTGGAGTCGTGGTTGGATTGAGTGCCTTTGTGATCTGGAGCTTGTGGTCAGTCTTAAAGCAAATGCAAGTTCGCCAAGAAGCGGAAGCTAGTCTGCGAGCTGAAACAAGGTTTCGTAATGCAATGGAAAATTCTACACCAGTGGGTATTCGAGCTCATGACATGCAAAAGCGCATTACTTATGTGAACCCAGCGTTTTGCGAGATGACTGGCTGGTCAGCAGAGGAGATGATCGGTCTAACCCCACCCTTTCCTTTCTGGCCCGACTCTAGGCGTGATGAGCTAGTTGAGAAGATGAACCGTGCCCTGAAATCTGAAGTGATATCAAAAACAGGTATTGAGGGAGTGATTTTGCGTCGTGATGGCTCTTTAATACAAACGCGTACCTTTATTGCGCCACTGATTGATGAAAAGGGTAAGCAAAGTGGTTGGGTTACGTCATTAATTGATATCTCTGAGCCTAAAAAGTTTCGTGAAGAGCTCGCTGTTTCACAAGAGCGCTTCATTACTGTTCTTGAAGGACTTGATGCTGCGGTATCAGTGGTAGATCTTGAAAATGACAAACTTCTATTTGCAAATCGTTTTTATCGAGAAAACTTTGGGGATGACTCTAAAGGCCATTTCAAATTAGCTGGCAACGGCGATAATCTTGAAACTCTTCATGATGTTGCCGAAGACTTGCAAGACTCTCCTCCAGGCATTCCAACCTCATTCTTATATCAAGAATCTGAGTCAGAAGAAGTTCAATTGGATGACGGTAGTAATAAGTGGTTTGAGGTTCGTCGTCGCTTCATACCATGGGTTGATGGCCATTTAGCCCAACTCTTAATTGCTACTGATATTACGATCCGTAAAGAAGCAGATGATCTGGCACGTCAACAACAAGAGCGCATGCAATTTACAAGTCGCCTGACTACTATGGGTGAAATGGCATCCTCGCTTGCGCATGAGTTAAATCAACCTCTTTCTGCAATTTCTAATTACTGCATGGGTGTTGCTAAGCGCTTAGAAGGCAATCTTGATCCCTCTATCACTAAAGATATTTTGCCTGCACTAGAAAAAGCCTCTGAACAAGCCCATCGCGCAGGGACTATCATTCAGCGCATTCGTGGATTTGTGAAACGCAGTGAGCCTGTGCGCAAATCTTCCTCTATGACAGAGATCATCAATGATGCTGTTGGCCTTGTTGAAATTGAGGCGCACCGTCACCGCTTAAGCATTACTTCCAATATTGCTGAAAACCTGCCTGAGGTAGACGTAGATCCCGTACTCATTTTGCAAGTCTTAGTTAACCTTCTGAAAAATGCCCTCGATAGCGTGCGCGAAGCCTATCCCCTATCATCCCGTTGGACGGCACCACCAGTCAATATTGCCGCTGATATCGATACCAGTACCTTCCCGGCCATGCTTAGAATTCGGGTAACAGATTCTGGGGGTGGGATTGCTGAACCCGTCATAAACCGGATGTTTGAGCCGTTTTTTAGCACCAAAGCTGATGGAATGGGCATGGGCCTCAATATTTGCCGCTCCATTATCGAATCTCATCACGGGCGACTTTGGGCATCCAATGTGATGGACTCCGAACGCACCAAGCTGGCCGGCTGTACCTTTACAATACTTCTACCACTCGAATCCCCCGATTCTCTGGAAAATGGATAAACATCCTATTTTGAGATTTACCTTGCGAGACCCAATATGAACTTAGCTGCTGCCAAACCGAACCAAGCCGAAGTCGTTTATGTAGTTGATGACGATGAAGCTGTACGTGATTCACTCACCTGGCTTTTAGAAAGCAATGGTTATGTAGTTCGCTGTCATGCTAGCGCTGAACGTTTCTTACAATCTTTACAAAGTACGGATAAATCTACTATCTCTTGCGCGATCTTAGATGTGCGCATGCCTGGGATGTCTGGTCTTGAACTACAAGAGCGCCTCATAAGTGAAAACTTCCCAATGCCAGTTGCCTTCATTACTGGCCATGGTGATGTCTCTATGGCAGTGTCTACTATGAAGCGGGGTGCGGTTGATTTTATTGAGAAGCCATTTAAAGAAAATGATCTCTGTGGTTTAGTAGATCGCATGTTTGCTAAAGCAAGAGTAGATTACTCACAAGCGAGCCAACGTAAAATTACTCAGAGTTTACTCAGCAAGCTCACTGGTCGTGAGCGCCAAGTATTAGAGCGTATCGTTGCAGGCCGCCTCAATAAACAAATTGCAGATGACCTCGGAATTTCTATTAAGACAGTTGAAGCCCACCGCGCCAATATTATGGAAAAGCTCAACGTCAATACCGTAGCAGACCTGCTCCGCCTTGCTTTATCTGACCCTCAACCTAACTAACTCCAATCAATACTCTTGCAATGCCCGCCCAATTACTAGACGGTAACGCGCTCTCCAAAAAACTACGTGCTGAAATTGCAGCGCGTGGCGCAATTGTTACTGCTAAGGGTGTTCGCCCTGGATTAGCAGTCATCGTGGTGGGTGAAAATCCAGCCAGCCAAGTGTATGTTCGCAATAAAGTGAAAGCCTGTGAGGATGTGGGTTTTCATTCAGTACTAGAGCGCTACTCTGTTGAGCTTGGGGAAGAAGAATTGCTCGCCCGTATTGCTACTCTCAATGCTGACCCATCCATTCATGGGATCTTAGTGCAATTGCCACTGCCAGAACATATTGCCGCTGAACGGGTGCTCGAAGCGATTGCCCCTGAAAAAGATGTCGATGGTTTCCATGTGGCCAATGCTGGAGCCTTAATGGTTGGCCAACCAGAATTTAAGCCCTGCACGCCTTATGGTTGCATGAAACTCTTAGAGAGTATTGATTACCCGATTCGTGGTGCCCGCGCGGTCATTGTTGGGGCCTCCAACATTGTTGGCAAACCCATGGCGATGCTCCTCCTACAAGCAGGTGCTACGGTCACCATCTGCAATAGTAAGACTCGTGATTTGGCTCACCATACGAAAGATGCTGATATCTTGGTGGTAGCTACAGGTAAGCCCAGGATGATTTCAGGTGATATGGTAAAAAACGGTGCTGTTGTCATTGATGTGGGCATCAACCGCCTGCCAGATGGCAAGCTATGCGGCGATGTGGATTTTGATGCTGCCAAATATATCGCTGGTTGGATCACCCCAGTTCCTGGTGGCGTTGGTCCAATGACGATCACCATGCTTCTCATGAATACATTAGAAGCAGCGGAAAAGGCATCAAAGCGCTAGATCCATTAAGCTAGAGGGTATGACTACTTCCCTCTTACCCTTCCTGGTCGCCTTACCAGCTTCCTTAGAAAATAACCCTCTCCTGACTTTTGGTCGTGGTATTACCGCCTACTCTGAAGTCAAGCCTGAGCATATTGCCCCTGCAATTGGCTTCTTACTTAAATATGCTCAGGATGCTGTCGATTTAGCAACTCTTCCTAAAACACCTTCAAGCTGGGAAAAGCTGGTTGAGCCCTTAGAGGATGCTACCGAAGCATTAGATAGATCTTGGGGAGCTATCTCTCATCTCAATAATGTGGCTGACACCCCAGAGTTGCGCGCTGCCTTTGGCAAGATGCTTCCTGAATACACAGCCTTTCGCTCCAATCTTGGACAGAACTTAGCGCTTTATCAAAAATATAAAGCACTTAAAAACAGTCCAGAATTTGCAGAACTCAATCGCGCTCAACAAAAAGTCATTGAAAACTCACTGCGAGATTTTCGACTTGGCGGTGCTGAATTGAGCGATGCTGAGAAACCACGTTTTTCTGTAATCCAAGATGAACAAGCGTCTCTTGGTAAAACATTCTCAGAGCATGTCTTGGACGCAACCGATCGCTTTGTACACTCAATTACTGATAAAGCTGACCTTGCTGGGCTGCCAGAGGATATCCTAGCCGCAGCAGCGGATACCGCACAGCAAAAGGGTCTACCGGGATGGGCTTTTACCTTGCATTTCCCCTCATACTATCCAGTCATGCAGTATTCCGAAAATCGGGAACTGCGCCGCCTCATGTATCAAGCCTATGTCACTCGCTCATCAGAGCTGGGCCCGCAATATGGCGAAGGTAAGCTCGATTGGGATAACACTCATAACATGTTAGATCAACTACGTCTGCGCGATGAAGAGGCTCGCATGCTGGGATTCGCAAATTATGCAGCCTTAAGCTTAGCACCCAAAATGGCGAATAGCGTTGATGAAGTAGACCTCTTTCTCACGAACTTTGCCATCAAATCAAAGCCATTTGCTCAGAAAGATTATCAAGAACTTTGTGAGTTTGCAAAAGCAGAACTAGGATTTACTGAAGGACTTGAGCCTTGGGATATTCCCTTTGCTGCTGAACGCCTCAAACAAACGCGTTACTCTTTCTCGGAGAATGAACTCAAACAATACTTCCCTTTACCAAAGGTATTAGATGGTTTATTCCGAGTGATCCAGACATTATTTGGCGTCAAGATTGAATCTGCCGAATTACCAACTTGGCATGCTGATGTGCAGTCTTTTGCCGTGAAAGACCAAGCTGGGAAAATCCGAGCGTACTTCTATCTAGACCCATATGCCCGCCCTGGAAAACGTGGTGGCGCTTGGATGGATGATGCGCGTGGTCGTAGAGAGCTTGCCAATGGAGAAATCCAAATCCCTGTAGCCTATCTCGTGTGCAACTTTGCCCCTCCAGTAACAGTAGATGGCATATTGCGCCAACCAACCATTACCCATGATGATGTCATTACCCTATTTCATGAGAGTGGCCATGGTTTGCACCACCTCCTTACACAGGTTAGCGCCTTGGGTGTTTCAGGCATCAATGGAGTTGAATGGGATGCCGTTGAACTACCAAGTCAATTTATGGAGAATTTTTGCTGGGAATGGGAAGTGCTCGAAAATATGACGGCTCATGCGCAAACTGGCAAACCATTGCCACGCGAGCTCTTTGAAAAAATGTTGGCCGCCAAAAATTTCCAAAATGGTTTGGCAACCTTGCGTCAAGTTGTGATGTCTTTAACCGATTGGAGACTACATTCAAGCTTTGATGCCAAAGGTGCTACAGGTCATGCAGTACTAGATGTCTCTAGAAATATTGCCGATGAGTACGGCATCATTCCACAGCCTGAGATTTCTCGTTGGATTAATTCCTTTAGCCATATCTTTGCTGGCGGCTATGCTGCTGGTTACTACAGCTATAAATGGGCTGAAGTTCTTTCTGCCGATGTCTACTCTGCTTTTGAGGAAGCTGCAAAGCTCACTGGCAGCGTGCTTGATGCTAAAACAGGCGCGCGTTACCGAGAAGAAATTTTGGAGGTTGGCGGTAGTCGCCCTGCTGCTGAATCTTTTAAAGCCTTCCGCGGCAGAGAGCCTAGCATTGATGCATTACTGCGGCATGGCGGCATGGCTTAGCAAGCGCAAAATAAAGGGAATTATTTACCCATTCTTTTGCAAACTGAGTCAGAAATAGTTGCCAAGAAATACACTGCCATGCCAAGGACGAAGACGAGGTAACTGCCATCGTTGAAAAATTGCAACAATCCTACTATGACTATGCCAAGGGCAAGAACGCTGACTATGGTTTTAGCAAACATATTGATTCCCTAAAAAATGATCGTTTTTTAATAATGCATCATCTTAAGACAAAAATAGGTTTCATGCTTTGGGTGATGCATTAGTCAATCTTTTGTCTAACTCTTCTGAATAACCGCTATCACAGGCGCATGGTCAGAAGGCTGCTCCCAAGCTCTAGGCTCTTTATCGACTACGCTGGCACTACACTTTTCTTTTAGTGCATCGCTTAATAGGATGTGATCAATACGCATACCGGCATTTCTTCTGAACCCCATCATGCGATAGTCCCACCAACTAAATGTTTTGGGTGCTTGTTCAAACATTCTGAATGAGTCGCTGAGACCAAGATTGATTAATTCTTGAAACGCGTTTCTTTCTGGTAGCGATACGAGATTCTGCCCTTCCCATGCTTTAGGGTCGTGCACATCTTGATCAGCTGGGGCGATATTAAAGTCCCCCAACAGCGCCAAGCGTTGATTTTGTTCTAGCTCTGCTGTTAACCAGGCTTGTAATTTAGTTAACCAAGCCAGTTTGTAGATGAACTTATCGCTATCAGGTGATTGTCCATTTGGAAAATAGGCTGAGACCAGTCTAATAGGCTTTGTTCCAGAAAATGGAATGGTGGCTGCAAGAATGCGTTGCTGCTCATCATCATTTCCGGGGATATTTCTAATGGGTTTTAGAAAGGTGGTGCCTGCATCAGAGGCGATTGCTGCTAAAGCCGCTTTGCGCACAATGATGGCAACACCGTTGTAAGTCTTTTGCCCTGCGGCTAGGCTAAGGTAACCCGCTGCCTCTAATTCTTGATGAGGGTACTTGTCATCCGTGAGCTTGAGCTCTTGTAAGCACAAGGCATCAATAGCTTGCTTCTTTTGTTTCTGATCTTGTAACCAACGAAGTACGTGAGGAAGGCGAACCTTTAAGGAATTTACATTCCACGCCGCAATTCGAATTGAATCAGTCATCAAGCCCCAGTTCCTGCAATTTACGTGTAATCGTATTGCGCCCAATGCCAAGGCGTTGGGCTGCCTCTACACGGCGTCCCCGAGTTACCTCAAGCGCTGCTTGCAATACTATTTTCTCAAATCGAGCGCATAGGGCATCGTAAACTTCTTTATCGCCATCTTGCAGCATTTTCGTGGCTAAACGCCCTAACCCACTCTCCCAATCGCCTGCAGTAACTTTTGCAGCGGCAGGATTTGTCGGAGAAGATTCACCATGCAATATAACAGGCTGATCCCCAGCTTCTGCCATGATGTCTGCAGGCAAGTCGCTAACGCCAATAATATTGGCAGGGGTCATGACTGTGAGCCAATGACATAAGTTCTCTAATTGACGAACATTACCCGGAAACGGCATCGCTGCAATCTCCTTGAGAACTTCATCAGAAAGCTTCTTAGGATCAACTCCTAAGGATTTGGCGCAACTAAGCATAAAGTGCCTAGCCAGCATTGGAATATCTTCACTGCGCTCTCGCAATGAAGGCATACGTAAACGAATCACATTTAGGCGATGCAATAAGTCTTCACGGAAAAAACCAGCTGCTACTCTTGTTTCGAGATTTTGATGCGTGGAAGCAATAATCCGCACGTTAGCCTTGATTGGATCTTGACCGCCAATACGATAAAAATGCCCATCTGATAAAACACGCAATAAGCGTGTTTGCAAATCAAATGGTAGGTCGGCAATTTCACCTAAGAAAAGAGTGCCGCCATCAGCCTGCTCAAAACGGCCACGACGCAATGTCTGTGCCCCAGGAAAAGCACCCCGCTCATGACCAAATAACTCTGATTCGAGCAGGTCTTTGGGAACTGCTGAAGTACTCAGCGATACAAATGGCCCTTTTGCTCTGGGGCTATGTTTATGTAGTGCATGAGCAACTAGCTCTTTACCGGTTCCAGACTCGCCAGTAATCAGCACAGTTGCATGAGATTGAGCCAGACGACCAATCGCACGAAAGATCTCTTGCATTGCAGGTGCTTGGCCGATGATTTCACTAGCATCTTGTCTCAATGCGGATAATTCCTTGGCTCCTGAATCATTCCGAATACCCTGCTCCACTGCCCGATGAATTAACTCAACCGCTTTTTCAACATCAAATGGTTTGGTAAGGTACTCAAACGCGCCGCCCTGGAAGGAGGAGACAGCAGAATCTAAATCTGAATATGCCGTCATGATAATCACAGGTAAGTTTGGATGACTTGCTTTTACATGCTGCAGCAAATCTAAACCATTACCACGTGGCATCCGAATATCAGAGATGAGCACTTGTGGAGATTCTTTCTCCAGTGCATTGAGAACATCATTGGGATTTGAGAAGCTCTTGTGCGGGATATTCTCGCGCGCCAAGGCTTTTTCTAAAACCCAGCGAATGGATTGATCATCGTCGACGATCCAAATTGGTTTCATAATGCTCTCTCCTGCCTACGGTATGGAATTTGAATATGGAAATCAGTACGTCCTGGGCGGCTATCACAAGCAATAAAGCCCTGGTGTTGCTGAACAAAAGTTTGCGCTAGGGTCAGACCTAAGCCGCTACCACCCTCTCTCCCAGATACCAAGGGAAAGAAAATGCGTTCAATCATTTCTTCTGGAATACCCGGGCCGTTATCAATCACATGTAGATCCATCGCTAATTTGTAACGATGTTTTGCAATGGTGACTGAACGCGCCACTCGGGTTTTTAATTCAATTTGGGCAACTCCGCTATTTATCTCTTCGGCAAGTGCCTGTGCTGCGTTATGAACGATATTCAAGGTTGCCTGAATGAGTTGCTCGCGATCACCCATAACATCCGGCAGGCTTGTGTCGTAGTTGCGAATAATTTTTAAGCCTTTAGGGAATTCTGCTAGTACTAAGCTGCGTACTCGTTCAAGTGCTTCATGCACATTAAATGCTTCAATGACATGAGCCTTGCGATGTGGCGCCAGTAGACGATCTACTAGCGTCTGTAAACGATCTGACTCTTTAATAATGACCTGCGTATATTCTCGTAAACCTTTTTCAGGTAATTCAAACTCTAGTAATTGAGCTGCGCCTCGTATTCCGCCTAATGGGTTTTTAATCTCATGCGCCAGATTGCGCATTAATTGTTTATTTGCTTCAACCTGTTGTGTGACTCGCTCATCACGCTCACTTCGTAGTTGTTGGTCGATTGGAAACCACTCCATCATCAGCAGATCAGGATCTTCAAGCACTGCAACTACGATATGCGCCTGAATGAGCTCTTGATGAATACTACCCGGCAAGGAATGTAATACTAACTCTTGACGCTGAGCTACAAAATGGCCAAGCTTTACTTCGGCGATCATTTTGTTCAGAGCCTCATTGTTGCCAAATAAATCATGCACGGACTGACCCTCAAGTGATTTACGGGATAAATCCAGCGCAGTCTCAGCAGCCGGGTTCACGTAAACCAATTGTTGGCTCTCAGCCTCAAATACCACGATGGCATTGGGCATCTGATCAAGCAATGTCGGAAAAAAAGGAGCAGCCGAAGCTGCTCCCTTGAACGAATTGCGCAA
>Ga0208496_1000136_pt1 | contig 24716 bp, 26 predicted proteins | sample CryBogmetaGMA2M_FD_184552 | JGI IMG/M metagenome (GOLD analysis project Ga0208496, IMG submission 184552) | Freshwater microbial communities from Crystal Bog, Wisconsin, USA - MA2M (SPAdes) | ecosystem: Environmental > Aquatic > Freshwater > Lake | place: Crystal Bog, Wisconsin, USA | collected... | reverse complement strand
GGGGTGATGAGCTAAGAGGAATGTAGAATTCATCATTAGCTTAATCAGGATTGAATCAGGCTCATGAAATTTCAGGATTACTACGAAACGCTCGGTGTAGCCCGCACCGCCACCGAGGCAGAAATTAAGGCGGCCTACCGCAAGTTGGCTCGCAAATATCATCCAGACGTCAACAAAGAAGCTGGTGCTGAAGATAAGTTCAAGCAACTCGGTGAAGCTTATGCTGTGTTGAAAGATACTGAAAAACGTGCAGCTTACGATCGCTTTGGCTCCAACTGGAAAAATGGTCAAGACTTCACTCCTCCACCAAATTGGAATGAAGGCTTTGAATATTCTGATGGTGGCTTTGGTGGTGGTAATCCTGGATATGGTGGTGGCTTCGAAGGTGATCAAAGCGAATTCTTTGAATCTCTTTTTGGCAGAGGCAGGCACCGTCAAGGGGGTCGCAGTGGACAGCAACATCAAGGGATGAACTTTAAAGGCCAAGATCATCACGCTAAAATTTTGATTGATCTTGCGGATGCCTATAACGGTGCTAAACGCACCATCGCCTTACATATGCCAACGCTTGACGAAAGTGGTCATGTCAGTACACAAGAACGCAAATTAGATGTCAGTATTCCGAAGGGCATTAAAGCAGGACAAAATCTGCGCCTTTCAGGCCAAGGCGGCCCGGGCGTAGGCACAGGACCTGCAGGTGATCTCTATTTAGAAATCGATTTTCATCCAAACCCTATTTATCGGGTTGATGGCAAAGATGTCTTTATCGACATTCCATTGGCACCATGGGAAGCAGCTTTAGGAACTACCGTCAACGTCCCTACTCCAGCAGGTTCAACATTAGAGTTAAAGATTCCAGCAGGAACCGCTGCAGGCCGTAAGATGCGCCTCAAAGGTAAAGGCATTCCGAGCGCAGAGCCTGGCGATTTATATGTTGTTCCAAATATTGCTTTACCACCGGCAACAAGCGACTCGGAAAAAGAAGCCTATCAACATTTTGAGAAAGCTTTTGATTTCAACCCTAGATCTCATTTGAAGGGATGATGATATGACCCAAACGAATATCACCTGGATTGAAGGTAGTGTTGTAGAAAATGAAGTGCACATGACTATTGTGGAGCTCTCACATGCCTCACGTACGCCGCAAGAACTCATCATGTCTTGGGTTACCGAAGGTGTACTCAGCCCTACCGGTGCATCTCCTGAAGATTGGCGCTTTGGTGGTGACTCACTCAGAAGAGCCAAAACTGCTGCTCATCTCACGCACGATCTAGAACTCAATATTTCTGGCGTTGCCTTAGCATTAGATCTCCTAGAGGAGATTACGCAGCTACGAGCCCTTTTAAAGCGCCAGAATTTAGCTTAATTGAGATTTAGCTAGGACTCAGAGCGGCTTAAGAGCTGCTCCCAGCGTTGTAACTTTTGCTCTAACTGATCGGTGATCTCAGTTAAACGCGCCTGCATACTAGCAGCCAATTCGGGTTCATTTTTATAGAGTTCTGGATTACTCATTGCGATCCCAATGTCTGCCTGCTCCGTCTCTAATTCTTCGATTTGTAAAGGCACAGTCTCAAGCTCTTGACGTTCTTTGCCATTGAGCTTTTGTACCCCACCCTTGCTGGCTGACTTAGTCTCAACCTTTGCTTCTATCTGTGGCTCTGCCTTAGCATCAAGCTTCAGTTCTGATTTATTGACAGCCTTGGTAGCTGAGTTGCTGGCACGAATTTTGTCAGAGCGTGCTTTTTGAATTTTCCAATCCTCATAGCCACCTTCGTATTCTCGCCAGAAACCATCACCCTCATGAGCAATGATGCTAGTCACCACGTTATCCAAGAAATAACGATCATGACTGACCAAAAAGACAGTCCCTTTATAGTCTTGTAGCAACTGCTCCAGCAAATCTAAGGTGTCAATATCTAAGTCATTGGTTGGCTCATCCAATACCAACACGTTCGCAGGTCTTGCAAATAACCGGGCTAGGAGTAAACGGTTACGCTCACCACCCGATAAAGTACTTACCGGCGAATTAGTGCGCTCTGGAGCAAATAAGAAATCACTCAAATAGCTCTTGACGTGTTTTTTGTTACCGTTAATTTCAATCCACTCACTACCAGGGCTAATGTAATCCTCAAGAGAAGCATTGAGATCCAAGCCTTCACGCATTTGATCAAAGTACGCTACTTCAATACGGGTACCCATTGTTGCAGTTCCAGAATCAGGAGCTATGGTACCGAGAATCAATTTAAGCAAAGTCGTTTTACCAGCTCCATTCGGTCCAAGCAGGCCAACTTTATCGCCACGCAAAATCGTTGCAGTGAAGTCGGCAACAATGGGTCTATCGTAAGATTTGCTGACATTTTGTAGATCAGCAACAATCTTGCCACTACGATCTCCGGCAGAAACAGCCAATTTCACCTGACCTATCGCATCTCTGCGCTCAGCACGACTATTACGCAACGTCTCTAGACGTGCAATACGCGCTACGCTTCGAGTGCGGCGTGCCTCAACCCCTTTACGAATCCATACCTCCTCTTGAGCCAACAATTTGTCAGCCCTGGCATTGGCTAATGACTCAGAGTTAAGCTCTTGCTCTTTTAATACTTCGTATTGCGTAAAGTTACCGGGATAGCTACGTAAGATTCCTCGATCTAACTCCACGATTTGCGTACACACATTGTCTAAAAAGGCACGATCATGAGTTACCAGAATGACTGATCCTTGATATTCCTTTAGAAGCTCTTCTAACCAAGCGATTGAATCTAAGTCCAAGTGGTTGGTCGGCTCATCTAGCAATAAAACATCTGGCATCTCCACTAAAGCACGGGCAAGTGCCACGCGCTTCTTGGTTCCACCTGAGAGTGTGCTGATTTTGAGATCCGCCTCTAAATGCAAGCGATCCAATGTCTCGTAAACCCGCTGCTCCCAGTTCCAGCCACTGAGGGCTTCTAATTGAGACTGGACTTCATCCAAACGATGATGCGAGGCATCATTCCAGTCACCCACACTAAGAGCCTCGTATTCTTCACGTAAAGCCTTGGCCTGCGCTACACCCTTAGAGACCGCTTCAAAAATAGTTTCCTCAGCTTCAAAAATAGGCTCTTGAGGAACATAGGCAATGCGCAAGCCTTGTTGATACTGCAGAAGACCGTCATCCATTTTTTCAATGCCAGCCAATATCTTCAATAGAGAAGATTTGCCAGTGCCATTGCGGCCAATTAAGCCAACACGCTCACCTGATTCCAGTGAAAAAGCGGTGTTTGCGAGGAGGTCAACGTGGCCAAAAGCCAGTTTTGCATCAGTAAGTACGATTAAAGCCATGGCGACATTATCGCCACTTCCGAAAAAGAGGAGGAATTTCTGCTATTGCCAAAAAAATAGGACCCCTTAGGGGCCCTATCTCAAGCACTAAGAACTCAATTCTTAGAACTTGTAAGTCACGCCAACAGCCGGCATCCAAGGATTTAATGTCAACTTACCAGTGCCCAAGTTTCCAGCAGCACCATTGCTATTGGTAACTGTAGACATAGTTGCATACTTCACATCTATGTTTAAACCCCAGTTTTTATCAAACATATAGTCCGCACCAATTTGACCAACGGCACCAAAACTTGTGTTTGAAACTGTTAGTCCATTTGCAATTTGTGGGAAGTTTGAACGGTCGCCAAAAATTGTGTAATTGATACCAGCGCCAACATATGGCTTGAAAGCACCCAATTCTGTAAAGTGATATTGGAGCAGTAAGGAGGGTGGCAGCGCTGTGATAGTTCCCGTCTTATTTGGAACAGCATTTGAAGTGATATTGACATTCTGCGGATAAGTTAAAACTAATTCAGCAGCAATATTTTTTGTAAAGAAGTAGCTAATATCGAATTCTGGTAGCCATTGATTTTGGGCTTGAATATTCAGAGAGGAAGCATTCCCTGACTGTCCATTTTGCCAATCAGCATATACGGCACGCACACGCACCATCCATGGATTCTCCGCCGCCGCTTGCGCCTGAGCAGCGATTGGCGCTAATGATGCTACTGCAGCCATTGCTGCTACGAGAGTTTTAATACGCATGATGATTTCCTCTTTGTTATCAATTTGATGACTTCATTTTCGAATTGATCAGGAGGGGGCAATTTGATGCAAATCAAATTAAATCAGGCTGTGATTTTTATTTTTGTTAAAAAGCAACAGTGTTTTGTTACTTACTTGATGTAGATCAAATGGGCTCGCAATTACCCTACTTTTTGCCCGGCTACTTCACTACAAAACCTTGGAATACGTTCCCTTAGCCTGTGACTCTCGGAGATGCCTATCGAACGCCATAGCTACCCGCCTTGCAAGCAACCTTCCCTTGATTGGAACTTGCATATTGGCACCCTGCCATTCCAGTAAGCCAGCATCCTCGAGGCCTTTGAGCTCCTCCAGCTCAACTTTGAAATAGCTAGAAAAATCAATTTGATGCGCATTTGCAAATGATTCGGTATTGAGTGCAAATTGGCACATTAACTCACCAATTAATTCACGACGTAATAAATCATCAGGATTGAGTTGCAAACCTCTAAGCACTGGCAAATGTCCTTGATCTAAGGCTTCGTAATATTCATCCAAGGTGCGAACATTTTGAGAGTAGCAATCGTCCACCTTGCCAATAGAAGAGATTCCAAAAGCCAATAGATCGCATTCTGCCTGAGTTGAGTAACCTTGGAAATTACGATGCAGCTTTGCTTCTTTTTGTGCAATTGCTAATTCATCATCCGGCTTTGCAAAATGATCCATGCCAATGAAGACATAGCCGGCCTCACCTAAACGAGCAATGGTATTAGAGAGGATGTCTAGCTTATCGGCAGCAGCTGGGAGATCTGCTTCTGATATGCGTCTCTGAGGTTTAAAGATGTGCGGCAAATGAGCGTAGTTGTAAACAGAAAGGCGATCTGGATTCATGGTCAAGACTGCATCAACCGTTTCTTTGAAGGTCTCCGGTGTTTGCTTAGGTAAACCATAAATTAAATCAACACTTCTTGATTTAAAGCCGTATTTCCGTGACCAATCCATCACGGCCTGAGTCTCTTCAATCGTCTGTATACGATGGACGGCCTCTTGTACGGCAAGATTAAAGTCTTGAACACCCAGACTTATGCGGTTAAATCCCAATTCTGCCAAGAGCGCGATATCTTTCTCAGTCACTCGCCGCGGATCAATCTCGATGGAGTATTCACCACCAGGCAGCAACTCAAAATGTTCCCGGGTGTAATGCATTAGCTCAATCATCTCTTCATGAGAAAGAAATGTTGGAGTGCCACCGCCCCAATGCAATTGAGTGATCGGAATCTTTATCTGTGCCCCCATAGTTGAGGTGACCATTGCCATTTCTTTAGCGAGATACTTGATGTACTTTGCACTGCGGCCATGATCTTTAGTAATAATCTTGTTACATCCGCAGTAATAACAAATATTGGGGCAAAACGGAAGGTGGAAATACAGGGATAAGGGCTCGTTTACTTTGGCAACCCGCTTTAATGCACCCAGGTAGTCGGCTTCTGAAAACTCAGCATCAAAACGGTCGGCACTTGGATAAGAGGTATACCTTGGCCCATTGATATCGAACTTTTTCAGCAATTCAGGATGAAATAAAACTTCTTTTTCTTCTGATGGACTAGGAATTACCACAGGGTTCATAAATGGCTAGTAGATATGGATTAAGGCTATTTAGATAGACAATCTAATGCAAGCGCTTCTGCTACTTTAATCCCATCAACCCCCGCTGACAAGATTCCGCCTGCATAGCCCGCACCTTCGCCAGCAGGATAAAGACCCTTAATGTTCAGACTCTGAAAATTAGCCCCTCTGGTGATGCGCAATGGAGAGGAGGTTCTGGTTTCGACTCCAGTTAAAACAGCATCCTTCATTGAAAAACCTTTAATTTGCTTTTCAAAAGCAGGTAAAGCTTCACGAATGGCTTCAATTGCATAGGCGGGCAAACTTTCCGCCAAATCCGTTAAGTGCACACCGGGTTTGTAAGAGGGCTGAACACTGCCAAATTGGGTTGAAGGCTTCCCTTCTAAAAAATCACCTACTAACTGGCCTGGAGCTTCATACGTACCGCCACCAAGCTCAAAGGCTTTAGATTCAATTACGCGCTGAAATTCGATACCAGCTAAAGGACCGCCTGGATAATCCTCTGGGGTAATGCCCACCACAATACCTGCGTTCGCATTGCGTTCATTACGAGAATACTGACTCATACCGTTAGTGACAACACGGTTGGGTTCTGAGGCTGCAGCTACAACCGTACCTCCTGGGCACATACAAAAGCTATAAACAGAACGGCCATTCTTGGCATGGTGAACTAATTTGTAATCTGCGGCACCAATCAGTTCATTACCTGCGTGCGAACCAAGACGTGCCTTATCAATAAGTGACTGAGGATGTTCAATACGGAATCCGACTGAGAAAGGCTTTGCCTCCATAAATACCCCAGCAGCATGCAAAGCCTCAAAGGTATCCCGTGCACTATGGCCTAGAGCAAGAACAACATGGCTTGCAGGTAGATCATCGTAGCCCTCAATCTTGACGCCGGTAATTTGCTCATCCTGTATATCAAAGCCAATCACTTTTTGAGAAAACCGAATCTCGCCACCAAGATCAATAATCTGTTGTCGAATCTTTTCCACTACCCCTACTAAGCGAAAGGTTCCAATATGCGGCTTAGCGACATAAACAATTTCTGCAGGGGCACCAGCCTTCACAAACTCATGAATGACTTTGCGCCCATAAAACTTAGGGTCTTTAATTTGGCTATATAACTTACCATCAGAAAATGTGCCGGCACCGCCCTCGCCAAATTGCACATTCGATTCCGGGTTGAGAATATTTTTACGCCATAAGCTCCAAGTATCTTGAGTACGTTCACGAACTTTTTTGCCACGCTCAAGGACGATCGGTTTAAAGCCCATTTGCGCTAAAACGAGCGCTGCAAATATTCCACAAGGGCCGAACCCTATCACCACAGGACGTAATGCTTTGCCATTTTCAATAGACTCAGGTGCTTTAGCTACAAAATGGTAGCTCGTATCCGGCGATAGTCTGATATGGATATGACCATTAAATTGCTTGAGTAGGCTCTCTTCATTCTTAACGGCAAGATCTACTGTGTAGATGAAGGATAGCGCTGCATTTTTTCTGGCATCGTAACTCCGTTTAAAGATCTCAAACCGGATTAAGTCTTTAGCGGGTATGTTGAGGCGTTTCAAAATCGCTGCTTCCAGGGCTTCTGGAGCATGGTCGATAGGCAAACGCAGTTCGGTGATACGGATCATGGGACTCTACGATACACAGTAATTGGGGCTTCCTACTCTCTACTAAGGAGCCCCTCAGGTCAAATAATACTAGTTAAGGACTAGCTAGTCATAAGCCAAGGGCTATAAAGGCGATAATGCGTCATGGCTCTACGCGCAACTATCCACAAAGCCGACCTTCACGTCGCAGATTCCGACCGCCATTACTACGGCAGCCATTCCCTCACTATTGCTAAGCACCCTTCAGAAACTGAAGAGCGGATGATGATCAGAATCATCGCTTTTGCTCTACAGGCAAATGAAGATTTGGTCTTCACTAAAGGCTTGAGCGAGACGGATGAACCTGATCTTTGGATCAAAGATCTCACAGATGCCATCAAGCTATGGATTGAAATCGGTCAACCCGAGGAGCGTCGTATCCTCAAAGCCTGTGGAAGATCAGATCAGGTGATCGTGTATTGCTATGGTGGTCACACTAGCAAAATTTGGTGGGATGGTATTGCCAATAAGCTCACGCGCGCTCGTAATTTGCAGGTAATTTCCATTCCTGCAACTCAGGCAGAAGAACTCAACAAACTGGTTGAACGCAGCATGGTTCTCCATGTCAATGTTCAAGATGGTGAAGCGTATGTTTCCTCCGAGCAGGGGCAAGTGACCATCACACCTGAGGTGTGGCGTAGCAATCAAGCGTAATTCATTGCCCAATAATGAAAAGCCTTGTCTTAGATACGAATGTCTTGTTGGATCTCTTTGTCTTTAACGACTTCAGAGCAATTCCCCTAAAAGAAGCATTACTGACTCGGCAAATGAATGCCCTGGCAAGCAAAAAAACACTCGAAGAATTCGCTGACGTACTTTCTCGCCCCCTATTTTCTCTGGACACAGACACTCAAGAAAAAATTCTTAGCGAATGGCGCTTAATTGCAACAGTATTTGAGGATGAACGCCTCTTATGTGCTCCCTGGCAATGCCAGGATGCCGATGATCAAGTCTTCCTAGATCTGGCCTATACCGCAAAGCCTTGCACCCTCATAAGCAAAGACAATGAAGTATTGAAGCTTGCCAATAGAGCAGTCCAAGATGGAATCCGCATTACCGCTGACTACACAGTCTAAGAATCAGAAATCCTTAAAGACTCTGTGCAGCTTGGGCAGCTATTTCAAAAGATTTTAGACGGGCCTGATGATCAAAAATTTGCCCAGTGAAAATCATTTCATTAGCACCAGTAGCTGCTAACCATTGCTGCATTCCCTTTCGGATAGTCTCTAGTGAACCCACCACAGAAACTTGCAAGGTATGGGCAGCGGCAGCTCTTTCATGGGGCTCACAGAATGTATCCAGATCAGCAATCGGCGGTGGCAATTGGCCACGCGTATTACGCCTCATTCGAACCACGTTCTGCTGTAATGTGGTGAATAGATACTGAGCCTCTTCATCAGTATCCGCCGCTACTACATTCATCACAAATGCTGAATACGGTTTATCTAATTGATCTGAAGGTGTAAAAAGATCACGATAGATCTTCATTGCCTCCAACAATTGCTCTGGGGCGAAGTGGGATGCAAAGGCATAAGGCAAACCGAAATGCGCAGCGAGTTGAGCACCATAGAGACTCGACCCCAAAATCCAAATAGGTACTTGGGTATTTGCTCCAGGAATAGCCTTTACAGCCTGCCCCTCAGCAATCGGTCCAAAGTAATGCTGCAATTCTCGGACATCCTGTGGAAACCGATCGTCACTACCCAAGAGATCTCGTCGTAAAGCTCTGGCCGTCATTTGATCGGTACCCGGCGCCCTCCCTAAACCCAAGTCAATTCGCCCGGGATATAAGGATTCAAGAGTGCCAAATTGTTCTGCAATGACTAAGGGGGCATGATTGGGAAGCATTACCCCTCCTGAGCCCACCCGAATTCGAGAGGTGCCTCCCGCTAAGTAGGCTATCAGCACTGCTGTCGCTGAGCTGGCATTGCCTGTCATATTGTGATGCTCGGCCACCCAGTAGCGTGTATAACCCCACTTCTCAGCGTGCTTGGCCACGTCCAAGGAATTACGCAAGGCATCGCCTGCAGTAAATCCCTGAGGAATTGGAGATATATCTAGAATGGAGTACGGGATGGGATTTGCCATCACAAGATCATACTGAGAAAGTACATTGTTGACATGACCAAGCAAAAAATGGCCGACCCTGACGATGGCCTCTTTAAGCCAGGCTGCAAACTGAAACACATTAAAACCGGTGGTTTCTATAAAGTGCTGCTGCTAGCCAATATCGAAGCTACGCTCGAACCTGCCTATGTATACGAATCCCTGCAGTCAAATGACTTTTGGATTAGACCAAAGGCCGAAATGGAAGATGGGCGCTTTGAACTCATTTCTACTTGAGAGTGAACACAATATGACCGAAGACAGAATTACCAATCTAGAAATTAAGCTGAGCTTTACCGAGGACCTGATCGAAAAACTCAATGAGACCGTCTATAAACAACAGCAACAAATTGAGTTCCTCTACCGGGAGCTAAAGGCCATTAAAGAACAAGCCAGTAGTACGGGTTCGGGTGGCAGCAGTCTCAATGATGAAATCCCACCCCATTATTAAACGACTGATAAGATTGTGCTGTCAGCGCCGTTCTCTTCAACTTTTGCAGAAAGACCGCCATGGGTAACTTAACGCTATTTTTAGTTCAGTGGGGCTTAACCTCTTTGTCTCTTTGGGTGGCTAGCTATATTTTTAGTGGTTTACGCTTTGCAGACGGCGGCTCACTTCTCATTGCTGCCCTAGTCCTAGGATTTGCTAACGCCATTGTTAAACCACTATTAGTGCTCTTTACATTACCGCTAACCGTTCTGACCATGGGTCTATTTTTGCTAGTGATCAATGCATTAGTGTTGATGCTGGTATCTGCAGTAGTCAGTGGATTTACGATTTCTAGCTTCTGGACTGCACTCTTTGCCAGCATCTTTATTTCTTTATTCAGCCTCTTTATAAGCAACTTGGTTTTCAAATAAACCTACTGGATTAATTCGATCCAGGATAAATGCTCGGCCAGGAGTGTAGCGCCGCAGTACAGGAATGTCTCTTGCTTGCAAGTGATCTTGCATTCTCTGCAGCAATGCTGGCCCCGCCAGTTAAAATGCCAAGTCCGATTGAGACTGCGCTGTTCACAAGCCCCTCTTTACTCACGCCGACTTGAGGGTTTTGTAGCGTTCCCACTAACTGCACTAAGCCCCCCAAATCAATGCCCGTTGTAATGCCTGATCTTTCCTGGGGATCGATTTTTATATTAATCGCCTCAGTAGTGAGATTCACATTGCCCGATAAGGCAATATCTAATCGATCAGTCTCTGCCCCAACGGAATTCTTTAAAGTAACCACACCATTAACAAAAGGTAAATACGCTACCGCACATTCTAGAATCGTGCTGTTGGACTTTTTACGCATGGGATTGATGGCGTCCAAAACAGTGACCACAAGATCTCCGCCTTTGTTTAGTAATTTTGAATCGAGAGTGGCATTGTTGATGGAGATCTGCAATTCCCCATTTGAAGATGCAGCCATCTGATGAAGGCTTTTGCCCTTACCTGATAGATTGAATGCAATTTGCGTATTACCTCCACTGACTTTAGCATTTGAGTCGGTGCTGGCAACTATCTGCTCCAGGGTAAATCCCTTAGCTATCCCCTTCAAGTTCACAAGGGGAGTGGCGCTATTGAATTGAGAAATCACTCCCTGTCCCTGGGCTTGACCTTTACCAAGCTCAAAGCTCACGTTATTCACTTCAAGCCTATCGTCTTTGAAAAGCAAGCCGGCTTGCAGATTTTTCAATGGAGCTTGATTAGGAATGTTCAGCTCAGCAATATTGATCGCCACTTTCCCATCAGCCTCAGGAAGCAAGTCAAATGGCAATGGCTGGTCGCTAAAGAAATACTTATCCTGCGAAGTTTTGGGCGTGACTGATGCCTTGATATTGTTAGAGGCAGTGGTAGAGGCAACGGTAGCAGCCGCCAACGGAATCAAATCAAATGATTTAGAGCGCATTTTGATGTCAAATTGCGGCAGCTTCTTTGGGTTTTTATCAATCCGCCCCTCAATATCTATTGATTTACCGTTTAAGGAGAGATTGAAGTCAAGTTTCATGTCAACTGGAGATTGATCCCAGTCGATGATGGCCTGACGCAAAGCGCTGGTCTTACCCTTCAAGCCTAATTTGTAATTTTCGTATTGAAGATCTAATAAGACAACTGTTTTACTGCCACCACCCTCTAATGAAAATTGAGGCACTGTAATTAATTGCACGGAATTACCCGCATCTTGGTAGCTGATGCGAGCATCAGAAATATGAATAGATGTAATGGCTACAAAATTGCTTTCATCAGATGAGGCAGGTGTACTTGAATTGGCAGTACTTGTACTGTTGGTATTCTTTACATTGCTTGGCAGACTTAAATCCCAATTGTTTTGCCCCGCTTTATTGGACCGCATATGAAGCACTAGCCCATGAGCATTAATACTGCCAATTTCAACGCGCTTTACAAAGAGTGGCAATAACTTAATATCGAGCTCAACTTGTTTTAAGCTGAGCATCTGAGAATCGCTCGCCCATTCGGCATTACTTAAGCTCACTTGCTCCGCCTTTAAGCCAATCGATGGGAAGAAGGTCAGGCTTACAGGGCCGGAAATCGTCAAATCTCGCCCAGTGCTCTCTTTTACTGTAGAGCTTAGAAATTTTGTTAATGCCTCAGGATTGATCGATGAAACGGCATACCAAGAAACAAGACCCCCTATACCCAATAGAGAGATCAGAACGATGAGGAATATTTTCAGGGGTTTACTCATGATGTATTCATTCTATATCGGAGCAAAGTATGCAGTCGGGTCTAGACTAAAATACCCAGTATGAACACCGATAAGCTACCTAAATGCCCTGCTTGTCAGGAAGATATGACTTACCCTGATGCGGATAACTTTGTCTGCGCACAATGTGGTCACGAATGGCCAATGGCTGCAGTAACTGAAGAAACTGAAGTTGGCCTCATCGTGAAAGATGCCAACGGCAATCTATTGACTGACGGTGACACAGTAACCCTCATTAAGGACCTCAAGATGAAAGGCTCCTCAACTACCCTGAAGGTAGGCACCAAGATTAAAGGTATTCGCCTAGTCTCAGGCGATCATGAGGTGGACTGTAAAACCGAAGCAGGCAATATGTTACTTAAAGCCTGCTTCCTGAAGAAAGCCTAAACGGACAACCTTAGTTGCTCGCCTTTTTCAATACCGCATAAATCTGGTCCTTCAATAGTAATTTTTCCTTTTTCAAGGTTTCAATTTCTTCTGGAGTACTGGGTTCAGTAAAAGTCTCCATTCTTTGAATTTTCTGGTCCAAATGATTGTGCTTATCGAATAAATGAGAAAAGTGACGATCTGAAGTTTTTAGCTTAGTAATTAATTCACGGTATTCAGGGAACATAGATTCTCTTCAAGTTAGAGTTGTATAAAACGGCTTTTTTAGTTTATCAATGCCCCCGCCTTTGGACAATGGGTTCAGTAAATATTTATATTTACCCTCCTCCCTTGTAATTAGCAGGAGAAACCCCATATAAGCTTGGTTATTTACTTACAGAAACTGAAGTAATATCAATAGGTGTATTAAACACAATAAATCCGAAAAGAAGGGTAATAAACCATGGCTACAAAGAAGTCACCAGCAAAAAAGAAAGTAGCTACTAAGGTGGTAAAAAAAGCCCCTGCAAAGAAAGCCGTTAAGAAAGTTGCCACCAAGAAGGTAGCAAGCAAAAAGACGACCAAAAAGGTAGTGAAAAAAGCGGCCACTAAGAAGGCTCCTGCAAAAAAAGTAAGTACCAAAAAGGTAGTGGCTAAAAAGCCGGCCGCCAAGAAGCCAGTTGCAAAGAAAGCTGTAAAGAAAGTAGCCACTAAAAAGGCTTCAGCTAAATCCCCTAAAGTGGACCAATATGGTCTAGAGCAAGACGATGAATTTCATGGTTTGTATTTTGCTAAATCAACCAACAAAGGTTTAGTTGAAGTGAAGCCTTGCACCTTCTCATTAATGTATTGGTGGAAAGGCTTGCTTGGCTACCCTGACATGATCGAGATCTCTAAAGGTAGCAATACTGCAATGCTGCAGTTTGAATCGACTTTTGGTGGTGGCGACTCTGGCGAAACTGAGTTAACGGAGAAAGATGTTCTAGATATAGACCACATCATTGAAGTAGACGAGGAAGAAATGTTGATCTCTCTCTACTCCTATGTACCAATTCCCGTTCCAGATAAATTAATTGGTGCCTTGGGCTTAGCAATACTCAATATCAACCCAGAAACCCGTTACGGCAGCTTAGAACTTTGCTCTACTGAAAACGAAGAAGGTAAAACTGAGCATTTCTTACGTTATCGTGCAGCCACCTACTTGCGCGGCATTAAGTTAGGCAAAGTAGAAGCTATCGAAAGCATGGTAACCAATGGTTCTGAGTTTTTTGGTCTTGCTTTAGATGCAATGTGTGTCAATAAGTCGATTAAGAAATGGCTACTTAGCTAATAGCAGTCTTATCTACACGAATAGATATAAGTCAAAGGAAAACGGTCATTGACCGTTTTCCGACTTTCCAGAATCCTCACAGTTTGCTTTCCTGATTTCTTACACTCCGCAAGAGCGACAGCCTGTGCCTCATCCTCTTTTGCATTCTTGGGTGCATGTACACCGATAGTGCCGTCAGATTGCTGATAAACCCCAAATTCGCTTTGAGGCGTTGAGCAGGCAAGAGATATCACTCCAGTGATTGACATGGCGGCTAGCAATGCTACGTTTACTTTGATTTTCATAAATTAAATAGTAACCGAGATGTTCAAAAATGGCACCTATCGCCCAGTGAACGCTTCTCAGAAGCTTTATAGTCATTACATGCCGTACACATTCGCGCCTCAATAGTGATTACTGGGTGGTAAAGTTCATTGCAGCACATTACTTTCTAGAACATGAAAGGTTCCTTATGAGACATCTATTAGTAGCCGCTTCCTTATTATTACTTTCCCCTCTCTCTATGGCGGCAAGTTTTGATTGCGCAAAGGCAACTACCCCCTTAGAAAAATTAATATGCAACACGCCCGAATTAAATGAAGAAGATACCAGGCTAGGTGAGGCCTATTCCACCGCAATCAAAACCTTTCCATTTCCGAGCCTGATAAAGGAAGAGCAAAAAGGCTGGCTTTCTGGATTTCGCCAATGTGCCACCGTAGTTAAGTGTGGCGCAATGCTTAAGCAAAGAACTAAAGAGCTATCAACCTATAAAAACGCTTCGGTTTACGCTGACTATGAAGGAAAGAAATTTAGCCCCCAACAGGGAACTATCATCATTTGGGAGCAGGAGGGAAACAAAATTGCTAGGCTCTTTGGCAATTGGATGCCCGATGGTTACATGGACCCCAATAAAATGAAGGGGTATCCGTTTGATGGGTTTATCTGTGACTCTGAAATCCCCTTGCTTAAGAAGGGAAGTCTCTACATAACGAAGGATGGCAATGCCAGCGATGACTTTTCTTTAAACATCGAGGCATCAAAAGTAGTGATGAAGGGCTCAGTAATGTGTAATGCGAGATGTGGTTTTGGGCCAGGGGTATATAAAAAGGTCAGTACAAATTAAGTGGAGTCATCTGAGTCACCCACGAATTAAAAAAGGAGGCAAAGCCTCCTTTTTTATTACTAATTCAAATCTTAGACAATACCTAATGCTGCTTTTCCAGCCTGATTGAGTTCAGGGGTGTCATCAAACTGATAGCCTTTTTCGATTAATTTCTTGGTGTAATACTTGTTATACATAAATGACCAAGCAATCATAGCGATAAAAGTACCGATACCTAAAGTAATAAAGCCTAGAATCACTAACACGACAAATACGCCAATAAAGGTAATGTAGTCACCTCTAAATAACGCTGGGAATGACCCAAAAAATAAAGTTGTCCAAGAATAGCCAATAAATCCATCCTTGGTGAGTCCTGTGTCCTTTTGTTTCATTTTGATTCTAGTTGCCATGGCTTTTGTCCCTTTTTAGAAAAATCCATATAAATATACGACTAATTATTAATTTAATGACTAAGTGTAAACCCTTCCATCGATACCAATAATGCAATCCTTAGCCGTAGAATTTGCGTTAGGATAAGAATATCAGCTAGCTTAGGGGCGAGATCTAATTGAGGGCTCTTGAAGTATCCGAACCAATTCTGTAGCACATTATGAAATATCGTTCTTTTTTATGAAGCTAAAAAAATGCAAGATTTAAAACTTAAAAAAGTGCTCCTTTGGTCTCTAGGGCTCTCTCTGATTTTCTGGGTTTTGGGGTATGCCCTATCGCTGGATAAGCCCGCTTTTTTATTAAGCAAAAGCTGGTTGTATCAAGTGCTATGGCTTCCAATTCATATCCTATGCGCCTATTTAGTGGTTCATATCTATAAAACCGCAATGCGAGCGTGCGCCCGCGAAACTCCTCTTCTTTCAGCAAGAAAAATGTATTTGAACTACATGCTGAAGAAGGCGATCATCTCCACGTTGATCGTTGCACCCTTTTTAGTATCCGATGGTATTGAGGGATATGAAATGGTGATTGATGAATACTCCCAAATGGGTGCGTCAGGGTGGGTAATGCTGGTTATATGGGCAATCGAGTGGGTTGCAACAGGCTTCTTATGGATCCACGTGCTACTGACCTTAAAACTAACCGTGGATTTCTATACCCGGGATTACATTACTAAACACTTAAACACTCTTTTATTAACCAATAAAAATTCCCCTTTATTGCTTGCTGGTGTCGAAAATTCCATCGTGGTATTGATTTATGGGCTCGCAACCTTTGGTTATATCCATATAGTCGGTGGTGAAGCCTCAGATTATGTGGCACTGGGAGTATCGGCAATATTTGTGCTGCTGGCCTTTATCGGTGGCCTTCTTGTATTGAAACTTCGAATCGAGAAAGTGCTTGATATTGAATGTGAAAGGGGTTCTATTATCAAGGAAATCCAATCCATCTCTTCACCAGAATCTGGTCAACCTCTCATCTTAGGTGTAGATGAGGCCCAAGATTTAGCTGCTACTAATTCTATTATTTTGGAAAAACCAGCCGGTATCTCAAAAAGAGGTTTTGCAAGACTTCGCCTCATTAAGGCGCGCCTCTTAATCGCAAATAATCCTAAACTTACCAAGCATCAGCTTGCTTTAGAGCTATTTAAATACAACGAGTATGAGCTCAGACTTTCAACCATAGGCATGACGGAATTAAGGGCAGTGCTCATTCGATTAGCCGCACCCGCATCAGGTATCTTGGCAAAATTAGGAATTTTTTCTGCGAATTAGACATCCTTAAATAAGCATCAATTCATGGAAATATTTCCGTTCATTTCTCTAGTCATGCTAGCAGTATGTCTGAGCGCCGCATGCGGATTACGAGTCTTCTTGCCACCCTTCTTTCTGGGTTTAGCTGCTCACTTTGGGCTCATAGAGATGAACGAAGGGCTTGCATGGCTATCCAATTGGACTGCTCTGACTATTCTGGGGGTCGCCACTATCGTGGAGCTCACCGCTTTTTATATACCCTATCTGGATAACCTACTTGATTCAATCGCTTCACCTCTTGCGGTAATGGCAGGCGTGCTTTTGACGTCATCATTACTATCAAATTATGATCCAGCCATTAAATGGACTGTAGCGGGGATTGCAGGCGGTGGAGCGTCGAGCATAGTGCAAGGAGGTACCGTTGCCATTAGAGCAGCCTCATCGGGCGCTACTATTGGGCTGGGAAATTTTATAGTCGCTACGCTAGAGACTGTTTCTTCTTTTTTAATCACACTGTTATCGATATTTCTTCCGATAATTGGTCTCGTTCTCGTTGGTGCCCTTTTTTACTTTAGCTATAAAGCATTCAAGGCCGCCAAAAACATGGCAAGCGACTCACCTCCGAATTCATAAGGTCCGCAACTAATTAGAAATGCAAATCGGGCCCTGTTGAGCGTATCCACTAGGACAGCTACCCCCACCTGAATAGTAGGCATAACAGGAACTGCTGCTAGCGATACAGATTTGGCCTTGTTGACTATACCCACCTGGGCAACTGTTTCCCGAGGGAACTACAAATGAATAATTAGCGCCACCGGAGGGTGCGCAAGTTGTTCCCGTCTGACTGTAGCCACTAGGGCAACTGCTTCCATTGGGGGCTGTGAATGGCAATGCCCGAGGGGCTGGGTTTTGACAGGCGGCAGCTACGTCCAAAGACAGAACCAGTGTAAATACAGCAGCTAAATATCTCATTTTCATACTCCTTTTACCGTTTTTGAATAATGTCCTATTTCTATCTCAAATAGAAAATAGACTACTTAACGCGTGTGTAAATTGTTGCCTTGCCATCATCCGATTGAAGCTCGAAGGTATCTCCGCTAAATGTAATTTTTCGTGACAGCGTCTCGCCAATAGGATGCCAACTCAGAATCAAATTGGAAATTTCCTGGTAACGAGTGTCTGAAATGGGAACAGATTCTCCATTGATCTCCATTTTCACGATCTTAGTATCGATCGTTTTTTCAAGAATTTTTCCACCCTTCATGTGCCACTCTTGAGTAGTAACGTATTCCTCTATGATCGTAGAGCCATTAATATCAAAGGTGATGCTTACACGGCATGTTTCCGTGTTGTTTTCAACATAGTCGCAAGTTTCCACTGCGATTGCGCCTGGCCGATTGGTTGTATGGGTCCATTTGCCGATAATTTTGTTATCAGAACCACATCCCACCATGACAAGCAAAAGTGCCAATATGAATATTTTTTTCATTTCAGTTCCATTGAGATAGTCTTTGCAAGCCATCAGCATTGATGAGGTGCAATGATTAAATTATTGACTATTTAGGCATCGCAACACAAGATTGGCCGCTCGCCTTCATTTGGTTACAGGTATCTAAACTAGTAAAGCAAAATCCTGGCACCACCTGCCCGCTACTATTGATCACGGCACACCATTGAACCTGAGCTTGAGCAAAAGAGTGAATTGGAAATAGAGCGCTTGAGAAAAGCACAAGGGCTATTAATAATTTTTTCATTTGACCCCCAAAAAATAGTTAATTGGAAAAGTTGAATTTGAAACACTAGACAAGGTACAAAAATCTAAAGCAAAAAGCTTATGTAACTATAACGTTTAATCAATTTTTGCACTTGCAACAATTCTAAGCCTCAAGGCTATCAATATCCTCAAAATATTAGCGCCAGCAAAAAGTCATTTGAAGGCTCTAGGGTGTAACCCGAATCCGCCGTCAGTTTTACATAAAATGAATTCAAATATTCGGGGGGGTATTTGGAGAAAAATCCCGCAGTTTTTGTTTGATTAATTCAATGTGTACCCTGGCATCAAATAGCTCCTGCACATATTTTCCACGCAAAAAAGGAATCTTTAAATTCCTTATACCCTGCTCAATAATATGAAAGGACTTCAGCAGCTCCTCTTTGTCATGAGCATCCGCCTTCAGATAATGTTTTTCTAATATTTCTAACTCCTTATACCAGCGTGAAATTCTCCGCTTAACGAAGTATCCGTAGATGGATGGGACAAAGTGAAATACTGGCCACAAAATAGTGATTGCTGGCAACAAAATGATGAATAGCTTCGAGATAACTGTAGATAGATATGGAGGGAAATATTTATTTAAAAATGGTGCACCATTTCGGTAATAGTCTTTAGCAATGTGATTAGGATCAAATTGAGAGTATTGCGAAAAATTAGGGAACTCATTCTTATCCCATAACTTGTTCGGAGCGGAAAAGACAGTCTGCACCCCTTCAGCTAGTGCCATCACTAAACCTGAATCCAGGTCATTTCGAACAATAATGTCGGTATTGATTGCTAGCGTTTGGATATCAGTGGGCGGAAAATTTCTTGCAATGCTGTAAGTAGAAGCAGGAATGACTATAGGCTTTAAATACCTTAAGTTTCGACCTAGGCCCAATACATTCTTGAGGTCCAATATCTCTATATCCCCTCGCTCTAAAGCCTCATACATTTCATCACTTACTTTGGAGTCTTTTTTTGGCAAGCTAAGCGCCATCCAGACATCCCAATCTTGCTTTAAGGTAATCTTATCCGGCCAGGCATTGATAATTTTAGTGTTGCCAGGGGTGATCCCGTAGCTTTTCATGACATCTTGAATAACGTAATCATTCGAATAAGGGGAGGCCCTAGAACCCAAATACGACTGAATTGACTGCTCGTGCCCCTCTGGTGAAGACCACAAAATAATTCTTTTCCCAACCAAATCTTTGGCAAATTGAATTTTGGTATTACCTTTTCTGACGTAGAACAAAATCGGCCTGTATTCAACAGCACCGAGGGTAGAGAATCTTGCCTTTACTTCCTCTGATATTTTTGCGCCTGTATTTTCCGCAAGCACAAAGTCAGCCTTTGTTTTTCCCTCAATTAAGAATTCAAGATTTGACTTTTCTTCTGACTCTTCTCTACCTATTTCTTTTTGAGTGGCAAATTTTAAATCCACTCCCTTCTGGGCCAAATAATCCTTCAATTCATAAAATTCTTTAAGGCTAGCCTTAGGTTGCCCAGTCTCTTCATCGATATTTCGAGATTGCATCCCCATCACTATTTCAGATTTAGGATAGGCAATATAAACGCCCACATATAAAACACTTGCCAACATAAGTGCAAAAAATATCATCCACTTGTGATTCGTCGCTAAATGAATCAAGATGAGCATTGTCTTTTGGAAATTATTTTTCATATGTGGGAATCATATTAACTTATCTAAAACAAAGTATTGAGCACCATTACCCTTGATAGATTATCAAGGGTAGAAAAGAATATGCAATTAGTTTTTAGTATTTTTATGACTTGGCGGAGAGGGAGGGATTCGAACCCTCGGTACCTTTGACAGTACGCCTGATTTCGAGTCAGGTACATTCGACCACTCTGCCACCTCTCCGAACCGAAGAGTAATTATAGCTTTGTGGACTACTCGCAATATCTAAGAAGCTTAGATGGGCTTGAGTACTTCTAGGCCACCTAAATAGGCTTGCAATGCTTTCGGGATAGCAATACTGCCGTCGACTTGTTGCTTGTTCTCAATGAGCGCTACCAATGCCCTACCCACTGCAAGACCTGAACCATTTAAGGTGTGCACCAATTCTGGCTTGCCTTGGCCGGCCTTAAATCTGGCTTGCATCCGTCTTGCTTGGAAGTCACCCATACTTGAGCAAGAGCTGATCTCACGGTACGCTTTTTGTGATGGCACCCATACTTCTAAGTCATAGGTCTTGGTACTACCAAATCCCATATCACCAGTACAAAGTAATACTTTTCTATAAGGCAGCTCGAGTAATTCCAGAATTCTTTCTGCATGGCCCGTTAAATCTTCAAGGGCCCGCATAGAATCTTCAGGTTTGGTAATTTGCACTAATTCTACTTTGTCAAACTGATGCTGGCGAATCATGCCACGCACGTCGCGGCCATAGCTACCTGCTTCAGAACGGAAACAGGGGGTATGCGCAACGAATTTCAATGGCAACGTATCTGCATTGACAATCTCATCACGAACTAAATTGGTTACCGGCACTTCTGCAGTGGGTATCAGGTAAAAGTTTTCTGTTTTAGATTCACCATTACCATCCTCCCCACCCATCTGGCGAGGAACTTTAAAAAGATCCTCTTCGAACTTCGGTAATTGGCCAGTGCCACGCATGGATGCAGCATTCACCATATAAGGTGCATAGACCTCTTGGTAACCATGATGTATTGCATGGGTATCGATCATGAATTGCGCTAATGCGCGATGCAATCGAGCAATGGGTCCCTTAAGCACTACAAAGCGTGACCCACTAATCTTGGCAGCTACTTCAAAATCTAATCCTAATGGACGGCCAAGATCAACGTGATCCTTAATCTCAAAATCAAAGATTGGCTCTTCGCCCCACCGCTTAACTTCTTTGTTCTCAGTCTCATCTTTGCCGACTGGCACAGACTCATCGGGAAGATTAGGGATTCCCATTAAGAAATCAGCTATCTCTGCTTGAAGAATCGCTAATCTAGTAGAGCCAGATTCCATATCCACGTTAATCTGAGTTGCTTCGGCCATTTCAGCAGAGGCATCTTCGCCCTTCCCTTTTTTCATGCCAATGGCTTTGGCCAATTGATTGCGCTTTGCTTGCAGTTCTTCAGTGCGTGTTTGTAAAGATTTGCGCTCAGACTCTAAGGTGTTGAATTTCTCAACTTCCAGTTGGAATTTACGAGTAGCTAAGCGCGCTTGAACTGCAGCGATATCTTTACGGAGTAATTGCGGATCAATCATCTAATGCTCTATGGGTATTGAGGTTATGGGTTCTCATTTATAGATTCTAGTTTAAGCGCAAGACTTCAGCCCCTGCAGGCGGGGTAAAAGTAAAACGATTTGGTGACAAATTGACGTTTAATTGGATCTTATCCAGGGACACGAGAACTACACTACCAAGCCCATCAATGAGTTCCAATGCTTTAGGTAAGCCATTAGCCATGCCTACAGAGATCTTGGTATAGGGAAGATCATTGCCATCTTTGGCATTGGGATTTTTCTTGGGAGACAAGGCAACCCACTTCATACCCAAACGTTCTTCACCTTCAACTAAATCAAAACTTTGATCTAAGGAAGCTTCACCAAACAAAATTGCAGCTGGGGAAGCCGATAAGATCTGCCCCGCCGGACGGATAGTAGCTTGATTCAAATCCTTATCCCACAAAATCAATTGCTTACCATCAGCAATCAGTTTCTGTTCGTAAGGTTTTTGGGTATCCCAAATAAAGCGTCCAGGACGCTGGAACACAAATCGACCTTGAGTCTGGCGTACAACCTTCAAGCCTTTTTCTTGGGGCTCATTTGCTTTAGGCGCACGTAGCTGTTGTTGCATGAATTCACCTTCTGCAGTCTTCGAGTTACGGACAAATTGGCGAAGCTGCTCTACACCGCTATCAACATCAGCAGCAAAGGCACTGATTGAAAATAGTCCCGTAGTCAGTATTACCAGTTGAAGCGCAAATGCTGAGAAGAATCTTTGCAAGATAGAGCCTTACTCTGAGGAACGATGCAGAATCTCACGATTACCACCGTTACCCATCTTGGATACTAGTCCCGCTTTTTCCATATCTTCGAGTAAGCGGGCAGCGCGGTTATAGCCAATACGCAAATGACGTTGCACTAAAGAAATCGACGGGCGCTTGTTCTCTAGAACAATCGCAACCGCTTGGTCATACAGTGGATCAGCTTCACCACCGCTCTCGCCAGTTAATGCATCGCCATTGGACTCATCTACACCTTCGAGAACGCCCTCAATGTAATTGGCCTCACCCTTTTCTTTGAGCCATTCAACAACGCGGTGCACTTCATCATCGGATACAAATGCTCCATGAACGCGAACAGGGAGACCAGTGCCTGGCGCCATATACAGCATGTCACCCATACCCAGTAGCGCTTCAGCGCCTTGTTGATCCAAAATCGTACGGCTGTCGATCTTGCTACTTACCTGAAATGAGATGCGGGTTGGTACGTTTGCCTTAATCAAACCCGTAATCACGTCTACGCTGGGACGTTGGGTTGCTAACACTAAATGGATGCCGGCAGCACGTGCCTTTTGTGCAATACGTGCAATCAACTCTTCGATCTTCTTGCCAGAAACCATCATCAAGTCGGCCAACTCATCGATGATGACCACAATGACAGGTGCTTTATAGATTGGTTCAGGATCATCTGGAGTCAAGCTAAATGGATTGGTGAGCTTCTCACCTTTTTCTTCTGCCTCTAATATTTTCTTATTAAAGCCAGCCAAATTCCGCACACCAAACTTACTCATGAGCTTATAGCGACGCTCCATCTCATTGACGGCCCAATTCAGTGCGTTATACGCTTGCTTCATATCTGTTACTACAGGGCATAACAAATGGGGGATCTTGTCGTACATTGCCATCTCTAGCATCTTCGGATCAATCATGATGAGTCGAACTTCATCAGGCTTAGCTTTGAAGAGCAGCGAAAGAATCATGGCATTAATACCCACTGACTTACCTGCGCCAGTCGTACCCGCTACCAGGCAGTGCGGCATCTTTGCCAAGTCAGCAACCATTGGGCTACCAGAGATATCTTTACCTAAAGCTAAAGTCAGTAAGGAATGGTTATCGTTATAGACCTGTGAAGTCAGAATCTCGGAGAGGTAGACCGATTGACGAGTTGGGTTAGGTAATTCCAAAGCCATACAGGTTTTACCGGGAATAGTCTCTACCACTCGCATACTCACCACACCAAGTGCTCGGGCAAGGTCACGTGAGAGGTTGACGATTTGACTACCCTTCACGCCTACTGCTGGATCAATCTCGTAGCGAGTTACAACAGGGCCAGGATAAGCAGCGATCACCGTTACCTGAACATTGAACTCTGCAAGCTTGCGTTCAATTAAGCGGGATGTGAATTCCAATACATCAGCAGAAATTGTTTCTTTTGCTTCTGGTACAGGATCAAGCAATGCAAGTGGGGGTAATTCAGAATCAGGGATATCCACAAAAAGCGGTTGCTGCTTCTCACGCTCGACACGTGCACTCTTTTGAATCTCTATTGGCGCACGCACAATTTGTACGGGGGCTGCCACCTCCACGCGACCGCGGAACTCTTCCACAAATTCTTCACGCTCTTCAGCAGCAGCTTCACCTAGCTTGCGATCCTCCACACTATCGCGCCGTTCACGAATGCGGTCATAGGACACTTCTAAGAAACGCCCCACTTTTTCAGCGACATCCAACCAAGAAAAGTGCAGGAACAAAGATAAACCCGCACACAGACCAAACAGAAGGATGAGCGTAGCACCAGTAAAACCCAAGGACATTTGTAGGGGATCGCCGATCAACTCGCCCAAAATGCCACCAGGAGGTCTAGGAAGCTCCCAGGACAAGGAATGCATCCGAATGGACTCAAGACCCATGCTGCAGATTAAAGTCAATCCAAAGCCTAACCAGCGAACCAACAAGGAGTCTGGCTTGGCTTCAGGGTCTGGAGGAAGCGGAATACTCCAAAGTTCACGCCAACCATTGAGAACGCGGCGCCCAAATAGAACCACCCACCAAAAGGCAGAGATTCCGAAGATATAGAGTAATAAATCCGCTAAATAAGCGCCAAAACGTCCACCCAGGTTCCTGGGGGTCTCAAAACTGGCATGGGACCAGGCGGGATCCGCCTTGGAATAGGTCAGCAAAATAGCAAATAAACCTAGGCATAAGCCCAAGGAGATAAACCAACGCGCCTCAAGCAGCAGGCGAGGCATCCGGCCCTGGCTACCGTTTTCCGGTGGCTGGGTCATTGGGGACTTCGGGTATACAGTTCTCGCCATGTTCTGCTGATTGTAAACAAGCAAATCTATAATTTGGGGATGA
>Ga0208496_1000134_pt1 | contig 24947 bp, 22 predicted proteins | sample CryBogmetaGMA2M_FD_184552 | JGI IMG/M metagenome (GOLD analysis project Ga0208496, IMG submission 184552) | Freshwater microbial communities from Crystal Bog, Wisconsin, USA - MA2M (SPAdes) | ecosystem: Environmental > Aquatic > Freshwater > Lake | place: Crystal Bog, Wisconsin, USA | collected... | reverse complement strand
TCCCGGGTCGACATCACGATAGACCCCTACCTCACCATCGATCCCGAGGCGGCCGATCTCGAATCCGAACGCCTCCGGCTCGAAACCCTTCTGCGGGAGAAAGCCGAACAAGCCGATCTGAAGGCTTAAAAATATGGAACTCAAGAAGACAAGAATGGGAAACTGATAATGCGTCATTATGATTCAAAAATATTTCAACCCTCTCTTTCCTTCCTGATTTCCTGAGTTCCACATTCAAAATCCCTATCCCTTATCCAACTTTCTCAATCCCCATGAAGCTCATTGACGGAAAGGCGGTCGCCGCCGAAGTGGAACTCGAAACCAAGGCGCGTATCGATGCCCTCAAGGCACGCGGCATCACACCGGGGCTGGCCGTCGTGCTCGTCGGCGAGGATCCCGCCTCCCAGGCCTACGTCCGCAACAAGGATCGCACCTGCGCCGCGCTCGGGATGCACTCCCGCAAGATCGAGCTCCCCGCCACCACCACGCAGGAAGAACTCATCGATCTGGTCGCGAAGCTCAATGCCGATCCGGCCATCCACGGCATCCTTGTCCAGTCCCCACCTCCGAAGCACATCAACGAGCATGCCGTCACCGTGGCCATCGACCCCCGCAAGGATGTCGACGGTTTCCATCCGGTGAACGTGGCCAAGCTCGCCATGGAGGATCCCACGGCGTTCGTCCCCTGCACGCCGCTCGGTTGCCAGCGCCTTCTCATCGCAGCGGGTGTCGAGACAGCCGGCGCCGAAGTCGTCGTGGTCGGCCGAAGCCTCATTGTCGGCAAGCCGATGGCCCTGCTCCTCATGGCCAAGGGCAAGGGAGGTGACGCCACCGTCACCGTGGCCCACTCCCGCACAAAGGATCTCGCCGCCATCACCCGTCGCGCCGACATCGTGATCGCTGCGATCGGCAGGCCGAAGGCCCTCGGCGCGGAACATATCAAGGAAGGCGCCGTCGTCATTGACGTGGGTATCAACCGCGTCGAAGATCCCACGACAAAGAGCGGCTACCGCCTCGTCGGCGATGTCGACTTCGAGGCCGTGGCACCGAAGTGCTCGGCGATCACCCCGGTCCCCGGAGGCGTCGGCCCGATGACGATCGCGATGTTGATGAGCAATACGGTCACCGCCTGCGAGCGGCTGACTGCTTAGGTTTGGGATTTTGGCGCAGGGCGGTGTCACTGCTCACTTGCAACGCCGAGTGCTGGGAAGCACGGAGTAGCCTGTGCCTCAGCACAGCCCCGAAAGGGGTGAGGTCGTCGGGCGACGACGAAGCAATAGGATTCACTACAGCTGCGCTCGCGTTTCTAGCCCTGCATCCAAACTTCCAAGCCTTGAGAAATTTCCAGAACCCCTTCGTTCTCCTCTCCGCGCCTCAGCGCCTCTGCGGGGAAAATCCAAATCAGTCAGCGTTGCCTGATGAGCCCCAGAAGCCGTTCCCTTGAAGGCCCGGAGCCGACCATGGCGAGGCAGAGGGTGCTGTTCTGGAAGATTTGGGCGGCGGCTTTCTTGACTTCCGAGGGAGTCACTTTGGCCAGGCGGTCGTAGACATCCTCGGGAGAAATGATCTTCCCGTAGGTAAGCAGGGAGGTGCCGAGGCGGTAGTTCTGGGTGGCGGCACGCTCGAGGGCCATCCGACTGGTGCCGATGGAGTAATCACAGGCGCGCTTCAACTCCGTCGCCGAAGGACCCTTCTCCGCAATCCGGGCGCATTCGCGCAGAATAAGTCTCATAGCTTTGGACACATTCTTTCCATCAAGTCCGAGCGTGATCTCAAAGGCACCGCAATCGGAATGGGTCGAGAGCGAACTACTCACCGAGTAACAGAGCCCGCGTTGTTCCCGGAGTTCCTGAAAAAGTCGAGAACTCATGTTCCCCCCAAGCAGGACATGAAGGAGGCTCACCGCGTAGCGGCGCGGATCCTTGGCCCCCACCCCGCGGAAGGAGAGGGCGATCTGGGTCTGCTGGCAGTCACGCTCCTCGATGACGATCCTCGGGGAGGCTTGGCGACCGGGAAGGGAACGAGGCCGGGGGGCCGGCCCCTTCGGCAACTTGCCGAGCCAGCGATTCGCAAGACCGAGGACCTCATCATGATCGACGGCTCCGGCAGCGGTTAGAATTGTCTTCCCGGCATGGTAGTTCCCTCGCAGATGGGCAAGCAGGTCGGCACGGGTGATTGCAGCCAGGCTCTTCTTGGTACCCGTGATCGCTCGGGCAAGGGAGTCCCCCTTCCACGTTTCAGCCGTCAGGAGTTCGTGGACATGCTGGGCCGGTTCGTCGCGGATCATCTCGATCTCCTCGACAATCACCCCACGCTCCCGCTCAATCTCGACACGATCCATCAGGGAGTTGCAGTACATGTCGGAGAGCACCTCGGTCACGCGCCCAAGATGATCGGAAGATGCGGTGGCGTAGTAACAGGTCCTCTCCTCGGCGGTGTAGGCATTGAGATCTCCCCCCACCCCCTCGACCTCCTCGCTGATCCTCCGGGCGGTCCGCTTCTTGGTGCCCTTGAAGAGGAGGTGTTCCAGGAAGTGGGAGATGCCGCCGACACGCGCCGCCTCATGACGGGCCCCGACCGCGCACCAGATCCCGACCGCCACGGTCTGGGAGGCTGGCATCGCACAGGTGACGACGCGGAGACCGTTGCCGAGAGTCGAGAGACGTGCCTTCATTTCGCTTCATTCCCACCTGCGGCAACGTGAATCCTCACATCCGGAAGCGGGCTTCCGTTTGTAGGAATTTTGCATTCTTCATTTTTCATTTTGCCTTACTGCGGGCATGAAGCAGGGCTTCGGCCATCACCACATCCTGCGGCCAGGTCACCTTGATGTTCGGCTCGGAGTTTTCAACCAGCGGCACACGCCATCCCGCCGCGAGCGCCAAGGAAACCTCATCGGTGGGGCTTCCCGCGACGGTATCAAGAAGATCCCTGATTCCTTGGGCACGGAAGACCTGTGGGGTCTGCATCGCCCGGAGGGCTGTACGGTCCACAGTGTGCGTCGCCAACCCCTCGGGATCGGCCTGATGAAGGGTATCGGTCACCGGAGCGGCAAGCGCCGAGGCCCCTGACTTGGCAGCCACCTCGATGCATCGGGTGATGAGAGAGGGGGTGATCAACGGACGCGCGGCATCATGGATCACGGCAAGGTCGGTTTCCTTGGGCAATGCCTGGAGGCCGCGCTTCACCGACTCATGGCGATGGTCTCCTCCAGGGAGCACGCCGGTCAGCTTTGTGATCCCCTCGGCACGGGCAATGGAGCGAAACTCTTCCTCACGCCCCTCGGGAACAACCAGCACGATGGAAGAGATGTCCGGGGTCTGCTCGAAGGCACGGAGCGTCCAGGCAATGAGAGGCTTCCCCGCGATGGAAGCGGTCAACTTGTCACCGCCAAAGCGGTTCCCGCTTCCTCCGCCCACGATGACAGCTCCGGAGAGGGGTCCGGAGGTAGAACGAGGACCCTCAGTCATGCTGGCAGATGGAGCTGAAGGGGAAAGACCCAGCTTCTTCAGGGAAGCTGCTTCTGGACCTCGGCGCTGAGGCTCTTGCCGTCGGCGCGGCCTGCGGCCTTGGCTTGGGCGGCCTTCATGACGGCACCCATCTGGGCCTTGCCAACACCTCCCGGTGTTCCAAGTGAAGCACCCGTTTCAGCGATCGCATCCTTCACGAGAGCAGTGAGTTCCTCGGCCGAAAGTGCCGCAGGGAGGTAGGCGGCGAGCACGGTAATCTCTGCCTTCTCCTTCTCTGCCATCTCGGGACGCCCACCCTTCTCGAATCCATCAACCGCATCCTCGCGCTGTTTGATCTGCTTGCGCAGGACGCTCGTGGCGGTCTCGTCATCCACGACGGCATCGGCACCGCTCTTCTCGATGGCGGCGTACTTGAAGGCGCTCTTGACCATGCGGAGCGTGCCGAGTTTGGCCGTGTCGCGGGCTTTCATGGCTTCCTTGAGGTCGTGGTCGATGCGTTCGGAGAGTGTCATGGGAATAAGGGTAAATCTTTGAAAGAAGAGCCTACGCGCTTGAGTTGACCCCGTAAATGAATTCTCCTTACTGGATGTCCGTCCGCACCCGATTCGCCCCTTCGCCGACCGGCCTCCTCCATGTCGGGGGAGCCCGCACCGCCCTCTTCAACTGGATCTACGCCAAGAAACATGGAGGCACCTTCGTTCTCCGCATCGAGGACACCGACCACACCCGCAACACCGAGGAGGCCAAGAAGGTCATCCTCGACGGACTCCATTGGCTCGGACTCGACTGGGACGAGGGTCCGCAGAAGGGTGGCAACCACGGCCCCTACTACCAGAGCGAGCGCAGTGCCATCTACGAGGAGTACCTCGGCCGTCTGGAGAAGGCGGGGCACCTTTACGAGGACAACGGGGCGATCCGCTTCCGCTCCCCCCGCGAGAAGGTGATCGTCGATGACATGATCTGCGGAAAGATCGAGTTCGACCTGACCAATCCCGGCACCCACCCCGACCTGACGCTCCGCCGTCCGGATGGCTCCTGGATCTTTCACTTCGTGAGCGTGGTCGACGATATCGAGATGAAGATCTCCCACGTCATCCGCGGCGAGGATCACCTCTCCAACACCCCGAAGCACATCGAGCTCTACCGGGCGCTCGGCGCGGAGCCTCCCCGCTTCGCCCACATGCCGCTGATCCTCAATCGCGACGGCTCCAAGATGAGCAAGCGCGACGAGGGGGCTTCCCTCGGCACCTATCCCGACGCGGGGTACGCGCCGGAGGCCGTCCGCAACTACCTCTGCCTGCTCGGATGGTCCCCCAAGGAGAACCGCGAGATCATCAGCACGGAGGAAGTGATCTCCCTCTTCGACCTCGATCAGGTCAACCGCCGCAACGCCGCCTTCGACCTCGACAAATGTTTCTGGATCAACGGCCAGTATCTCCTCTCGATGGATCTGGCCCGCTACGCCGAACTCGCCATCCCCTTCCTCCAGAAAGCGGGCATCACATGGCCGACCTGGGATTCCCTCGAGAAGGTCCTCGCGATCGTGAAGCCAAAGGTGAAACTCCTGAAGGATCTCCCCGAGTGGGTCTCCTGCTTCTTCACCGAGGAGTTCCCCTACGACGAGGCGGCCATGGCCAAGTCACTCACCGGCCCAGCCGCGGCCGAGCGCCTCAAGGCCCTCTCCGAGGCTTATGCCGCCCTCCCCGCATGGGATCTGGCCTCGCTTGAGGCAACGCTCAAGGAGACCGCCGTGAAGCTCGGCATCAAGACCGGAGAGCTCGTCCACCCTGCGCGCGTCGCCGCGAGCGGGCGCGGCATCGGCCCCGGCCTCTACGAGATGCTCGAGATCCTCGGCAAAGAACGCACCCTGGCGCGCTTCGCCAAGGGTATCGCCAAGGCTTCCGCACCATCGGCATGAGCGGTCCCACGGAGGTTTTCTCCGCGGCGGATCTCGCCGGCGACTGCGAGGTCTTCCGCCGGATGAGTCCGCCTGCCCGCCTCTGCATCTTCGGCGACCCGGTCGCCCATTCGGCCTCGCCGCCCATGCAGAATGCGGCACTGCGTGAACATGGCCTCCCCTTCCAGTATGTCCGTATCCGGGTCGCGCCGGAGGAACTGCCTCACGCGCTTGTCAATCTGGCCAAGGCAGACTTCCTTGGGGCGAACCTCACCATCCCTCACAAGCAGGCCGCTCTCACATTCCTCGATGAGGTCAGCCGCGAGGCGCGCCTCATGGGAGCGATCAATACTGTCGCGGTGCGTGATGGAAAGCTTCATGGCTTCAACACCGATGGCCCCGGATTCGCGGCGGCGATCCGAGAGGAGTTTGGAACGGATCTTGGATCACTCCGTGTACTCATTCTGGGCGGAGCGGGTGGTGCCGGCCGCGCCATCACTGTGCAATGTGCCCTGGAAGGCTCTCCCTCCATGATTGTCGCCAACAGATCCCCGGAAAAGGGAGAGGCCCTTGCCGGAGAGATGAAGAGAGATCTTGGGAAGGAAGTCTCTTCCATCTCCCTGGATCCCGCGGCATTGCTCAAAGCGGTCGCCTCTTCGGATCTGATCATCAACGCCACACCGCTCGGGATGAAAACAGGTGATCCCTCCCCTCTCCCGGAGGCTGTGGAGAACGCACTGACGGAGCGCCACATGGTCTATGACACCATCTACAGCGGCGGCACCACGGCACTCCTGAAACAGGCCTCCAAGGCCGGAGCCAAATCCGCAAGCGGCCTCTCGATGCTTCTCCACCAAGGCGCCAAGGCCTTCGAGATCTGGTTCGGAAAACCCGCCCCGCTGGAGACAATGCGGGCCGCGCTGAAACAGGCCTCCTAGAGCAGTTTTTTTGCCCTTTCGCAGTCGAGGGTGATCTGGGTTTTAAGGGAATCCAAACTGGAGAACTTTTCTTCACCGCGCAGAAACTGCACGAATTCCAAAGAGAGGTCCGTCCCGACAAGGTTCTCCGAAAGACCGAAGAGATGGGCCTCAACCACGCGCTTGGTGGAAGCCGGATCTACCGTGGGGCGCACCCCGATATTCACGACTCCTGCGTGGAGCGTCTCTCCGTGATGCACCTTTGCAGCATAGACACCATCCGGAGGTAACTGCATCCCGTTGACATCGAGATTCGCTGTCGGGAATCCGATCTTGGAACCAAGCCCAGCACCGCTCACAACACTTCCCGTAAGCAGAAATGGTCGCCCCAGGCATGCGGCCGCTTGCAGAAAATCACCCGCGGCAATGGCCGTCCTGATCCGCGTGCTGCTGATCGGGGAATCCTCGACCATCACGGGGTCGATCTGGATCACGCTAAAGTTGTGTTCAACCCCCAACTCCTTCAGGAGAGCAACATTCCCCTCCCCTCCCTTGCCAAAGAACCACTCGCGCCCCACGCAGACCGCCCGTAGAGGCGACGCAGAGGAAACGAGTGAGGTGATGAAATTCCGGGCCGGAACTCCGGCCAACTCTCGGGTGAACTCGAGCATCAGCAGGGCCTGAACTCCCATTCCCTCCAGCAGGGCGATCTTTTCGTTGTTCCGTGTCAGGAACTTGGGGGTTTTCTCGGGACGGAGCAGGGCGGCCGGATGGCGGTCAAAGGTCATCACCACGGCCGTTCCCCCACAGTCTGAGGCCTCCTGCATGGCACGGCGAATGAGCGCCTGATGGCCGAGATGAAGCCCGTCAAATGTACCCGCCGCGAGGACAATAGGCCCATTGAGGTTCGCTAGCTCCGCTATTGATCGCAGTATCTGCACGGAAAAAATAAAATATGGAACTCAGGAAATCAGGAACTAAAAGGGAAGAAGAAAAATGAAAAAAATTGTGGATAATTTGTATCAGATCTCTTCAATTAAAATTCAGATTCTTATTTGGAATCAGTTCTTGCTCCCAGTTTTTCCTGATTTCCTGAGTTCCACATTAAGATTTCTCCCTACGCCCCGCGGATGCGCGAGACCTGAGGCAAGGTCAGGAGTTTTTCCAAGATCGCTTCGCGTGAGGCGGTCTTGAGATCGGCGGCGGGAAAAGCCATTGAGACATCGAAGCGTCCCGACTTGGTACGGCGGAGCGCATTCAGGTGGGCGCCGCATTCGAGATCGTTCCCGATATCAAAGGCGTAGGTGCGCACGTAGAACCCCTTGCTGCAGACGACGCGGAAATCGATCTCCGGGGGACGCACCCCGAGGATCTGATGCGCGTAGATGTGAACGAAGCGGGGCTCTCGCTCGATTGTTTTTCCCTGACGGGCCAACTTGTACAATGCCACCCCGTCCTTCTTGATGGCCGAGACCATCGGCGGGGTCTGGTAGAAGTCGCCATCGTACTTGGCAAAGGCCGCCTCGAGTTGATCGTGTGTGAAATCGGGAACGGGACGTGACTCCGTGATCTCGCCGTCGGCATCCTGGGAGTCGGTCATCTCACCGAGTTTCATGGTGCCGACATACTCCTTGTCCTCGCTCATCAGGAGATCCTGGATCTTGGTGCCGCGTCCGAGGGTCAAGAGAAGGAGGCCGGTGGCCATGGGGTCAAGGGTGCCGCAGTGACCAACCTTCTTGGTACCCAGAACGCGGCGGGCGATGGCGACAACATCATGGGAGGTCATCCCCGAGGCCTTGTCGATCGGCAGGACACCATCAATGGTTGATTCAACACGCATAAGAAATGGAGATCGGGTCAGTTGGACTCGATCGCGGAGCAAATTGCCGCCAGCACGCGCTCCTGAACCTCGGCAAGCGTCCCCATGATCCGGGCACCCGAGGCCATCTTGTGACCCCCTCCCCCGAACTCTGCGCAGAGGGCGCAGGCGTCGAAACTGGAGTCCTTGGAGCGGAGACTGAGGCGCACCATGCCATCGGGAAGTTCCTCAAAAAAAGCGGCGGCCTTCACACTCTCCACGGAGCGAAGATGATCGATGATCCCCTCGTTATCCTCCGGGATGACCCCTAGGGAGGCGACATCAGCCATGGAGAGGGCGAAACTCGCCACACGGTCATTGCAGGTGAACCGGGAGTGCACCAAGGCATGCTTGAGAAGCTCGAGTCTGCGCCGGGGCTGGCTCTCGTAAAGGGATCGGGAGAGCGTGGCGACATGAACGCCGCGGCGGATCAACTCCGCGGCAACCTCGTATGTCTCGGCGCTTGTCCCCTCGTACTGGAAGGAACCCGTGTCGGTTGAGATGGCTGCGAAAAGATTGGTCGCCATTTCAGGGGTGATCGTGATTCCTGCCTTGAGAAACCCCTCGGCCAGAATCTGTCCGGTGGCGGGACGGGAAGCGTCGATGAGGTTGATGTCGGCGTATCCCTCGTTGCTCCTGTGGTGATCGATGCAGATCCAGAGAGGCGTATCCACAACGGCTCCTAGCACGGTGCCGAGACGGTTCTTCACCGAGGTATCAAGCGCGAGCACGGCATCAAAGGAGGCCGGCGTGGCGGAGGGCTTGGTCACCAATTCCGAGGAGGGGAGGAAGGAGAATTTCGTGAGCATTCCATCCTCATTCCAGACGGTCACCTCGTGCCCTTCGGACTGAAGCCAGAGGGCCGCGGCGATGCTCGACCCATAGGCGTCGGCATCGGGACGAAGATGACTGGCCACCAGAATGCGCCGGCAACCTCGCAGCGCCTCACGAATCTCGGAAAAGTCAGCCTTTCTCATGGCTATCGATGATCTCCTTCACCCTCTTCCGTCTCATCCCCAGGCTCGTCCTGTGGGAGCGTCGGGGCAATCTCGTCGAGAAGGTTGAGGACACGGGTGCCTCGTTCGATCGACTCGTCGAGTTGGAAATAGAGGTGCGGCGTGTACTTCAGGATGACGCGGCGGGAGAGTTCGTGCTGAAGGTGTTGGCGGTTGGCCTCCAGGGCCACGATCGCCGCATCCTTCTGCCACTTGGTGCCGATGGCACTGACAAAGACATGGGCGTTCTTCAGGTCGGGCGTGATATCAACGGCACGAATGGAGACCAGGGGTGCCTCGAACTTCATTTCACGACCGACGATTGTCCCAAGCTCGCGCTTGATCAGTTCACAGACTCGAACAGTACGTAGGCTCATGGTGGTGACGGGAGGGCACGGAGCCCTCCCCTGTAAAACAATACGCTGATTAGAGGGTCTGGGCGACCTTCTCGAGGGTGTAACACTCGATGATGTCCCCGACCTCGTATTCCGAATAATCACCGAGCCTGATACCGCATTCCAGACCGGCGCGGACCTCCTTCACATCCTCGGTGAAGCGGCGCAGGGTCGTGAGGCTTCCGTCGTAGACGGCCTGCTTGCGGCGGAGGACACGGGCGCGCGCGGAGCGCGACATGCGTCCGTCGGTGACCATCGATCCGGCGACCATTCCCTTGGTGAGATCGAAGAGCTGCTTGACCTCGGCATGGCCGATGACCGCCTCGCGGATCTCGGGGTCAAGGAGTCCCTGCATGGCGTCGCGCATCTGGTCGGCCAACTCGTAGATGATGCTGAACAGCTTGATCTGGACACCTTCCTTGCGGGCGGCATTGTTGGCGCTGTTCTCCACCTTGATGCCGAAACCGATGATGATGGCGTCGGAGGCGCTGGCGAGGAGCACGTCGCTCTCGGTGATCGGGCCGACCGCGGAGTGGATGATCTTGAGGTCGATCTTCTCCTGCGGAATGTCGTTGAGCATCCCGATGATCGCCTCGAGCGATCCCTGCATGTCGGCCTTGAGAACGATCTGAAGGGTCTTCTTCTGGTCGGCCTCGAGGTTGGCGAAGAGATTCTCAAGCGTCGCCCTCTTCGGAGCGGCCAGCTTCTCCTTGCGCTGGGCGTCGAGACGCTCCTCGCTGAGTTGGCGGGCGGAGCGTTCGTTCTCCATGACGACGAGTTCGTCGCCGGCGTTGGGAAGACCGCTGAGACCAAGGACTTTGGCGGGAATGGCCGGACCGGCGGCCTTGAAAGCCTCTCCATCCTCGTTGATGAGCTGCTTCACCTTGCCCCAGTAGTTGCCGCAGATAAAGGGATCGCCGACACGCAGGGTGCCGGTGTTGACGATCACGGTCGCGGTCGGACCGCGTCCCGGCTCGACCTGAGCCTCGATCACGCTGGCGCGACCGGGAATGTCGGGGTTGGCCTTGAGTTCAAGAACCTCGGCCTGGAGCGACATCATCTCGAGAAGGTTGTCGATCCCCTTGCCAGTGGCGGCGGAAACTTCGCAGACCACGGTCTCACCGCCCCAGTCCTCGGGAACAAGTCCCTTCTCCTGAAGTTGCTGCTTCACGCGGTCGGGGTTGGCTGTCTTCAGGTCGCACTTGTTGATCGCCACCATGATGGTGACCTTGGCGGCCTGGGCATGGCTAAGCGCCTCAAGCGTCTGCGGCATGAGTCCGTCGTCGGCCGCAACGACCAGAACAACGATGTCGGTGACATTCGCACCGCGGGCACGCATGGCCGAGAATGCGGCGTGACCCGGGGTGTCGATGAAAGTGATGGGCTGGCCCTTCCAGTCGATGGAATAGGCGCCGATGCGCTGGGTGATGCCTCCGGCTTCGCCAGCGGCCACCTTCGCGCGGCGGATGGCATCGAGCAGGGAGGTCTTGCCGTGATCGACATGGCCCATGAAGGTGATGATCGGGCCTCGGAGCTTCTTGGCTTCGGGCTTCTCCTCGACCGGCTTGGGGGGCTCGATGACGACCTTCTCCTCCTTGTGGACGCCTCCTCCGGCGACGCGCTTCTCGCGCTCGAAGACAAATCCGTAGAGGTCGCAGAGCTTGCCCGCGATCTCGGGCTCCACGCTCTGGTTGATGTTCGCGAAGATCTGCATTCCCATCAGATCCTTGATGATCTTGAAGGGAGGCACACCCATCTGGGTGGCGAGTTCCTTGATCTGGATCGGGGGCTTGATGTGGATCACCTTGCGCGGCTCTCCACCCTCGGGATCCTCGACAAGCACCACCTCTTCCTCGGCGGCTTCAACCGGCTCGTCCGGGGCAGGTGCCGCGGGCTGGTTTTCCCCGATTCGGGGAAGGGCCTTGCCAGTCGGAGCCACGCGCTTCTTGGGAGCGGGATCATCAATCAGGGAAAGCGTGGGGAGGTCGGCGGTCTTGACGACCGGCTTCTTCAGCTCCTCCTTCTCGTCGGCGGGAGCCGGGGACTTCGACTTGGAAGCCGCGCCCTTGGCAGTGGCGGATTTCGAGGAACCGCGGGCACCGGAGACCGTTCCGGCGCGGGATGCGCGGGAGGGTGCCTTGGAAGCAGAGGCCTTGGAAGCCGCTCCCTTAGGAGCGGAGGATTTGGATGTGGGGACTTTGGAGGCCATGAAAATATCGGATGTCGGCTGGTTCCCCGCTTCGGGGAATGGCCGCGACTAAGCCGCCGCCTGCCCTTTCTCCGAAAGGTGACTCTTGGCGGCTGCGAGGATGGCTTCGGCCTTCTCGGGTCCGCAACCGAGCACTCCGTCGATATCGGAAGCCTCGGCCGTGACCACCACGTCGACGGAATTCATGCCGCCTGCGGCCAGGGTCTTGGCCTCCTCCTCGGAGATGCCAAGAAGACCGGCAAGCTGGCTGACGGCGCCGCCAAGCTGCTGCTCGAAGGCTTCGGCCGCGGAGCGGTCTTCCTTGATGTCGATCTCCCAGCCGGTGAGGCGGGAGGTGAGGCGGGCGTTCTGACCGCGCTTGCCGATGGCAAGGGCGAGATCTTCCTTGTCGACGGCGATGCGGAGGGTGTGGGCACCCTCGTCGACCTCGATGCTGCGGATGCGGGCGGGCTTGAGGGCCTCGCGGGCAAATTCCTTCGGATCCTCGTACCAGCGGATGATGTCGACCTTCTCGTTGCCGAGTTCGCGAACGATATTCTTCACGCGGGCGCCGCGCATGCCGACGCAGGCGCCGACCGGGTCAACCTTCTCGTTGGCGCTGTGGACGGCGACCTTGGTGCGGAAACCGGCCTCGCGGGCGATGGAACGGAGCTCGACAGTGTGATCGGCGATCTCGCTAACCTCGATCTCGAAGAGGCGGCGGATAAAATTCGGATGACTGCGGGAGAGGATGATCTCGGGGCCACGGACACCGTTCTCGACGGCGACGACGTAGGCGCGGATGCGGTCGCCGACATTGTACTCCTCGGTGCTGACGCGCTCGCGGGAGGGCATGATCCCCTCGAACTTGCCGAGATCCAGGATGACATCACTGCGGTCGAAGCGGCGGACGGTGCCGCTGACGATCTCGCCGGCGCGGTCCTTGAACTCCTCGTAGATCATCTCCTTCTCGATCTGGCGGATCCGCTGGGCGATGGCCTGACGGGCGGTCTGGGCGGCGATGCGGCCGAAGTCGCGGGGAGTCACCTCGATCTCGACCTCCTGGCCGGGCTGGATCTCCTTGTTGATCAGGCGTGCCTTGGCGACGGAGATCTCTTCCTGGGGATTGGTAACGGTCTCGACGACAAGGGGCTTGGCGAAGGCGCGGATGGCGCCGCTCTTGGGATTGATGTCGATGCGGACCTCGCGGGAGCAGGAGAAGCTCTTCTTGGATGCGGCCACGAGGGCCGAGGAGATCGCCTCGATGAGGGTCTCGCGCTTGATGCCTTTTTCACGCTCGAGGTAATCGAGCATGGCGATAAATTCGGAGTTCATAGCAATGGGAATTCCCGACGCACGTGTCAGGAGGGATTCCGGGACAGTGTGTCGGGGGTTTGAGACTATGAAGGGTCTCTGATAGGCGGTCAACTGAAAGAAGCTCCTTTGGCTTGATTCTCTTTGACCAGGAGAGGGCCTGAATCCATCCTCGCGCCTCATGAAACAGGTGGATCATCCAGCCCCCATTGGTAGTCTTGGGGCCGATGGCGGCAAGCCACTCCCCCTGATCGACCGGAACTCCTCCTTCTGGGGTGTGGTTTTGGCTGTTTTGATCTGGAAACTCTTCGCCGGGGCTTCCTTGGGGCTGATCTTCGACGAGTGCTACTACTGGGTCTGGTCGCTCCATCCCCAGCTTGGCTATTTCGACCACCCTCCCCTCGTCGCGTGGGTGATTGCGGTCGGCCATTCCCTGCTGGGTCATCACCCCCTCGCCGTGAGGATCGGGGCCATTCTCTCAGGGGTGCTCCTCGCTGTGGCAGGCCGCGCGCTCGGGAAGGATCTCTTCGGGGCGGCGGCCGGAAACCGCGCCGGAATCTTCCTGGCGCTGGCGCCGGTCTTTGCCGGGAACTCCTTCCTAATGACCCCGGACACCATGCTGATCCCCGCGTGGGCTTTTGCCATGCTTTTTGCTTGGCGGGGCAGTCGCCCGGAAGCACCGATGGCCTGGTGGCTGGCCGTGGGTGCCGCGGTGGGCATGGGGATGCTCAGCAAATACACGATGGTGCTTTTCTTTGCCGGACTGGGATTGCTCTGGTTGCTGAGCCCCGGAAACCGGAAACGTCTCTTTCTCGGAAGCGTGATGGCAGGAATCGTTGCCCTGATCATTTTCATTCCTGTGATCCGATGGAATAGCCAACACGATTGGTCTTCCTTTGCGCATCAACTCAATCATGGCTTCCGGAACGAACACACCAGCCTGATAAATTTTCAGAATCTCGCCGACTATGCGGCCTTCTTGATCGTTCTGGTCTCGCCCGTGCTGGGACTGCTCTGCTTCCGCACCGCGGCGACCCGCATGGCCGATCCACGCTTCCGCTTCCTGGGAGCCTTCTTCTGGATCGTGGTGCTTTTCTTCGGTTACTCGGCCGGCAAGGCCCATATCGAGGCAAACTGGCCGATGACCGCCTTCGTGAGCGGCCTGATCATGGTTGCGGGGGATTGGGAACGCTATAGCAGGGCATGGCGCAAGGCCGCCGTGGTCGTCCTGCTGATCGCCGATCTCGGTGCCGTTGTCGGGGTCTCGTTTCTCTTGTTACCGGGAACGGTGACGCTTCCACTTCTCTCCGCCACTCCGGACATGACCTTTGTCGCAAAAGTCACGGGGTCGGAACATCTTGCTTCCGAGGCCAGTCGTGCACTCACCGATCTGCAGGCGCGCCTCTCCGAGATCCTCGGCCCTCAGGACGTCGCCAAGGCGGTCGCCGCCGAATTCCGCCAATCCGGAGCCGACTTTCTCTGCGCCGACACTTACCAGACCTTTGGCGTGCTTACCTTTTATGCCCCCGAATTGGAGCCCTACCTCTGGCTTCCTGATCGCGGTCGCAAACGCTTCCCTTGGGTGAATGAAATGCCTTGGGAGGGGAAAACCGCTTTGGTCGCCGAATGGCCCCGCTCCGGAACCAACTACAGCAGTCTCTTTGTGAAAACCCTCTGGACAAAAAAGGCGCAGCTTCCCGGCATCACCCGCCCCCTGAGCCTGACGCTCAACGAGGGGTATGATCCCAAGAGGGTCAAAGAGTAACTTTCATGACACGCAACGAACGCGCCGAAATTCTCGCCAGGGAGCTCCCACGGATCTATCCGGACGCCCATTGCGAACTCGATTTCGCGAATCCTCTCGAGCTACTCGTGGCCACGATCCTCTCGGCCCAGTGCACCGATGTCCGGGTGAATATCGTCACCAAGACATTCTTCAAGCGCTGCCGCACCGCCGCCGATTATGCCGCCATCCCGCAGGAGGAACTCGAGGAGATCGTCCGATCCACGGGTTTTTACCGGAACAAGGCCAAGTCGATCCGAGGTATGGGCGCGGCCTTGGTGGAGCGGCACGGCGGGGAAGTCCCCCGCACGATCGGGGAACTCTCGGCGCTTCCCGGAGCAGGACGCAAAACGGCCAATGTGGTTCTCGGGAATGCCTTCGGGATCAACGAGGGGGTCGTGGTCGACACCCATGTCGGGCGGCTTTCGCTCCGCCTCGGCCTCACCACGGAGAGCGACCCCGTCAAGGTGGAGCAGGACCTGATGAAGCTCTTCCCCCGGGAGCAATGGACGCTTCTCTCCCACTGGCTCATCTGGCATGGCCGCCGCCGCTGCAAGGCCCGTAATCCCGACTGCGAGGCGTGCGAACTCCGATCGCTCTGTCCGAGCGTCGACAAACCGGATCGCTTTCTCAAAAAAAGCTGATCTTGCCATCCGGCTTCCATCTCCCATCTACTCGCTTCCAACACCCCACACCCATGAAAAAAATCCTCCTCGCCTCCGTGGCCGCCATCCTCGTCCTCCTGATCGGAGCGCTCGGCTATCTCTACTTCTCGCTGAACACCCTCGTGAAGAAGGCCGTCGAGACCGTCGGACCGCAGATCACCAAGACCGATGTGCGCCTTGCTTCCGCATCCCTCTCCCCCTTCTCGGGAAGCGGTAAACTGAACGGGTTTGTGGTGGGGAACCCGGAGGGTTTCAAGGGGCCCTACGCCCTGAAACTCGGTAGCATCGCCGTGAGCGTCGACAAGTCTTCACTTCTGAAAGAGACCATCGTGGTCAACTCGATCGTCATCCGCAATCCGGCCATTGCCCTGATCGGAACCCCCTTCGGCAACAACCTCGGAAAACTGCTCAACAACATCCAGTCCGGATCCTCCAAGTCCAAGGAACCAGCTAAGTCAGGATCCTCCAAAAAGTTCATCGTGAAGGAGGTCGTGATCTCGGGAGCCAAGGTCGATGTGGCCGCAAGCGCGCTTGATCAGAAGGTCCAGCAGACCCTTCCCATTCCCGACATCACCCTCCGGAATATCGGCAGCGATGGCAGTGGCGTCTCCGCCTCCGACCTGGCCCGCCAAATCCTCGTGCCCATCATCAACGGCGCCGTGAAGGAGGGGGTCAACACCCTGGCTAAGCAGGGGATCCAGCAACTGCAGAAGCAGGGTGCGGGAGAACTTCAGAAAGCCCTGCCGGGTCTCTTCAAAAAGTAAGAGCCTGATCAGATCCTCCTGATCACCGTGTCGTGGAGGAACTTGGCGTCGTCGTGCGACGGATAATCGAGCGTGTAGTGGAGGCCACGGCTCTCCTTCCTGCTGATCGCGCAATCAACGATGAGTGAAGCGGCCGTGGCCAGATTGCGGAGCTCGAGCAGGTCGGCGGTGATCTTGAAGTTCCAGTAGAACTCCTGGATCTCCGTCTGAAGATTCCTCAGACGCGTGGCGGCGCGCTGGAGGCGCTTATCGGTCCGAACGATGCCGACGTAATCCCACATGAGGCGCCGGATCTCGTCCCAGTTGTGGTAAATCACGACCATCTCGTCGACATCGCTCACCTTGGCAGGACGCCACTCGGGAAGGACCACCTCGATCTCTTGGCGGTGGTGGTTCCGGCTTGCCTTGGCCTCCGCCCGATGAGCCATGACAAGCGCCTCAAGCAGGGAGTTGCTGGCAAGGCGATTGGCCCCGTGGAGCCCGGTGCAGGCAACCTCCCCCACGGCGAAGAGACCGCGCAGGGTGGTCTCCCCGTTAAGATCGGTCTTCACGCCCCCGCACTGGTAATGGGCGGCAGGAACCACCGGGATCGGCTGCTTCGTGATATCGATACCGAGACCAAGACACGTCTCGTAAATCGTGGGGAAGCGCTCACGGATAAACTCGGGCGACTTGTGCGAAATATCAAGGAAGACACATGCGTTGCCCGTGCGCTTCATCTCGGCATCGATGGCGCGCGCGACGATGTCGCGGGGCGCAAGCTCGAGACGCTCGTCGTATTTCTGCATGAAGCGAACCCCATGGGCATCTTTTAGGATCCCACCCTCCCCGCGCACGGCCTCGGTAATGAGGAAGGATTTGGCCTTCGGATGGTAGAGGCAGGTCGGATGGAACTGCATGAACTCCATGTTCGAAATCGCCGCCCCCGCGCGCCATGCCATGGCGACCCCGTCGCCCGTGGCGATGTCGGGATTCGTCGTGTACAGGTAGACGCGCCCGCATCCTCCGGTGGCCAGCACCGTCACATCGGAGCGAAGTGTCTCCACCTCCCCCGAGGCCTCATTCAGAACATAGAGGCCGACACAGGAATCCTGCATGGCATAGCCCAGTTTACCCGTGGTGATGAGATCCACGGCCATGTGGTTTTCAAGAACGGTGATGCCGGGATGCGCAGCCACCGCATCAAGCAAGGTCTTCTCTATCTCGAATCCGGTCGCGTCCTTGGCATGGAGGATCCGGCGCTTCGAGTGCCCTCCTTCCCGACCCAGGTCGGGCTCCTTGTTCCCCTCGGGTGTCGTGCGTTCATCGAAATGCATCCCGAGACCGACCAGTTCAGCGATCCGCTCCGGCCCCTCCGAGACAATGCTCCTGACCACATCCTCGTTGCAGAGTCCATCCCCCGCCACAAGCGTGTCCCTCACATGGAGGGCTATCGAGTCCTCGCTGCTGGTGACGCAGGCGATCCCACCCTGGGCCCACGCGGTGTTGGAATCAGCGCGCGACTTCTTGGTCACGATGGCAACCGAACCCTTTTCCGCCGCCTTCAGGGCATAAGTAAGCCCTGCAATCCCGCTGCCGACCACGACATGATCAAAGGTTTTCATCGGGAAAGGCGCAAAGGAATGTTATCGATCAGGCGGACGCTTCCGAGGCACACGGCAACAAGGATGCGCCCCTTGATCGAGGGAGTCAGCTTTCGGAAAGAAGCAAGGGTCGATTCCTCCACGATCTCGGCATAGTCGGGAACCGCTCCGGGAATGGCCTCAAGATCCTTGAGCAGTTCCGCTCGAAGGCAAGCGACGGATCTCTCCCCTGCCTCGGCCCTCATCACGGCGGCGACCATCGCTTGATAAATCCGGGGCGCGACCTTTCTTGCTTCAGGCGTGAGCAGACGGTTGCGTGAGCTCATGGCGAGCCCATCCTCCTCCCTCACCGTGGGGTAGGAGGTGATCTTTACGGGAATCTTGAGGTCACAAACCATCCGACGCACGACCGCCAGTTGCTGCCAATCCTTCTCACCGAACACGGCGACATCGGGCTGGATGATATTGAAAAGCATGGCGACCACAGTGCAGACCCCGTCGAAGTGCCCCGGCCGGGAGGCCCCGCAGAAGCCCGTGGAAAGATTCGATTCACTGACCTTCACGGAGGTATCCCCGGCGTACATCTCCCCGACCCGGGGATGAAAGAGCAGATCGACCCCCTCTCTCTTGCAGAGGTCGCGATCCACTTCATAGGGACGCGGATACTTCGAGAGATCCTCTTTCTTCCCGAACTGCGTCGGATTCACAAAAATAGAAACCGCCACTCTCCCGTTCGTTCCCGCCAGACGGCGAGCCCGCTTGATCAGAGCCGCATGTCCGGCATGCAATGCTCCCATGGTGGGAACAAAAACCACGGGGCCGCGAACTGCGCGGCGCCATGAACTGACGGCACCGATCCGGGCCGCGCTCTTCACCGGACTACTTGGCGGGTGCCGCCGGGGAGGAGGCTGGTGCCGGTGTCTTCATCAACTGCTTCTGGATCGCGGTGGGACCTGCGGAGGTCTTCACCTGGAGCACGGAGATCAGCAGGGTCAGGGCGAAAAAGAGTCCGCCGAGCCAGACGGTGAATTTGGTCAGGACAGTGGTGGTTTGGGCGCCGAAGAGATTATCGGTGAGTCCACCGCCGAACGCGGCGCCGAGCCCCTCGCTCTTGGGGCGTTGCATGAGGATCGTCAGGATCATCAGCAAGCAGATGATCACCAGCAGGGAGATAAGAAGGGGCATCAGGAGCCACATAGGTCGGGTACTATGCGATGGAAGAAATCGCCCTGTAAAGCGGGATCGGTGACTTGACCTGAGGCAAAGCAACCCTTCACAATTCACCCCCTCAACCAAAACCAGCATGGCCCGTAAAACCAAGATCTCCAAAAAGCCCTCCAAGGCTCCCGCCAAGAAACTTTCCACCGCCGCCCCAAAGAGCGCCAAGGCCTCCGGCTCCGATTTTCCCGAGGTTCGTTCCCTGATCGACCTTCTCAAGCAAAACGACCTCGCTGTCCTTGAGTTTGAAAAAGGTGACTTCCGGATCACCCTGAAGACCCCCGCCGGCGCCTCCTCGGGATCCACTGTCATCCAAGGACACGCCGCCGCCCCCCTTCCCGCACCGGTCGCCGCTCCCACCGCCGCACCTGCGGAAAAAGCCGCCGAACCGGCCAAGAGCAACTACAAGGAGATCACCTCCCCGATGGTCGGCACCTTCTACGCCTCCCCCTCACCCGAGGCTGGTCCCTTTGTCGAAGCCGGCAAGACCATCAATGCCGACACGGTCGTCTGCATCATCGAGGCCATGAAAGTCATGAACGAGATCAAGGCCGAGATCGCCGGCAAGGTCGTCGAGGTGGTAGCCGAGAACGGCAAGCCCGTTCAGTTCGGACAGGTCCTCTTCCGCGTCAGCTAAGGCCAAAGCGACCCGGAACCCACGACCACTGTCTCGATGTTTAAGAAAGTCCTGATCGCCAACCGCGGCGAAATCGCCCTCCGGATCATCCGCGCCTGCAAGGAGCTTGGTGTCTCCACGGTTGCCGTCTACTCGGAGCCGGACATCCACTCCCTGCACGTTCAGCTAGCCGACGAGGCAATCTGCATCGGACCCGCTGCCGGAAGCGAGAGCTACCTCAAGATCGACCGCATCATCAGCGCGGCGGAGATCGCCGATGTCGACGCCATTCACCCGGGCTACGGCTTCCTCGCCGAGAACGCCCACTTCGCCGAGATCTGCGCCTCGGCCAACATCGCCTTCATCGGCCCCTCCCCCGAGTCGATCCGCCTCATGGGTGACAAGAACAGTGCCCGCGAATGCGCCAAGAAGGCGGGTGTCCCCATCTCCCCCGGTAGCGACGGCGTCGTGCCGGATGAAAAGGAGGCCATCAAGGTCGCCCGCAAAATCGGCTATCCCGTCATGATCAAGGCCGTTGCCGGTGGCGGCGGTCGCGGCATGCGCATGGCCCACAACGAGGGAAGCCTCGTTCAGGGCTTCCACAGCGCCCGCATGGAGGCTGAGAAGGCCTTCGGCAATCCCGATGTCTACATCGAGAAACTGATCGTCAACCCCCACCACATCGAGTTTCAGGTCTTCGGCGACAAGCACGGCAAGATCGTCCACCTCGGCGAGCGCGACTGCTCCCTCCAGCGGCGCAACCAGAAGATCCTCGAGGAGTGCCCCTCCCCTCTCATGACGGATGATCTCCGTCAGCGCATGGGCGAGGCCTCCGTCCGCCTCTGCGAGACCGTCGGCTACTACAACGCCGGAACCATCGAGTACCTCGTCGACGACGACCTGAACTTCTACTTCATGGAGATGAACACCCGCATTCAGGTGGAGCATCCCGTGACCGAGGAGGTCTACGGCGTCGATCTCGTGAAGCAACAGATCCAGGTGGCAGCCGGCGAGCACCTCTCCGATTACCTGCTCAACGCCAAGCCCCGCCTCCACTCCATCGAGTGCCGCATCAATGCGGAGGATCCCGAGAAGAACTTCATGCCCTGCCCCGGCAAGATCGAGGCCTACTACGCCCCGGGCGGACGTGGCCTGCGCATCGACTCGCACGCCTACGCCGGCTATCCGATTCCGCCGAACTACGACTCGATGATCTCCAAGATGATCGCCACCGCCTCGACCCGTGAGGCCGCGATCGCCCGCATGTCACGTGCTCTCGGGGAATATCAGGTTATCGGCATCAAGACCACGATCCCCCTGCATCGCGCGATCATGCAGAGCGCCGACTTCCGCAAGGGGAAGTACAGCACCGGGTTCCTTGAGAAATTCCTCAAGGACGGCGTGCCGGTCGTGAAGGAGTAGGTGATCGGGAATGGGTGAGGGGTATAGGGCAGGCGATCGTTCCCCATCATGAAACCGCTCACCGAATGCCGCCTCTACGGAATCCTCGACACGGGCTATGTCGCCCGCGCCTCCATGATCAGCATGGCCAACTCTCTGATCGACGGAGGGGTCGATATCCTGCAGTTACGAGCCAAGAAATCCTCCAAAGAGGAGATCCGTTCCATGGCTGCCGAACTGGCTCCTCTCTGCAGAAACGCAGGGATTCCCTTCATCCTGAATGATCACCCCGATCTCGTGCCCGAGACAGGAGCCACCGGCGCCCACATCGGTCAGGATGATGGCTCCGTGGCGGAGGCCCGCCGTCTGGCGGGTCCCGATGCCTTGATTGGAAAATCGACGCATTCGCTTGAACAGGCTGTTGCCACGGCCGCAGAGAGACCTGATTACCTCGGTTTCGGACCCCTCTTTGCCACACCGACCAAGCCAGACTACACGCCGATCGGCACCACGGAAATCCGGGAGGCCTACCGACTCGTGAGCCTTCCCATCTTCTGTATCGGCGGAATCAAACTCAGCAACCTTCCGGAGGTCATTCAGGCAGGCGCCCAAAGGGTGGTGCTGGTCTCCGATCTCCTGCTGGCCGCCAATCCCGCCCAGCAGACAAGTACCTGCCGGGCCATCCTGACTTCTTGATCCCGTGGGTGACGCAGGAGTCCTTCCGCTACTGAAGCGGGTCCAGGAAGAATGCGGAGGCGTCATCCCTTTCCACCGCTTCATGCGGGAGGCGCTCTACCACCCCACCCTTGGCTATTACTCGGCAAAGATTGCCGATGTCGGGGCCAAGGGGGATTTTTCCACCTCAGCCACGCTGGGCAACCAACTCGGCGCATCAATTGCCGCATGGATCACGGAAAAGGCCAATGAGTCCGGATGGCACACGATCCCGGTGATTGAAATCGGTGCAGGGAATGGCTCCCTAGCCAAGACAGTCCTGAATCACCTTGGTTGGAGAAAACGTCTTCTCACCAGATACTCCATCGTCGAAACCTCTCCCGTGCTGCAAGCACTCCAGAAAAAAGCGCTCCGCTTCCGCGGTGTTCGTTGGCACTCCTCAGTGCAGAAAGCACTTCAGCGGAGTTCGGGAAGTGCCCTGATCTTCAGCAACGAACTGGTGGATGCCTTTCCCTGCCGCCTTTTTGAAAAGACCGTCCACGGATGGAGTGAGGTGGGGGTACAACTCTTGCCCGAGAACTCACTCCATGAGATCCTACTACCACTCGAAGCGGAGGATCCCTGGTTTGAACAATTCGAGGTCCTCTCTGTAGGTCAGCGCCTCGAGCGCCATGACTCTTACAGGGAATGGCTCCAAGCATGGCGCTCCGAGTGGAGGGAGGGGGCCATGCTGACCATTGACTATGGCTCAACGGAGCACTCAAAGAGCAGCCCCCCCAAAGAAGGTACCCTTCGGGCCTACTGGAAGCATCAGCGGTTCACGGGAGGCGATCTCTACGCCCGATTTGGAAAACAGGATCTGACCGCTGATGTGAACTTCAGTGATCTCCAGCACTGGGGAAAATCACTTGGTTTCAAGAATACCTCGTTAATGACCCAACGGGAATTCATCTCACAATTCACGAAATCAACAGGCGCCGCCCCCTTGAATCACGATCAACAGATATCGGAAGCAGGAGAATGCTTCCAGGTCTTGGAACAAACCTGCTGATTAATACCCAGTGGACAGCGGACTCGATCCAGACTGCTGCTGTTGGGAGTTTTGTTGGGAGAATGCCAAGGGAAGCGTGATTTGAGGCAGATCCTTCAGGGTCATGGTGAAGAGAACACCGTAGAGATTCTCACCCCCTTGCGTCTTTGTTGACTGGTTGCTCTGAACTTGGATTCCCAAGGACATGATCCAACTCGAAAGGTCCCGATGAATCATGTAACGCTGGTAGATCAGGGCACTATCTGAAGTGGTGCTATTAGCTGCTGCCTGATTGTAAATTTCTTGGGCACTGAACGACCAGTGATCGTTAACCTTCCAGAAGGCTCCAAAGGGGTACTGATTGTCATTGCTGGAGCCTTGGTAGTTATCAATGTAGCGGGTACCGAAGTTGAAGGAAAAGTTCCTGGTCGGCATGACCATGAAATCCGTGTTCAATTCGGTGAAACCATCAGAAGTCATAGGAACCTGGGATCCCACGCCAAAGTTCAACCAACTCACCGGCATAAAGGTGAAGCGGTTGTTCAGGTTGGAAATCGGGCCGTTGAAGTACGGATTAATCCCGTTCACATCAGCAAAGGTATCGAGGAAAAACCAGTCGTGCGTGTCACCATCACGACGGGTCTGGAGGCGGTTGCGGGCACCAAGGCGCCAAATCGCCCAGGTATCGATGGAATCGATGGCCGCGAATTGAGGGAAGTCGAGCGGTTCCAACTGGGTCGAGCTCGGCTGATAACCCGAGCCGGTCTTGGCGTTCGGATTATTGGGCGCAAGTCTGTCGAACTGAAGCACTTGGTTCACATTGGGACCACCGGCATAAACATAGGAAAGGTTACTGTAAGGTTGGAGGACATGCCTGAGACCATCCAATCCAAGCCAACGGGATTGGATTCCTTCAAAGCTCCGGGAGATCTTGAAGGAGTTTTCCAGTCCCATATTGAAAATAGGACGGAATGTATTGCCTGTGTTGTGAAGTGTGTTGCCGACGGGAATATTGGTGTCTGAGTTCACATACCCATTTGTCGCTTGAGCATACGGATAGGGATTAATCACCCCGTTGCTTCCTTGGAAGTAGCCCCCCTGACTATAATAAGTGCCGCGGATACCAATCTTCGGAACCGTGGAGAGCCAGCCCCAGAGAGTTTGGGGAGCACTGATCTGATGAAAGGTATCGAATCGTGTGGCTCCGTAATCAATGCCGTAGGAATCCTGGGCGAAGTTGCGGTTGAGTTGACCGAGCGCGGTCGTTCCATCATAAAAGATTGGAAGTCCAAACAACGGCTCCTGCTTGAAGTCAATCGCTGCCTCAGGTTGACGCTCTGTGGTCTCCTGGAAGCTGTTCATCTGCCAACGAGTGACCAGTGACCATGTGTAGAAATCATCCAACTTGGTCGTGGTGACATTGTTGTCAGGCTGCGGATTGGTCATGTTTTCCATGGGATAGAAATCCTGCATGAAATCCCGGTCGCTCAATTTGGTGATGTCGAAGGTGGCATAGACATCGTCGGTAATGTACATTTTCCCCTGATACCCGACCCGATAACGTCCTTGGATATCCTGCTCCGGAGTTTCACCGGGCCCACCGAGTTTTGCCGTGGGATTCTGGTCATCCACATAATAGGAGATGAATTTCCCGGTGTTTCGGTCGTTCTTTCCGAACTTGAGAGCCGCGTCAAATCCGGCCGCATAACCGACATCCGAACGGTAATCCTGCCTGATCGTCGCCAGAAAGTTGTCTCCGGTTCCGAGAGGAAAAGTGTAGGAGGTCAGGAGGTAGGCTCCCCAACTTGAATAGTAGCCGGGGGTGATTTGAAATCCCTGATTTCGAAGATTTCCGTAGGCATAGGGCAGCCAGAAAATCGGGATCTTTCCGACATAGAGGGTCGAATTAAGCATCACCACGCGGTCGTTATTGTAGAGGCGGATGGTCTTCGCCTTCACATGCCAGTCGGGCATCGAGGAGTCAGATGTGGTGAGATCGGAATCGCTCAGCGTGAACTGCCGGGTGCCGAATCCTTTGGCCGAGAGCGAACTGAACTTGAGGGGTGCATGGCCACCGTCGAACTCAAGCGCCCTCACCTGCTTGGTCTCGAGGTTATAGAGGGCCCTCTGACCATTGAAGAGATCCTCTCCGCTGTAGATGCGCACATTTCCCAGGAG
>Ga0208496_1000132_pt1 | contig 25098 bp, 22 predicted proteins | sample CryBogmetaGMA2M_FD_184552 | JGI IMG/M metagenome (GOLD analysis project Ga0208496, IMG submission 184552) | Freshwater microbial communities from Crystal Bog, Wisconsin, USA - MA2M (SPAdes) | ecosystem: Environmental > Aquatic > Freshwater > Lake | place: Crystal Bog, Wisconsin, USA | collected... | reverse complement strand
GCAAAAAAAAATGGGCTTTGAAGCCCATATTCTCGAAATTCAGAACAGGCCGACTTACGTTGATCGCAACATCAGTCGGTAAACACTAAAAACAGCAAAAGCTTGCTGTAAGTCCAAAATTATAGCTGATTTCTGGGGAAAACTGTTAGAAATCAGAAGCTTTCGCTAGGATTGCGGGGCTTTCTAGGGCCCTTATTGAAGGGTTTTCGCCCTTTTGGGGCACTCCGTTTAGGGCCATTTCCGGGGCTTTGTGGGCTAGCTGTTACAAATGCGGACTGGCCATGGTGCACTTTTTTGGCTTTATTGCGGCCTTGTCCATTTCCGCCCTGACCGCCTTGGCCACCTTGACCGCTGCTTTGACCAGGTCTGCCACCCTGTGTACGGCCACGGAAAGGACCGCGCCCATCACCTGCACTACCGCCGCCAGGTTTTCCACCCCGTCCTTGATGGGTTAGGCCGTTATGACCACTTGCCAAAGTCAATGCATCCCGCGAGCCCCAATAAGAAACCGAGGTTTGCATAGGATCAGGCTGGAAATCTCCCCCCGCAGGACTGCGATCGCGATGATTACTATTGGGATTACGTCCCTTATCTTGGGCCTGTGGCATTTTTAAGCCTGCAGACTTCATCAAGTTATAGATTCCGCCGGCCTCAATCTCCTCCCATTTCCCCCGTCTCAAGCGTGGAGGCAATAAGAAGATGCCATAACGAGTTCGGATTAAGCGAGATACCGTATGACCAACTGCCTCAAACATACGACGCACTTCGCGATTACGTCCCTCACTTAATGCAACGTGGTACCAACGGTTGGCACCGTCACCACCACCCATCGCTAGGCGTAAGAATTTAGCTTGGCCATCATCGAGCGTAATACCGCTTTTCAATTGCGCGGTGTTTTCTTGACTCAACTCACCCAAGATACGCACCGCGTATTCTCGCTCTACTCCATAGCGGGGATGCATTAAGCGATTTGCCAATTCACCAGAGGTAGTAAATAACAATAAACCTTCGGTATTAAAGTCCAGGCGACCTACTGCGATCCAGCGACCTTGTCTTGGTTTTGGCAAACGATCAAATACGGTTGGACGACCTTCAGGATCAGACTGACTCACGATTTCGCCAGCAGGCTTGTGATACATGATGACGCGTGGCGGCTTAGTCTGAATCTTGCGATGTACGGGCTTGCCGTTGATGCGCACTTGATCGGTTGGTCCAATGCGCTGGCCAATATGGGCAGGCAAACCATTAACCGATACGCGCCCTTGAATAATCAAGTCTTCCATATCGCGGCGTGAGCCCATGCCAACATCTGCTAATACCTTGTGAAGCTTGACAGTATCTTCATCGTCAGCATCATCATCTAAACCATCAAGGTCAGACCAAACTTCATCACGCATGCTCAGCGGTAAATCATCTACGTTTGCAAATTGCAAACTGCTCATTTCTTCTTCGGTCGGCGCATCAAAATCCTCATCCTCGCTTGAGCGTTGAGCACGACGCTCTGCGCCAGTTTGATGAGAGATCTCACTCTCATTCAAACCTTCAGGATTTTTTACTTCCTCAATTTCAGGAGCATCTAAAGCGGCATCAAATTCCCCCGAAACTACGGATGCGAATAAGGCATCGCTATCGGCTGGATTGGGTGCTAACTTCGCAGCTGAATGGTTGCCACCTTCGCGCGGCACTTGGGCATCACCGCCCTCTCTGCGAGGCCGATCCTTATTGAAAGGACGTTTTTTATTAAAAGGATGCTTGCCCGTGCCCTGACGGCGTGGACGACGTTCGCCCCGCTCGCCACCTTCACGACCTTCTGCTTTAGTACCATCCCCATTGGATGATGCTGCATCAGTGCTTGGTGGGTTTGCCGATGGATTTACTACCGGGGATGAATCGTTTTCGTTGGAGCTTGTCATTAATGATTATTTTGTTTCGTCTGATTGTCTTCAGACTCAGGGGTAACTTCTTCAGTAGTTTCGTTATCAGACTCTTCAGTCATCACAACCTCTACTATCTCTTCTGTCTCTACTATTTCTAGTACTTCTTCGATCTCAACCAGCATGGATTCGTCACCATCGATCACAACCGTTTCTACAGTTGCGTCAGGATCAAATTCCATGACCGCTTGACCTAATTGCTCTGCTGCAGCCATTGGCGCAGCATCCTCTAAGATTGGCAAGCTTTGTAAGTTTGTCAAACTCAAATCATCTAAAAATTGCTTAGTGGTCGCATATAAGCCTGGACGACCAATAGTTTCTTTATGTCCAATGACTTCTACCCAGCCACGATCTTCCAATTGCTTCATCACATTGCTACTGACAGCAACGCCGCGGATTTCTTCGATCTCACCACGAGTCACTGGCTGACGGTAGGCAATGATTGCCAGGGTCTCCAACACGGCACGAGAATACTTTGGCGGCTTCTCTGGTGTTAAACGATCGAGATACTCACGCATCGATAAACGACTTTGGAAACGCCAGCCAGTAGCAATGTGTACTAGCTCCATCCCCCTGTCATCCCACAGGCGCTGTAACTCTACAAGAGCCTCATCGATGTCCGCAGTAGTGATGTCCTCAATAAATAAACGAGACAAATCAGCAACGCTGAGTGGCTCCTGTGCGCACAGGAGAGCTGTTTCAATTACGCGCTTATTGTGATCGTCCATAAAAGTCGGGCTATCAGGAATATTCCTGATGAGGCTTTAAAAAATGTATTTCAGTAATGGGTTTGGGGTGTTCACTAGCTACTACAAGCAATCCATCTCATAAATTCTAATTAGGGGATATGCTCGTGCAGCAACGAAGTCCTTTTCGTTCACCGTTGAACCATTATAAGGTAGGCTCAATACAATAGCCACATGAACAATAATTCATCTAAATCCGCCATTCCTGCAACTGAGGAGCCAAACTCACTTGAGCGCCGTCGTTTATTGGGGTTTGGAATGGGTATGGGCGCACTTCTTGGTACGGCTGGCCTGAGCTCCTGCAGTCTGATTAGCAGTAAAAAACCGGTTGTTGGCCTTGCTCTTGGGGCTGGAGCAGCCCGGGGATTCGCCCATGTAGGCGTAATCAAGGCATTAGAAGCCCAAGGAATTCGGCCCGATATCGTCGTTGGCAGCAGTGCTGGCAGCGTAATTGCCGCCCTGCTAGCTTCTGGCGCAACCGGTAATGACTTAAATCGCCTCGCCCTTAGCTTAGATGAAGCCACGATTGCCGATTGGGGCCTACCTTTCGCTGGGCGATTCGGCGGCTTGATTAAAGGCGATGCTTTGCAAAATATGGTCAATCGCGAAGTCCAAAACAAAATGATCGAGCAAATGCGGATTCCCTTAGGCATTGTTGCCACTGAACTGCAATCCGGAAAAGGCGTGTTGTTTAGAACGGGTAATACTGGCTTAGCAGTCCGGGCGTCTTGCAGCGTGCCTGGCGTTTTTCAGCCAGCAGTGATTAGCGGTAAAGAATATGTTGATGGTGGTCTAGTCGCGCCAGTACCCGTGAGTTATGCCAGACAAATGGGTGCGACCTTAGTGATCGCAGTCAACATCTCCTCAGAACCAGTGCAACAGGATGCTAGTGGCACCTTCGGGGTATTGCAACAAACTATCTCAATTATGCAAAGAAGTATTAATCAATATGAGTTAAAAAATGCGGATATTGTGATTCAACCGCATCTACCGCAAATGAGCGGGAGTGATTTCAAATCCAGAAATGCTGCAATCCTTGCCGGTGAAGTGGCAACCCAAGATCAAATGGCTTTAATTAAGGAAAAGTTGAGGGGCTAACTAGCACAAGGGCTAGCGCCCTATAGCCTCAGAGGCTGCGAGACTTACGCTTCAGATTCTTCACTTCGTTGAGAAGCTCTTGGCGCTCAGCATCATTGAGGTTGTCACTACCGTCTAAACGACGCGCGCCGTCAAAACGTTTATCCCAATACAGACTTCCGAGATCATCTACGCGAACGGTAGTTCCCTTTGAGGGGGAGTGGATAAATTTATTGTCGCCCACATAAATACCAACGTGTGAGAAGGTTAAACGCATAGTATTAAAGAATACGAGATCGCCTGGTTGCAATTCATCGCGAGTAATCGGCTTGCCAACGCGACTCATCTGCGTCGATTTACGTGGCAATAAAAATCCCAGCTTGTCTTTGAATACATAGCCTACAAAACTGCTACCGTCTAATCCAGATTGGGGTAACTCAGCATCCCAACGATAACGCACGCCAATCACTTCCATCGCACGATCGATTAGCTCCTCGGACTTACCGGAGACAGAATCCACCAAGCGATCAGAAACGCGCGCAATATAAGAGCGACCCGCCTGGAACATACTCTCTTTAGGAACTGCATCAGCAGAGACGTCACTAGGCGCATCAGCTGCGTAAGCCGACCAAGAAACCAGCAAGCCCATGGCAATAGCCAAGACCTGGGAAAGTAGCGCTTTTTTCAGTGACATCGAATCAGTTTAACAAAGAACCCTTAATTAACCAAGTCCTCACTGTATCCCTAAGTCTTTGTTTATAAAGATTATTTTGCATCAAAACAGGGCTAATGCACCAAATTAGCCCATTTAAGAGGCTTAGGTACCCTCTATTAAGTCATTTCAGCTGCTGCAAAAAGCTCCTTGGTATACGTTTGGCGTGGATGCTGAATGAGTGTCTCGGTATCGCCAAACTCCACCACCTTGCCAGCCTTGAGCACCATTACCTCATGAGACATCGCCCGAATGACCGCTAAATCATGACTGATGATGAGGTAAGCCAGGTTGTATTTCTTTTGCAACTCAGACAATAGCGCCAGCACTTGTTTCTGAATCGAGACATCCAAGGCGGAAGTGGGTTCATCTAAAACTAAGATTTGTGGGCGCAGGATCAGCGCTCTGGCAATTGCAATTCGCTGGCGTTGCCCACCAGAAAATTCGTGCGGATAGCGCGTTAAGGCTGAGCGGTCTAAGCCTACTTCTTTAAGCATATCCACCACTCGGGATTCTCTTTCCGTTGCGGAGAGTTTTGGGAAATGGATATCCAATCCCTCAGACACAATTTGCATCACATTCATGCGCGGTGATAAAGACCCAAATGGATCCTGAAAAATCACTTGTAAGCTTGAGCGCATCGCGCGACGCTCTGCCGGCTTTAATTTTTGCCAATCGCTACCGAGAACATCAACATCCCCAGTTACTTCTGCCGAAGAATCCCCAAGCAAACCTAAGACTGCCATACCGAGCGTTGTCTTGCCTGAGCCTGACTCACCAATCACACCAATAGTCTGGCCTTGTTTTAATTCAAAACTCACCTTCTTCAATACTTTATGAGATGGGGCTTTTTTAAACCAAGAGACAGACTCAGAACTAGGATAAGCAACAGAGAGTTCTGCAGTTTTCAACAAGACTGGGGCCAAAGGCATTACGGGTGCTAGCTCACGCACAGGCTCACTATTGACCAATGCCTTGGTATACGAATCACTTGGGTGGGTAAAGATCTGTTTGGTTGGCCCTGACTCCATCAGATTGCCTTGATTTAGCACTGCTACTCGTTGTGCAAAGTGTTTTACCAAGTTCAGATCATGGGTAATCAATAGAATGCCCATACCGCCTTGATCTTTAGATTCCTCTTGAAGCTCTTTCAGTAAATCCAGAATCTGTAAACGCAAACTCACATCTAAAGCAGTAGTTGGCTCATCCGCAATTAAGAGGCGCGGCTTACAAGCAAGTGCCATGGCAATCATGGCGCGCTGTCTTTGACCGCCGGATAGCTGATGCGGATAAGAATGAAAACGGCGTTCAGGCTCTGGAATACCAGTCTTTCTCAGTAAGTCAATCGCTGCATCAGTGCAATCAGACTTAGAAATCAGTGGCTGATAAATCTGCACCGCTTCAATAATTTGATTGCCGACCGTAAACAGCGGATTAAGTGCCGTCATTGGCTCCTGAAACACCATGGCGATTTCTCGACCACGAATTTCACGAATATCTTGGATGGGCAAGGAGAGTAAATCGACAGTGCCCTGCCCATCTTTTTTATGCCAGAGAATTTTTCCAGAAACTTTGGCGCCTTCCGGCTCTAATCGCAATGGCGCTAGTGCGGTTAATGTCTTCCCGGAGCCGGATTCGCCTACGAGAGCAACCCGCTCACCGATGCCGACCTCTAAATCTAGATTCTTGACCGCAAATTTCTCACGTCGGCCAGAGCCAAATGAGATTGAAAGATTCTCGTAACGCAGCAAGCTCATGAGCGACCTCCGCTCATCACACCAGACTTACGAGAATCGAAAGCATCTCGCAAGGCTTCACCCATAAAGGTTAACAAGAGCAAGGTGGCCACTAATACGACGAAGGTCGATAGTGAAATCCACCAGGCATCTAAATTGCTCTTACCCTGCGAAAGTAATTCTCCCAAGCTTGGGGTTCCTGGTGGCACACCCAGCCCCAAGAAATCTAAACTGGTTAACGAAAGAATCGCAGCACTCATCCGAAACGGCAAGAAGGTAATGACTGGAGTCAAGCTATTGGGCAAGATATGGCGCCACATAATTTGGACATTGGTTAAACCTAAGGCGCGTGCCGCACGGACATATTCTAAAGCGCGATTGCGGAAAAATTCTGCGCGCACGTAATCTGACAGGCCCATCCAGCCAAAGGCGGCCAACAGAATAATCAACAGTGAAACGCTAGGGTTAAAGATTGAAGCAAAAATAATCAGGAGATACAACTCTGGCATTGCTGACCAAATCTCAATCAGACGTTGTGAGATCAGGTCGAACTTCCCTCCAAAGAATCCCATCAATGATCCAGTGAGAATCCCCACGCTGACGCCTACGATCGTCAGAGCTAAGCCAAACAAGATGGATAAGCGGAATCCATAAATCAAGCGGGCGAGTACATCACGTCCACGATCATCAGTGCCTAACCAGTTCTCCCAAGAAGGTGGCGCTGGGTTCGGCACCTTTGAAAAATAATTGAGCGTTTCGTAGCTATAGTGAATTGGCGGGTAGATTGCCCAATTTCCATCACTCGTAATATTGTGACGAATATCGGGATCCAAGAAATCGGTAGGGGTTGAAAAGTCTCCACCAAATACGGTCTCTGGCTGATTCTTCGCAATCGGGAAATAGAAATGCCCTTCGTAACGCACAACCAATGGCTTGTCATTGGCGATGAGCTCTGCACACATCGACAAACCAAAGAGGATGGTAAATATCCACAGACTAGCGTAACCAGTGCGGCTGTGTTTAAAGCGCTGCCAACGATTCATGAACCGCCTCCCGCGCCAAACTGAATGCGAGGATCAACGTAGACGTAACAAAGATCAGAAATCAATTTGGTAAATAAACCAATCAGGGTAAACAAATACAAGGTGCCAAACACTACTGGGTAATCACGACGCATTACAGACTCATAGGAGAGTAAGCCGAGGCCGTCCAAAGAGAATAAGGTCTCAATCAAGAGTGAGCCAGTAAAGAATGCGCCAATAAAGGCTGCAGGAAAGCCGGTCACCAGAGGAAGAAGTGCGTTACGAAACACATGCTTCCACAACACTTGCTGCTCAGTCAGGCCCTTGGCTCTTGCAGTGAGCACGTACTGCTTACGAATCTCTTCTAAGAAAGAATTCTTCGTCAACATCGTTACGACAGCAAAACTACCTAGAACTGAAGCGGTGATTGGCAGAACCAAATGCCATAAATAGTCCATCACCTTGCCAATCAGACTCAGCTCACTCCAGTTATCCGAAGTCAGGCCTCGCAAGGGAAATATTTGTAAGAAACTACCGCCGCCAAACACGACCAGCAACAGTACGCCCAGCACAAATCCCGGAATGGCATAACCCACCAAAATCATACTGCTGGTAACGGCATCAAAGCGTGAGCCATCTCGCACTGCCTTGGCAATACCCAGGGGGATGGATACCAAATACGTAATAAAGAAGGTCCATAAGCCAATGCTGATGGAAACCGGTAGTTTTGAAACCACCAATCCCCAAACACTTTCATGTTGGTAATAACTTTGACCCAAATCGAATCGGGCAAAGCGCCCTAGCATCATGAAGTAACGCTCTACTGGTGGCTTATCAAATCCATACAATGCCTTCACTTCTTCCAAGCGTTGCGCGTCAACCCCTTGACGTCCACGATAGGTCGCACCTGCACCTGAAGATTCTGAACCACCCGTTGCAGCGCTCCCCTTTCCTTTTAATTCGAGCACCATCTGTTCTACTGGTCCGCCAGGAACGAACTGCACTACTGCAAATGTCAACGTCAACACCCCTAAGAGTGTTGGGATCATTAACAGTAAACGTTTGAAGATATAGGCACGCATTTGACCTTGCATTATTTAGACTCTTCTTTCCACCAATTTTGCATGATCCAAGGCTCTGCTGAATAGTACAAGGGTGGCTCTGGATAGCGCATCTCTTTACGGTAGGCCACGCGATGGGTTGGGTTGTACCACTGCGGAACGACATAGTAACTATTCCATAAGACGCGATCCAATGCTCTAGTAGCTGCTCGCAACTCATCCCGATTTTGCGCCCTAGTAATTTCCGCCACTAAAGCATCCACTACTGGCGACTGCACACCAATCACATTATCTGAACCTTTTTCTTTGGCAGCTTGACTACCAAAACGGTCCCATAACTCATTGCCGGGATTTTGCGAATCTGGAAAGCGAATCGTCGTCATATCAAAATCGTACTCATCCATGCGCTTTTGATGAAGTGCAAAATCACTAGTACGAATATCTACCTGAACGCCTAGTTTCTCTAGGTTACGCATATAAGCCGAGATCACCCTTAAGAAGAATCCGCCATCCTCGACTATTTCAAAACGAAATGGCTCGCCCTTTTCATTGCGCAATGCTCCGTCACGATATTGCCAACCCGCATGCATCAGGAGCTCACGGGCTTTCTTTAAATTCTGCCGCAGGCTTGCAGGCGACTTAGTAGAGGGTGCAGGAGGCATGGGCTCAAATACAGCATCAGGCACCCATTGTGGATATTTTGCTTTTAATGGCCGCAGTAATTTCAACTCGGCTTCAGTGGGCTTTCTGGGGCCATCAAAGTTCGCACTCAAATCACTATTTGTAAAGTAGCTATTGATACGACTGTATTGATCAAAAAAGATTTGACGGTTCAGCCATTCAAAATCCAAGGCATACCCTAAGGCTTCACGTACCCGAACATCTTTGAAGATAGGACGGCGCAGATTCATAGCAAAGCCTTGCATACCAGCGCCATTGTGATTTAAGAACGCTTTCTTTAATAGCGTACCGTTATCAAACTTTGACCCGACATATCCCTTGGCCCATATCTTGGCGCGGTACTCTACAAGGGCATCAAACTCACCTGCCTTAAAGGCTTCAAGTCTGACTGCATCATCGCTATAGAGTTTGTACAGTACGCGATCAAAGTTATAAAAACCCACCCGTACATTCAGGGGCTTACTCAGTTGATCTGCCCAATATTGTGGGTTTCTCTTATAAACAATGGATTTGCCGGCTTTAAACGATTCAATTAAATACGGACCACTACCAACGGGCACTTCAAACGCAATCTTCTCAAAGGGTACGATTGAACCATCTGCCTTCTTACCCCAATTGCGTGAAAAAATTGGGAGGGTTCCCGCTAGGATCGGAAGTTCTGCATTGTTGTTCTTAAAATTAAATCGCACTGAGCGGTCTGAAAGTACAACTGCCTCGGTAATATCGGCAAAAGTAGTTTTGTAACGTGGGTGTGCTTTGCCACTCATCAACACATCAAAGCTATGCTTGACATCTGCCGCCAATACTGGAGTGCCATCTGAAAACTTCGCTTCTGGACGAATCCGAAAAGTCACCGACTGATGATCCGGCGCTACTGCAATATCTTCAGCAAGCAAACCATAAATACTCGATACCTCATCTGCACTACCCTCAGCTAAAGATTCGAACATCAGTTCAATACCCGGAGCAGTGACACCACGCAAAGTAAAGGGATTGAACTTGTCGAAACTGGTTCTTTGTCCAGGATTTGGCAAAGTAAGGGTTCCACCCCGAGGCGCATTGGGATTGACGTAATCAAAATGAGTAAATCCATCCGCATATTTCGGCTTCCCATACTGGGAAATCCCTTGAGCCGCCTGCGTTGAGTGAGCCCCGATCCCCACTAATAAGGCTAGAAGTAAGAATTGGGCTGTTCGGCGAATGGGGTTTAGGGTAGGCATATATGCAACAATTGTAGATAGCTAATCATATTTGAAGCAAAGGACACATCATGGGCTTTCTCACCGGCAAAAAAATCCTTATTACCGGCCTCCTCTCAAACCGTTCAATTGCCTATGGCATCGCCAAGGCCTGTCACCGTGAGGGCGCCGAACTAGCCTTTACCTACGTCGGGGAACGTTTTAAGGACCGTACCGTTGATTTCGCAAAAGAATTCAATACTGAGCTCATTTTTGACTGCGATGTGAGTAGTGATGAGCAAATTGAGGCCTTATTTCAGGATTTGGCAAAAACTTGGCCTCAGTTTGATGGTTTCGTCCACGCTATTGGGTTTGCCCCACGTGAAGCGATCGCGGGGGATTTCTTGGACGGGTTCAGTCGTGAAGCCTACCGTATTGCGCATGACATTTCTGCTTACAGTTTTCCTGCAATGGGTAAAGCAGCATTGCCGATGCTGCGCCCGAATGCAGCATTACTCACACTCACCTACCTGGGCTCGATGCGCACTGTTCCGCACTACAACACCATGGGTCTTGCAAAAGCTTCTTTGGAGGCTTCTGTGCGTTATCTAGCTAACTCACTGGGTCCAAAAGGGATCCGTGTAAATGCTATCTCGGCTGGTCCAATTAAAACTTTGGCAGCTTCTGGTATTAAAGACTTTGGCAAAATCCTCGGGGCCGTAGAAGCTGCCGCGCCGATGCGCCGTAATGTGACGATTGATGATGTAGGCAATGCCGCTTCGTTTTTACTCTCTGACCTAGCAAATGGCATCACCGCTGAAATCGTCTATGTTGATAACGGCTTTAGCCAAGTGGCAGGTGGAATGGGCGAGTAAGTTGAGTGAAAGGCAAAGTCCATCAAGCACTATTCCTCTAAAAGAAGCACTGAAGTTCTGGGCAAAATTAGGCTTCATTAGTTTTGGTGGTCCTGCAGGACAGATCGCAGTTCTGCATCAAGAGTTGGTCGAAAAGCGTCGCTGGATTTCCGAGCGGCGCTTTTTACATGCCTTAAATTACTGCATGCTATTACCAGGGCCAGAAGCCCAGCAACTCGTTACCTATATTGGTTGGTTGATGCACCGCAGTTGGGGTGGCATCCTTGCCGGCACTCTGTTTGTGCTGCCTTCGCTATTGATCTTGATCGCCTTATCTTGGGTGTACCTCACCTTTGGACAAGTACCTTGGATAGCTGCCATCTTCTTCGGCATTAAACCGGCCGTAGTTGCCATTGTTTTACATGCAGCCGTTCGTATTGGTAAACGTACTATTCACAACCCAGCGTTGAAGTGGATTGCGCTTGGTTCTTTCTTGGCCATCTTCCTACTGAATTTAGCCTTTCCGATCATTGTGTTGATTGCAGCAGCAATTGGTTTTTGGGGAGGCAAGCGCTATCCAGAATATTTTCAGCAAAGTATTGGGCACAGTAAAGACAAAGAAAAATATTACGGCAGCGCTATCATTGATGATGACACACCAACTCCCGAGCATGCGCAATTTAGCGTGCAAAAAACAGTACGTCACAGCGCCGTCGCGTTATTTTTCTGGCTGCTTCCTATTGGAATACTCTTCGCTATCTTTGGCTGGCAAACGCTCTACCTCCAACTAGCCTGGTTCTTTACCAAAGCTGCTCTGCTTACCTTTGGCGGTGCATACGCGGTGCTACCCTATGTCTATCAGGGGGCAGTGGATCACTTTCATTGGCTAAGCGCCAACCAAATGATTGATGGTTTAGCACTTGGTGAAACGACACCAGGACCTCTCATCATGGTGGTCGCTTTTGTTGGTTACCTTGCAGGACACATTCAACATCTCATTGGAAGTAGTAATCCATTTTGGTTTGGCGTGCTTGGTGCTTGTGTAGCAACGTGGTTTACTTTTTTACCCTCGTTCTTTTTTATCCTGGTCGGTGGACCACTCATTGAGTCTACTCATGGCAAGCTTGGTTTTACCGCGCCTCTCACCGCCATTACTGCAGCAGTAGTCGGGGTCATTGCGAATCTGGGACTATTTTTTGCGTACCACGTCTTTTTACCCAGAGGCATTGGGGGATCTATTTCCTGGATATCTATCCTGATTTGTCTATTGGCAGGATTGGCTCTATTTAAGTACCAAAAAGGCGTTATAACGGTATTGGGAGGGTCTGCCCTACTGGGACTTCTAGCTTACTTGGCATCCGCTTTAATGGGCTGAGCTTTTTCCTAAGATTGGCATAATGGACCTTATGCGAATCGAACCCCGAACTATTACCCAACTCCAAGAATGGCTTGGTAAAACTGAGTCTTTCCAAGACAGCGTTTCCGCCGCTCCAATGCGCGCGCTTTCGGCAACTCTAGATAGAGATGATCCAGCGCCAGTTAAGGGTACTTTTTTACCCGAGCTATGGCATTGGCTCTATTTTTTACCTCATGCCCGTGAATCCGAGATTGGTCCTGATGGCCACCCTAAGCGTGGCGGCTTTCTGCCCCCTGTTCCGCTACCACGCCGCATGTGGGCAGGTAGTCGCATACAGTGGATAGCGCCACTTTCGATTGGAGATGAGGTTGAGCGCGTCTCTACAATTGAATCTGTTACTCATAAAGCAGGACGTACTGGTGATTTGATTTTTGTATTGGTCAAGCACGAGATTTCCAATCAACATGGCCTAGCCATTATTGAAGAGCATGACATTGTCTATCGTGATGCGCCAGGGCCAGATGACAAACCCGCTCCTCCTACTGCTGCGCCTACTGGTGCGAAATGGAGTAAAACCATTGCGCCCGATGACGTCTTGCTATTTCGTTATTCAGCCCTGACATTCAATGGTCACCGCATCCATTACGACCGCAAATACGTTACTGAAGTAGAAGGCTACCCAGGCTTGATTGTGCATGGTCCTTTGATTGCTACTCTCTTGGTTGATTTAGTGCGTCAAAGTATTCCAGGATGCAGACTTAAGAGCTTTGAGTTCCGCGCTATTCGCCCCACTTTTGATATCAACATTTTCAAAGTGTCTGCTAAGCCAGATTTAGAAACAGATCCTAGCGGTAAAACGATTTCCATTTGGGCGCAAGACCACGAAGGTTGGTTGACCATGCAAGCCACTGCAGTTCTAGCTTAAAAGAGAATTAACCTATGACTACAGAACACTTATCTCGTGAACTAGCCAGCTTTGCTGCCAACTTAAAAATAAGTGACATCCCTAGCGATGTCATTAATCGAGCTGAAGATTTATTAGTGGATTGGTTTGGCTCTGCAGTGGCAGGTAAAGGCTCTCGTCCTGTTGAAACCATTACCCAATTTGCGCAGAAGATGGGTGGCTTTGATCGGACTCATTGTGGCCCCTCTGAAATTCTGATCTCACGCAATAGCTCGAGTCCCTTTTTAGCGGCTATGGCGAATGCTGCAGCTTCACATGTGGCAGAGCAAGACGATGTTCACAATGGCTCCGTCTTTCATCCAGCTACAGTGGTATTCCCTCCTGCATTAGCCTGCGCTCAAGCAATTGGCGCTTCTGGTGAAGAGCTTCTCGTTGCAGCAGTGGCGGGTTATGAAGTGGGTATCCGCGTTGGGGAATTTTTAGGTCGTACACATTACAAAGTGTTTCATACGACTGGTACTGCAGGAACGCTTGCTGCTGCAGCCACTGTAGGCCACCTTCTCAAACTAAACCCTGAGCAAATGCTGCATGCCTTTGGTTCAGCTGGAACACAATCAGCTGGTCTTTGGGAATTCTTACGTGATGCTGCAGACTCAAAGCAACTACATACAGCGCATGCAGCCGCTACAGGTCTCATGTCAGCCTATATTGCCCAAGCTGGCTTTACTGGCGCAGAGCATATTCTGGAAGGCAAGCAAGGTTTAGCTGCAGGCATGACTAACGATGCAGACCCCAGCAAATTGATCGATCGCTTAGGTAGTCGCTGGGCTTTAGCTGAGACAAGCTTTAAATATCATGCCTCATGCCGCCATACCCACCCTGCAGCTGATGCGCTATTGCAAGTGATGCTAGCAAATACACTCAAGCCTAACGATATCGCTCAAGTTGAAACATTAGTTCACCAAGGTGCAATCGATGTATTGGGTCCCGTCACTGATCCAGCGACCGTACATCAATCCAAATTCTCCATGGGCACCGTACTTGCCCTGGTTGCTCACTATCAATTTGCTGGCTTACAGGAATTTGATCAGCACTTTCATGATGAGGCGATTTGCTTATTCCGCGATCGTGTCACGATGACTTTAGATCCAGAAGTGGATGCGGCATACCCACAGCGATGGATCGGTAAAGTAAAGGTGCATTTAAACAATGGGCAAATTCTAGAAGGGCGCGTGGATGAACCCAAAGGTGATCCTGGAAATACCTTAAGTCGGGCTGAGATTACAGATAAAGCCCAGCGTCTTGCTGCTTTTAGCGGGGGCGCAAGTCCTGCTGAAATGACTAAAGCGATTGATCTCTTGTGGAATATCCGCAAACAGGCCAAGATAGGCCCTCTACTCCCCAGCAATTAGTCCACTATTCCTCTTTATGAATCCATTAGATACGCCCTTAGGTTTTTGCAGTAACTTTTTATTTGTTCCGGGTACCCGTCCTGAGCGTTTTATCAAAGCGCTGGATAGTGGTGCCGCAGGGGTGGTGATTGATCTAGAGGATGCGGTTCCAGAGGAAGATAAAAAATCTGCACGTGATGCGATTAGAGCTGCTTGGTCAACCTTTAACGCCGAGCAAAAGAAACGTTTGGTGATTCGCACTAACTCGCCAGGTACTCCGTTTTACGCTGCTGACTTAATCCTTGCACAAGAGCTTGATGTTGGGTGTCTTCTGATTCCAAAAAGCGAGTCCATGGATCAAATCAATGGAGCTGCTTTAATTTTGCCAAACACCGCCATCATTCCGATGATCGAAACTGCCATTGGCCTTGATCGCCTACGCGAAATTGCCAACTCCAATCAAGTGATTCGATTGGCTTTAGGCAATCTGGATTTACAGGCTGACCTTGGTATGGTTTGTGATCTTCAAGAAACCCAATTACAAACTGCGCGTTATCAAATTGTTTTAGCCTCGCGCGTGGCGCAAATTGCCCCTCCTATTGATGGGGTTACGCCCTCCACTGATGACATTGAACGTATAACGGATGATGCTGAGCGCGCAAAACGTTTGGGCTTCGGTGGCAAGTTATGTATCCATCCAAAGCAAGTGCTTATTGTGAAAAATGCTTTTATGCCTACGGAGGAAGAGCTTGCTTGGGCTAAGCGGGTACTTGAGGCAGATCAAGCCTCAAAAGGGGGTGCCGTTAAGCTTGATGGACGCATGATTGACCGCCCAGTTGTACTGCTTGCCCAAAGAACCATTGCACTTGCTGGTAAACACTAGGGTAATTCCACACCGCATAAACTATAAAACTGGCAAAATTGTCTAGATAAGAATTACATGGAGATTGAAATGAAAATGAAGACATTCGTATTTTCAGGAATCACGGCGGCACTCACTGCTGGCGCTTTAATTAGCGGTAATGCGCTTGCGCAAATCAGCGATAAAGTCCCTGCAAAAATAGACTGGCCAACTAAATCCATTACCTTAGTTGTGCCATTTGCTGCAGGTGGTCCAACCGACACTGTTGCCCGCTTGATTGCGGTCCCAATGGGGCAGGCGTTAGGCCAAACCGTCGTAGTTGAAAACGTCAATGGAGCAGGTGGCACCATTGCTAGTACTAAAGTGGCGCGTGCTGCACCTGACGGTTACACCATTTATCTGCACCATATGGGGATGGCTACGGCGAATGCACTGTATGACAAGCTCCCCTATGATCCTTTGACAAGTTTTGATTACATCGGACAGGTTGCTGATGTACCAATGGTGCTCTTAGGTAAAAAAGATTTGCCAGCGAACAACTTTAAAGAATTAGAAGCCTACATCAAAGCCAATGGATCCAAAGTCACTATGGCCAACGCAGGTCCAGGTGCGGTATCTCAACTCTGTGGATTATTGTTCCAGAGCCGCATGGGCGTGAAACTCACCAATGTTCCTTACAAAGGCACTGGTCCTGCCCTTACCGACCTATTGGGTGGTCAAGTGGACCTCTTGTGTGATCAAACTACGCAAACGATTCCTTACATTAAAGATGGTCGCGTTAAGGCTTACGGCACAACTACTTTGAAGCGCTTGCCTGCTATTCCGAATGTGCCAACCCTTAACGAGCAAGGTCTCAAAGGTTTTGAAGTCAAAGTTTGGCATGGTATGTACACACCCAAAGGTGTTCCAAAACCGATCTTGGATAAGTTGAATGCTGCCTTGAAGAAAGCCCTCAATACGCCTGACGTCAAAAAACGCTTAGAAGATGCCAATATTGATATTGTTTCACCAGACAAGATGACCCCAAATGGTCTTAAGTCTCATCTCGAAGCAGAAATTAACGTTTGGGGTCCAATTATTCGTAAGTCGAATATTCCGGACTAAACATTCCCTGCACTCAATAAAAAAGCCAGCAATTGCTGGCTTTTTTATTTCTACGAGTTTGCCTAATGATGGATTAGCCTGGTCTAAATAAATATCCAGATTGTGCTTTAGCTTTGCGTCTTTTATGGAGAGCTCCAAAAAAAGCAAGCAGCGCCCAGATGGCTAAAAATGGGTCGAGTACATAGTCCCAAAGATTGGCAGACTCATGCCAATGGGCAGCCCAGGCAATGATCGCAATCGCAATCATCCAAACACCCTTAGACCAATTGGCCAAGCCACACACCAAAGCAAAGGCTAGGACTGCGATCAGGAAGGCGCTAGAGCCATAGCCCCAAGCATAGGGATCCACCATGCCAAGACCTAGAGCAAAGGGATAAAAGCCCAGAGCAATAATGGCAACGGCAAACTTAAACGTAATTGGTGTTGTCTTACTGGAAGGAAGCAAGGAACTCCACAGCAAGAGCATGAAGACAATACTCAGATCACCGGTCACGCCGCGAACATAGGCGGCAAGCGGCAGTTCCATTCCTAAACCGAGGGGCCAGAAAAAAAGATTTCCTAGTAATGCGATGAGAACTATTTTTGCAATGACAGGAAATTCTTGCTGAGTGAGCTTTTGCAAGATCAATACCATTACTACCGCGCACGTAATAGCAAGCTCTATTAAGGCGATGGTTTGCATGAGGCTATTCATTACTGCACCTCCTTCGGGGTTGAATCTGTTTCAACAGTTTGGATTTGCTTCTTGGCCCGTTTTAACCATGCTTCTGAGAAATATCGATGGCGAATCTTCTTTCGATCCCAGGTGTAGACTAAGTGCGCATCATCGCCATCTACACTTATCAGGTAGGGATAAGAAAACTCTTTGCGGCCTTGATCTGGTAATGCTTCGTCGTCCTCTAAGACCTCAACGACTTGCCATTGATTGGATTTGGCGTCGCTCATCAATAAAGTCAAACGATAACGCCCTGTTTCAATATTGTTCAACACCAAAATACGCACGCCATTATTTAACTGCAATCCTGCAACAGCAGAATTCGGGTTAGCAATCGGCAAGTCTTCAGCCACCTGCCAAGACTGTCCCGCATTTTGGGTTTGGCTCACTGGCACTTGCTTAGCTTGGCTAGATACTCTAGTTTGACGGAATAATGCAGTTCCATCTTGCGCGCTATTGACAAACACCAGCGGTTGAATAGCACTTCTACCGGAACTCATGCGACGCTTATCGATCACTTGTCCAGCATCGATCCTTAAGAACTCACCAAAGCGCCCTATCCACTCGTGATAAGCAGGTAGACCTAGACGGCCATCGGCGAACAGTATGGCGGGTGATTTAACTAAGGTGCTGAGATTTAGCAAAGGGGAGCTGATGAGTCGCTGCGGCTTAGTCCAAGTCAACCCCTCATCATCCGAAATCATGCTGGAGATCGAGCTCCCAGCCCATCCACCGATTGAAACCGTGACAAAGAATAATTGCAGGCGACCATCTGCCATTCTGCTGGGAACTGGATTACCCAATTTGGCGATGTAGCGAGATAAACCAGTTTCAGCGCTAACTCGATCCATCACTACAGTAGGCGCACTCCAATTAGATGTCCGAGGATCAAAGACGGCACTGTATATCGAGACGTCTGCAGCACCCTCCCGACTGCCTGCAAACCAGAACGCGCGAACTGCGCCGTCCTTTAAGGCAATTAAAGATGCAGCATGGACTGAAGCAGCGCCGGTATCTGGCAACCAAGTCGCTATAGGATTGGGGATGCTAGGTCTACTAGGGGTAATAGCGTTCTTAGACTTGCTTACAAGTTGTGGCTCCAACTCTTCTTCAACCGGAGAAGGGTTGGTGATAACAAAAGGCGCCCAAGCTGGACGACTATCGATATGCAAAAAGCCAATCACTGCAGCTAGCAACAAAAAACATAAGGCAATGACACGGCTCATCTACAAACATCCTTTACATTCAAAAGTTCTGGGTTAGATACAGGAGTAACAATCAGATACTCATTAACGAATAAATATTGGCCAATGTGGCCTTTCAGCATTTCTTGTATTTCCTCATTGGAGTGGCGGGCCCGCATTTCTGTTCTCTGCCCCACTATCTGACAAGAGTCACACAAAGCAGGGGTAGATCCCAGCGGCGTATGCACCGCTACTACAGGGTAAGTGTTTGTTAGACCCACAACATCGCCAGCATCTTTAGCCAAATATCCATGAAGCTTAGCGCCCGGCAACAACAAGCGATACTCCTCATCCTTTGCCCGATAGTCACAGGGTATCCATACATCTTTACCCTGCACTTGAAGAATGCTTGCTTCTGAATAGCGCCCTAGCTGGCCTTCTAGCGGAGCAAGACTACTAGTTAATGCGCAATAGGTCAAAAAGCATGCTGCTAGGGCTAAAGTCTTAGTGTGATTGCATCTGAATAAGCCCACTAGAACAATTGCCAGGCTAGCAGCCATTCCGATCCAATGGCAGTAAGAATAGGTCCATGAAGCAGTCTCCCCCATAAAGCCGGAGATCTGTAAATTCATAGCGATCCAGAGCAATGCAGACAACACTAAGAGCTGCAAAAGTAAGGCAATCCGAAAGCCCCATAAAGGTAAACGATCCCAATGCAAAGCAATCAATGCCGCCAGTGCTGGCATCACTGGCAATAAGTAACGCCCAGAGCGCTGACTCGGAAAACTAAACACAATGAAGAATGCTGCAACGAGTATTAAGAGTAAGCTTTCTTCAAAATTTAAGAAGCGGCGCTCACGCCAACACTGCAATAAGGTGGAAATCAATACGAAGGTAAATAAACCCGCATTAGCCAATGTCGTTAAGAGTAGCAGCCAAATACTATCGCCGCCTCGTATCAGATCGAATAAGTAATTTGAATTCCGTGCCGCAAATTTTCCAGCATTTTCACCAAGAACAAATTCCCTCCAAACTGCCTCGGGATAGGGATCTAAAGCAAACCATAAAGCAAATACCCCAATCGCTAGAACAGCAATCAGAAATACCTTATAGAGGTCATGCACCAGTACCTTGGGAATACTCCACTGACGCCAACGCCAGTAATAGAGACCTAAGGCAAATGAGGCGGGAACAATATACGCAAAAGATTTGGCAAATAAAGCCAGCCCAAAACAAACCCCCGCGAATATGGGGAAAAAGATTTTAGATTCAAAAGCGCACTTACCCCAATAGAGGAAAGCGAGGAATGGCAGGCTCAGCCAGAACACTTCCGGGGGATCAGTTAAAAACGGACGGCCATATCGATAGGTCGCGAAGAAAGACAGCCAAACCAATCCTGCCAAAAGACCGGTTTGGGTTTTTCCACTAAATCGGCGTACCGCTAGAAATAAGAAAAATGCTGTGAGGCCGGTATAAACAATACTAGGCCAGCGTAGATTGATGAGAGACCATTCATTTCCCCAATGGGTACTAGCAATACCTTGCCAAAAAATGAGTGGCGGCTTGGTGTTTTTAATACCCTCCATTTCAGACTGTAGTGGCAACCAATGCCCTGCCTCAGCCGTCATGCGAACAATATGCATATAGGGATACTCATCCCCATTTTTAGGTGCGAAGCGACTATCTAAACCATAAAGATAGGTAAATACACCTAAAAGTAGGATTATGAGTGCCGAACGGTAAGAAAATGAGCCTCGCATACCTCTAGTTTATAGGGCTTACAAGAAGGTTGGAGAAAACTGATTTCATAGACATTTTCGAATGAGCTTATGAAAAAGGAATCTGAGACAAATCTCCATTTTGGAAGCTTCTTGATTAAGATGCTAATAAGACAAAAACGTAAAGATTACCCAGATTAAATCTGAATGGAGATAGACCACATGCGAGCAAAGTATCTAAAACCCGCAATCTTAGTATCGATTTACCTTGGCTTAAACCATTGGAGTGCCGCAGCTTTTGCGCAAAATACCGATGCAAGCAATTTATATCAACGTGGCCTAGCAGCCACTTGTGCTAACTGTCATGGCACAGATGGCAAAGGTGTGGTTGAGGGCGGAATGCCGTTGATCAACAATCTCACTAGCGAGCAAATGCTGACTCAACTCAAAGCATTTAAATCTGGCGCCCGTGAAGGCACCATCATGCCGCAGTTAGCTAAAGGCTACTCTGACGAGCAACTTGAAACTATCGCCAATCAACTTGGCAAGAAATAATAAGGAAGCCCATCATGGATCGTCGACATTTTATTGGTCAAAGCGCAGCAGCCCTTGGTTTACTTGCTGGCTTCTCTGGACAAGCGCGTGCTAATTTACAGAAAGCAGAAATCCTCGTGATTGGCGGCGGATATGGTGGCGCTACAGCTGCTAAATACCTCCGCTTATTCTCAAACAATACTGCGAAGGTAACGCTCATTGAACCTAATGCTTCTTTTGTATCCTGCCCGCTCTCCAATTTGGTAATCGGTGGATCTCGCACTCTTGCCGACCTCACCACACCTTACGACAACCTGAGCAAGCGTCATGGCATTAAAATTATCCAAGACAGCGTTGCCAGCATCGATGCAGACAAAAAAACCGTCAAGTTGGCATCAGGCAAAACATTGCGTTATGACAAGGCCATTGTTTCCCCTGGCGTTACCTTGATGATGAATAGCATTGAAGGCTTAGCTCAAGCAAATCAAGCTGGCGTTACTTTGCAAGCTTGGAAAGCGGGTCCAGAGACCGTTGCACTCCATAAGCAATTAGCCGCAATGCGTGATGGTGGGACGTTTGTTATTAGCGTACCGGAAGCACCTTATCGCTGCCCTCCCGGTCCATATGAGCGCGCTTGCCAAGTGGCCAATTACTTAAAACATAACAAACCTAAATCCAAGGTATTGATTTTGGATGCCAACCAAGACGTCACTTCAAAAGGCGCGCTATTCAAAAAGGTATGGGCTGAGCAATACCCCGGAATAGTTGAGTATTTACCAAAATACAATGTGACTGCAGTTGACGCTAAAACGAAGACGATTAAATTTGAAGTGCAAGATGATATCAAAGCAGATGTGTTGAATCTATTGCCTGCAATGAGTGCTGGTGAAATTGCCGTCAAGACAGGTCTTGCAAATTCTAATGGTCGCTGGGTCAATGTGAATTGGCTAAACTTTGAGTCCACTGCTCAAAAAGATATCCATGTTTTAGGGGATTCAATACAAGTTGCCAACGCCATGCCCAAGTCTGGCCATATGGCCAATCAGCACGCTAAAGTAGCGGCGGCAGCAATCGTTGCTGAGCTCAGTGGTTGGGAAGTGAATCCCGCTCCTGTGCTGACGAATACTTGCTATAGCTTTGTCAACGACCGTGAAGTAGTGCACGTTGCCAGCGTTCACCAGTACAACGCTGCCGAAAAGACCTTTAAACCGGTTCCCGGCGCAGGCGGCCTCTCTCCAGCCCCCTCCACTCTGGAAGGGGTATATGCATGGGGCTGGGCCCACAACATCTGGGCTGATAGTTTGGGTTGACCCGGATCAACACTTGCGAAAAAAAGGGGCTTACGAGCCTCTTTTTTGTTTATCTAGCCCCAAATGAGAAATATACTGGGCCAAATAGAATATAAAAATTGGAGACTTTATGAATATGACCCCTACCTCCCCAAAGGACGCTTCCAAATTGGAAGATGCCATTGAAAAATGGACGGTTCCTATTGGCAACTTATTCGTTTCCTTGTTTCACCGGATTGCTCTGTTTGGCATTGGCGCTGCTACAGTATGGTCAGCAGCAGTTGCCTTTTTAGGTATGGTTCATAAAGGCTCAGCTTCTATTGAAGATTTGCTATTGCTCTTCATCTATTTAGAAATTGGCGCCATGGTTGGGATTTATTTCAAGACTAACCACATGCCTGTGCGCTTTCTGATTTATGTGGCTATTACCGCAGTCACCCGCCTCATTATCGATTTAGTCAATACCAAGCATGAAGCGGATTTGGCGATTCTGTTTATGGGCTTAACGATTTTAATTTTGGCTCTTGCCAATGCAGTTGTGCGTTATGCTTCTTGGAAATTCCCCAGTAGGTCTGGCGATAACGAATAAATACTCTATAGCCCTTCGACAAGGCGCTATGGATGAAATGTGACGTAAAGCCAAGCAATCCCCCATGATCCAAATTAGAAAATCCCAAGATAGAGGCTATGCCGACCATGGTTGGCTGAAAAGTTTCCACTCCTTCTCCTTTGCCGGTTACCACGACCCTCAATTTATGGGCTGGGGGAACTTAAGAGTCATTAATGAAGATCGCGTTGCTGCCGGAATGGGGTTTGGCAAGCATGGTCATCGCAATATGGAAATCATTAGCTACGTCCTCTCCGGAGAACTAGCGCATCAAGATAGCATTGGGAATGTCAAAGGCATCCCACCTGGTGATGTGCAACGTATGAGTGCCGGATCCGGTGTTACTCATAGCGAATTTAATCACGCTCAAGACCAAACAACCCACTTTCTGCAAATTTGGATCGAGCCAAACGTCCTTGATATTGCACCAGGCTATGAGCAGAAAACGATTCCTCCGCTAGAGAAGCAAGGCAAGTTACGCTTGGTAGCATCACCTGATGGTGCAGATGGGTCTGTAAAAATATTTGCTGATGCCAAAGTCTATGCGGGCCTCTTTGATGGCGCTCAATCTGCGCAAGTAGTGTTGGGCTCGAGGCGTAAAGCCTACGTTCATCTCATTCGTGGCTCACTCAATGTCAATGGCCAACACCTGACTAGCGGCGATGCCTTACTCATAGAGGATGAATCTCAGCTGAACTTCAGTCATGGTATTGATGCTGAAGTGCTGCTTTTTGACTTGAGCCCCTCCTAATTACCTGTCGTAGATTTACGATAACTTCACTCCAAGATAGCTACTCACCATGATTGAAATCTCTGAAAAGCGCTTAATCGGCCCGATTATTCGCTTACACCCCAATGACAATATTGTCGTAGCCCGAGTTGATATTGGGATTGGCGCTACAGTCCCCAGTGAGAATTTCACGAGCCGCAGTCAAGTTCCTGCTGGCTACAAAATTGCGGCAAAAAAGATTCTCAAGGGCGAGCCGATTCTGAAGTACAACGTGACGGTGGGTTTTGCCAATACCGATATTGAAGCGGGCACGATGGTCCATAGTCATAACACGGAGTTCCGGGAGTTTGATCGTGACTATGCGTATGCCAGCGAGTTCAAGCCCACCCAAATGCTCCCCGAGTCAGAACGCGCTACATTTCAGGGTTATGTAAGACCCAATGGCAAAGTTGGTACCCGCAACTTTATTGGCATCTTATCGACTGTCAATTGCTCAGCAACCGTAGTAAATAAAATTGCAGATTGGTTTACGCCAGAACGATTAAAGGATTTTCCAAACGTTGATGGCGTTGTGGCATTTAGTCACGATATTGGTTGTGGCATGGAAATGAGTGGAGAGCCTATGGAGCTGCTACGCCGTACCATGGCTGGCTATGCTCGACACCCTAACCTTGCTGCTGCATTGATTGTTGGCTTGGGCTGTGAACGCAACCAACTCAAAGGTCTGATGGAACAGGAAGACTTAACTGTTGGAACAAATTTGCATACCTTCATCATGCAAGAGACTGGTGGGACACGCAAAACGATTGAAGCAGGAATCGAAGCAGTCAAGGCGCTACTTCCAGAAGCCAATAAAGCCAAACGGGAAACTGTCTCGGCCAGTCATTTATGTGTTGGTTTGCAATGTGGCGGCTCAGATGGATTCTCATCCATCACTGCAAATCCAGCTCTAGGAGCTGCAATCGATATATTAGCCCGCCATGGTGGAACAGGTATCCTCTCTGAAACACCGGAGATCTATGGTGTTGAACATACTCTCACTCGTCGCGCTGCTAGTAAAGCCATTGGTGAGAAGTTGATCTCCCGGATACGTTGGTGGAAGGATGAATATTCCGTTGGTAGAGATGTCCAGATCAATGGGCAAGTCAGTCCGGGAAACCAGATAGGTGGCTTGGCTAATATCTTTGAAAAATCCTTAGGCTCTTCCATGAAGGGTGGTACCGGCCCTTTAATGGCAGTGTATAAATATGCCGAACCTGTGAGCGCCAAAGGTTTTGTATTTATGGATACCCCCGGGTTTGATCCCGTCTCTGCGACTGGACAAATTGCTGGTGGGGCCAACCTCATTGCCTTTACTACTGGGCGAGGATCTATGTTTGGGTCTAAACCTGCCCCCTGCATCAAACTGGCTACGAATACCCCTATGTATCAGAGACTTACTGAAGATATGGATATCAATTGCGGGGAAATCTTGGATGGCACCGTATCCGTTCAAGAGATGGGCCAGCAAATATTTGCGCTTTTCCTGCGTACTGCTTCAGGTGAGGCTTCTAAAAGTGAGCTTCTTGGTCTGGGCGACTATGAGTTTGTTCCATGGCAAATTGGGGTGATGAGCTAAGAGGAATGTAGAATTCATCATTAGCTTAATCAGGATTGAATCAGGCTCATGAAATTTCAGGATTACTACGAAACGCTCGGTGTA